>OJKJ01000431.1_pt1 | contig 23702 bp, 19 predicted proteins | sample 1596491 | NCBI WGS metagenome assembly OJKJ01 (sample SAMEA4350160, study PRJEB24818) | metagenome | biome: human; feature: gut; material: faeces | place: Denmark | collected 2013-09 | reverse complement strand
ATATAAATGCTTTTACGTAGAGAGCTGGATTTAGCCATGATGTTTCTCCCTAGTCGATCACGCAGCCAGGAGTGTCGAGAGCGACTTTCCTCACAGCTTCATAATAGCGTACATAACCTGTACAACGGCAGATATGCTCATTGAGAGCCTCTTCAATCGCATGTTCGAGTTGGTCTCGTTTCACTGGATTTTTCTTCAGTTTATCAAGAAACACCGTTGCACCTGTGACAAAACCGGGAGCACAATAACCACATTGGAACGAAAAGTTTTCGATAAAAGCTTGTTGAATTGGCGTTAATTCAACAACTTTGCCTTGTTCATCCAGTTTGGCTTGCCCTTCGATGGTAACAATATTTTTATTGTTGAAATAATGGGCACCAAAGATACAAGTCCGGCTTTCAACCGTTGTGCCATCGGGCTGGATTTCCATAATGGTACAAGCATGGCAAATCCCTTGTCCGCAACCAAAGTGGGTGCCAGTGAGGTCTAGGTATTCATGTAGAAACTCAATCATTGGCATCCCAACAGGGACATCAATAGGACCAATTTTTTGGCCGTTAATGGTCAGTGTTAGTGGCTTGCGCTCAATAATCGGAACGGCATTGTTGATTTTCATGAGAGTGCCTTTTTAATTTTATCTACCGTAATAGGGAATTCATAGAAACGCTTGCCTGTTGCATGGGTTAATGCATTGCTCGTCGCAGGTAAGATTGGGATCATCCCCAGTTCTGCCATGCCTTTGGGTGGCGAAGTTTCTGAAAGTGGTGGTAAGTAATCAATGGTTTGCTGCCAAACGGCAACATCTTTAGCGCGTGGCAGAACATAGCGGTTAAAGTTCCATGTTCCGTTACCTGGACCATCTTCATAGAGTGGTAACTCTTCCATCAAGGCATGGCCGATACCCATTGCTGTACCCCCTTGAATTTGCCCTGAAACCAGTTCAGGAACAATCATTGTGCCCGGGTCCATAATCATATGGTGGCGCATGATATCGACCTCACCCGTCATGGTGTTGACGTTGAGCTCGACTAAACAAGACGCAGGCGTGACCGTTGTTGGGTCCGCTTTGGCGCGTTGTGTTGGTGGGTAGTAGGCAATTTTACGTTTAATAAAATGGTAACCGCCAGTTGTCATTTGTTTTTTCAATTCTTGTGGTGCACCCTCGCCATAACGAACGGATATTGCATCGAGAGGGAGATTTTTCAAACCCACAGTTGGGATATCGAATTCTGCGCGAGCCCACTGCCAGCTGGAATAACCGTGAACAGCAACCCCAGTGATGAGCCCCATCTCATGGGCTCTTCTGGCTAAAATGTCAAAAGGAATGGGCTTCATTCCGCCACCGCCAATACCATCTGGGCCAACGCGAATATCGGCAAATTCAACATTTAAGCCGTTGAACGCACCGCCGCCGGGGCCTTCACTCCAAATGCTTTTGGCCGCAGGCCATAGGGTATTTTCTAATAAAAAATGACCCGCTTGGCGTGTACCGAACCCAATGTAATAAACACCGCTTGATGAGCTCATGTCAGGTATTAGAGCGGGTGTCCAATAGGGATCAGTTTTGGATAATTCATCTTGTTTTTTCTGGTCGGCCCAACTGGTTTTAAGCGGTAGTTCTTCAAACTCAGTCACCCCAAACTCAACGACATCAGGGGCTTTGCTGAGTGCTTGCCATACCATCACTTGCTGTGCGGTTGTGCCACCGGTGCCAATCTCTTGCATACAATGGCGCATTGTTAGCTTGCCATTGGCATCAAATTCAAGAGAAAGAATCGTTGGAACACCGCTAGACCCATAAACTTGCTGTACTTGCGCGAAGCCAACGCCGTATAACTTACCGGGGTTTTTCGCTTCATAATCGGCTTTGTTTTTCTCACGATCGACCCAAATCGGGTGTTTTTCCGCGAGGTTTAACATTTCGACATTGCGTGGGTCACCGGCTATCACACCGCCTTGCGTATTCGGATAACCTTCTAAAATGGCATTTCGGCGGCGCAGTTCAATCGGGTCAATATTAAGATTATGAGCGATTTCATCCACCATCAATTCAGTGACTGCCATCGACTGCAAGGAACCAAAACCACGCATTGACCCCGCTTCGACAGCCGGAGTGGCCATGGCGAGAGCGGTGAGGTCAGATTTAGGGAAGTAATAAATAGACTGAGCACCGCGCACTGCTACGTGAGATACGGCAACGGAGAGGTTTTCACGACCGCCGCCATTACAGTTATAAGTGCCTTTTAATACATCAAACTTACCTGTTTTTTTATCACCAATAATGGTGACATCCATCTCAATGGAGTGGCGTTTCATTCCCATTTGGAATTGTTCATAGCGGTCATTTGCCATGCGAACAGGTAAGCCATCAGCATAGAAACTAGCGACCATCGAATAAAAAGGAAAAACCGAATAGTCTTTTGAGCCGTAACCAACAGTAGAACCGGTTAATAACACAATGTTTTCGACGGAAAAATGTTTGTTGTGTTTAGATAGCTCAGCAGCAGCATTAACTACACCAGCAGGAGACTGTGTCGCGGTTAAGATATGCAGTGTTTTGGTTTGCGCGTCATACCAAGTATTACAGTTGTCTGGCTCCATCGCGCAAGGGTCAATGGATTGTGAAAAACCATGGCGCTCAATCACAAACTTATCAGGGTTCTCGCGAGCCGCTGCGATTTCTTGCTCAATTTGCCGCGCGTAATCCATCGCTTTTTCTTGTTTATCAGGGCTTTTTTCTGCCTGATGAAGGGCTTGAATAAAGCCACCGCCACGATCTTTACGGATCACTGGGGGAATAGAAATGGCGTGCTTGGGGTCATAAGGTGGCCAAATAGGCGTATTGCCATCGAACCCGCCTTTAATACCTGAATCTTGATAAGGGGAAAAAATAGAAGGCGAAAGTGGTGTGTCACCACCGATACGCACGTACCGTGCTGCACCATAGTTGGCGGGCGGTTTTGGCCCTGTCACCGTTCCGTATTTTACGGTGTTTGTGGCAAAGCGTAACATCCGCTGTGCTGCACTATATTTATCGAAATCATGATAAATCAAGATAGCAACTGGGTGGCCAATAATCGGCGGTGTATCCCCTAGAGGAACTAAAATATTGGTGCCATAGAAGCCTTTCCCCATACTGGTATCTTGGGGAATATTTAAGCCATCACGGATAAGATCTTCTTGTAAAACAACTTTATCAGGTTGTAGATTTGGCCCTAACATTGAAATATCAATGCCTTCAAAGGTTTTATCTGCCTCTGTCGCTTTTAACATAAAGGCATAACTTTGTTTTTTTGGCCAGCCGGGGATGTCTTTAGCGCGGTAATCACGAGCAAAATTTTTACGGCCAGTGACTTTTTCAACGCCATCCCAACGAAAACGTGCTTTACCGTTTTGACCAATCCAATCCGTTGATGGGGCGTCAGAATCGAGCTCCATTGCTATTGCAAAAGGGAGTTTGCCGACCATAACAGCAATGCCCGCAATAGTGCCTAGTTTGATGAAATTGCGTCTAGAAATATGTCCCGACATGTTGTGCTCCCTGATTATATTTTTAGGGTTTTTATTATGAGTAATGGAAGTAAATAATATTTTTTAGTCATTCATTATAAGATCGTTTTATTTCGCTTAAATTTGCTCACAATTTGATGACTAATATCAGATAGCTCAGTAAGTTACATAAATAGTATGGGTATCTATAATGATATATCAAGAACGAGTAAAGGGATTTAGACAAGAAAGTGAATAATACTGTTGAAGTCATCTTAATATGACAGTATTGAATAAAATAACTGAGCTTTATTAGAACACAATTTATTTAAATGATACTAATTCTTATTAATGAATGATTAAATCAATATGCATTTAATTATGTAAAGTATATTTGTATTCGGTTATTAAATAGAAAACTATTGGGCTCGTTAAATACGAACAAGCCCGATAGTTCATTTTTTGTCATTATTGACGTAAGGATTTAACATGCTCCGGGGTGACATCAGCAGGTTGTCCTCCCCACTGAACACGAAGGAAGTTCACTAAGTCACTAATTTGTTGGTCATTTAGCTTATTGGCAAACCCTGGCATGCTTTGCATATATTGGTTATTTGGGAACGCTTGCTCAGGCAAACCATCTAGAATCGCATTAATTAGGTTAGTGCTATCCACATCACGCAATGTTGAATTTCCTTTCATTGCCACCGCAACATTCGGTTTACCGCTACCGTCATAGGAGTGGCAACCTGAGCAGGTTTCTAAATAAATTTGGCGGCCTTGTGCATTACCTTCCCCCACCCTTAATGGCGAAGTTGCTGGCGGGTTATCGCCCATTAAATAGGTGGCTATGGCACTATTATCTTCTGGCGTTAAATGTTGAGAACTCAGATAAATTACAGGGTGCATATCACTGTAGGCGGAACCTTGTGGTGTGAGTCCAGTCATGAAAAACTGCTGTAAATCTTCTTTTGTCCATCCTCGTTCTGCAAGCGCTTGCGGGGTAATATCTGGAGCAACAAAACGACCTAAAGCACCCCCTTTCATAAAGTTATCTAAATCCATTTCTCCCAGTTTTCCTCTTGGCGTATGGCATTCAGCACAGTGCTCTAATACGTTAACTAAATACTTACCACGTAGCCATTCAGGGGAGCTACCTTGTGAGCTATCGGGGAGTGGTTTATCGTTAAAAAACAATAAATTCCAGCCAATCATTGCCATGCGTTGGTTCAGTGGGAATGGCAATGAATTTTCAGGTGGCGCGACATCAATAGCTGGCTGGCTCATCAAATAACTGTAAATAGCGTCAGAATCTTCCCGAGTGATCCCTTTATAGGATGTATAAGGCATTGCCGGATAAAGATTTTTACTCGGTGGAGAGATACCTTGGGTCAGTGCTTTATAAAAATCATCTTTTGTCCAGCGGCCGATACCAAAATCGGCTGAGGGCGTTAAGTTACTGCTGTAGATGGTACCAAATGGGGTATCGAGTGGAAAACCACCGGCTAATGGTGCGCCATCAGCACTGGTGTGACACGCAGCGCAGTCACCAGCAAGAGTGAGGTAACGGCCTCGCTCAATTTCTTGAGGCGTCGCAGTCACTTTTTGTACAGGGCCATCTAAGGTACGGCTTTCATACCAATACAGTAACGCCCAGACGATGATAGCGATGGCTATCAACCATAAAATAATTCGTTTGATCATTTTACTGCCTCCTTGATAAGACCAGGAGTCGCAAGAACCACATCGCGTACTGCTTCATAATAGCGTACATAACCAGTACAACGGCAAATATGGTTATTTAGAGCTTGTTTGATAGCCTCTTCTAAGTCTGCTTCTGCAATCGGGTTTCGCTGAAGTTCTTCAATAAACACGGTCGCTGCATTTACAAAACCTGGGGTACAGTAGCCACACTGAAAACTGAAATTTTCAACAAAAGCTTGTTGAACCGGAGATAGTTTTACCTCCCCGTTTTCTTCTTTGGTGGCAGCCCCTTCGATAGTTCGGATGCTTTTATTATTGAAAAAATGTGCACCAGTAATACAGGTGCGGATTTCTTCGCTGGTACCAGATGGATTATCTAATATAACAACGCAAGCATGGCAAATGCCTTGGCCACAACCTAGGCGAGAACCTGTTAGGTCAACATATTCATGAAGAAAGTCTATCATCATGAGGCCTTCAGGCACGTCCATTGGTCCATACTGTTGGCCATTAATGGTTAAGGTGAGGGGAAGGAAATTTAGGCTCATGATATTACCTCTAAAATGTCTTTTGCGCGTACAGGCAAATGCAAGAAATGATGACCAGTTGCATCTGCAATGGCATTGACGATGGATGAAACTACCGGGATCATAACAACCTCAGCAACGCCTTTCGGCGGGTCAGTATCTGAAAGTCCTGGTAGGACTTCATTGGTTTGTTGCCAAACTGCAACATCACTGGCAAGCGGGAGATGATAACGGTTAAAGTTCCATGTCCCATTACCGGGACCATCTTCGTAGAGAGGTAAATATTCATGGAGTGCATGGCCGATACCCATTGCTAATCCACCTTGAATTTGTCCTGAAACCAGTTGTGGGACGATAAGATTACCGCATTCCACCACACTATGGTGATTCAGCAATTCGACTTGCCCAGTCGCTTTATCAATGGATAGCTCGCTAACGGTAGCGACGGCACTGTAGTAAGTGACTCCGGCATTATTTCTTTGTGTATCAGGGTAATAAGCTTTTTCGCGGTGGCAAACTTGGTATTCTTTATCGGCAAATCGTAGTGATAGCCCATCAATCGGTAAACGGCGAGTTTCACCCTGAATAGGGAAATCGGCTTCAGCCCATTGCCAGCGGTTAAATACGTGGCACACTGCGCCAGTTACCCCGCCCATTGCAAAAGTGCGTTCAATTAAGCGCGGTAAGCTAAGCACCTCAAGCCCATCAGCGGTTAAGCCTTCAGCAACCCAACGAGCATCTTCACGGCGAACAACTAGAGGGGCCGCTTGTCCGCCGCCAATCCCTTCTTGCCAAATTGACATGGCAGCTGGCCATAACCCATGTTCGAATATAAGGCGTGCGGCTGCTTCTGTGCTGTGGGTGAAATAATAGGCTGAATTACTCGCACTCGCAGGTGAGCAGTAGTTCGGTGTCCATAATGGGTTTTGTGCTAAGTGGTTTTGCTCATCTTGTGACATAGCAAATGGGTTACCTGTTGAGATCATCGGTAAAATTGACCAATCAACAACGGAAAAATGAGCTTGTTCCGCAGGCTTTCCTAACCATTTAGCGCAAACCACCGATTGGGACGTAGACATACCTGTACCAATTTCTGCACCACTATGATAAATGGCTATTTTACCCTCGGGGGTAAGTTCTACGCGAGCAAAGGAGGATTCCGCACCTGTCCCAAAGTCTTTTTGCACACAAGAAATCCCTGTACCGAATAGTTTACCGCTATGTTTCGCTTCAAAGTCGGCTTTACGTTTGGCTCTGTCAGTCCACATTGGGTGAGCAGCACAGCGGGTTAACACTTCATCGGCACGAATTGCGCCGCCAGGAATTGCCCCTTGGGTATTTTTCATCCCAGATTTGATGATATTTTTAAGACGGAACTCGATGGGGTCTACTTTTAGGAGTTTTGCGGCTTCTTCCATTAACATATCGGTTGCTGCCATGGCTTGTAAAGTACCATAACCGCGAGCTGAACCCGCATCGACAGCTCTTGATGCAATACCGACCGCAGATAAATCACTACGGGGAATATAATAGATAGCTTGGGCCCCAGTAGCCCCGACCATGACAACGGAAGGCGTAAAATTACAGCGACCACCGCCGTCACCGATAAAAGAAGCTGAAAGGGCTTCAATTTTATGCGTTTTTTTATTAACCGCTAAGGTGTAATCCATATCGAAAGCATGGCGTTTGATGGTAGATTGAAATTGTTCATAACGGTCATTAGCTAGACGAATAGGGACTCCGTCTCCATATAATGTTGCCATCGCACCATAATAGGGGAATGGAGTGTGGTCTTTAGAACCATAACCAACGGTAAAACAAGGGTGTAGGAAAATTTGTTTAATTGGAAAATGCGATTTTGCCAACATCTCTGGTAATGATTCCGCAACTTCCTGAGGGGACTGTGTCGGAATAACAAGATGGAATGACTGTGTTTTGGCGTCGTACCAACCGTTAGCATTATCAGGCTCTAAGGCAGCAGTATCAATGGATTGAGAAAAGTATTTTCGCTTGAGCACTAACCAGTCTTCCGGTGGGTTTTCCAGTTGTTTAGCGAGCTCATCAGCATATAGCATGCCTTGTTGATCTAATTTTCCGCCTTCGCGACCTTCAGGCCAAACGGGTAAGTGCTTTTTCATGCCAATAGGGGAGATTGGCATATCTTTTAGGCTTGAATAAATATCTGGCTCATAAGGATTTTCATTGCCAATTCGCACGCCACGGTAGGTTCCCCATGGGTCTCGTTCTAATGGGCCAGTTACTGCGCCGTATTGGATAACATCGTCACGGAATTTTAAGGTTTCTTTGGCAAAACGGAATTTAGCAAAATCATGATAAATCAATAATGCGACGGCTTGGCCAAGGTAAGCGGGAGTTTTCCCTTCTGGAAGCAATAAATCATCACCATAAAATTCAGGGAAAGCAACGCCATCTTTTTCTAAGTCACTTGCGGTTACGATGCGGTCAGGCATCAGGCCATCTTTTAGCAGCTCAAGGTTAAAGCCTTGGTAAATTTTATCGGCTTGAGTCACGCGGAGTAAAAATGCATGACCTTGCTGTTTTGGCCAGTGAGGGATATCACGTGCACGAATGTCTCTGGCGAAGACTTTTTCCCCTTGGACTTTGGCAAACCCATCAATACGAAATTTGATTTGTTTGTCGACCGGGTTCCAGTCAGGAGATTGAAGAATTTTTTCTTCGAATAGCACATCAAAAGCACGGCTATACAAAGGGGCTAAATAAACAGATATTCCCGCTATAACGGCACATTTTAGAAAGTGTCTGCGGGAGAGTTCGACATTGCTTTTGCTCATAATACACCCTTACACTTATTATTATTACATCGGTATTTTTATTTTTATAGTCATATCGAAAAAATTACTTGTATCACATTTATATTATACTTCTCTTAATAATTTTCAAATTAATGATAAGTAGTTCTTGTGATCTTACTGAATATACTTTATTTATGAGATACGCAATCAGTATATCGATTTAAAATAAAAACTATGAATATTGGTATTTTAATATTGGCAGCAGGAAAAAGTGAACGTTTTCAAAATGCTGGAGGTAAAGGAAGTAAATTAAATTTTATGCTTGAAAAAAATACAGTTTTTGAAAAAACACTATTAAATTCAATCGATAGTGAGCTTCCTGTACATGTAGTGACACGGCCTGAGAATGAAGGTGTTATTAATAATTGTTTACAATTTAATATTCCATACTCGTTGATAAACAGTAATGGGTTAGGTGAATCAATCGCATTTGGTGTTAAAAATACTTCAAATTTAGATGGGTGGATAATTCATTTAGCGGATATGCCATACATCAATAGTCATTTATTTATCCGTGTAGCGAATAAATTAAAACACCATACATTAGTCAGGCCAGTATATAATGGTTTACCAGGCCATCCGGTGGGAATATCTGCGAAGTATTATACGGAATTAATTAATCTAGTAGGTGATGATGGTGCGAAATCAATATTACGTCGCAATCTTGTTTATCAATTAAACATAAATGACGAAAATGTTGTAAAAGATATTGATTATCCGAGTGTTGATAACGATTAAGGAACGAATATGTTGCGTGAAGATGTTTTTGTTATCTCTCAAGCCCTTTCTTGGATAAAAAAAGAGCCTATATGGTTGTGTACGGTGCTAAGTACATATGGTTCTTCCCCTCGTAGCCCGGGTTCACTTCTTGTTGCAAAGGCAGATGGTCAGTATGTTGGTTCTTTATCAGGCGGTTGTATTGAAGAAGATTTTATTCAACGAATACAGCATGCTGAATACATTAAGAGCAGCCAAATTGTTCGCTATGGTCGCGGTGGTTTAGAAGCGAAAGTGAATTTACCTTGTGATGGTAGTTTAGATGTTTTAATTGAATATTTACCGAATAGTCAGGAAAGTGTTAGTTACCTTACGGAGATACATCAAGCGTTACTGGGATATACTGCAATCAGTAAAAAAATCACGTTGCCACAAAGAGGTGAGGTAAGCACGGTTAATAATCAACAAACCCCAACCCAAATAGAGCGGGAAGGGGAGAACATTCAATTATATATTGCCGCGCCGCCACGGTTAATTATTGCTGGGATCTCAAATGTAGGTATTTACTGTGCTAGTTTTGCAGCAACATTAGGGTTTGAGGTTATAATTTGTGAACACCGTGAAGATGAGCTATCGCGTTTTTCTGGGCAACTTTCTAGTCAATTTGAAGTCATTAAATTATTTCCAGCTCGCTATTTGGAATCCCAAAGCTGTACACCGAATACCGCTATTGTTTCTTTAACCCATGATCCTCGTATTGATGACCTGACACTAATGGAAGCAGTGAATACCCCAGCGTTTTATATTGGTGCAATGGGCTCAGTAAGAACGAGTGCTCGTCGTCGTGAACGTCTTATAGCATCTGGTGGGATGACGGAGACGGAAATAGAACGCATCCATGCTCCCATTGGTATTCCTATCGGTAGCAAAACACCACCCGAAATAGCATTAGCGATAATGGCGGATATTGTAGCTCATAAAAATGGCGTGGTTTCATCTAGTTATGTTAGTGAAACGAAAAAAGTAATGGTTACAAATTCAATGTATTGTGATGTTTAAAGTTAAATTCCCACGCCTTATAAAGTTAAATGACCTTTATAAGGCGAAAGGACCTAAAACTAGTTTAGTTGGTATAAATAGAAGAAATAATTTCTCTCATTTTTATTAAATATTTTGAAGCATCATATCGGTCAGTGACTATCTCTATATAAGCAGCAGTATCGAGTGTTTCGATAGCCTGTAAGGCCTCATTTAATTCATCACAGGTTGTCACTTTTTTGCAATACCAATCGTCACATCCCAGTGCTAAAGGAAGTTGTGCGTAATTCCATTGCGCAACATCATTATAATAATATTCAGGTTCTTTACAGAATAGTCGTTCAATAAGATAGCCATCATTATTTAATACAAAGATGATGGGTTTTAATCCGAATCGTGCAAATTGACTAATTTCTTGCATAGTTAATTGATGAGCGCCTTCCCCTGTCGCTAAGATGACTCGACGTGACGGGGATGCTAAAGCGGCGCCCAGTGCAGCAGGTGTTGCCCAGCCAATAGATCCCCATAATGATTGGGAATGAAAAGATGCACCTTTAGGTAATAGTGAAAATGCTAAGCCCATTGAAAAGGTTCCAGTATCTGTAAATATTATATCATTAGGTCTAAACATTTTTTCTAAGCGAGGATATAGATATGATTCAGTTATTTCGTTTGTTTCTACGGCTATCGGTTGACCTAGTGATTGGGCCTTAGGACTTTTGTGTTGATTAAAAGAAGAGGTTGGCAGTGATAGCAATCTATTCTGCAAGGCTAAAACAACGTCTTTCATGGAAATATTATTGTAGCATTGGCCATCAATAATGACTTTATCTTCCATAATATGGATTATATTTTCGATTTTAATATTAGAGGTATAACAACCTGAATTAAAGTCAGACAGAATAGTGCCTATATTTATAACACAATCACTGCTTTCGACAAATGAAGTGACTTGAGGAGTTAATATTTGCCCTGTATACATTCCGATATATTGCGTATTAGTTTCATCTAATACACTTTTATCCATAAATAACGTGGTATAAGGAATTTTGGTTTTTTCAATGATTGTTTGTAAGGTATTTGCTACGCCTAAGCGCAAAGACATTGAGCCTGCTAATATGCAGGGTTGTTGGCTATTTATTAATTTATTTAAGATTAAAGGAATAATATTTTTTAGTGTTTCTGAGCAACTGTTTGGTATTAATGGAACAACATGATGAAATGGTTTAATTACAGTCTTTACAGCATAATCAGCAGGTAAGCCAAAATAAACTGGACGGCGTTCATGTAAGGCGCATGCGATTAACCGCTCAGTCTCTTCAATACAGTTTTCAGGGGTAATAATGGCATGAGCACAGACAATATGTTGGCTCATTTTATAAAAAACGTCATAGTTTCCATCCCCTAATGTGTGATGAGAAATGCGTTGTTTCTTTTGTGTTAGGCTAGGAGGCATTCCAACAAGGTGAAATATAGGGACTCTTTCAGCATAAGAACCTGCTATTGCATTGAGAGCGCTTAATTCGCCAACGCCAAAGGTTGTTGATAGTGCAGCAACACCTTTAATTCTTGCATATCCGTCTGCAGCATACGCTGCGTTTAATTCGTTGCAATTGCCAACCCAACGTTGATGGGAGTTTGCACAAACACTATCATTTACAGGAAATGAATAATCACCAGGAACACCAAATATATCTTCAATGCCTAATTGATAGAGCTTAGATAAAATATATTCAACAACAGTTTCTTTCATTTAACTTCTCCAGTTAATAATTGTTTTTTACTTGATTTGTAATTGTTTATATTAGCTATTTATTCTTATTGAAATCAATTCCATGATAGCTAATAAGGGAAGTAGTGAAAGTGTTATATTTTATAATGAGATTGATGGGGGTTATTAAATATATTATTTAATAAATTAATATAAATTAGTAGAGTAATAAAAAACAGTAGATCTTTTTAGACCTCACTGTTTTTTAGATTTAGAATACCGTTAAATAGGGTCAAGCCTGAGCGGCAATCACCATAATTTCTACTAGTACTTGTTCCCGAGCCATATTGGCTTCAACAGCTGCACGGGCAGGGCTATTTTCTATAGGCATCCAACTTTCCCATACCGCATTAAAGTCAGCAAAATCCCGTTTGATATCTTTAATCCAAACTTGGGCGGATAAAATACGTGTTTTATCACTGTTGCTTGCAGCAAGTAATGAATCAATCTTGGCAAAAACGTCTTTGGTTTGTTGTGTGATATCACCTGTTAGATCATTAGGTACTTGCCCTGATAAGTAAACTAAACCTGAATATTCAACGCTATCAGCTAAGCGTGGTTTTGGGTTGTTACGTTTTATGGACATGATTACCTCGTTAATCCAGTTAAAGAAATAGGGGGTTTTTGTTCAGTTATTAATTGGCTCAGTATTTCCGCGCTGCCTGCGGCAAGTGTAAACCCTAAACTGCCATGCCCAATATTAAGCCATAAATTTTTATAGGCAGTTTTTCCTAGTATCGGTGGGCCTTTCGGTGTTGAAGGGCGTAACCCAAACCAACTTTCAGCATCGTCAATTTTAGGTAATTCAGGGAAGGTATTTTTAATAATATTCTTGAGTGCTTGTATTCTATTTTCACGCAAGCCTTGCTTGTCATAACCAATATCAACCATCGCAGCAATGCGTAATTGATCATTAAGTTTGGCATAGACAATTTTATTGCCGTAATCAGTCACGTTAATTTTCGGAACAATATGTTCTACCTGCGGGTATTCTACGCTTAAGCTATAGCCTTTTAACCCTAAAATTGGGACATTAATATTTAGTGGTTTTAACAATTCGCGGCTACCATTGCCGGCACAAACAATAAAATCATCAGCTTGGATAGTTCCCTGGTGAGTGGCTACTCCTGTAATGCAGTCATCTTGTTTAATGAAAGATTGAACATTATGTTGTAAGCAAAGATTAAATTGAGATTGCGTGAGTAAATATTGCAGTAGGTTCTTACAGAATAAATAGCAATCTGCACTCTCATCATCAGGGGCATATATTGCACCTACCAATTGAGACTGTATATTTTTTAAAGAAGGTTCTAGTCCAACAATTTCAGAGGGTGTTAATATTTTTTGAAATTGTTTATCAACTGTTTCACTGGCTTTTTGAAAACTTTTATTATCTCGGTGGATAATTAATTTCCCTGATTTCTCCCAAGCAAAATCAGAAATATCACCATTGTTACGCCATTTATTCATTATTTCTTGGCTAAAAAGTGATAAACGTAAAAGATGAGCACCATTAATTTTATTGGTTTTACGGTTACAAGCTAATGTAAATTGTGCAAGCCAAGACCATTGTTGTATTGAATGCGTTATTTTTAGATTTAAAGGAGAATTATTTTTCCCCATCCAACGTAGGCCTTGCAAAGGAACACCGGCGTCTGCAAGAGGAGATACATAGCGATAGCTGAGTTGCCCACCGTTAGCAAAACTGGTCTGCATGCCAACATCGGTATCTGATTCAACTAATGTTACGGTTTGGCCTGCTTTAATTAATGCATAGGCGGTGCTTAAACCAATTACACCAGCTCCAATAACCACCACATGTTTAGTCATAATAATCCGTAACCCATAATAACCAAGATGTTATTATTTAACGGTGAATAAGCTAACTAAACAATTGAGTTTTCATTACTAGAGTATAACTTTTGGTTAACTACTTTATTTCTTTTTTCAAGTGTGGATGCCAAAGTATTAACATAATTTTGTGCAGCTTTGGTTAATGGTTTGTCTGCGCGATGAAAAACAGATACGGCAAGATGTAAACCTTCTTTTAGTGGGTAAATCATCGACTCAGGTAGCGTATGTTCGGCTGAAAAAATATCCGTAATACTACAGCCTAAACCCGCTTGAACAAATTCTGCTGCCATATGGTAGGTATGAACACTAATATTTGATTCTGCAAACTCATGGCGCTTTTGTAATAGCTGAGATAAGGAGTCAGACCCAGGATGGATCCAACGCTCTTGGTCTATATCGGTGAGTGATACAGGGGAGTGCAATGGTAATTTGCTATCCACATAGACTAATGGGATATCAGCAATGGGAAGAACAGCAATGCCTCCTTCAATTTCAAGATTAAAGCCAATACCAATGTCGAGATCTTGTTGGGTTAATAACTGCAGAATATCCGTTGTATGATGTGTACCGATCGTGAGTTTGATATTGGGGTGTTTTTTAATAAATTGCGCGGTCACTTCAGGTACTAAGTTTAGCCCTAAGCTAGGTAGACAACCAATGGCTAGTTTACCTTGCGGATCACGTGATAAATTTTGCGCTAAAATTCTTAGTTTATCTAGATTTTGATAAACTTCTTTGGCTTCTTCAAATAGCAGGTTTGCCTCAGCCGTGGGAATTAACTTTCCTCTTATTCGCTGGAACAAGACTAAGCCAAGTTGTTGTTCTGCATGTTTTAAGGCCTTACTTGCCGCGGGTTGTGAGATATGTAAAACCTCCGCTGCACGAGTTAAAGAGCCACATGTCATGACCGCATAAAAAATATCGAGATGCCTTAATTTCATTTTCAGAAACCTACTATTTGCTTTGACTCACCGAAACCGACTATTGGTATTAATTCGCATATTCTACCGAATTAATACAAATTAATCTGAACAACTATTTATTTGGTACTGAAAATGATGAAAGGTAATTAGGCGGTTTAAATTCAATGGTGATAAAAAAGAGAAGGCCAGATGATATACATAGGTTATAGTCTGGCCTTTATGATTGTGTACTAGGTAAAATACGTGCCGATTTCGATAAAGATTTTAATTAAGATACTATTTGAAATATCGACAATAAATGCCCCTACCATTGGCACCACTAAAAATGCTTTATGAGAAGGACTGAATGCTTTAGTGACGGTCTGCATGTTAGCGATAGCGGTTGGTGTCGCACCCATTCCAAACCCGCAGTGCCCAGCACTAATAACAACTGCGTCATAGTCTTTACCCATCATTTTAAAGGTAACAAATGTTGCAAATAGAACCATAACTACCGTTTGGACAGCAATAATTATCAGAACAGGGCCTGCCATACTGGCGAGTTGACCGAATTTTAAGGACATTAGCGCCATTGCTAAGAATAATGACAAGGCAACGCTACCTAAAACATCAACAGTTGGTTCAAAAACTTCATGCTTAAATACATGGGTTAAGACGTTACGAATAATAATACCGACAAATAAGCACCAAACAAAGGTTGGTAATTGCATGACAGTATCTTTAAAAAACTCACTAATATAGCCACCGACAACAATACAGATAATCAGCATTGAGATGGTTTCAATAACATTATTAGCATTAATTTTTCGTTTAACACTCGGTTGTTCGAAGGCTTCAACGATCGTTTCTTTTTCGAGTTCAGTGCTTTTAGGGATTGAAACTTTTTTCAATAAATGACGAGCAACAGGGCCGCCAATTAACCCACCTAATACTAAACCTAGGGTTGCACATGCCATAGCTAATTCAACAGCACCAGTCACGCCATACTTATCAGCCAGTATTGGTCCCCAAGCTCCTGCGTTGCCGTGGCCACCCGTAAGTGTGATTGAGCCTGCAATTAAGCCAATAAATGGACTTTCATTAAGCATGACAGCCATTCCCATACCAACGGTATTTTGAATAGCAATTAAGATAGTCACTGCGATAGTTAATAAAATAAGTGGCTTACCACCTTTTATTAAACGCGAAAAATCTGAGCTCAATCCAATTGATGAAAAGAACGTAATCATTAAAATGCTTTGTAGTGAAGCATCAAAAGTAAATGAGTATCCAGCTGTTTTATCGACAATTAATAGAATGATAGCAACAATAAAACCGCCAACAACGGCTTCAGGAATATGGTTTTTTTGTAGAAAAGGAGTGTATTTTACAACAAACATACCAATCAATAGCGCCAAACAAGCGACTAATAAAGTGTAGCTGGCATCTAGGATCATTATTTTACCTCAAGTTAGTTTACCAGAACTTTCACCGTTGTTATTTAACATTAGCGATAAATTAAATTACTTTGCGTAACTTTTGTTTAACAATGAGTTTTGTTTGGGTATCTATAACTTTTAGTTAACTGCGACATTCTTATTTTTTCATTTGTCGAGTCATCCAATCCCGTAGTAAATTATTTATTTTCAATTTAACTATTTGTTAATTATGATTTTTTCTGTTTGATATGTATTTTGGTATCATTTATGTGGTGATTAATATTTGCACTGGTTTTATCTCGTGGTTATAAAGCCGTATTCAATATGAATGATGAGAAGTGTGATGTACCGCATGTAAGATGTTTAGCAAATGTAGGAGAAGAGGGGGAATGCTACATGATGTAGAATGCGCTTAATAATTCAAATGAAAATTGATGTCTTGGACATATCGTTTTGGCTCAGTATGCTAAACGATTAATTGCTTTTAACCTCAGTAGAATGAATGCGAATATTATTCATTAAAATAATAGTGTAATTCTATTTAAATATTATAGCTTAGTTTTTTAACCATTTTATTTATGCCATAAAAATAAGCCAGTGATTTAGTTATTGATTTTATTAAAGTTATTATTTTAATTACTATTTATAATAGTATTAGTATCATTAAATATGATAGGAGCGATATGATGGTGACTCCCCCCCAAGCAGAACAAGCATTGGTTATTCTGCGAAAACATTTTTCTGATTCATTAATTGCAGTTTATCTACACGGTTCCTCTGTTTCTAGTGGGTTACGGCCAATGAGTGATATTGATTTACTTGTGGTGATTGATAGCCCCGTGACTGATATTTGCCGTGAACAACTTGTACGAGATTTAATGGATATTTCTGGCTTATATCCGATTGATCCAAAAGGCCGGCGACCACTGGAAATTGTTGTATTCTTAACAAGTGAATTAAACATGCTTTCTTATCCTGCAAAATGTGAATTAATTTATGGAGAGTGGTTACGTACAGAGTACGAGCAAGGGGTATTTGAAGGACAAACTCAAGACCCTGAATTCACACTAATGTTAGCCCAAGCGTCACAAGAAGCAGTAAGTTTATGGCACAAGGAAATATACGGCTTACCTATTGTTGGCCTGCACGATATTCGCCGAGCTATGTTAGATTCACTCCCTAATTTAGAGTTATCTCTAAAAGGTGATGAGCGTAATGTTTTACTGACATTAGCACGCATGTGGTACACCATGGAAACGGGACTATTTATATCAAAGGATGAGGCTGCCATTTGGGCAATAGAACTCATGCCAGTGGAATTGGCCTCGGTGCTACTGGTAGCGAAAAAGGCCTATTTAACTGGTGTTTCTGTTGATTGGGAAAATCAACAGGTGGAAGTCACCTTGTGTGCGAACTATTTAGCTGAGCGTATTCGTGTTTATTCTTAGATGCACATAAGCCAGTGTGTCTTTTGATGCTTTTTTAATACAAATTAAATAACGTTTGCCTGATATTTAATGAATTGAAAAGTGAAAGTCTTATACTGCCTTACTGTTTTATTAACGATGGAACAAAAATGACTAAAAAATCGATAAATCCAGCGTCTGTCTTTAATTCTTTGCAGTATGGCTTTAGCCAAGCCGTAGAAACAACGGGAACCCGACAATTATTTTTATCGGGTCAGGTTGGTGTGAATGCTGCGGAAGAAACTGTTGCTGGGGGAATTTACGAACAAACCGTGCAATCATTAATTAATATTGAACATGTATTGCATGAGGCCGGTGGCGATTTATCTCATGTGGCTATGCTACGTATTTATATCAAAGAGGGCTTTAACAGCCATAAGGAACAAGCTGATATTGCGCGAGCATTAAAAGAAAAATTTCCAAATATGTCACCTGCATCTTCTTGGGTTATTGTTTCAGGGCTTTCCTTGCCAGAATGGTTAATAGAAATAGAAGCTCATGCAGTTTTGAACTAAATTTATTAGAATAGAAAAGCCGATAGTGGAAGTATCGGCTTTTCTGGCACTCGTGGTATTAGTGTTTTACTAATGTTGAGAAATAATAAATAAGAGGTACTGCAAGGATCCACAAGCTTATTGGAATTTCTCTCCATTTGCCTGCAACCGCTTTGATTAAAATATAAAATAACAGCCCACCTGCAATACCAGTACCAAAACTATTAGCGATTAACGTAATCATCACCATCATTAATACTGGTAAGCCATCAGTAAAATTGCCTAAGTCCACTTTTCGTAAGCCACTAAACATATTTAATCCAATTAAAATTAGAGCTGGAGCTGTGGCTTGGGCTGGGATCATTAATGCGATAGGCGTAAATAACAGCATTAATAAAAACATAAAGGCAGCAGCAAGGGCGGTCATACCTGTTTTACCCCCAGCTTCTGCGGCAGCGGAGGACTCAATGAGTGCGGTTGCCGCTGGAATACCTACCCACGGGCCTAATGCAGCAGCAATTGAGTCAACGATAAAGGGGCGGTTAATATTTGGCATATTACCTTCTTTATCTAATAAGCCAGCCTCTCCGCCAACGCTAAAGTTGTTCCCATGGTTGAGAAAAACTCAGCAGCAAAAAAGACAAATAAGAAAGGTAGGAAAGCGATATTTAATGCGCCAATTAAGTCTACATGCCCTAGTACAGGTGCCACAGAATGTGGAATACCAATAAAGCTTTCAGGCAATTTTGTGACGCCAAAAGGAATGCCTAAGAGGGTTGCAAATAAAATTGCCCATAAAATTCCGCCTGGTATTTTGCGAGCTTGTAGTGCAATCGCAACGAAAAAGCCTGCGAGTGCAACTAATGCACCAGGAGAAAGGAAATCCCCAAGCATTAGTGCATTTGTTTTTGGGTTAGCAAGTACTAACCCTGCATTTCGAAAACCTAAAACGGCCACGAACAGACCAATTGATGCAGTTAATCCGAGTTTAATTGATTGGGGAACAGAGCGTGTAACAACCTCACGCAAGCCAAATTTAGTTAATAGGAAAAATAAAATTCCAGACCAACAAGCAATGCCGAGCCCTATTTGCCAGTCAATGCCTTCACTACCTGCGAGAGTAATGCCGACAAGAACAGAGCCTCCGATACCGGGGCCAACAATAAATGGTAAATTCGCATAGAATGCCATTAATAAACTGGCAATGACGAAGACAATAATTGTTCCAGTGGTTGCTGCGCCTTTATCCATTCCTCCTGCGGCAAGTAAACCGGGGATCACGACTAGCAGGTAAGCTGCGGCTAAAAAACCAGTAACTCCGGCTAAACACTCTGTTTTCACTGAACTCCCACGTTCACGTAAAGCAAAGCGTTTTTCCAGCCAACTCCCTGATGTTGGCGTATTTATTGAACTGTCAGCCATTAATAGGCTCTCCTATCATTATTTTTGATATTTTTAATTTTCTAAGCGTGCTTAACCGTATGGATAACAGCGTCAACGATTTGACGTGTTGTTCCGTCAGTTAATCCTAAATCGGTTAAATGTGGCCCTGCATTGCAGGCAAGACAAGTTCCCTCAATGGCTTTAAATACGCGGTAAGGTGGTTCCCAATCTGCAATTTCACTGCTTAATTCACGTAATTGACGAAACTGAGCGGCTAATTCAGGCGCAGGTAAATCAGATAACATCCCCGCTATTGGCATCGCAACATGGGCTAAAATTTGGCCATTTTGCACTAACGCCATACCTCCACCACTCTCGATTAATAAATTAGCAGCGATAGCCATATCATCGGGGTCACGTCCAAGAACAACGAGGTTATGTGAATCGTGTGAATAGCTTGTCGCAATGGCTCCGCGTAATTCACCCCAGCCCTCAAGTAAGGCTATTTGTGGTAAAGCATCGTGACGGCCGTGACGGTGTTGAACTCGAATAAGACTGAAATTATTCGGCAGTTGTACCACGCTATTCTTGATTTGTACGTCAACTTCTCCCCATTGGGTAAAGCGCGCCCCACGAATATGACGTAAACGCGCACTACCATTATTGATTCCAGCAATTTTTAGTGTGCAATCATTTGGGGTAATTGGTGAAAGTCGCATAGTATCGCGTGGAGGTAAAATATCATTAGGTACATTTAATGCATTGATAAGCTGATTATTTTCAGCTATTTTTCGCCCAGATACATACACAGCTTTCGCTTTCAAAGTTTCCAATGAATCGAAAATGACTAAATTTGCCTTTCTACCCGCAGCAATCAGGCCAAGATCATGGCGTTGCAAGCGTATTGCAGCATTAAATGTAGCAAAGCGTAGTACGTCCGTTGCCGGCATTCCATGCTCAATTAAAAGGTTAAGTAGCGCAATAATGCCACCTTTTTCAATTAACATATCGGGCGGAACATCATCCGTACATACTGTAATTTGCGATGATAAATGTGGTAAGGATTTTAATGCGGCAACAATATCGGGAAGAAGGTAAGGATGAGAGCCACGAATTTGTAATGTAAGACCCGCACGTAGTTTTTCAAGAGCATCTTCAGCCGAGGTTAATTCATGATCAGATGTGACTCCGGCTGCCAGATAAGCTTGGAGATCAGCCCCATTTAAACCTCTTGCATGGCCTTCTATAAGTTTACCTGATGTAATTCCTGCATTTAGAATTTCTTCCATTCTATCACTGCCATGGAGCACGCCAAACATATCCATAACTTCAGCCACACCGCGGACTTCCGGCCAACTCAGCATGGTTGACATCTCATCCCCAGCAAAGTCTGCACCAGACATTTCTAGGCCAGGTGTTGATGGTACTGATGAAGGGGCTGCAACCATAATATCTAGCGGCAAATTTCGGCTAGAATCAATGGCATAACGTACACCTTCTAGGCCTAGTACATTGGCGAGTTCATGGGGGTCCCAAAATACAGCTGTTGTTCCTTGAGCTAGAACTATCTCAGCATAGCGAACAGGAGGCAAGTGTGAGCTTTCTAAATGGACGTGAGTGTCTATTAAGCCGGGTGAAATGAAATAGCCTGATAAATCATGGATTTCATTTGCATCAGTACGGGTTCCAGTAGGGTGAACGCTAGCAATTAGGTTGCCGGTGATCCCGATATCTGCAAGGCGAACTTCACCTGTGACCATATCGACAATATTGGCATTAGCGAGTAAAAGGTCAAAAGGCTTTTCACCTTTAGCGGATTGAATGACATGACGCCTGTTTTGTTCTGTTATGCTCATAAATACCATTCCTTCAATTTAATGACAGTTACTTTATGAGCAACGCAAACGTTTGCCAAGATGATAAAATTTATCATGCGATAAGAAATGGTTATAATGAACAGATATATTGGCTAACCCAATAGAAATAAAAGTACATTATTATGATAGAACCTTGGCAGAGACTGCCAGCACTTACGCTCAAACAACTACAGTATTTTGTGACATTAGCAAAACTGCGTCATTTTACCGAGACAGCAAATCGTCTAGCGGTGAGCCAACCTGCTTTGAGTAGTGCTTTGCGGCAAATAGAAACGGTTATTGGAGGAAAACTAATTAATCGTACCGCTTCATCCGTAACATTAACGGAGCTAGGCGCAGCAATTTTGCCACATGCACAGCAAATACTGAGTGTTTCTCACCGTGCATTTAGTGAAATTCAAAAAATAATCGTGGAAGGTGGGGATGGAACATTACGTATTGGGCTAGTTCCTTCCGTAAGTTCTTTGTTATTTCCTGCTGTACCTGAATTATTAACTCAATATTTTCCGAGGCTTAATATTGAGTTTTATGACCAAACGAATGACGCTTTGATTGATAAACTTATCAATCATGAAATTGATTTTGGCATTGGTGTGTTAGATAGCTCAGTGCCTCAAAATTTAAATATCTTTCCCTTGCAGGATGACCCTTTTGTTGCTGTTATTCATCATGATGATACCGTGTCTGCCAATGAATTTCACTTGCCGTGGAAATTGCTAAATAATCGTGATATTGCCGTATTTTCGAAAGGTAATATTCAACGTTTAGTTGCTGCTACGGTGGAAAGTCACCGACTAAAATTAAATATTCGTTATCAAGTAGATTATATTGAAACCTTATATGGCTTAGTTCGTTCAAAATTAGCGATTGCTATTTTACCACTGCTTTATACTGTACATTTACGAGACCCGGAATTGAAAGTTTTGCAATTACAACAACCGGAGTTAACGCGCACAGTCGCTTTAATTCGTAATAGCGAGCAAGCGACGCCACTAATGGACGAGGTTTTTCAGGTATTGTTAAAAGTATTGCGTGATAACAACGTATGAGATTTATCAACTAAGGCAGATTACTACCGCATTTATCGTAAAGTTATTTTATTTGAATAACTGAATAATGGTTTCAATATCGATAATAATATCTTAAAGAGCGTTACAGATAGCGCTCACTTTTTATTTAATAAATTGATTTTAAAAAGCTTTGGAATAACTTTATGAATACTATACTAAAATATAGCTGTTTTATCGCCGCGGTTATATTACTTTCCGCTTGTGATGATATGGAGCTTTTAAGTGGTAAAGGTAAATTTTATTATAGTAACCCAAGCGCAAACACGATTAGGTTTAAGCTAGATGGTAAAGATTATGATGTTTTACCAGAAGATAAAGGTGTTGTTTTACTTTCTAGCGGGTTACACCAGTTAGAAAGCGATGAGGGTAACGTGACGGATTTTTTTGTCTTTGAAAATAACTCTGGCGGTATTATTAACCCAAATCATTTTGTTTATTACACATTGTCTGAAGTTTATGCTGTTGATGGTAAAGAAGAGAGGTTTAAACCTGCGAGTTACCCCATTACGATTAATGGGCACGAGCTTGAACTGCCGGTTCGCAGTTCTAATGCAACGCTTATTGATGGGAATATATTTAGGTGTAGCTACCCGATTGGCGAAAATTTTCCTGATTCAATCACACTTTATGATGATAAGTTAGATGGAAATATTAAATCCAAGTGTTTTGATAAACATGAATTAATTACCTATTTAGATAATGAATACGGACAAAATTTATTACCGGATCCTGCTAATCATGAAGCTGCGGATTCTATCAATGTGGTATTTATGTATGGAGTCCCAACTGTTACTTTTGATAATGAGAATGTACAGGTAAAGGCCGAAAAATTAATTCAGTTAGTTACACGGTTAAAAAATACCGATGATGTGAATATTCATAAAGAATTAAATCAAGAATTTCATCAGGCTATCACAGAATTAGTCCAGGAGCAGGTTCGAAGTGCTTCATCAAATTCTGTTGCTGAAAATATAAAGTATAATCATTTTATTCAAGAAATTAATGTAGTAAGAGAAAATGGTATTTGGTTAAAAGAGTAATCATTTAAGTAGATTTACTCTTTACAAGCTTACTCAAAAAACTATTTTCGAGTAATAATTTTTTGAAATTAATTAAGATAATGCTTATTAAGTATAC
>OJKJ01000425.1_pt1 | contig 24151 bp, 21 predicted proteins | sample 1596491 | NCBI WGS metagenome assembly OJKJ01 (sample SAMEA4350160, study PRJEB24818) | metagenome | biome: human; feature: gut; material: faeces | place: Denmark | collected 2013-09 | reverse complement strand
TAAACCAAAAACAAAAAATACATAGACAACGTCATGGCGAAGTCACACCTTCGCTCTTTTGCTATGCCTTTTTTATTTCCAATCTATTATACACCATCTTCGCTGATTTGAGAAGTTTCCTATAAAGGAACAAATGCCCGGGTCTCATCCGCCAGCACGTCCCAGCCATTCTTTTCGGCAAAGAGCCAGGCAGGCTCTCCCCTGCCGTGAACGCTGAACAGCAGCGGCAATCCCCTCACGTCCTCCGCAGAACATCCCTCAGGTAAATGCACTGAATATGCATATTCCAGACACCCCACCGTCACAGAGCCGTGGATAAACCGGTTAGACTGATAAAACTCCGTCCGCCCCAGATGAAGTGCCAGCGTCCCGTCCGGCCCCGTTTTCCAGCGGACGGTGCGGTCAAAATACGCGTCCAGAATAGTGTGGGCCAGGGACATACCAGAAACCTCCGTCCCCTCCGAAACCATCAGCCGCTGAGCCGGGTTTGCCTCATTTTCATAACAGACCGCCGTGCACATCCCCATGGAAATCTGCTTCGGCTCCCGCCCAAGCCCGCCCGATGCCCCGAAGTAATCCAAGGCCCGTCTGGTCTCCTCCTTCTGCGCCCCAATCAGCCAAAGGCTGCAGGGAATCTGGTCGTTTCTCACCGCATCATCATCGCTCACATCCGGCACCATCCAATGACCCGACAGCTTCTTCCCGGCCGAATAATCCTCCGGCGCTCCCCCAATCAGAGCCGCAGCCGCAAACCGTCCCGGCTCCGCCACCAGGCAGTTTCCGGCAAATACCGCCCCGTCGCCGTAACCAACCAGGTAAATCATCGTCTCCCAGCACCAAATCATCCCGCCCCGTCCGAACAGGCTCTTTCCGTTGCGGCTCTCTATCCCGCCCCGAATCAGCTCATAAATCCGCCCCGGAAGGGAGACCACTTCTCTCTCCCACCCCATCGGGGCCAGCGGAAGGATCAGCACCGCCCCGTCGTACTCGGCCAGCGCCTGCCAGCCCGACCGGACGGCGAACCGCTCCGCTGAAGCCATTTCCCCCGCCTCCTCCCCGGGCGCAAAAACGAAAATGGTCTTGGCCGGATCATAGCAGGCCCTTGTGGAGACATACATGTAAAATCCGTTCCCCTCGTTCATGTATCCAGCCCTCCCATCACAGCCTGTTTTTCAAAAAACTGTAGGCAAACTGGTCGATCTCCTCCCCCAGGGAAGGGCCGTGTCCGCCGCCGGAATAAGCCACAAAGGTGGCGTCCGCCCCCGCCTTCGCCAGCGCGTGGTACAAAAGCTCGCTCTGCTCCGGGTCTACGATTTGGTCCCGCGCGCCCTGGAAAATGACCACCGGCGGGCAGTCCGCGCTCACATGGGTAATGGGGCTGCACAGCTTTGTCAGCTCGATAAAATGCCAGTCCGGGTGGCTGGGATCATTGCTCTCCAGCACCTGATTCAGCGTGTGCAGACTCCTTCCCGGGCCGGTGTAGCCCACAATCAGGGCCGGAATAATATTCGCCTTGTCATTGCCCACATTTTCAATCTCCGTGCCGGTCAGATCCTTGGGCGGGCCGGACAGAGCCGCAGCGCTGGTGCGGATGCTCTGGCAGAGGTCCGCGGGAGCATAAAAGATTGCCGCAGCCTTGATGGAGCTGTCATACTCCAGGTTGCCGCCCACGTCCCCTTCCAGCGCCTCACATTTGGAGCTAAATGCCAGCATAGCCGCCAGGCAGCCCCCCGCCGAGTTGCCCAGAGCGCCGATTCGTTCAGGATCAATGTGATACTTCTCCCCGTTTGCCTTCAGAAAGCGCACCACACCCTTGACATCGTTGATACACGCCGGAAAAATGGACTGGCTCACCAGCCGGTAGTCCGGGCACACCACGGTGTATCCCTCCCTGGTCAAACGGACCAGGTCCCGGCAGTAAACCGCCTTCTGCGTAACCTGCTTATACTCTCCCCACATAAAGCCGCCGCCAAAAATATAGATGATACAGGGGCCGGGCTTATCCTGCCCGGCAGACTGGTAAATATCCAGTTTCAGGGTATAATCCTGCCCATCATCCAGCTTGACGGTTGCATAGGCCACATCTTCAAACCGCGGCTTTTCCTCCGGCGGACACAAAGGTTTTACGGTTGGCGGAACATACATAATCAAATACCTCCCATCTGAAATATCTATTATTTTAAAGAGAATTTCAGGGAAATGCAATCGAATGATATCTCATTTTCGTTTCATGTCAAAACACTTTTTATTGTCCATTCTAAATCAGAACTTATTCTCATCATTTTGTTCCCAAACGAAACACACTCAATTTTGAATCTATGTATTGATTACAAGAACTTTTTAGGATATACTTTGTATATACTGAAAGGAGGCATTTATATGATTACACAGGTAAAACCGTGGGGAAACAGTCAGGGAATCCGCCTGTCCAAAGAGCTTCTGACCTTAGCCGGAATTCAGAATAATGACTTTTTAGACATCGAAGTAGTAGATGGAAACATTATACTGAAAAAAACGTTCAAACACCGCACGCTTGAAGAACGGGCCGAAGAATTTGGCGGAAAGCTGGGACCCTACGATGAATTTGAATGGGGTGAACCAATCGGCCGGGAAGGGTGGTAGAGGACTATGCTGCCGATTGAACAGGGAGATATCTTATCGATTGAAAAAATCAAGGGGCCCGTCCTTATAGTCAGTAAGAATTTTTTCAACGCTGCCGAGGTAGCTATTGTGTGCCCAGTTGTGAAATCCACCATCCCAGATCCATTGCATATAAAAATCGCAGCGAAAAATGTGGACGGTTTTGTTCTGTGCGAACAGATGAAACTGCTGGATCTCAAAGTGAGAGATTTTAAAAAGCTGGATCGTATTAATTATCATGATATTATCAACATCACCGATGCGATACAAAGCATCTTCGATTATTAATGAAAGAAAATAAAACAAACCGCCAGCGCCAGCCAACGGTTTAAAGAAGCCACTCTGATTCCTAATATAATATCAAAAATGCTGCCTAATCATCAAACTCTCGATTAGACAGCATCTTTATTTTTCTCATTCAGAAATAGCCTAAACATACCATCGCTATCTCTAAACTTCCACTCCTACAAAATCACCTTCGCCGGACATTTCACCGCGCACTTCCCGCAGTTGGTGCACTTCTCGTAATCAATCACAGCCAGGTTATTCTCCATATGAATGGCGTCGAACTCGCACTGCTTGGTGCAGAGCGTACAGCCGATACAGCCGGCCGCGCAGGCCGCTTTCACGTCCTTGCCCTTGTCGTGGGAGTTGCAGCGCACCAGGTGCTCGGCCTTGTAGGGCACCAGCTCGATCAGGTGGTTGGGACAGGAAGCCACACACTTGCCGCAGGCAACGCATTTCTCCTTATCCACCACGGCTACGCCGTCCACCACGTGGATGGCGTCAAAGGCGCAGGCCTTCACGCAGGAGCCATAGCCCATACATCCGTAAGCGCAGGCCTTTTCCCCGGCTCCCGGTACCACGGAAACCTTCTGGCAGTCGTCCACGCCGTAGTAGTTGTACTGCACCTTGGTCTTGTCGCAGGTGCCGGAGCACTTGACGAAGGCCACCTTCTTGTCGGCGGCTCCGCCGGCCACGCCCATGATGGCGCCGATCTTCTCCGCCGCGGAAGCGCCGCCCACCGGACATGCGCCCACGTCGGCCTGACCCGCCGCGATGGCCTTGGCCAGGGCGTCACAACCCGCGTATCCGCAGCCGCCGCAGTTGTTGCCCGGCAGCTCGTTGCGGACCAGAATCTCTCTCTCGTCCACTTCCACTTTAAACTTCTCGCTGGCAACGCCTAAGAATATTCCGATCAGAATGCCCAGAATACCGACGACCGCTGCCGCTAAAATAATGCCTGTAACCATTTTCCTTCTCCTCCTTCTAAATTAATCCGGAAAATCCGAAAAATGCGATTGCCATAAGTCCCGAGGTAATCAGAACGATGGGAGAACCCTGGAATGAGTACGGCACGTCGTTGTGCTCGATCTTCTCGCGGATGCCGGCCAGCATGATAATCGCAATGGTGAAGCCCACGGAGATACCCACGCCGTTCACAACACTCGTCAGAATGTCGTAGCCCTTCTGTACGTTGGTCAGAGCCACGCCCAGCACCGCGCAGTTGGTGGTAATCAGGGGCAGGTACACGCCCAGCGCCTCATACAGGGAGGGCATGGACTTTTTCAAAAACATCTCTACAAACTGAACCAGAGCCGCAATCACCAGGATGAACACGATGGTCTGAAGAAACGCCAGATCCACCGGTTTGCCGTTGATGATAAAGTGCTCGTTGGCCAGGATGAATTTGTAAATCACGCTGGTCACAAACGACGCGATGGTGATAACGAAGATAACGGCCGCGCCCATACCTGCCGAAGTCTCTACCTTCTTGGAAACGCCGAGGAACGGACAAAGCCCCAGGAACTGGCTTAAAACCACGTTATTGACCAGAGCGGATCCAATGGCAACTAACAATAATTCTTTCATCTATCCACCCTCCTTAATCTTCCTTCTTGGCTGTCGCCGCCTTCAGTTCCGCTTCCTTCTTGGCCAGGGCCGCTTTCTTCTTAGCCAGAGCCTCTTCCTCCGCCTGACGCTTTCTGGTGTCCAGAATCTCATGGTTTGCCATGCAGGAACTACCGGTACAGGTGGAGCAGTTTCCGCCGCAGGCCAGCTTGGACTGGGGCACGGAACCGTTGGTTGCGGACGGCGCTTTGAACTTGTTCTGAAGCGCGGTCAGGATCGCCAGCACGAAGAACGCGCCGGGAGCCAAAACAAAGATGGCGATGTGGAAATCCTCGGGGATCAGCACCTTGCCGAACACGGCGCCGGAGCCTAAAAGCTCGCGGACCAGTCCGATACAGGTCAGAGCCACGGTGAAACCAAGGCCCATGCCGATTCCGTCAAACGTGGAGGAAACGGCGTCGTTCTTGGACGCGTAGGACTCCGCGCGGCCCAGGATAATACAGTTTACCACGATCAAAGGAATGTAAATGCCCAGAGCCGCGTACAGGAAATCCACATAGGCCTGGAGCAGCAGCTGAACGATGGTAACCAGGGATGCCACGATTACGATGTAAGCCGGAATACGCACGCGGTCCGGGATAATCTTACGCATCGCGGAAATAATCATATTGGAAAACAGTAAAACTACGGTAGTGGAAAGTCCCATGCCCAGGCCGTTGATCGCGGAGGTCGTAACCGCCAGGGTCGGACACATGCCAAGCATCAACACGAAGGTTGGGTTTTCTTTCACAATACCGTTATATAAACGTTCTGTACATTTGTTCATTTTCCCACCTCCTACTGATTGATACAGTTATGCACAAAATATAACGCAGCGTTCACCGCATTGGTCACCGCGCTGGACGTGATGGTCGCGCCGCTGATGGCGTTGATCTCGGTCTCGCCTGCGCCGCCGCCCTTCTTTACCGTCAGGGCCTCCGCGTTCTTGCCCGCGTACTGGTTCTTGAAATCGTCTTCCTTGGCTTTTAAGCCCAGTCCGGGAGTATCGCTGATGGTCAAAAACTCGATGCCGGTGACGGTGCCGTCCTCCTTCATACCCACGGAGATTTTCACCTCGCCGCCGTAGCTGTCGTTGGAGTGCGCCACGATCACGTAACCCAACTGGTTTTTGTTCGCATCGTTGGCCTTCAGCACCGTGTCCACGGCTACGTTTCCGTAGTTCATGGTGGCAAGCGCCGTGTTGCAGGCTTCCACGGCCGCGGTCAGACTGTCGTCCGGGTCAAAGGTCTCGGCCTCGTTAAAAACGGCCTTGTATGCCTTGTTGTTGGCTTTAATGGTGGCAATCTCAATGGGCTTCTTGGTCAGCTGATATACGCCGCCCAGCAGAAAGCCGGAAATCAGGGTGATTGCAAACAGAATCACTGCGTCTTTCATAAATCCTGACTTGCTCATATTACTTGCCCTCCTTTCCGAATGCCTTGGGAAGGGTTACCTTCTCAATCAGCGGAACCAGGATGTTGCTGATGATGATGGCGTAGGACACGCCCTCCGCGGAGCCGCCGAAGAGACGGAACAGTCCGGTGAGCACGCCCAGGAGCACGCCGAAGGCAATCTGTCCTCTGGGGGTGATGGGGCTGGTCACATAGTCGGTGGCCATAAAGAACGCGCCGAAGATCAGGCCGCCGCCGCACAGGTGAGCCGCGATAAAGTTAAAGTCCAGACCATGTCCGCCGAACAGCACGATAAAGATCACAAAGGTGATGATATAGGCCGCCGGGATCCGGATGGTGATAACCTTCTTGACCAGCATGTAAGCCGCGCCCAGAAGCAGTGCGATCACGGACACCTCGCCGATGGTTCCGGCGATATTACCGGTAAACATGGCCGGTACGTCCACCACGCCGCCGCTCTTTAAGGTAGCCAGGGGGGTGGCGCTGGAAATGCCGTCAAACTGGAAGGTGCTGCCCTTCTTGCTGGTGAAGTCCGTCATCTTGCCCGCAAAGGAGATGAGCAAAAAGCATCTGGCTGCCAGCGCCGGGTTCATAAAGTTCTGGCCCAGGCCGCCGTAGAGCTGCTTCACCACGATGATGGCGAACACGCCGCCCAGGGCGGGAATCCACAGCGGAATCTCCGGAGGCATATTGAGCGCCAGGATCATGCCGGTCACAACCGCGCTCATGTCGCGCACGGTGATGGGCTTCTTCATATACTTTTCAAATATGTACTCGCTGAGGACACAGGCCGCAACGGTTACAAGCAACACAAGCAACGCATAGAAGCCGAAGTGGAACACGCCAAAAGCGGCTGCGGGAATCATGGCGATCGCCACGTCCATCATAATGCTCTGGGTGGTCTCACTGCTTCTCACATGCGGGGATGATGATACGTTTAATAATTTACTCATGACAGTTGTCCCCTCCTACCCTTTCTTCCTGCGGTTTGCCGCGACGGTACGCCGCATATCCTTAAAGGCCTGCGTCAGCGGGCGCTTCGCGGGACATACATAGGTGCAGCTTCCGCACTCCATGCACTCCATGCCGTTCAGCTTTTCGAACTTCTCGCAGTCGTTGTGCAGCGCGGCTTCCATCATCATAACCGGAATAATCTTGCTGGGGCACACGCTGACGCACTTGCCGCAGCGGATACAGGGAGTCGGCTCCATGGCCGCCACCTGGTCTTTGGTAAAGCAGGTCAGCGCGGAGCTGGTCTTGCTCACCGGGATGTCCAGATCGAACAGCGCCTGGCCCATCATGGGGCCGCCGGACAGAATCTTCTCCGGCTCGGTCTTGAAGCCGCCCGCAGCCTCGATCAGCTCCTGGTAGTTGGTTCCCAGCTTCACGTTAAAGTTTCTGGGATCCGTCACCGCATCCCCGGTCACGGTGATGATCTTGCGCATCAGGGGCGTGCGTTTACAGACCGCCATGTAGATGGCGATCACGGTGTCGATATTGTCCACAATACAGCCTGCGTCGGCGGGCAGCATGGAGGAATTCACCTTCCGGCCGGTGATGGCGTAGATCAGGGAACGCTCACCGCCCTGGGGGTACTTGGTCTTTAAGGGGCACACCGTGATGCGCGGCTCATCCTTGACCATCTCCGTCAGCTTTGCGATGGCCTCGGGCTTGTTGTTCTCGATGCCGATCACGCCCTTGGCGTTGTCGAACAGCTGAAGGATCACCTTCAGGCCGCCCACGATCTTCTCCGGCTCCTCGATCATCATGCGGTAATCGCTGGTCAGATATGGCTCGCACTCCGCGCCGTTCACCAATATGTACTCGATTGCGTTCTCATCCTTGGGAGTCAGCTTTACGTGAGTCGGGAAGCCCGCGCCGCCCAGTCCCACGATACCCGCTTCCTTTACGATGTCGCGGATCTCCTGCTTGGAGAGCCCGGACGGATCACGGTCTTCCCCAAGACCCTCGATCCCTTTGTACTCCCCGTCGTTCTCCACGATAATGGAAGGCACCATCGCGCCATTCGCCATACGCCTCGGCTCGATCTTTTTCACAGTACCGGATACGGAAGCGATCACATTGGCGGAAATGAACCCGCCCGCTTCTCCGATCTTCTGGCCAGCCAGGACATGGTCTCCTACTGCGACCAGAGGCTTCGCCGGGGCCCCGATGTGCTGGGACATGGGATAAACCAGCTCGCCCTTAGGTTCCAGAACCTGAACCGGTTTGTTCTCTGACAGTTCCTTGCCCTCGTAGGGGTGGATGCCGCCCTTAAAAGTTGCCAAACCCATGGAATTCTAACCCTCTTTCTTCAATAATTTTCCGTAACGATTCAGCTGTGCAACAGTTTTGGGTGACATCGGTGATATCCGTATCACATTCCTGCTGGCAGAAAACCTGAGTCCGCGCAAACTGACGCACGGCTGAATCGTTACTGTTGTGTATACATGCTTTCATAGTATACCACAATTTAAAATTGTATACAATTCATTTCACATCGTTATTTTTTTAATTATGTCGTTAATTATTTACTAAATTGCAAAATCAGCCCCATTTTTGTCTGAAATTGTCAAAGTTTTTTATTCAATTTCCAACATTCGACACACTGTATCTCAAAAAATACAATGTGCGCAGTGTTCCCTTATTTTTCCAGTCGAATCTCCGGGAGCCAGGGCGCTTCCTCCCGCTCCGCTCCCACAAACCGACTTTGCCTATAAATTAACGATTTTTCGGCATTTTTACGCCTTTTTAACAGAGTCCGGCGGTATCCCAAAATGGGAGCCGGGCCGTCCGGCAGGTGGTATACCATCATTTTCCAGGATGTATCCGGCCGTCATTCCGCCGATCGCCCCCCTTTTTCGGAGGGATTTTGAACAATTTCTTAGAAAAATCCGCCCGGGACGCCGCGGAAAGCCTCGTGTGGTATACCACTTTTTTCCGACTTTTCCGCTCAATCCCAGCCCTTTCCCCTGATCTGCATCGCCGTGCCCTCCTCCATAACCTCAAAACCGTGTTTCAGATAGAAGCCCACGTTCCGTTTCTCATCCGGAACCACGTCCACATAGAGCAGCTCCCGGTAATCCTCCAACAGCATTTCCAACAATGCGGACGCGATTTTTCTTCCCTGGTACTCCGGGTCCACCAGCAGACAGTCGATGGACGCCTGCCACACGCCGTCGTCCAGCCCGCGGATCAGCCCTACCAGGCGCTCCCCGTCCCAGGCCGATATCACCCGGCTGGAATTGCCCATAGCCTTCTTAAGCCGTTCCGGGAACCTGCCGGAGTACCAGCCCACCGACCGGAACAGCCCGCCGAGCTGCTCCTCCGTAAATTCCCTGCATCTCCTATATTCAATCATATAGCCAGCCTCCTTTCACAGGTTCAATATCCGGACAGCCCAACCCGCGCAGATCGTTTAATCCAGCTCCTTCAACCCCGTATACAGCTCGTAATACCGCCCCTTCAGCTTCAAAAGCTCATCGTGGTCGCCCCGCTCAATGATCTCGCCGTGCTCCAGCACCATGATGGCGTTGGCATTGCGCACGGTGGAGAGGCGGTGGGCGATGACAAAGGTGGTGCGGTCCGCCATCAAACGGTCCATGCCGTGCTCGATGTGCTTCTCCGTGCGGGTGTCCACCGAGCTGGTGGCCTCGTCCAGAATCAGGATCGGCGCCCTGGAGATGGCCGCCCTGGCAATGTTTAACAGCTGCCGCTGGCCCTGGCTTAAATTGGCCCCGTCGCCCTCCAGCATGGTGTTGTACCCATCCGGCAAACGGCGGATAAAGGAATCGGCGGAGGCTGTTTTCGCAGCCTGAACCACCTCCTCGTCCGTGGCGTCCAGCCTGCCGTAGCGGATATTCTCCATCACGGTGCCGGTAAATAAGTGGGTGTCCTGGAGCACCATGGCGATGTTTTTGCGCAGGTTCTCCCGGCTGATCTGCCGGATATCCACGCCGTCCACTGTGATGGCCCCGGACTGAATGTCGTAAAACCGGTTGATCAGGTTGGTGATCGTGGTCTTTCCCGCGCCGGTGCTGCCCACAAAGGCGATCTTCTGCCCCGGCCTTGCGTACAGACTCACATCCTTCAAAATGATCTTCTCCGGGTCATAGCCAAAGGTCACATGGTCCAGCACCACATGGCCCTTCATGGGCTCCAGCACCACGGCCCCAGGTCCGTCCGCGGGCTCCGGCTCCTCGTCCATCACCGCGAACACCCGCTCCGCGCCCGCCAGGGCGGAGAACACGTTGCTGACCTGGGCGGAAATCTCATTGATAGGCCGGGAAAACTGCCGGGAAAAGTTTAAAAACACGGTCAGTCCGCCCACGTCAAAGCCCCGCAGCACGCAGAGCAGGCCGCCCACAACCGCGGTGAGCGTGTAGTTAATCTGGCTCAGGTTGTTCATCACCGGCCCCATAACCCCGCCGAAAAACTGGGCGCGGATCTGGTTCTGCTTCAGATCCTCGTTGAGCAGGCCGAACTCGTCCGCCGCCGTATCCTCGTGGCAGAACACCTTGATCACCTTCTGCCCGGTGATCATCTCCTCCACATAACCGTTGACCGCTCCCAGGGAGGACTGCTGGGCGGAGAAATACTTCTGGCTCCGGCCCGCCACCGCCCCGCCGGCCCGCATGACCAGCGGAATCATCACCAGCGTCACCAGGGTCAGCCAGATATTGGTGTAGATCATCAGCGCCAGGGTGCCCACCAGGCTTAAAGCCCCGGAGAACAGCTGTACCAGGGTGGAGCTCAACATCTGTCCGATGGTATCCACATCGTTGGTAAAGCGGCTCATCAGATCGCCGTTGCTGTTGGTGTCGTAAAAACGCACCGGAAGCTTCTGCATCTTCGTGAACAGGTCGTCGCGGATCTTCTGTAGGGCGTTCTGGGCCACGGTCAGCATCACCTTGGCCTGATAATAGTTTGCCGCCACTCCGGCCAGGAACACGAATCCCAGAGCGATCAGCGCCCTGGCCAGCCCCTGGATATCTCCCCGGCTGCCGTTCACCGGCGCGATATAGGTGTTGATGATGGGGCGCAGCATGTAGGAACCGGCCAGCATGCAGACCGTGTTGGCGATCACGCAGACAAAGGCCAGAACCATTTTCGCCTTGTCCTCCTCCAGATAGCGCAGCAGGCGCACCACCGTCCGGCGGCTGTCCTTTGGTTTGCCGCCGCCGGGTAAGCCCCGGCCGTGCCTGCCGCCCGGGCCCATGCGCCTGGGCGCCGCCGGTGCGCCGGAAGACTTGCTCTCATAGCGGTACTTCAGGTCCCTTAATTTGTCCTCTTGTTTTTGAGTCATTGCCATCAGGCGCTCACCTCCCCGCTCCGGTCCTTCTGGGAATAATAGATTTCCTGATAAGCCTCACAGGAAGCCAGCAGTTCCCTGTGGCTTCCCATTCCCACGATCTGCCCCTCGTCCATTACCAGAATCTGGTCCGCCTCCTCCACGGAGCCGATGCGCTGGGCGATAATGAACTTGGTGGTATCCTTTAACGTCGTGCGGAAGCACTCCCGGATCTTCGCCTCCGTAGCCGTGTCCACCGCGCTGGTAGAATCGTCCAGAATCAGGATTTTGGGCTGCTTGAGCAGCGCTCTTGCGATACAGAGGCGCTGCTTCTGCCCGCCGGAAACATTGACGCCGCCCTGGCCCATCTCCGTGTCATACCCCTTGGCAAAGGAGGTGACAAAGCCGTCCGCCTGGGCGCTGTCTGCCGCGGCCCGGATCTCCTCCCGGGTGGCTTCCTCGCCGCCCCAGCGCAGATTGTCCTCGATGGTTCCGGAGAACAGCACATTTTTCTGCAGCACCATAGCCACGCCGTCCCGCAAATGCTTCAGGGAATACTCCCGCACGTCCACGCCGTCCACCAGCACCTGCCCGGCCGTGACGTCGTAAAGCCGGGGAATCAGCTGCACCAGGCTGGTCTTTCCGCTGCCCGTGGAGCCGATGATGCCGATGGTCTGACCTGGTTTTGCGGTGAAGCTGATGTCGTGGAGCACCGCCTCATTCTGCCGCTTTCCGTAACCGAAACTCACATTCCGAAACTCCACCAGCCCCCGGCTCACCGTCAGATCCTTCTGCCTTGCCTCCTCGTCGGTCAGATCGATGTCCACGTCCAGGACCTCGTTAATCCGCTTCAGAGACGCCATAGCCCGGGAAGCCTGGAGAAAGATCATGGCCAGCATCATTAAGGACATGAGAATCTGCACAATGTAGGTGGTGAACGCGCTTAAATCCCCCACCTGCATGGTGCCCCCGATGATCATATTTCCGCCGTACCACACCACGGCCAGCATGGTCACGTTCATTGCCAGCGTCATCATGGGCATGGTTACAATCACCACATTCATCGCCCGCAGGCTCATGTCCTTCAGGCGCTTGTTGTTTTCCTCAAATTTCTGTTCCTCAAAATCCTCCCGCACAAAGGACTTGATCACCCGCACATTGGTCAGAGCCTCCTGCACGCCGGAGTTCAGCTGGTCAATGGCCTTCTGCATCACCGTAAAACGTGGGAACGCAGTCTTTAACACCAGCCCGATGCCCACGGACAGCAGCGGAATCACCACCAGAATCACGAGGGCCAGCCGGGCGTTCATGGTAAAGGCCATGATTAAGGCCCCCACAAACATTCCCGGCGCCCGAAACATCATCACCAGTGCCATTCGCACCACCATCTGCACCTGCTGCACGTCGTTGGTCAGACGGGTCACCAGGGAACCGGTGCTGAAATCGTCGATATTTTTAAACGAGAACTGCTGGACCTTGTGAAACAGATCCTTCCGCAGGTCTGCCGAGAAGCTGACTGAGGCCTTTGCCGCGCAGAAGGTTCCCCCCACGCCGCCAAGCAGCATGAGCATGGCGAAGCCGATCATGGCCGCCCCGATGCGCAGAATATAACCCACATCGTGGTTCGCCACCCCATTGTTGATGATAAGCGACATCATCTTGGGCAGGGCGATCTCCCCCGCCACCTCCGTCAGCATCAGGATCGGACCTGCGATAAACGCCGCCAGATACGGCCTGATATAATTGCGATACCGCTCCATGTTACTGCTCCTTCCATATTATAACGCGCTCCCGCGCCCTATGCTAATATCCGCAGAATATCCTCCCGCGTCAGACCGCCGAAGCTGCCACCGTCCCCGGTAATCACCTGGTCCGACAGCCTGCTCTTGGATTCCTGCAGGGTCAGAATATTCTCCTCCACCGTATTCCTGGCGATCAGTTTGAACACCGTCACCTGCTTATCCTGGCCGATGCGGTGGCTCCGGTCCGTGGCCTGGTTCTGGGCCGCCACGTTCCACCAGGGATCGTAGTGGATCACGATGTCCGCCGCCGTCAGGTTTAGTCCCGTGCCTCCGGCCTTCAGGGAGATCAAAAACACCGGCGTTGCGTCCGACGCGAACTCTCCCACCAGGCGCATCCGCTCCTCCTTGGAGGTGGCTCCGGTCAGCTTGTAGCTGGCGATTCCCTCCTGGTTTAAGCGGTTCTCGATCAGCTCCAGCATGGATGTGAACTGGGAAAACAGCAGAATCTTGTGTTCCCCCTCCACGCCCCGGCGCACCAGATCCATGCAGGTCTCAAGCTTTGCCGAGCCGCCCTTGTAATTCTCATAGCACAGCCGCGGATCACAGCAGATCTGGCGCAGCCTGGTCAAGTCCGCCAACACCTGGAAGCGCTCCTCGCCCAGCCCTTCTCCCTCGCTGCGGTCCAGGCGCTCCTTGAGTTTGGCAGCTCCCGCCGCGTAGAGGTTCTTCTGCTCCTCCTCCATTCGGGAATAGACCACGGTCTCCAGCTTGTCGGGCAGCTCCCGCAGCACGTCCTTTTTCACCCTTCGAAGGATAAACGGTCCGGTGATGCGGCGCAGGCGTTCCAGAGCCTCCCCGTCCTGGTCCTGGACAATGGGAAGCTCGTACTCCTTGCGGAAATGCTGGGCTCCAAACAGGAATCCGGGCATCAGGTAGTCGAAGATGCTCCACAGCTCGCCCAGCCGATTCTCCACCGGAGTCCCGGTCAGCGCAAAGCGGGTGCCGGCGTTCACCGCCTTCACCGCCCTGGCGCTCTGGGTCGCGGCATTTTTGATATACTGGGCCTCGTCGATGATCTGGAACCGGAAATGCAGCTCCCCGTACTGCTCCACGTCCCGCTTCAGCAGGTCGTAGGAGGTGATAAACACAGAGGTCCCCCCCGGAGCGGCGCACGCCTCCCGGAGAATCTCCTCCCGCTCCCCGGCGTTTCCCACCACGGAACGGATCGTTAAATCCGGCGCGAACTTGCGGATCTCGTGCTCCCAGTTGTAGACCAGGGAGGCCGGGCACACAATCAGCGACGGCTCCTGCTCCTTCTGCTCCCCGCCGTACGCGTCCTCCAGAAGGGCGATGGTCTGGATCGTTTTTCCCAGGCCCATGTCGTCGGCCAGGATGCCGCCGAACCCATTGACATCCAGGGTCTTAAGCCAGTGAAATCCGGTTTTCTGGTACTCCCGCAGCACGCCCTGCAGGCGTTCCGGAACCGGATAGTCGCTGTCCTCCACGGAGCGCAGGCCGCGGACCAGGGCTTTCATGAGCTGATCCCGGTAGTAGGCCACCCCCGGCCCCTCCTTCAGCACGCTGTCCAGGTACATGGCCCGGTAGGCGGGCAGGCTGACCGCCCGGGACTGCAGTTCCTTCCGGCTGATCCCCAGCTCCTTTGCCAGGCGGGCCACCGTGTACAGGCCCCCCTCTCCCAACTGTAAAAACTCTCCGCTCTTTAAGCGGTAATATTTTTTCTTCTGGCTGTAGGCGGCAAGGATCTTCGCCAGTTCCTGGTCGGAGAGGCCGCCGGTATCCACCGTCAGGTTCAGCCAGCCCTTGTTCACGGAAACACCCACGCTGACCTTGGGCGGGGCAAGCACCTTCCACTGCTTCAGCTCCTCGCTGATCATCACCTCGCCCAGCTTCCGAAACTCCTCGATCCCCTCGGTCAGCAGGCGGTACACCGCCTCCTCGTCGTCCCGGATCACCAGCCGGATGCCGTCCGGTTCCTTGTAACGGAAATACCGGTTGATCACCTGGCTGATCTTAAACTCTCCGGGCACGTCGCGGCAGACGGACCGGGGCAGATTTTCATCCTCCACCGGGTGGAAGGTGAAATCCCCGTAGGACAGGCATGGTTCCATCAGCAGCTCCTTTAAACCGCGGCTGTCAAACTTAAACTGCGCGCGCAGCGGCTGAGGCTCGTAGGACTTCCAGTCCACATCCTCCGCCCGCACCGCAGCGTAGGGGGCGATGCTCTTTAGCACCCGGGCGTAAAACAGGGGAATGTCCTTCTCCCCCACCAACAGCGTCCGGCTGCCCTCCCGGTTGATCTGCTCCAGAAAGGGCTGCATCGCCTGGGTGAAATCCCGGCTGCACTGGCAGAGCCGTTCTCCCTGCGCCAGGTAAAGGTGCTGCTCTCCGCCAAATCCCGCCGCAATCCGCCGGGGCTCCTCCCCGTCCAGAACGCCGTCAAAGCTGACCTTGATTCCGTCCCTGCCGTACCTCCGGGCGGTCAGCTGCAACCTGGGATCTCTGCGCTCCACCCGCAGGCGGGTTTTGGTCCCGCCCGGCAGCTGGACCTCGATCATCCGGTCCATCACCAAATCGAAAAAGCGGTCCCGGTGCACCGGGGCCAGCTCCGCTTCCCTCTGGGGCTTCACAAGCTCCGCCAGCTCCATCACCAGCGCCAGAAGCCCCCTGCTCTCCGGCGTGAAGGCGGCGGCGCAGTGGTGGAATCCAAAGGTCTTGCTGTACTCCACGTAGGAATTCTCCCGCACCGCCTGGGCGAAGGCGGTCAGATCCTTCACCAGATAATACCGTTCCCTGCCCACCTTGAACTCCAGCTGTACCCGCCGGGCGGACAGCAGCAGCACAGGCACCAGATCCGCCTTTTCCGCCTCCTCCGCCGCCATAATCCGGGACACCTGCCGGTTCGTGTACTCCCGGATCATGGTGTGGACTTCCTGGGAGGTGTGCACCGGAGGCTGCCCGGCCCGTTTTGCATAGTCCTCATAATACGCGAAAAGGGCTTTCCCGTGGGCGCACATGCCCTTGTAGGAATTCCCCTCCGCGCAGGAACAAGAGTAGTCTTTCACCCGGCCACCCTTGACATACAAACTCACATTGTAGGTCTGGGCCTGGTCCTCAACCAGGCCCCTCACACCAACCTCTCCCTTCCAGAAGTTGTTGGTCTGCATTTTTATGACTTCCATGAAATCAACGCTCCTCCGGCATGCCGTGGGACCTCTCTTACATGCGGTCCGGCGCCTCAAAGCCCAGCACGTCGATGCAGGCTTCCAGAACCCGTCTGGCGAGCGTGATCAGGCCGATATAGCTGTCTTTTCTGGCCTCATCCCCCTCGGACAGGATTTTCGTCTCGTGATAAAAGCTGTTGAATGCGTTTGCCAGCTCGAACACATACTGGCAGATCTTGTGCGGAGCGGTCTCCGCAAAGCTGTTCTCCAGCACCTCGCTGTACCGGGTCAGAAGGAGCATCAGCGCCTTCTCCGTCTCGCCCGCGGGGGGCAGAATCACCTTGGTTTCAGCCGTCTCGTCCACCTGTCCGCCGTCCTCCCGGTACTTGTTCAGAATGGACTTGATGCGCACGATGGTGTAGAGAATGTAGGGGCCGGTATTACCCTCAAAAGAACTGAACCGCTCCACGTCGAAAATGTAATCCTTGGACGCCTGGTTGGAGAGGTCGCCGTACTTGAGCGCCGCCAGCCCGATGATGGTGGAAGCCGCCCTGGCCTCCTCCTCGGTCATGGAACGCCTCTCGCTCTCCATAATCCGCTGGTACACCGCCTCGTCGATATCCGAGATCAGGCGCTCCAGGCGCATAACGCCGCCCTCCCTGGTCTTGAAGGGCTTGCCGTCCTTGCCGTTCATGGTGCCGAAGCCCAGGAAAATCATGGGTACGTCCTGCTCCACAATTCCGGCCTTTTTCGCTACCCGGAACACCTGGACAAAATGCATGTCCTGGCGCTTGTCCACCACGTAAATATACCGGTCCGGATGGAAATCCTCCTCGCGCTGGATAATGGTTCCCAAATCCGAGGTGGCGTAGAGGGCCGCGCCGTCGGACTTGCGCACCAGACAGGGCGGAATCTCCTTGGTGTCCGTCTCCTCGGCCACGTCCACCACCAGGGCTCCCTGGCTCTCGTAGGCCAGCCCCTTTTCCGTGAGCAGATTGATCAGCTTGGGAATGTAGGGCTCCGCGTCGCTCTCCCCTTTCCAGAGGTCAAAGGTCACGTTCAAATTGCTGTAATTCTTCTTCAGGTCCGTAACGGAAACCCTGATAATGTGGTTCCAGATAGCCCGAAACGGCGCATAACCGTTCTGAAGCTTTAAGGTCGCCTGGTGGGCCCGCTCCTTAAAGTCCTCGTCCTCCTTGGACTTGGCGCTGGCCGCGGGGTAAATCTCCTCCAGCTCGCCGATGGTGAAGGGCGCCTCCTCAGGGTACTCCCCGGTGTAGCTCTCATCAAAATAAACCAGCTCCGGCTTGCGGTCCCGAAGCTCCTCGATGATCAGGCCCATCTGCAGGCCCCAGTCACCCAGATGCACGTCGCCGATCATGTGGTGGCCCAGGAAATTGCCCAGGCGCTTGATGCTCTCGCCGATCACGGCCGCGCGCAGATGGCCCACGTGCAGCGGCTTGGCCACATTGGCCCCACCGTAGTCCACGATGATGGTCTCCGGCTTTTCCGGCTTCTCCAGGCCCAGCTTCTCACCAGCGGCCATCCCCTTCATGTAGTCCGCCAGGAACTGTCCCGAGAGCTTTAAATTGATAAATCCCGGCATCACGGCCTGCACCATGGAAAACATACCCTGGCCGTCGCCCAGCTGCTCCACCACGCCGTTTGCGATGTCGATGGGCTTTTTGCGGTATGCCTTGGCCGCCGCCATGGAGCCGTTGCACTGGTATTCGCACAGGTCCGGCCGGTTGGACAGAACCACCTTGGCGAAGGTCTCATCGTAGCCGCAGGCTGAAAACGCAGCCCTCAGCTGTCCTTCCATCAGATCCAGAATCTTTTTCACGACATATCTCCTTTTCAAGTTAAACGATCACCTGTGAACAGTAACAAAAAAACTGCTCCGGAAGCGCGCCGGAGCAAGTTAATACGTCTATCAGGAATTCTGCGGATTAAACGCGGGACAGATACTCACCGGTTCTGGTGTCGATCTTGATCTTGTCGCCGGTCTCCACAAACAGCGGAACGTTTACCTGCGCGCCGGTCTCCACGGTGGCGGGCTTGTTGGCGCCGGTTGCAGTGTCACCCTTGAAGCCGGGCTCCGTATCGGTGATCTCCAGCTCTACGAACAGCGGGGGCTCTACGGAAAACACATTGCCGTTGTAAGAGCAAACCTTACATACTTCGTTCTCCTTCACGAACTTTAAGGCATCGCCGATGATGTCCTTGTTCAGGGCAACCTGATCATAGGTCTCCTGGTTCATGAAGTTAAACAGCTCGCCGTCAGCATACAGATACTGCATGTCCACTCTGTCGATTCTCGCAGCCGGGAATTTCTCGGTGGGACGGAAGGTGCGCTCTACCACGCCGCCGTTGATTACGTTTTTCAATTTCGTGCGCACGAAAGCAGCGCCTTTTCCGGGCTTAACGTGCTGGAATTCCATAATCTGTACAACCTGTCCGTCAATCTCCAGCGTAACACCGTTTCTAAAATCTCCTGCTGATATCATAAAGATATTCCTCCTCAACTCGTTCAATGTCTCTAATCTTTATTATTTTATACTATGTATGCTGTATTTTCAAGCCCTTTTTTATTCATTGACATATTTTGTGGATTTCCGCGGCGATTTCCTCCACGGTCCGCCCGTTTACATCCACCATCCGGTGGCATGTCTCCCGGTAAACGGGGCGGCGGAAGGCCATAAGCTCCTCCACACGGGCGCGCACGTCGTCCCCCCTCAGCATGGGCCGCGAGGACACGTCCCGCCCCAGGCGCTCCAGCACCGTGTCCACGGACACGTCCAAAAGCACCACGGTTCCCAGCTGTTTTAACAGCTCCCGGTTTTCTTCCCGCAGCGGAAGCCCGCCGCCCACGGAGATCACCCTGGGCTCGTTCTCCTTCAGCAGCGCCCGCAGCATCTCCGTCTCCAGGGCCCGGAAGGCCTCCTCGCCCCGGGAGGCGAAAATGTCCTTGATGGGCATCCCGGCCATCTCCTCGATGCGCTGGTCCGTATCCACCACCGCCAGCCCGTAGTCCGCCGCATAGCGGTCCGCCACGCTGGTCTTGCCCGCGCCCATAAAGCCGATCAGGACCACGCTTTTCCCTCTGTCCGGCTCCAGCTGGTCCAGAAGCCTCTGCCTGGCGATGGAGGCTGTCTCCTCGTCTACTACGGTTCCGGGATTCCACAGCTCGTAGGCGATGATCCCCTGGTAGAGCAGCATGTCCAGGCCGCCCACGGCGCTGCCGCCGGAAGCTCTCACCAGCCGCATGAATTTGGTCTCGCTGGGAGTGTATACAATATCCACTCCCGTATGAATCCGCTCATAAAACGCCTCATCCTCGATCACGGCACGGTCCGTGTCCGGATGCATGCCAACGCTGGTGGACTGGATGCACAGGAAATCCCTTCCCGTCCCCGGAAGCCGGCCGTAATCCGCCAGGGCCATGGGACGGATCACGTCCCTGCCCGTCAATCCGTTGACGCAGCCGGCCAGCTGCGCCGCCCGGTCCAGATTCCGGTTCAGCAGGAACACCTCATCCGCTCCCTCCCTGGCCAGCAGATAGGCGGCGGCCTTGGCGGCTCCGCCCGCGCCCAGCAGCAGGCAGCGCCGGCCCCGGATGGCGATGCCGGCCCGGTCCATGGCCCGCTTCAAACCGGCGGCGTCGGTGTTGTAGCCCTTATAGCCGCCCTCCATCCGCACCAGCGTATTCACCGCTCCGATGGCCCTGGCGTCCTCGTCGATCTCCACCAGATACTCCATCACCCGCTGCTTATGTGGCACCGTCACATTGAGGCCCAGCAGGTTTAGGGCGTAAGCCCCCTTCACGGCGTCCCCCACTGCCTGGGGTTCCACGCGGAACGGAACGTAAGCCAGATTCAGCCCGGTCCGCTCCGCATAAAAGTTGTGCATCTGCGGCGACATGGAGTGCTCCACCGGGCACCCGATCACGCCGCATACTCTCGTCTTACCATTCATCGCTTCCAGTCTCTTTTCTCTCCAGTTTTCTTCAGATGTCTTGCGTAGGACCACAGCACCAGCTTCTCCAGGTAGCGCTTGAGCACGATCTGAATCTCCTCTTTGGGATTGATGGGTTTCACCAGAACGCTGTAAAGTCCGGTCCGGTTGGCGCCGTACACGTCGGTGAACAGCTGATCCCCCACAAACAAGGTGTTTTCCGTGGTGGTCCCCATCCGCTCCATAGCTGCCAGATAACCCCGCCGGGACGGCTTGCCGCCCTTATACAGGTAAATACTGTTCACCTGCCCGGCAAAGGACTTTACCCGGGGCTCCTTGTTGTTGGACAAAAGGCAGGTGCTCATCCCCAGGGCCCGCAGGCGGTCAAACAGCTCCAAAGCCCGGGCGTCCGCCGGCGCGTCGTGGGGCACCAGGGTGTTGTCAATGTCAAAAATCACCCCCCTGTACCCCTCCGCCCGGAAGTCCCCATAGGGGACCTCGTAGGCGGAATCCAGGTACAGGCGGGGATAAAATTGTTCCAGCATAGATTGTCTGTCTCCCACTATTGTTTCAGAAGCTTGGCCAGCTCCTCCATAAATGTGTTCACGTCCTTAAACTCCCGGTAAACGGAAGCGAAACGGACATAGGCCACCTCGTCCAGCTCCTTTAATTTGTCCATGACCAGCTCGCCGATCACCGAGGTGGGCACTTCCTTCTCTTCCATATTAAAAACGCGGTTCTCGATCTCGTCGATCACGGAGTTGATCTGCTGGGTGGACACGGGCCGCTTGTGGCAGGACTGGATAATCCCCGCCTCGATTTTGGAGCGGTCGTAGGCCTCCCGTGAATTGTCCTTCTTGATCACCATGAGCGGCATGGTCTCCAGCTTCTCATAGGTAGTGAAACGCTTTCCGCAGCGCTCACACTGGCGGCGTCTGCGGATGGAGCTGTTGTCCTCCGCGGGTCTGGAATCGATTACCTTTGTATCTGCCTCATTGCAGTATGGGCATTTCATCCTTTATACCTCCTTGTACTCCCGCCGTTTGCCACTGGCGGGGGGCCTGATCTCTCTGATTGAATTTATTTTACCCCAGGAAACGGGGATGTGCAAGAAGATTTTACAATTACTGCCTTCTCACTGGACAGACCGCGCTTTTTTTAATATAGTAATAGCGGTAAACAAAATCTGTTTACAAATATCGCATCATCGGCGGGCTCTCCCCGCCGGAAAGGACCTTGTCAGCTATGAATACCGTACATGTGAAAAATATAACCATCGGCGAAGGGATCCCCAAAATCTGCGTCCCCATCGTCGCTCCCTCCGGCGACGCCATCCTGAAGGAGGCGCGGCGTTTCGCCGGACTGCCTGTTGACCTGGTGGAATGGCGTCTGGACTGGTTTGACGGACGTTTTGATCTGGATGAGACCCGCCGCCTGCTCGCCGGTCTGCGGGAGGCTCTGGGGGACAAGCCGCTGCTCGCCACCTTCCGCACCTTTGCCGAGGGAGGCGCCTGCGAAAAGACCGGCCCGGGGCACTACGAAAATCTGGTCCGCAGCGCCGTGGACAGCGGCTGTGCGGACCTGGTGGACGTGGAGCTGGCCGCCGGAGCCGGTTTTCTGGCGGACCTCATCCCCCACGCCCACGACCGCGGGGTGAAGGTGATCCTCTCCCACCACAACTTTTCCCGCACACCGGAGCTTTCCGCCATGCTGGACATCCTGGAGCGGATGGAACAGAGCGGGGGCGATATTTTAAAGATCGCCGTCATGCCCCAGAGCCCGGAGGATGTGCTGACGCTTCTTTCCGCCACTTCCCAGGCACGGACCCGCTTTACCCGCCCCGTCGTCACCATGTCCATGGCCGGAATGGGCGTGATCAGCCGCCTGTCGGGCGAAATCTTCGGCTCCGCCCTGACCTTCGGTTCTGCCGGTCAGGCCTCCGCTCCGGGGCAGATCGGAGTGGAGGAACTGAGGGGCGTGCTGGAACTGCTGCACAAAAGCCTGTAGGCGGGGGGACGTCACCCAAAGCAGGCCGCCGGGCGGCCTCACCCGCCTTCAATCATCAAGCGGTCCCGCCTCCTACCGCCCGCCCCTACTGGGGCTTCAACAGTTTTTTATAAGTCCGCTCAATCAGGAAGGAGCCCAGCGGAGCGGTGATCAAAATGGAGAGCACCGCCACAGTGAGGACAATCTGTCCGCAGGCCAGCCCCATGGACAGCGGGATGGCCCCGATCGCCGCCTGAACCGTAGCCTTCGGCATGTAGGCGATCATGCAGAACAGCCGTTCCCCGCGGTCCAGGCTGGTGCCCAACAGGCACAGGAACACTCCGGCCATCCGAAACACCAGCACACCGAAGATCAGGAGCACCGCGGCTCCCCCGGAGGCCAGCGCGTAGCCCACATCCACCGTGGCTCCCACCAGCACGAACAGCAGCAGCTCCGCGGCCACCCAGAGCTTGGAGTATTTGGCGGACAGCCTGGCCGCCACCTCCCCCCTGCGCCGCTGCAGGGCGATGCCCATGCCCATGACCGCCAGCAGGCCGGAGAAGCCCAGCGCTCCGCTCAGGGAGTGCTCCAGCGTCACCAGCAGGAAGGAAATACTCAGGATAATGATCACCTTGGCGCTGTCGCGCATGTGGATCTTCCGGAAAGCCAGCGCCAGCAGCAGGCCGCAGACCGCTCCCGCCGCCAGCCCCAGGACGATGGAGGTGGGAATCCGCATCAGATCCAGAGCGGAAGCGGTCCCTCCCTGGGCCAGGCCGGTGAAGGAGGTGAACAGCACGATCACAAACACGTCGTCCACAGACGCCCCCGCCATAATCAACTGGGGGATACTCTCCCTTGTGCCGTACCGCTCATCCATCAGCTTCAGCATTTTCGGCACAATCACCGCCGGCGACACGGCGCCCACCACCGTGCCCATAATCGCCGCGTCCAGCAGGCTGATCCCCAGAATCCGCGGCGCCAGCGCCAGCATTCCCAAAATCTCGAAGGAGGCCGGCACAAAGCACATCAGCACCGCCGCCCTTCCCACCTTCTTCAAATCTGCCACATCCAGATTCAGACCTGCCCTGGTCAGGATAATGATCAGCGCAATCTGCCTCAGATCCGCCGAGATGGACAGGATGGAGCCGTCCAGCAGATTAAGCGCATACGGACCCAGCAGAATTCCGGTCAGCAGCATCCCCAGAAGCTGCGGCAGGTTCAACCGCCTGAAAACAGCCCCCATTCCCATTCCACACAAAAAAATCACAGCAAGACTCAATAACATTTTTTCTCTCCTCTCCGCAGGGCAACAAAAAAAGCCAATGCCCCTGCGATCAAAATCATCACAGAAGTCATCAGCTCATAATCTGCCTTACAAGCGGTTCTGGCTTGCGCCACGGGAGAACCTCATTCCCTTAAATTTCTACCTTAAAATCATATCATGTGTAATTTGGCTTGTCAATGTGCTGTTTCTAGATTGTTTAGAAAAATACACGGGCTGCATGGTTGCATATTTCCCGCAAAAGAAATATAATGAAATTTCAGAGAGGCTGTAATGAGGATATACTTACCGCTTCTGCTTTTGGAAGCAGTATGAACTACAGACAATAGATAAAGACACGTAAAGGATGTTAAAAATAGATGAAGCAGATATTTCTAGTTGAAGATGATAAGGAAATTGCCAAGAATCTTGTGCTTTTGTTGCGCTCAGAGGGATTTGCAGTTACCCGCGCTGCCACGCAGAGGGAGGCTGTGTCTCTGCTCACAGAAAATAAGTTTGATTTAGCTCTTGTAGATATTTCCCTGCCGGATGGAAACGGTTTTGCAGTCTGCACAGAGATCAAACAGACCCAGAATATCCCCGTAATCTTTCTGACAGCCTCCGGTGACGAAGCAAGTGTTGTCACAGGGCTGAATATGGGGGCTGACGATTATATCACAAAACCATTCCGTCCCCGTGAACTGATCGCACGGATCGGGACAGCACTGCGGAAATTCGGATGTTCACCTTCTGCTTTTGAAATGTGCGGACTTCATGTGGACACAGCCAGCGGT
>OJKJ01000424.1_pt1 | contig 24168 bp, 22 predicted proteins | sample 1596491 | NCBI WGS metagenome assembly OJKJ01 (sample SAMEA4350160, study PRJEB24818) | metagenome | biome: human; feature: gut; material: faeces | place: Denmark | collected 2013-09 | reverse complement strand
CTCTTATTACATATATGAATAAATATTAAGGACGATTTACTGTTATTTTTTAAATAATTCACATTGTAGCTAGACGGCAAATGAGAGTATTTTGGAGAGCATACAAAAGTATGTGACTAGGGTTAACGAAAGAAGCCAACAACGCTACAGCGTGAAGCATAACATGTATTTTGATTTTTTAAATAATTCACGTTGTAGCTAGGCAGCGATTGAGAGTAGCTTGGAAAGCATACAAAAGTATGTGACTAGGGTTAGCGAAAGAAGCTAACAACGCTACAGTGTGAAGCATGACATGTATTTTGATTTTTTAAATAATTCACGTTGTAGCTAGGCGGCAAATGAGCTAATCCCTAGGAGCATACACAAGTATGTGACTAGGGTTAGCGAAAGAAGCCAACAACGCTACAGCGTGAAGTATGACAAAAATCAGTGTTCGCGGGCGTGATTGATAGTATAACGTGGTATCTCCACCACTAAATCCTCATCCGTCACCAACGCCTGGCAACTTAAACGACTTTCTGGTTCTAACCCCCATGCTTTGTCTAACATGTCATCTTCGAGTTCACTACTTTCTTCTAGTGAATCAAAACCTTCGCGAACGATGCAATGACAGGTTGTACAAGCACAGGATTTTTCACAGGCGTGCTCAAGCTCAATACCGCTGCGTAATGCAACATTTAAAATAGACTCGCCTTCTTGTGCTTCAACGACAGCACCGTCTGGACATAAATCACTATGAGGTAAAAAAACTATTTTAGGCATAATTATATCTCATCCACAGAATGGCCTGACAACGCTTGGCGAATAGACGTATCCATACGACGCGCTGCAAACTCCTGCGATTGCTTATCCAGTTGTTTAATGGCATTTTCAATTACGATTGGGTCTGTACCCTCAACCGCTTTAATTAACTCATTGACCGCATTATCAATTTCTGACTCTTCTTCTGGCGTCAGTAAATTGCCATCTTGGGCTAATGCGCTCGTTAAACTTTCAAGCACTCTTGCAGCTTCAACTTTTTGCTCCGCTAAGCGGCGCGCATTTAAGTCATCTTGCGCGTTAGTCATTGAATCTTTAATCATGTTTGAAATTTCGTTATCCGTTAACCCATACGATGGCTTAACTTGAATCGAGGCTTCTACACCAGTGGATTTTTCCATAGCACTGACACTCAACAGCCCATCAGCATCGACTTGGAAAGTGACGCGAATATGAGCCCCACCGGCTGCCATTGCTGGAATATCACGTAAGGTAAAGCGCGCTAACGAGCGGCAATCTGCCACCATTTCACGTTCACCTTGCACCACATGCACACTCATTGCCGTTTGGCCGTCTTTAAATGTGGTAAACTCTTGAGCTCGAGCAACTGGAATCGTCGTATTGCGCGGGATCACTTTTTCAACCAATCCCCCCATGGTCTCTAGACCAAGGGATAACGGGATCACGTCCAATAACAACATTTCGCTGTCGGGCTTGTTCCCTACTAAGATATCGGCTTGAATTGCGGCGCCAATTGCCACCACTTTATCTGGGTCGATGGATGTCAGTGGTGATTTACCAAAAAACTCCCCAACTTTTTGACGTACTAAGGGTACGCGAGTCGAACCACCAACCATGACAACGTTCAGCACCTCTTGTGCCTCAACACTTGCATCTTTCAATGCACGACGACAAGCCATCAGTGTACGTTTCACGTAAGTTTCAATTAACGTTTCAAACTGCTCACGACGAATTTCCCCTTGCCAATTGGCAAGCTGAATAGCCACTGCATCTGCGTCACTGAGTGCGACTTTCGTTTCTGTCGCCACATTTAATAGTTGACGATTTAAATGATGATCGCCTTGTAATGAAACGCCTGCTTGCTCAGCAATCCACTGTGCCAATACTTGGTCGAAATCATCGCCCCCAAGTGCGGTATCGCCGCCCGTTGCCAACACCTCGAATACACCGCGGCTTAAACGCAAAATAGAAACATCAAAAGTACCACCACCAAGGTCATAAACAGCAATCACGCCTTCTTGCCCAGAGTCCAACCCGTAAGCAATCGCAGCGGCAGTCGGTTCATTCAGTAAACGTAATACATGTAAGCCTGCAAGGCGCGCCGCATCTTTTGTACCTTGGCGTTGTGCATCATCAAAATAAGCCGGTACCGTAATCACTACGCCATCCATTTCGCCACCTAAGGTTTCTTCCGCACGTTTTGCTAATGTTCTTAGAATGTCAGAAGACACTTGGATTGGGTCGACTTGGCCAGCCGCAGTTTGAATAAATGGCAAACCATTTTCACTGGCACTTAGTTGATAAGGTAAGTCAGGGTAGCGTTTTTGAATATCGGCCAATGAACGCCCCATCATGCGTTTCACTGAAATAATGGTATTGACTGGGTCTTGCTCTGCAAGTTGCTTCGCATCCCATCCCACTAGTTTGCTTTCAGGCTGATAATTAACAATCGATGGTAATAAAAAACACCCTTGATTGTCAGGCAAAGCCGCAGCTTCACCACTGCGCACTGTCGCAATCAAAGAGTGGGTGGTACCTAAATCAATGCCAGCAGCTAATTTGCGTTGATGCGGAGCTGCTGTCATACCGGGTTCGCTGATTTGTAGTAACGCCATAATCGTTTTCTCTTAAAATTCATCTAGTAACCGTTCTTCGAGTTGCTCAGCTTGCTGCTGAAGCTTATCGAGAAAACGTAGTTTACGTACGGTATCAGCGGCTTTTTCCCACTGCATGGCATCTAACTCTGTCACCATCAGTGCGCTTCGTGCTTGCTGCATTTGTTTGACGTTTTGCATAAATTTAGCCAATAAATCAAGTGCATCATCACTGTTTTCAATATTGTCTAACTCTTCACGTAGCTCAAGCTGCTCCATTAAAAATGCCGTATCATGCATGGTATGTTGTTCGTTATTAATATCAAAACCATGTAATGAAAGCATATATTCCGCGCGTTTTAGCGGGTGACGAAGGGCTTGATAGGCAGCATTAATGGTTGCTGCTTTTTGCAGTGCTTGCATTTTTTCCTGTTCAGAACAGGTTGCAAACCGGTCAGGATGGTATTGACGCTGTAAGTCTTGAAAACGTAACGTCAGTTGTTCGCTATCGATGGCATAAGTTGGGGTCAACCCAAAAAGAGTAAAGTAATCCATAAGTGCTCAGTTTCTCGAACCGGTTACCAATGCCACTAACAAGTTAATATTAGTGAGATTGGCCGAAAATTAGGCTTAATTGAACGCATTATACGTGAAAACTTTCACCGCATCCGCATTCACTATTGACGTTAGGGTTATTAAATTTAAACCCTTCGTTTAAGCCTTCTTTAACGAAATCCAGCTCAGTACCATCAAGATAAACAATGCTCTTGCCATCGACGATGACCTTCACGCCTTTATCTTCAAAAACCGTGTCTTCTTCATTAATTATATCAGCGAATTCAAGAACATAAGCCATCCCTGAACAACCTGAAGTTCTTACACCTAAACGCAAGCCCTCGCCTTTTCCACGATTTTGCAGAAAGGATTGAATACGCTGCGCAGCACTTTCTGTAAGAGAAATAGACATTGCAAACCTCACTTTAGAAACAAACAAGGCAGATGCTACTCATGAGTCGCATCCGCCTTCAAATTATTTTATACCCACCCTATTTCTAAGCTAAGAAACTCAGCGATGTTTAGCCTAGAAGGCATGAGTATTGTTCCAGTTATAGGACGATAACTTGTTGTTATTTATTAATATGGCTTGCCCTATAGACTGATTAAAAACTTATTTGCTTTGGCGTTTGCTTTTGTAATCAGCAATAGCAGCTTTGATTGCGTCTTCCGCTAGAATTGAACAGTGAATTTTCACTGGTGGTAATTCTAACTCTTCTGCAATGGCTGTATTTTTGATTGACTCTGCTTCGTCCAAACTTTTGCCTTTCATCCACTCAGTCACGAGTGAACTTGAAGCAATTGCTGAACCGCAACCATAAGTTTTAAAACGTGCATCTTCAATAATGCCGTCATCATTTACTTTAATCTGTAATTTCATGACGTCACCACAGGCAGGTGCGCCTACCATACCGCTACCGACGCTTGGGTCGCTGTTGTCAAACGAACCAACGTTGCGTGGGTTTTCATAATGATCGATAACTTTTTCACTGTAAGCCATTTTTAAACTCCTGAAACCGTCTGATTAATGGTGAGACCATTCGATGCTGTTAAGATCTACGCCGTCTTTAAACATTTCCCATAAAGGAGACAGCTCGCGTAAGTGGCCAATTGCGCCATGAATCATTTTGATTGCATAGTCAATTTCTTCTTCTGTCGTGAAACGACCTAAAGAGAAACGGATTGAGCTATGTGCCAGCTCATCATTCATCCCTAAAGCGCGCAGTACATAAGAAGGTTCTAGGCTTGCAGAAGTACATGCAGAACCTGAAGATACAGCCAAATCTTTTAATGACATCATCAGTGATTCACCTTCAACATAGTTGAAGCTGACGTTCAGAATGTGCGGCGCACCGTGTTCTAAATCACCATTGAGGTAAACTTCTTCGATATCTTTAATACCGTTCCACAAACGTAACCGTAAACCGCGTAAACGCTCAGATTCTGCAGCCATTTCTTCTTTGGCAATACGGTAAGCTTCGCCCATACCAACGATTTGGTGTACAGGTAATGTCCCAGAACGCATACCGCGCTCATGGCCACCACCGTGCTGTTGCGCTTCAAGGCGAACACGAGGTTTACGGCGGACATACAGTGCACCAATGCCCATTGGGCCATAGAGTTTGTGCGCAGAGAACGACATTAAATCAACTTTTAACGCATTCAGGTCGATGGGCAACTTGCCCACGCTTTGAGTTGCATCGACGTGGAAAATAATCCCTTTGCTACGGCATAATTCACCAATAGCTTCGATATCCTGCACTACACCAATTTCATTATTAACATGCATAATAGAAATTAAAATAGTGTCTTCACGGATAGCGTCTTGTAGGTCTTGCATAGCAATTAAACCGTTGCTTTGCGGTGACAGGTAAGTCACTTCAAAACCTTCACGCTCTAATTGGCGGCAGGTATCTAAAACGGCTTTGTGTTCCGTTTTACAGGTAATAATGTGGTTGCCTTTCTTTTTATAGAAATTAGCAGCGCCTTTAATCGCTAAGTTATCAGACTCAGTTGCGCCTGAAGTAAACACGATTTCACGCGGGTCAGCGCCCACTAATTCGGCGATTTGATTGCGAGCAATATCTACCGCTTCTTCCGCTTGCCAGCCGAAACGATGAGAACGGGACGCTGGGTTACCAAAGTTCCCATCCATTGTTAAACATTGCATCATTTTTTCAGCCACACGCGGGTCAACCGGTGTTGTTGCTGAATAATCAAGATAAATTGGTAATTTCATTGCTCACTTACTCCAAAGGACAAGGTAACTTGCCTTTAATTTTTAAAGATACAAATAGCGGAAATTAGCTCTTCGTCTAACAACTCACCAAGATGTACCGACTGCAATTTTTTTAATATTTTTAAGCACGTACATTGATAATCGATTCAGGTGTAATCCCATTTGGCATGGTTTTACGCTGTTCGTTATCTTGTCTATCAGCAACAACCATGACTTCTTGGTTTTTAACCAGCTCATCAAGGCTAATGCTGCTAAGGAAACTTGTAATTCTATCGCTTAAATCGCGCCATAATGCGTGAGTTAAACAACGATCGCCATTTTGGCAACCTTCTTTATTACCCTGGCAACGGGTGGCGTCAACAGATTCATCTACCGCAGCGATTACTTCAGCAACAAAGATTTGGTCTGCGTCTCTACCAAGCAAATAACCGCCGCCTGGACCGCGCACACTCGAAACCAACTCGTTTTTGCGTAAACGAGAGAAAAGTTGCTCAAGATAAGAGAGGGAAATTCCCTGACGTTCAGAAATGTCAGCTAAAGGCACTGGACCTGACTGAGAGTGTAATGCGACATCTAACATCGCAGTTACTGCGTAACGCCCTTTGGAAGTGAGTCTCATAACATATTACTCCGTGGTAAATTATGGTCAGATTGTGACATTCCTGAGTAATTTAGTCAACTATTTACCTGACTAATTTACTCAAGTATTATTCACCTGATTTTACCACGGATTTCGCCTCACTTTTTCGCCCATTTTTCCATTGACGTTAAAATACCCCGCAGGATATGTAACTCTTGGGTTTCGATATGCGCTCGAGTGAATAAACGGCGTAATTTATTCATAATTAAGCCAGGGTGGGCTTTACGTATAAAACCGGATTCATTCAATACGCTTTCAAGATGGACATAAAACCGCTCAACATCTTCTGACGGCGGGTATTCTACCTCATCATCGGCGGAAATTACCGTATTTTTTTCATTCATTGAAAGATACGCCATACGTATCTCATAACTCACCAACTGAACCGCCATCGCTAAATTCAAAGAACCGTATTCAGGATTCGTTGGGATATATAAATGATACTGACATTTTTGTAATTCTTCGTTGGTCAACCCCACTCGCTCACGACCAAAAACAATCGCAACTGGCGATTCTTTGGATTGCTCAACAGATTTAACGCCACATTCACGTGGCTCAACCATCGGCCAAGATAATGTCCGAGAACGTGCGCTGGTTCCAATGACCAATTTACACCCTTCTAAGGCTTCATCGAGAGTTTTGACAATCGTTGCATTGCCAATAACGTCACTAGCCCCCGCAGAGAGTGCAATGGAGTGTGAGTCCGGCTCAACCAGTGGGTTGACGAGGTAAAGATTAGACAACCCCATGGTTTTCATTGCGCGGGCCGTTGAGCCCATATTACCAGTGTGTGAGGTCTCAACAAGAACAATACGGATATTATCTAACATGGTTTATACGTTTCATAAAAAAATTATCGCAATAGCTTAACACAAAATTGCTTATTGTGACGAACATCTATATACTTCGGCACTCAAGTTTTTCGTTCTTTAACATTCCAGTGGAAAAAGCCCATGCATCCGATGCTTAACATCGCCATACGTGCAGCACGTAAGGCCGGTAATCACATAGCTAAAAACTATGAAATGCCTAGCAATATTAAAGTCACTCAGAAAGGCACTAACGATTTCGTTACTAACGTTGATCAAGAATCTGAGCAACTAATAATTGAAATCATCCGCAAGTCATATCCAGACCACACTATTATCACTGAAGAAAGCGGTGAATTAATTGGTAAAGATGATGATATTCAATGGGTAATCGATCCACTGGATGGCACCACCAACTTCACAAAACGCCTCCCTCATTTTTCTGTTTCTATCGCTGTACGCGTTAAAGGCCGTACAGAAGTTGCTGTTGTCTACGACCCAATGCGTAATGAATTATTTAGCGCAGTACGTGGACAAGGCGCTCAGCTTAACGGTTATCGTATTCGCATTGATGAAAAGCGTGACCTTGATGGCGCTATCGTTGCGACAGGTTTCCCTTTCAAACAAAAACAGCACGCTGCGGTATATATGAATATCATGACCGCAATGTTCGACAAATGCGCTGATTTCCGTCGTACGGGTTCTGCGGCGTTAGACCTGTGTTATGTTGCTTCTGGTCGTGTTGATGCATTCTTTGAAATCGGCTTAAAACCATGGGATTTCTTAGGCGGCGAGCTAATCATGCGTGAAGCTGGCGGTATCATGACTGACTTTATTGGCGGCCATAATTATATCGCATCTGGTAACTTAGTCGCTGGTAGCCCACGTGTTGTTAGAGACATACTGTCCGTCATGAAAGATGAATTATCGGAAGCATTAAAACGCTAATTCATTCAGACTAGAAATAAATTAGCGCCAAACAAAAACCCACTCTTATTGTGGGTTTTTGTTGTTATTTAAAATAAATGTTTGTTTAAAATAAATTGCTATTTAAAACAAAATAACACCTTTAATTAATTCACGATTATTAATGACATCACTTTCATAAACATCACCAATGGTATCAAAGTCAAATTGGTGTGTTAGCATCATCCCACTAGATAACTGACCTTCAGCCATTAATCTTGCAACTTTATTGAAGTCTTCAGGCGTTGCATTACGACTCCCCATCATTGTTGTCTCTTTTTTATGGAAATCGGGGTCTGGAAACGATAAATTACCTTTAAATAGGCCAACAAATACAATTAAACCACCATGACGAATTAAATTCACCGCGGTGTTCATTGCGTGTTGATTCCCCGTAGCATCAATGACTTTCTCAGCAAGCATGCCTGAAAAATGGCCTTCAATGCTTGATAAGTAATTTTCAGCCGCTGGGTCACACGTTTTTAAGCCTAAGACCTTTTCAACATGTTGGCGACGTGCCTCACTGGTATCAGCCACTAATACGTTAGCACCATCCGCTTTGGCAATTGCAGCAACGCCAAGCCCTATCGGTCCAGCCCCTACGACTAAAACAGTATCTTGCGCTTTAACTTGCGCACGCCTGACGGCATGAGCACTGATTGAAAATGGTTCGATCAAGGCGCCATCAATATCTGTGACAGTGTCTTCAATCGCTAATACATTTTTCTCTGGAACATTTAAATATTCACAAAAACCCCCGTCTTCGTGAACGCCAATAACTGATATTTTTTCGCAACAATTTGTTTTTCCTTCCTTGCATGCACCACATTCGTAACATGCGACATAAGGCATCACCGCAACACGTTGCCCGACTTTCCACTGCGTGATATCTGATGCAACCTCACAAATAGTTCCAGAAATTTCATGTCCTAATACTCGTGGATATTGAAAAAATGGCTGGTTTCCTCCCCATGCATGAATATCAGTTCCACATATACCAACCGCATGAATTTTTATTTTTACGTGCCCAGTTTGAACTGTAGGTTCAACAACTTGTTGATAGACTAATTGTTTAGGTTCTTGGCAAATCAATTGTTTCATATTTCCCTCCATCAATTTATCTGTCTTTTTTAATTTAAAAAACATAGACTAGATAATTAACAACCGAATTTTGTGATTAAATGTTTTTAAATCGGTTTTAAATCGGTCTTTAAAGAATAAAAATCAGATTCAAGGAGTATTTAAATGGTGAGGAGTAAAAATATACGCTATGGGTCAATTAATGAATTCTTAGATGCCATACATAAAAATTTATTAACATCCCCCTTCCCCTCACAATCTTCTTTAGCAGAGATGTTTAATATCAGTCGAACCACCGTGAGACATACCCTCGAATATTTATTAGAAAAGAAAATCATTGAAAAACAAGGGAATGAATATCATGTCATTCGCTATCCCAATAAAACTGATTTCTTTCCTGTTGAATCAAGTCTCCCTGATCAACAAATCGTCTTATTCGAAAAAGCGTTTTATCAAATGATTAAACGCAAAGAATTGATGCCCGGAGATACTTTTACTGAATTACAATTAGCAAAAAAAAGTCATGTAAGTTCTAGTGTTGTTCGGGAGTTCTTAGTGGAGTTTTCCCGTTATGGGTTAATTAAAAACACCCACCGAGGAAATTGGCATATGATGAAGTTTTCACGTGAATACGCAGAAAAACTTTTTGAGTTTAGGGAGTTACTAGAAACCAATGCATTGACTCATTTTTTAAATTTACCACCAGATGACCATCGTTGGATTTTAGCGAAAGAGCTATTACTCAAGCATAGAACACTGCGTGAAACCGTTACTATCAATTACCGCGACTTTTCTCAACTAGATTATGAACTACATAGCCTTATTTTATCGGGTGCCAACAACCCATTTTTTAATCAATCTCTTGAAATCATCACTGTGATATTTCATTTTCAATATCAATGGGATGAATCAGATTTAAAAGAAAGAAATGTACTGGCAATTGAAGAACACATGACCATTTTAAGTGCGTTAATTAGCCGTAATGATATTGTCGCGATGAATGAACTTAGACATCATTTAGATACCGCTAAACGAACTATGATCAACTCCATACAGCAAACTTATGAATAAATAACATTAGCTTACAAGGCCAATGGATGGCCAATGACGAATTATTTCTTTGGGTCGATAATGGTACACATCAAACAAAATCTGAATTTTTCAGTAAAAAAACAGCTTAATTATAAAATTATTATTATCAAAAATTATAGAAAATGAAATTATCAATATATTTCAATTAGTTAAAATACACATTTATTAAACGGATTTAATCCATCAATAATTCATCTGTTTTTAACTGATAAAAAACACATTAAAAACATCAAAAAGCCATTCATTCCACAAAATTGATGCAATTAATAGTCCATAGAAAAAAATACTTCTAGTCTGAATCAACACCAGATGATTAATACACATAATAACTAGAGGAATGGTCATGGATTACTTAAATAGACAGTCAATGGCTAATAAGCAATACCCAGAGAGAATTTTACAATTCGGAGAAGGTAATTTTTTACGTGCTTTTATCGACTGGATGGTTGACCAACTGAATGAAAAGACAGATTTCAATAGTGGCATTACGCTTGTCAGGCCAATTGACTCATCTCATCCCTCAATTAATCAACAAAATGGACTTTATACTGCCATCACCAGGGGAATTAATGAACAAAAACAAAGCGTTTCTAATATAAGGATTATTAATTCGGTTAACCGTGAAATACTTATCTATTCTGAATATGATAAATTTTTAAAGTGTGCAGAAAATCCCGAATTACAATGGATCTTCTCTAATACTACGGAAGCAGGGATCGTATATAAGCACGACGTACGCTTAGAAGATACACCAGCAAGTAGTTTCCCTGCAAAGCTTACTCAATTTTTATTTCACCGCTTTCAACATTTTAATGGCGATAGTAGCAAAGGGTTGTTCATCATCCCCTGTGAGCTAATTGACTATAATGGCGATAAATTACAAGAGTTTGTAAATCAACATGCACAAGACTGGCAACTCCCCGCAGATTTTATCGCTTGGCTAAATAGCAGTAATACGTTTTGTTCTACGTTAGTCGATAGAATTGTTACTGGCTACCCGAAAAATGAAATTGAAAAACTGGAAAAAGAATTAGGTTATAAAGACGATTTTCTCGTCACTGCTGAATATTTCTATTTATTTGTTATTCAAGGGCCAAAAATACTAGAGAAGAAGCTAAAGTTAAATGAATTGCCATTAAATATCAAAGTAGTAGATGACATAAAACCCTACAAAGAACGTAAAGTTGCAATCTTAAATGGTGCACACACTGCGATGGTTCCCGTTGCTTATTTAGCAGGGATTCGAACTGTTCGTGATGTCACTACCAACCCAATCTTTTTATCTTTCATCAAAGATTTAATTGATAATGAGGTTATTCCTGTTTTATCTCAAAGCCCTTCGGAGCTTATGGCTTTTGCCTCCGCAGTAATTGACCGTTTTAATAACCCATATATAGAGCATGAGTTACTTTCAATTTCTCTAAACTCGCTAACTAAATTTAAAACTCGTTTATTACCTCAATTAATCTCTTATGTTAAGCAATACAATAAAATTCCTTATTGCATTTCATTTTCACTTGCTGCACTTATTGTTTTCTATCGAGGAAAACAGGGTGAACAACTCATTCCTTTAAATGATGATGATTATTTACTCGAACGCTTTAAAGCTTGGAATGAGCTCTATGACTCAAATGTAAAACAACTGACTGAAAATGTGCTAGCAATGTCTGATTTATGGGGATTAAACCTCAACGAAATACCACAATTACAAGATGATGTGAGCCAAAAAATCACAGATATTCTGAATAGTGGCACAGAAATAATGCTACGCAAAAAATACATTGGTTAGAAAAAGAAACTAAATACTTAAAACAATAAATCCCCTACAGGAGATACCTTTATGAAACTGAGCACATTAAACGGAAAAACATTTCTTAGCTTAACACTCAGCACAATGCTATTAATGGGTAGCATGACAGGTGCCGCATTCGCCGATGCTAAATATAAGCTAAAAGTCGCTTATGAAAATAACCCCGGAGAGCCTTTTGACTTAGCTATCCACGAATGGGCAAAGAAATTCAATGAAAAAACTAATGGTGAAGGTGAGTTAATTCCTTACCCAAGCTCACAATTAGGTTCTAAAAAAGATGTCATCGAACAAATGAAGTTAGGTAGTCCATTAATTACCTTAGCAGATGGTGCCTTCTTTTCTGATTATGTACCTGATTACGGTATTATGTTTGGGCCGTACTTAGGGCTATCTTATAAAGATATTTTTAAATTAAATGCCTCACCTTGGTATGGTTCCTTAGAACAACAGTTAGACAAAAAAGGCCTTCATGTGGTTTCTAAAGATTGGCTATATGGTTCACGTCATATCTTAGCCAATAAAATGATCCAAACCCCAGATGACCTAAAAGGTTTAAAAATTCGCGTCCCCAACAATAAAATTCAAATTAAAGGTTTAGAGGCAATGGGAGCCACACCAACACCATTACCTTTAGCTGAAGTTTATACTGCACTTAATCTTAAAATTATTGATGGTGCAGAAAACCCAATTCCAGTGCTATATGGGCAAAAACACCATGAAGCTGCCAAATTCTTAATTCTAACTGGCCATGTAGAAAACGTAACCAACTTAGTTATGGGCAGCAAAACCTACGCTAAATTACCTGAAAATATTCAGCAGGCTTTAGTTGAATCAGGAAATGAAGCTGGGCAATTTTTAACAGATTTAGTCTTACAACAAGAAAAAGAGATTATTGAAAAAATGAAAAGTGAAGGTGTTACTATTGTTGAAGTAGACAGAGCGCTCTTCAAAGAAAAATCTAAGCCTTTCTATAATGAATTCCCTGAGTGGTCTGCGAATTTATATCAACAAACTCAAGATATTATTAATAATTAACCCTATAACTTGGCGGTTAACACCGCCAATATTTTTACAATACAAATGGTTGACTATTATTCTCGCAAGGATCTTTTATGTTTAAATTTCTGGGGAAATTAAGTGATATAGTGGCATCGCTTGCCGTTGCCGCTATCGTCATTATTACCATTCTTGCTGTATTCATGCGTTGGCTTCTTAATGACCCTTTAATGTGGAGTGAGGAAGTTTTAATTATTTGCTACATATGGTTGGTTATGATTGGAGCAGCATCCGCTGCGGGTAAAAGAATGCACGTCAGTATTGATGCTATTACCTCTTTATTCCCTGAAAAAGTACAATTAGCTATCGCGGTCATTACGCATATTATGGCCATTATTGCTTTATCAATTTTTGGGTATCTTGGATATGAACTCTCGATTATCGCAGAAGATAAAATAACACCAATTATTGGTGTTTCTTATTACTATATCGACCTTTCTGTTCCCATTGGCGCATCCATCATGGTGTTATTTTCTATCCAACATTTACTGGAAGACATGAGTAAATTAATAAAAGGAGATAAACCATGTCAGTAATTATCGCCTGTATTGTATTAATATTCTGCTTTTTAATTAATGTTCCCATTTTTTTAAGTGTGCTAATTGCATTACTCACTTATTTCTTTTCTGCTGGTGATATATCTCCTCTTATTGCAGTACAGCGCATTATTGGTGCAGGAGAAAATGTCACGTTACTTGCTATTCCTTTTTTCATTCTGTTAGGTAACCTTTTGAATTACACGGGTATCACTAGCCGAATGTTAAAATTTACTGGCACACTGTCTGGGCACTACCCAGGGGGACTTGCCCAATCTAACGTATTATTAAGTACAATGATGGGTGGGCTCTCTGCATCTAACCTTGCTGACTGTGCCATGTTATCTAAAATGTTAGTACCCGAAATGACCAAATTAGGTTATGGGAAAAGCTTCTCTGCCGCTGTCACTGCTGCAGGATCATTAATAACACCTATAATTCCACCGGGTATTGCATTAATCATCTATGGATTTGTTGCCGATGTCTCTATTGGTAAGATGTTTATGGCTGCGATCATTCCTGGTTTAATGTGCTGCGTTGCTTTAATGGTTACAATTTATCTTATTGCCAAAAAACGTGGATACAAACCTGCTAGAGACAAAGCGCCTACATTTGCTGAAGTTTACCAAACAGGTAAAGGAGCAATGTCAGCTTTCCTCTTAGTCCTCGTTATTATTGGCGGAATTCGCTTTGGTATTTTTACACCGACAGAAGCTGGTGCTATTGCTGTACTTTACGTTATTGTAATTGGTACCTTTTTTTATCGTGAAATGAAGTTAAAAGACATTGCGGCCTCATTTTTAGAAACAGCTCGTTCAACAGCAAGCATCATGCTCATTATTATGACTTGTTCTGCGTTAGCATGGGTATTGACGAACGAGCAAGTGGCACAAGATGTTGCCAAAATGATGACAAGTTTCTCTGATAATCCATATGTCTTCTTAATGATTGTCAATGCGGTGCTTTTAATTCTAGGTATGTTTATTGAAGGTAATGCAGCAATTATTGTCCTTGTTCCATTATTAATGCCTACAGTAAAACTTTTAGGAATTGACCCTATCCATTTTGGCATTGTCATGATCCTTAATTTAGCTATCGGATGTTTAACACCCCCTATGGGAACGGTAATGTTTGTTGCCACATCGATTACTGGTGTACGTATTTCAGACTTTATTCGTGAGGTCATGCCACTGTTCTTTGCATTAATTATCGTATTACTCTTAGTCACTTTTATGCCTGTATTTACGACTTTCCTACCAAGCTTATAAGATAAGATTATATCTCAATGGTAAGTCATTAACTATGACTTGCCATTTTATTATCAATTAATTTTTTATAAATTAAATTTTATTTAATTTCACAAATTAATATAACTTTTGTTTATTGTTAAGTTAATTGACCTTTATCCTTGTCACAATAACATGCACAACAAGAAATACTCAAAAAGATAAACTACTGATCATCAAAAAATTACACTTATTACGAGTCACACTGACATAATTAGAAAAACAATATCATATTAAATTCATACATATAAAAAAGACATTAATCTCATTAAATATTTTTTTAATTTTTAATTTGAAAAAAATATACTTTATATCTAGCATAAAATAACACAGCTAATTTACATTCAGCTGTTAATCAAAGTTATATCACTTTATTTTACTTTGACCTTATGGGGTTAATTATGTCTAGATATATACTACCTCTGTCTTTACTTTCGTTATCTGTTATATCAGGTTCAGCACTTGCAATAACTAACAGTGCTGGAGGAATTATTTCAATTTCTGGAGCAATAAGCGATACAACTTGTACAATTAATGGCGGAAATAGTGCCGATATGACTGTTGTTCTTGACCCAATAACCGTAACAGATGCAGGGACCACTGCCGCGACGGTTATTTCTAAAAATCAAAAACAATTTTCTTTAACTTTCTCTGATTGCGCACCTGCGAGCACTCCTGTAAGTAATCTGAAATTACACTTTTATTCATCAAGTAATATTTCCCCTTCCGGTTTGTATTTAGTGAATACTTCCGTCAATGAAAATGATGCTTCCGTTGCTAAAAATGTTGGATTTAGTTTATCTAAAACCAGCACTCCAACAACCGCAATTCCACTCAATGTGGCCTTTGATACTAACCTTACAGGGGCTGACACTGGTGGCGCGACAGGAGCTACACTCAATTTAATAGCCAGTTATTATAAAACTAATGCAACTGCCGCCAAAGTCGGTCTTTTGCAATCAAATGTAATATATACAGTTTCCTATTTATAATTATGACTTAGCCAGGCTTTTATTAGCCTGGCTTTAAATGGATACTATTATGAAAACTCTAGTTTTATTACTCACTATTTTATTTTCGAGCTCAACATTTTCTAATGTTATTATTACAGGCACTCGAATTATATATCCTGCTGACGCTGATAGTATTACTGTACAATTAACCAATAATAGCAAAACATCGTCTCTTGTTCAGTCATGGATTGATAACGGTGATGAAAATTCCACACCTGAGAATTCTGAAGCGCCTTTTTATTTGTCCCCTCCTATTGTTAAAATTGAAGGTTTACAAGGTCAGCAATTAAAAATAAAAAAAATACCCGGAAAACTTTCTGACAATGTTGAAAGTGTATTTTTCTTAAATGTTTTAGATATTCCTAAAACTCCAGAATCTGCTAAAGGCAAAAATGCAATTCAGCTAGCCACACGCTCACGAATTAAAATTTTTTATCGTCCTATTGGTCTAACCGAATCCTCCGATGAAGTCATTAATCATGCGAGCTACCAGATTAAAAATAATAACATATTAGTTAAAAATAACTCGCAATACCATTTAACTATTGCAGCTATCACACCATCGGACGATAAAAATAATTCATTAATTGATTCTGCGATGATTGCCCCTATGTCTGAAAAAGAATTACCTATTAAAGGAACAATGAAAAGCCACGATCTTATTTTAATGTATGTGGATGACTATGGTGTTTTCAAATCTAAAAACATTAAACTTTAATAGAAGAAATCATCGTGAAAAAAGAAAACTATCTCTACCTCCTAATCTTAATAGGACTACAAAGTTATCTAAAGAACTCAATAGCGGACGAGTTTGAGACTTCCCTATTGGTAGGCAAATCTGCACAAGGAGATATTTCACGATTCTATACCGACAGTAAAATTCCATCAGGTAAACAATTAGCCGACCTTTATGTAAATAATAATTGGAAAGGCCAATTTGAAATTGATATCAATAATGATGGTAAACTGATTAGCCTTGCTGCTGATGATGTGCAGAAATTAAACCTGAATTTATCTTCTGAGGTGATTGAACAAACCAAACAACAGTCATTTATTCCTATTGATGATTTAGTGGCCAATATAAAATATAAATTCAATATCAACGACCTACGACTCGATATTACCGTCCCTCAAATCGCTCTGAAACAACTCGAAGCTAACTATGTTGACCCCAGTCTCTGGAATTATGGCGAACCTGCAATTATTTTTTCTTATAATACAAATTATTATAGTTACAAAGAGAAAAAAAACTCTAAAACCAGCAGTGACAATTTTTTTGCTACCTTAAATTCAGGCGTTAATTTAGGCGCTTGGCAATTTAGAGATGAATCCAGCTATCGACATAGCTCTCATAGTAGCCAAAAATGGAAAAACAATACCCGTTATATTTATCGTCCTCTTAGTTCAATCAAATCCGGGTTGAAATTAGGTGATTTTTATACACCCGCAGCTCTATTTAATAGTATTCGAGTTCGAGGGATTGCATTGGCAACAGAAGCTAGTATGTTGCCAAATTCAAGTCAAAATTTTGTACCTATTATACGCGGTGTCGCTCAAACAAATGCCTTAGTCAGCGTGTACCAAAATAATAATCTGGTTTATCAAGAAAGCGTTCCCCCTGGTGAGTTTGCATTTAATGACCTGCAGCCTAGTGCTGGTGGAGGTGACTTATTCGTCGTTGTCCAAGAAGCTGATGGAAAGCAAGAAACCTTTACTGTGCCCTATTCTGCTGTACCTGACATGCTCAAACAGGGCGTTTATAATTACAGCCTTATTGCTGGGCAAACTAAAATCGACAATACCCATTATCAACCCAAATTTACTCAAGGTGAGTTTCACTATGGATTAAATAATTTAGTGACACTTTATGCAGGAATGCTATTTAGCGAAAAATACTATTCTGGCGTTATAGGGAGTGGTTGGAATTTTAGTTTTGGGGCCATTTCAGCTGACATTACGCAAGCAAATACTAAATTGGATTCAGGAAATCACAGTGGGCAAAGCTACCGCCTGACTTATAACAAATATATTAATGCAACATCGACCAATTTAACCTTGGCGTCATATCGTTATTCCACTAGTGGTTACTATAGCTTTATTGATGCCATTTATTCCCAAGATAATTATCGCGCTTGGAAAGCTTATCAAGACCAGTTATCAGAAAAACTCGGCAATAATATTCCACCTGAGCTTTCACTCACTAATTATGACGCTTTACGTGGTTCACGTGCTAAAAATACATTTACGTTGAATTTAAACCAACAATTAGCTGATGGTTATGGTTCGGTATTCATATCGGGTACACACCGTGATTATTGGAATGCAAACGGTAATAGCCGTGAATATCAAGCCGGTTACGCAAACAATTATAACGATATTTCCTATAGTGTGTCTGTTTCACGTGTTCGCAATTACGACAGCGAAGAAGAAACTCGTATTTATGCCAACTTTAGTGTTCCTTTTTCTTTATTTGAAAAACGCGCCAATATTAGTATGGGAAGCTATTTCACCGACTCTCGTTATCAACAAACTACGCTGAGTGTCAGTGGTATTGCAGGTAAAAATGACCAAGTCAATTATACGCTAACTGCAACGAACCAAAGCGGTGGTAATAACTTAGTTGGTGGGAACGTCAGCTATCAGCTTCCCTCTAGCACGCTTTCAGGATCTTACACAGAGGCCAATAATTACCGCCAAACGGGTTTAGGCGCCAAAGGAACTCTGGTTGCTATTCCTGGACATATTGTTTTTTCAGGGGAAACAGGACAGACCTACACCATCATTGATGCTCCAATGGCCAGTGACATGATGGTCAATGCCGATAAAACCACCTTAACTAATCAACAAGGTGTTGTTTTAGTCGCTAACTCCACACCCTATAGAACCAATACCTATACCTTGACAGATACAGAGAAAACCGCAGGCGCTGAGGTGATCGGTAATATGGCAAATGTAAGTCCATATCAAGGGGCGGTAAATTACATCAAACTCGAGACCGATACTCGACAAACTTATATCATCCGTGGCGCTCTTGCTAATGGCGATAGCTTACCTTTTGGAACAGAAATCACAGATGCTAAACAACAGAGTATTGGTTATGTCGGCCAATCTGGCGTGATGTATATCAAAAGTGAGCAATTACCGATGGCATTGCACATAAAGCTTAAAGGGAAACAGACATGTGTTATTGAGCCACTACTCAACACGATGGATAAGAACAAAAACCTCTGTCGATAAAGGAAAATATGATGAAAAAAATCACTTTAGCACTGATGTTTTCCAGTATATTGGCTTACAGCCAGTTTTCCTCAGCACATTGTAGACAAACTTCTACCGTGACGGCTCCCGCTCTTGCTTTTGATTTATCGACAGAGCTCACCAGTACATCGACTCAAGTTAGTAAAAATAGTAGAACCATCTACCCTGGGACTTTTACCTGTACTGCAAGAGGGATACTTTTTCCTAACTCTATTGGTATCGCATCTCCTTTCCAAGGCAGAACCGCCACTATTGGTTTTAATGGTGGAAAGCAGTTTGTCTCAATTACAGTCACTGCATTAGAAAAAGATAGGGTTATCGGCCTTACGGAAGGTGTACATCAAGGTAGTGAACTCGATACAAATTTTACCGTTCAATTTAATTTGCTTGCGACTAAACCCGGAACCAACTATGTCGAAGTATCAGGAAGCACCGCCACAGTTACCCCTATCGTACTCGCCTCTGATGCTTCCAGCTTGGGAATTTTACAGTGGCTATTAGATATTGTATCTAAATTAGTCACTTTTCTGTTAACGCTGCAATGGCCAACCAGTGCTGATGATATCTACTTACAACCAATTACCTTAACTTATAATCCAATCCTCACTACCTGTAATTTTGTTAACCAAGGTTTAGTCGTTTCGCTACCCCCAGTAAGCATCAATGCAGTGAAAACTGCAACCAGAGCGGGCTACACGCCATTCACACTTAATTTTACTTGCCAAGACTTTTTAGCAGGCGGTAATGCTTCTCGTGATGTATCTATTTTTTTATCCAGTAGCAATTTGCTCTCAAATGATAAAGCAACATTGAATAATACCATTAGCCAAGGCGCTAAAGGCGTTGGCTTCCGATTAGTTAGCGCAAGTAATCTCAATACACCGTTAGTGCTTTCAGATAGCGTGGCAGCTAAAAATGGAGCGACAAATATTTTTACTGTCCTCAAGGGAAATCCAATCTCCCCTTCTTTTTCAGTAAATTTAGGTGCTTATTACTATGCATACAACACCAATAGTGTCACTCAAGGGCAAGTCTCAAGTACGGCAACAGTTGTGATGTCATATAATTAACAAGGAAAATACCATGGTGGAATTCATTAAAATTACAGGGTTCGCTACATTACTATTTTTTAGCTTCCAAACAAGTGCAAGTCTTGTTTTGCAAGGAACACGAATTATTTTCCCTAGTGATAAAAAATCCGTCAGAATTCAACTTACTAATTACAGTGAACAAGCCACATTAACTCAAAGCTGGGTGGATGAAGGTAATCCGGACTCGACACCAGAAACGACGAACGCACCATTTATTGTAACGCCCCCCGTCACTAAAATCGCAGCAAATGACGGAGTTCAATTACAAATACGTTTTATTGGTGACAAACTCCCTACGAATAAAGAGTCTGTATTTTATTTAAATGTATTAGATATTGCGCCAAAGCCAAAGCAAATAAATAGTGCCAATATGCTACAGTTTGCCATTCAAACACGAATTAAAGTTTTTTATCGCCCTACAAACCTCACAGAAAAGCCAAACAATGTCATCAAAAACATCCAATTTCATTTAGCTAAAGACGGTATTGTCGTCAACAACCCGACCCCTTATTTTTTAAATATTGCCAATATCTATCTAGCTAATAATAAAAGTCGTTCTATTGCAAAAAGCTCGATGGTAGAGCCATTTTCATCACAAACTTACTTTTCAACCGCTGATATTAATCACGGAGAAAATATAACAATGATTTATATTGACGATACTGGAAAACAAATTCAATACCAAACCAAGCTATAAAATAGGCTTAACCGCTTCTATAACTTGGCAGGTGAATATTAAGATTGAGCCACCACTTTAGGGCGGATAAAAACGGCAGGGATAGCGAGAAGAGCCATTAAGTAAAATACCACACCATGATGAGCAGGCACTCGCTCATAAATGTATCCGACAATAATAGTCAGTACGGCTAACCCGCCGCCAGTTGCGAGTGCGGAGTAAACACCTTGTAATGGGATAATTTCATTTTCTTTTCTTGCACTAATAAAGCGCATTGCGGCTAGGTGGCAAATTGTAAAAGTACCACTGTGAAGAATTTGTACCACGATTAATACCGGTAATGCAGTAAACGCTCCCATCAAGCCCCAACGAATAATTCCACAGAAGGCAGATAACAACAGTAAATTTCGAGCGCTCCAACGCCTAAATAAACGGTGGCTTAACATAAATACAATGACTTCAGCAACCACACCGAGCGACCATAAATTACCGATAACTAAATCTGAATAGCCGGCTTCTTTCCAAAATAGGGAAGCAAAACCATAATAAGCCGCATGAGCCCCTTGCAGTAACGTAACACAGATAAGAAACCTAACGACGTTTTTATCCGCAATCAATTGTTTAAACGTAACCTTATTACCACCATCCGCTTTCGCTGCCCCCATTGGCATAATTGCTGGTTTCAGCATTGCGCCTAGTAATAATGCTAAACAGCTTACTATCAAGGCCACCATGATGGCTTTATTTCCCCAAACACCGGCTAAATACCCCATCAGTGAGGAACCAATAATAAAAGCTATCGAACCCCAAACGCGAATTTTGCCGTAGTCAAAGGTAAATTGTTTTTGCCATGTCCCCGCCAGTGAATCACCCAGTGGAACCATTGGTGCAAAAAATAAGTTAAACCCAATCATTACAAACAACAGCCATGCCCAGTGAGAACCCAGAGCAAAACCGACAGAAAAAATAAGTGAAAGCCCTGCGAGTAAGCGTAGAGCAGTAATAAGTTTCGAGGGCTCTTTAACTAAAGGAGTAATAAACATCGCACCAAGGAAACGGGCTGCTAGCCCTACCCCTAACAAAACACCAATCATTTCTGCATCAATTCCCTCACCTTGTAACCAAACTGACCAAAATGGCAAGAAAATACTGTAGGCAAAAAAGTAGGTAAAATAATCAATAGCTAGCCAACGCGTTGATGGAATGACCATCACTCCTCCGTTTTTTCAATGCAAAAAACCCGCTCATACATACATGTAGAAGCGGGTTTCAGTAATTAATAATACGTTATGTTATGCGTAAACTGGGTATTTTTTGCAAATTGCTAATACTTTTTGCTTCACGCTCTCAATGGTCGCTTCGTCATTGAGGTTGTCTAGAATATCACACATCCAGCCAGCTAGCTCACCCGCTTCTGCTTCTTTGAAGCCACGACGCGTAATCGCAGGAGAACCAATACGTACACCAGACGTTACAAATGGGCTCTTAGGGTCGTTCGGTACACTGTTTTTGTTAACAGTGATATTCGCACGGCCAAGTGCAGCATCTGCATCTTTACCTGTGATGTCTTTATCAACCAAATCAACTAAGAATAAGTGGTTTTCAGTTCCGCCAGATACCACTTTGTAGCCACGTTTTTGGAAAACATCGACCATTGCCTTCGCATTCTTAGCAACTTGCTGTTGATAAACTTTGAATTCAGGTTCCATCGCTTCTTTCAGAGCAACCGCTTTACCTGCAATAACATGCATTAAAGGGCCACCTTGAGATCCAGGGAATACCGCTGAGTTGATTTTTTTGTACAACTCTTCGTCACCACCTTTAGCTAAAATTAACCCACCACGTGGACCCGCTAAAGTTTTATGCGTTGTTGTTGTCACAACGTGTGCATGAGGAACTGGGTTTGGATAAACACCCGCAGCAATCAAACCTGCAACGTGAGCCATATCAACAAACAGGTAAGCGCCGATACCATCTGCGATTTCACGCATTTTTGCCCAATCAACGACACCTGAGTACGCAGAGAAACCACCGATAATCATTTTTGGTTTGTGTTTTTCCGCTTGCGCTTTGATATCGTCGTAGTCAATTTTACCGCTTTCATCAATACCGTAAGGCACGATGTTGTACAGTTTACCTGAGAAGTTAACTGGTGAACCGTGAGTTAAGTGACCACCATGTGCTAGGTTCATTCCCAGAACGGTATCACCAGGCTGTAATAACGCCATGTAAACTGCAGCGTTAGCTTGTGAACCTGAGTGCGGCTGCACGTTCGCATAGTCAGCACCAAATAGTTCTTTCGCACGGTCAATCGCTAATTGCTCTACCACGTCAACATACTCACAACCGCCATAGTAGCGTTTGCCTGGGTAGCCTTCTGCATATTTATTGGTTAGCTGAGAACCTTGAGCCTGCATGACTCGTGGACTGGTATAGTTTTCAGAAGCAATTAATTCAATGTGTTCTTCTTGACGTTGTACTTCTTGCTCCATTGCTTCCCATAATTTCGGATCGTAGTCAGCAATATTCATTTCACGCTTTAACATTCGCTTCTCCTGCCTCAGCAATTCAATAGGTTGAAAATCGATTCATCGCAATGACACACAGTGTAAACTCTTTTTCTCTCTTGAGATAGCCCTAAAGAAAAAATATACGCAAACGATTGCATTAATTTTTTTCACTTCATTTGCTTCTGAAGGCTTCATTATAAAATAGCTCAAATTTTAATTTTTAACGGACAAACATCCAGATTTGCTATTCCCTTCTCATTATGTGCCTAAATCCACCCTATTTTTCCGATTTGAGTCTTTACATAAACACGTAAATATTATAAGTTGTATTTAAAATACATCTTTATAATCACCTTCATCGTTCGCAAAAAAATAGGGGTTAGCTGAGATGAAATAAATTTATCTAACTAATCTACAAAGGAATATTTTTAGATCGCAAAAATTTGCCTTTTGCCATAACTATAATGAGAACATGAAAATAATTCAGGAGCACCTGTATGCTAGATAGCCAAACCATTGCCATTGTTAAATCAACCATTCCTGCCATTGCTGAAACAGGGCCAAAACTGACCGCGCATTTTTATGATCGGATGTTTAAACAGCATCCTGAATTAAAAGATATTTTTAACATGACTCACCAAGTGAATGGGGACCAACGAGAAGCCCTTTTCAACGCTATCTGCGCATATGCTGTGCATATTGAAACTCCTGAGGCTCTTATTTCAGCTGTCGAAAAAATCGCCCAAAAACATGTAAGCTTAAATATTAAACCTGAGCACTATCCAATCGTCGGGGAAAACTTACTCGCGGCTATTGATGAACTCCTCAACCCAGGCCAAGAGGTTCTTGATGCATGGGGAAGAGCTTACGGTGTTTTAGCCGATATTTTTATTGGTAGAGAAGCTGCAATTTACCAAGAAAATGCGGATAAAAATGGGGGTTGGGAAGGCTTACGTG
>OJKJ01000419.1_pt1 | contig 24376 bp, 18 predicted proteins | sample 1596491 | NCBI WGS metagenome assembly OJKJ01 (sample SAMEA4350160, study PRJEB24818) | metagenome | biome: human; feature: gut; material: faeces | place: Denmark | collected 2013-09 | reverse complement strand
CCCAGGTTCTGCTGACGCCGCCGGGGCCTGGCATCAGCAATTAAGCAAAAAAAGCATCTCTCTGCGTCGAGATTGTTTTTGTCATAAACAATCCCGGGGTAAAGAGGTGCTTTTTGTCTTTTGATGCCTGCTTTTCATCTCACTCTGTCCTAAATGCCTCACCCGTCTCCAAATCAGACGGTGAAACGAATCCGGAATGTAATCTATCCTCCTCTGGGAATACGCCATTTCTGATATTCTGCCGGAGCCGGAACATCTCACGGCAGTTTTCAACATACTGCAGGGCATCGTCTTTTTGTTCTTCTGAATTCCCGCAGGAGGGATTAACGCTGACTGTAAGGTTAATTTGAATCGACATTTTATGTTCCATGCGCTATCTTCCCTCCTTGCGGGATGTTTTGAGGTTTTCTGTGTGTTCAGCTATTACTCTGGTACATAGATGATCAGGTTATAGGTCGTTTCAAACGTCTTGCCGCCCGCTTCCATGGTAACAGCCATGCGGTAGGTCTCCCGTTCTTTTGCGTTCGCCGGCACAGTCATCTCAACTGTCAAAGATCCATTTCCACCGGCACCCGGTAACTGGCTCACCATGCAGGCAGACTGGCTGACATAGCCGGTCCCGCTTTTTTTATAGAGAACCGCAGAAAACTTTGGATCGCCCTCACTGCATTGGTATTGAATCTGTATTGACCGGGATTCTCCAGCCTCGATTAAGTGATTTTCATTCGCCCTGTCGGCTTTCAGCCCAAATATCGGTTCTTTTACGGTCAGTTTTGCTGCTTCCTCCACTGCAGCAGCTCCCTGAGGAATATAGGCCTCCACTTTTGAAGCATAGATGGAAGCTTTCAGCACGTAATCACCCGCAGGCAGCCTCCATGCGCTTGTGTCGAAATCTGCGGTAAACACGGTCGTCCCTACCTGGATATTTCCCAGTGATACCAGACATAGATTCGACTGTGTCCCATAGGTTACTTCTTTGTCTCCAATCGTTACCTTTATCTTCGTTCCTGCCGGGTATGCGATCCGTGACTGTCCTTTCGCCTCGTCCTTGAAAAGTTCAAAGGCCAGCGTTAATTTGGAATCCATGTGGTATGTATCATTTGCCTCCAGTTGAGGGACTGTCGCACTGCCGGATACAGTAAATTGTTTATCTGTTACCTCAATGGGCGTATTCGCATCTAATTTAAGCGTAATACCTCTGCGCCCGGAAACAGTCCATGAAATGTTTTTTCTGCATTCCTGAGGCACACCGCTTTCCTCCTTAACGGGAAATACCAGGGAAATGGACTGATTTTCCGCTATCGTTCCGGTTGCCTGCGCATAGTCCAGAATCAGAATCATCTTATGGTTCAAATGCTCCTGCTCGGCAAGGTTAAATGGAGTTCCCGTTCCAGCCCTCACAAACGAGCCTGAACTGCCGCTTAAAAACAGTTTCTCTACAGTACTCCCGGTCTGATTTGTGTAGTAATAATACTCCGGCGCGTTTCCATTCGTCACATCAGCAAGAATTACGGAGATTCCCGGTGTAAACGTCCCCTGCACATAGGGAGTACTGTAGCTGCTGCCCAGATAATTCTGGAAATCAAACTGTACGCTCACCGCACTCTCCGCAGTTACTTTTACCGTCTTCGATGGGTCTTCTGTACTGATAAAATCTGTATACCTTTTCCCCATGATGATACCGACCTGTATATCTTCTTCCCTCATCACCTTAGCCACAGTATTAATAATAATATTTACCTTGATTTTAATATCACTGTCTTTAATTTTTAAATTTACCGTAACGTTTCCGGCCGGGTTGAGAGTTTCGAGGGCTTCCGTATTATCCAGCGTAAATTCTATAACGGATTCTACCCCTGTTCTGGTGGTTCCCAGTGACATACTTCCCCCGCCACTGAGGTCGACCGATGACGTATCCCTTTGGGCGGTTATATGAAACGTTGTCCCGGAATCTGCATTGTTACGTATACCGTTTAATGTATCACTCGTAACCAGTTTTATTTTGTCACTGATTTCAATGGATTCCACCGTAAGTTCCTTTTCCAGCTGATAAGCTGGCAGGGTCACTGTTGCTTTCCTTACCTCATCCCGTTTGCCATATGCCTGTTCCGTTGCGGTCAGCACCAGCTCTTTTTCAATATTCTTCGGATGTACCGTAACCGCAACACGATTGGTTGTGGCATGAGCCTGCGTAGCCGCCGAACCGTTTGTATACAACTCCTGACCGCAGGAAGACCATTGATATTCCGTGCCATCAGCAACCACTTTATTTCCACTGTTCAAATTATACTCTAAGGGCAGCGTCATGGAAGCTTTTTCACCATCCTCAATATCTTTCCTTGCGATAATTTTTATCGCTCCCACCTCTCCCCATTTCTCCGCTGGAATTTCACCTGCCTCCATGTATTTCGCATACTTCTTTTCTCCAATTGTATCTTCGAAATTGGCCATCCCATTGTTATAATACGTAAAATCAGTATTATCAATGCCGCTTCCTGCCCGATAGCAGTACCTCACATCATACAGTTCCGGATGCGTTGCCGACAGTTTAAGGGGTCCGGTCAATGCCATCGAGAGCGTAGGTAATTCCTTGCTCATATGAACATGCAGAGGCTCCCCCTGCTTCAGAACCGGAATTAAATAGTAAAATTGTTCCTGTTCAATCTTTCCGCCCATATTGTTGTCAAAGGAAACCCGGTAATTTAAGTTTCCGCTCATCCCCATCAGTTCCAGAGTATCCGTGTAGGCAGAATCCGGAGCAGACGCATCTTTAATCGCCGAGGTAAATGGTACCAGGGAACTACCCGCAGTTACTGAAAATGACTGATCGTATGAGGAACTGTAGGTGGTACGCTCCATTCCGGCGCTGAAAACATCCCCGCCTGTCAGCGAATGTTCCCACTTATAGGCAATTTGTCCGGAAAATGCTTCTATCTTCGTGTCCCTGGCGCCTGCACAGATAATATCCCGAACGTTAAAGCGTCTTAAATCAGGCATATTTTCCGATGCTTTGAGCGTCAGAGTAAGTGTCAGCGATGATGTGGCCGTATTTTCAAGTAAATCCTCCCCGCCAAAATCCAGAGCCGCAAGTCCCTTTCCGCTGCTGTCTGTTCCCATTGTGATTGGATACAGTGCATATCCCGCCTCCATATTTAATGGGCTCTGAACGACAGGTGCCACCCCATCACGGTCAACCTTTACGGAGTTTGTCACAAGACTCAAAGAACCATCAGCTGGAAGCCGCACATAGAAAACCGGTTCATTGACATACCGGTTATTTCCGTAAGGATAACGAACCAGCTGCAGATGAGCTGTCACCGAGACGGTACCTCCCGCCGGAATGGAGGCTGCCGATACTGCCTTAGTTGTGTCAATTATCATTGTAGTCAGATTATCTTCGACCGACTTCCCTTTCTTAATCGTTGTATGATCCGTTACAGAGGCACCAGTATAGTAAATGGCTTCGCCCTCCTGATTCCCCGGGGGAATATTATCAGCTTTAGAAAAAGTCATTTTTACATTAACTGATCCTTTTTCACCAGTTGGCGTGCCAAATACACCTCCGGCACTCGTCCATGGAGATGAGTTTGTATAATACTGTTTCATGGCTGGAAAATTTGTCTCATAAGAAATCTTTTTTATATACCGGTCCTTATATTCCCTGACAAATATCACACCCAGCGTATCGCTGTCACTTTTAACGTTTTTAACTGTCGGACTTCCTACCGTATTCCCATTCTTATCCATATAGATGCAGGTAACAGCCACACTTTCCTCTTTCGGTATGGGCAGCGCGACGGTCGTAACTCCAATCCCCAAGCCCTCCTCGGAAGGTGAGAACTCCAACTCGATTTTTCCAATACCGGTGTCCAGGCCGCCCTCGTTTTCCAGCATAAAATCAGCCAGTGGATACACGACGCCCGCTATCGCATTCGATGGAAATTTACGAACACTATTTTCATTAAACGGTTTCAGCGTCATATTTGGCTTATTGGATATGGTGATTTTTTTCGGTTCCATGTGATTCATTGGTATTTTGTATGCAGCACCATAATACCCCTGAACGATCAGCTCCGGCTCCGGGAAGATAATTGTTGCTCCCTCGGGAAATTTTTCTTTGGAAAAAGTACAACTGACATTGTATCTCGGCCCTGTATAGGGGATATTTTCATTTTCAAGCACCATTTCAACATAAGATGTTCCCTGCTCATCTGTTTTCATTTTGTTGATCACATTGCTGTATTTCAACTCTGCATAATCCGCATATATTTTCCCCCCGTCAGTCATCATGTAAGGAACTTCCTGAATTACGGTGAGCTTTTTCCAATACATACTTCTGGTAGCGTTTAACTCCCCCCATCTGCCAATATAAATATTTGTAGAGCCCAGATCTGTGAGCTTATCGAGCGGCGTACCATTTACCATACTTACATTATTCCAATAGCTGTAGTAGGATTGCCCCTTTGCGCTGTTCCCTATGTCCCAAACCGGAGTCGTAATGCTGGAGAGTACTTTTTTTTCAACGGTGTCCCCTCTGATAAGCTGTACTTCTATCGGTGCCAGGTCGCCGGTCACATTCGTCTGGCTCTGCTTATTCCAGAGCTTCTCATCGTATCTGACATATATTTTAATATTACCCTTTACTGCATTGGGATTCAGCGTGTAGGTCAGTGTTCCTCCCACCTCCGCAGGATTGTCCGGACTGTACTTAGGCGGAAATGCTGTAATCGGTTCCATCTTATAGCTGGAAAACAATTCCTCATTTTTAGTGGGATAACCATTGCTCACAAAATCCATTCCCAAAGGCAGTGTGATGATCACCTGATTGGGTTTTCCCTGTATGTTCTCTGCTTTTTCCAGCATTAAATTAATGTTCAGTATTTTGCTGTCTGTAAACGCCCAATTTTCCACAGAAGCCCCGGATTCTGTCAGTACAGCCACCGGAACGGTATCGTTCAGACTGTTTAGAATCTCTGCACTGATGTGTCCGGTGGACAGCTCTCTCCACACAGCATACAGCTCCATAGACTGACTGGCCTTCATTCCTGGTGCATAGGAGGTTCCGCTGCCATCCGCTTTGGTATTCCATCCTGCGAATCCCTTCCCTGCCGCAGCCTGATATTCTGTTCTCTCTGCAAATTCCGTGGTTTTCTTGAAAATTTCGGCAGAACAGAGAATCGCTCCCTCCTCCTTTTCAACGGATAGCGTCACACCAGTTTCATTTTCTTCAAGGTTTGGATAATAGGTAATCGTAATCTGATCCGACGCACCGGCTATCGGCTCGGAATATTGGGTAATTGCAAGATCATCATTTTCACGCACCGATCGGAAGAAGGCTGCTTTAGGCAGCAGATTTACCTCACATCGAAAGTACCGGGTGTCGTCTCCCGGCTGTACTGCCCTCGTATATACTGGTGATACTGCTTCCGCTATCATTTCCCATACAGCCTGTTCCGGCTCCCCTCCATTATAATCCTCGCTGACATACCACTGGTATCGCAGGACATAACGCTCGTTCTCCAGCGTTTTCACAGTGTAGGATCTGCTTCCTTCCGCCTCCTGCGTGACAACAGGCCCTTCCAGAATCAGAAGCGCTGCCTCTCTTTCCCAATGTGCGAAAAGACAGAATTCTTCTGCTTCTTCAATCAAAATCATCTCTCCCGGGGGCACGATGCTGCCGTCTTCCAACTCCCATCCATCAAACGTCCAGGTAAATACCTCGTCATTTTCAGGCGCCGTAAACGATCTGGGCAGCTGAGGGGCCTCAAGCTCCCCGTCTACCGCCAGGCACTGCTCCGTAATATCGTGCCCCTGGCCATCAGCCAGAGTCAGTTCTATAATCTGATCCGCCTGCTCATATCCCGCCGCAAGGGCAGCTTCGGCAAAGCTCTCATTTGTATCCTCACACCAAAACAGACCGCTCTGCTCCCCAAAGAATATCTCATCGCCAATAATCTGCTGTTCAATGCAGGTGATCTCCCAGTTCTCCTTCTTCGTTGCTTCAGAACGCGTTGCTTTGGGAGAATGCTGTGACGAACCGCTGCCTGACGCCGTGCTCTCATCCTTCTGTTTATCCGCTTCGGCCGGAGTGGCCTGATCCGTACCGGCATTCTGAGTAACGGTTGGGACGCGATGGCATTCTATAGATAGAACCTGCTTTGGCTCTGTTGAGCGTTCGCTATCTTCTGCTCCTGATTCTGAGACTTCTGGCTCTGTCTCTCCTGCTCCTGAGGTTTCCGTTTCTGCCGCTTCTGTTTCTGTGGCTTCTATTTCTCCAGACTGCCCTGTATCTTCATTTTCTGGTTGAACCGCCTCGGACTTTTCAGGAAGTTTTTCTGCCGCCTTGGTTTCTTCTTCCAGCATGGCATCTTCAAAAAGTTCTTCTGGTATCTCAGCATATGTAAATGCATTGATCACTTCCGAAAATTTCGGAGCCGTCTCATATGTTTCTCCCGAGAATGCACAGTCTCCTATCCTTACCAATCCTTCCGGTAAAATCAGCGTTCCCGTCAGTTTTCTGCAGTTATAAAACAGATAATCGCCGATGGAGGTGATTCCTTCCTCTATCTCTACACGTAAAATTTTGTCCGCATAGTCCAAAAATGGCGCTGTCTCTTCCAGGAAGTCATAAGTATCTCCGCTGCCCTTAATCATCAGTATACCGTCATCCCGCAGTACTGCATGAACGGAACCTCCCAGATCGATCCTGATATTTTTCTTTTCTGCGTAGGACACCAGCGCATTCGAATTTAACGTAGTCAGAAGTATACTGGCTACAAGCAGCCACACTATGGCTTTCTTTCCCCTCCTGCCAGCCCTGGCAGCTTCAGATCGTTGTCTCATTCGGCATATTCCTCCCTCTGAATGTCCTGTGTTCCGGCCTTTCTATAGTCAATGGATTACTCGATGGTTATGGTATCCCCTGCCGTTATTTCTTTCGCTGTGCTGAAATCCCTGCTTGGATCCGCTTTAAAAAATAAGATCGAACAGCTCTCCCTCGATTTAATTGTAATTGCAACCGAATGATCCTTAGTGCTCTCTTTCCGCAGAAATTCATTGGTGTTATCAGGACTCAACAGCGTCGGATCCCACTTAATCTGCAGCAGCTTATCCGTCTGCCCTCCCCGAATCGTCAGTTCTGCGGCCGGCTCTCCTGAAGAATCGTCAATCTGGTACGTAAGTCCTGGTGACTCATGCAGTATAAACTCAGCCGTTATTGCTTTTCTATAAGGCGATGACGCTTCAGCTTTCACCACCACTGAAGCGGCCCCTGGATTGGGCCGTACCACAAGCTGGGCTGAACTGTTCCGCCCTCCAGTTAGTATCAGTTTATCTGTTGGTCCTTCTACAGCATTCACTACACAACTCCCGTTCGTACAGGTGACACTATATGAAATATCACTCTCGGAATACCTCAGTGAATCCACATAATTCTCTATTTCCACCGCAATGCCGTCTGTCCAGTCGTAAATATCGTAGCTGGCTCCTGTTTCCTTGAGTACCGTGCTCTGAAAATAAAATTCTTCCGGTATTGCAGTCGCATTGTCAAGCTTCTTCTGACTGATAAATTTCGCATAAGTTCTGGAACCGACCGGAACTGCCGCCAGCAACAGCATGGCTGTCAGAATAAGCCACAGACCAATTTTGCTGTTTTTATGATACTTCTTCCGGGATCTGTTTTGCCTTTCTGTCGTCATTTTCAGTTCCCCTCTCTGATTTTATACGGTGCTTGTTCTACATTCTCTGCTCGCTGTCCACTACCAGCTCGATGTGCTCCACCTCATCCGCATAAACCGGATCCGCAGCGTTCTCCGGCCAGCTTATCGTCAGAGTATAGGTATGAGTCACAGAATCTGTATGTGGAAGAATACCGCCCGCCGAAGGTATATTTACAGGTATCGCTGCACCGTTTTCGGCAGCTGACAGAAGCCGGTTCATATCAGAACTCGAAGCTCCTGTAATTGTTCCAGATAATTTGTATTCGTAGGGCAAATTTCCGGCAGTCAGTATGGTAAGACTGTAATTCTGGGCCACCTGACTGATCTTGTCGTCCTTTTTGTTCGTTACAAGAAAACGGATCTCCACATGGGCGCCCGGTTTTTTCGGCAGACTGCTGACTGGGAGCGATACTGAATTCTCAGAGACGACTGAACTGTCCGAGACAAAACTGGCAACCACTGCCTGCCCTGTCCCCAGTACCTGGGAGGTATAGCGGGCCAGAGTAACCGCTCCTGTCCCGGCCATCGCCAGAAGTAAAAGCAGTAAATACAGAATATATGTGCGCCGCTTCGTTTTATCCCGCATTTTCTTCTCCCCCATCTCTCCATACTCCCCTTTGCCGCTCTGAACAGCTGAACAGCACAATTATCAAAACTACCGCCGTTAGAGGCAGTATGATGCTGTTTATTACTTCAGGAATCACAAAGACTACCTTACCGGCAATCTGATCTTCTTTTACAGCATCCGGATCCTCTATTGTGTTCGCATCTCCTTTTGTAACAAAACCCTCGGCTATTGTATCTATAATACGATGGGTAACATAAGTTCCATCTACCTCATAGGTAATAATATCTCCCCGATTATAAGAATCACATTGTTTTAAAACCAGTCTGTCACCGGCGTAAAATGATGGTTCCATGCTTCCGGAAAGTACCCTTATCTGTGCATAGCCGAATAAAAAGGGGAATTCCTGACCCAAAAGTGACTGTGCTGCCAGCTGCCAGCCCTGAATTAAAATCAGCAGGCAGATCAGAACCAGGACCAGCGTCTCCGCCAGCCTGCGAATTAATTTCATCATGGCCTATCGCCCTCCCTCCGCATATATCGTGAGGGTAAGCGTGTAGGTACCGCCTTTTAATCCGGCCATTGTATCTTCTTCGTCATTTCCATTCACAGGCCATACCCAATCCAGACGGTAAACCGCTTCCGATCCGCCGGAAATTTCTGTTGCCAGTGTCAGCTTCTTCTTGTTTCCAGCCAGAGATCCGGTAACCGCCTGTCTGCTCTGGCCTCTGTCCTCCGCCACCTGACTCAGCGTAAATTTCAATGGCAGGTGATGCGCCTCCCCTTCATTTAAATTCAGTACAATAGAAAGGTGCTCCATCCGGCTGTTCTTAAGCCGAAACTGATAATATCCGGTGGAACCCGGAGCGATTTCCATATTACCTCCCGAAGCTGGATCATAAAACAGATCAATCACGCCTGACTGTGTCCATGAAATATATTTAGAAGTTCCCTGTCCATGGCCTGCAACCTCCAATCCTCCCCGGTCGGGATCCGCAGTACTCGGTTCCGGAGTTTTACTGGTTTCGTCTTCCGCAGTACTGGCCGCTGTCGTTTCACGTTTACCACTGCCGCTGCCCATACTATCTCCGGAATTTGCCGGCGTACGCTCTTCCTCCTGGCTGGACGCTGACGGTCCCTCGGTAGAATCCTCTGAAGATTCGGCCTCCTGAACAGAAGTTTCCATCTGGGCACTGCTGTTGGCGGATTCCGTATCCATTGGATTTATGGTCGTATCATTTATCCCTGGATGAGGGACAGAATCGCCGGCTGTATTTCCACCGATAGGAATTGCCTCTCCATCTATTACGAGAATGCCTCCTTCTCCCGGCTGGTGCTCCGTACCATCCGGCAGCACCACCGTTCCATCCGGAGTAATCGTGGAGCCGTCCGGCAGCTCTACCGTCCCGTCCACGGCAATTCGAATATCATTTCCAACAGTGAGACCGGATTGAAGCCATTTGACGGTATCATCGGGCAATATCACAGCGGCAGACGTGTCTTCTCCGCCTGGCATAAGAATTGTTCCGTCCGGCAGACAGACATTTCCCAGAGGGGTGACTACTGGCCCTTCCGTCACAGAAGCCTGGCCATGGGGTGTCACAACTGTTCCATCCGTACAGGCATAGGTAACCACAGACGGATTAATATATAAATTTTCTGTATCCAGTTCAATGGATATCTCCAGCATTCTCACGTCCAGAGAAAGCTCTACCACATACTCCCCGGTATCATTCAGCGCAATCGACACCGTATCTTTCTTTGCCTTCCGGTTAAGACTCACATCACGCCTGGAAGCAATCGAACCGTCCTCATTCATCACGTACAGACTATGGCTGCCTAACGGTACATTGTCGAACAGGAATACCCCGTTCGAATTCGTTATTGTTTTAACAGGATCACTGTGCAGCTCCAGAATGCAGTTTGCCGCCGGACTTCCGTCAGAATAGACCACACGGCCAGTAAGATGCAGCACTGTACTGGATTGATCCGTGTCATGATTTTCAGGATCCAACAGAATCGTATCTATAATCTGGCCAACAGGCGGCGGTACGGTATTCTTTCCTAATATGTAACCGGCCATACTGGAGGTAATCAGAGCCAATACAAATAACACTGGAAGCCATAGCACCCGGCGTCTTTCTTTTTTTTCTACGTCCCTCTCGGCTGGGGAAATGTCTGTATGCATCCGACCCATTTGACGGTTCCTCCTGTTATGGCAACTTATACGTTCAGCGTCCGGCAAAATACCCGAATCAGCAGGCGGGCACTTTGCCGGGGGCTGAAAACCCCCTGTTATTGTATTTGGTGCTTTCCCTCGGCACAGATGGGAAATTTGATGTTATGATGCTGGTGTTGTTGATGCTGGTGCTACCTGTTTTCCGGTAGCAACAATATTAAGTGTCCAGGTTTTACCGGCATAGGCGTTATCATTAGTATCATTTGAAGCCGTAGTATCATTTTCGCCAAATGGCCATTCCCAGGTAACTTTTATCACTTTCTTCATACCATTTTCTTGACTTGATTGCTTGATATTTCCAGTTACATTTATTCCGGTCTTCATCTCAGCAGATGTTTTTTCGACATTATCCACTGTAAACTTAAAATCGTCCGGCAAAACGATGTCAGCGCCTGTTTTTAAGTCAACCGTATAGTCAATTCCCACTTGACTTCCAGTCCCATCCAATTCAATATCAAAACTGCCGGAAGTACCAGGAGCAATAACACGACTAGCTACGGTCGCACTGGTATACGCAGTACTGGCTAAGTCAATATCAGCCATTTTTGTCCCTTCTCCATTTGCCTTAAAAGACCAGGCCGCCACTGTCGCTTTCGCCGTTCCCGTCACCTCACTCACGTATCTCGCCAACGTCCCTCCCACCAGGCAGGAGCTCACTAGTGTCAGCGCCAATGCCAGGGCGCCCAAACGCGCTACATAAGATTTTCTCTTCATATGCGCTGTTCCTCGCTTTCTCCAAAATATTAGGAACCGTATATTGATCGCCCAGACACGGTTCCCGTGTGCCTGCGGCACTCTGCACCCGGACTCTGTATCCGGTGTTGCTTAACAGTCATTTTCTGTGCTGTGCCCACAGAAAATGCTGGTGCATTTATTGTTTTTTCGTCTTCTGGCCGGGGACCTGTTCGTGTTCCGCCTTCAACAGCTCCAGCTCGGCTTCCAGTTCGGCCCTGCGTTCAGACTCTGCTCTCATCTCCCGCTTCCTGCGCCAGATATCCCAAAGTATAAACAGCAGCAGCGGACAGACAATAAAGAGCAGCATCCCTGTCTGCGACTGCATAAACATAACAAATTTTCCCATGCCGGCGATGCGCCAGCCCTTCCAGATCCCCTGTACCTGATCCGTCGTCACAGCGAGGCGATCCTCCGTATTGTTGGCATCACCGCGGGTGATATAGCGCAGCTGCCCGTCCTCACCTGTGGATATTCCCACAATACGGTGGGTCACCGCCTTGCCGGAAGTAAGGTAACAAATCACATCCCCTTCCATAAGCTGTGCCGGATCGGTTTTATGTAGAAAGATCATATCTCCGGTTCTAATCTCCGGTTCCATAGAGCCAGACAGTACAATGACCGGTTTAATACCAAACACCCCCGGCATATCTCCCGGATTTGCATACGTGCTGAAAATCAGTACCAGATTGATGACAATCACGGGTATAAAAATCACGCACAAAATCCCACCCAGTATTGTCTGAAACAATCCACTTCTTACTCTGTTCATTGGCCTGCACTCTCCTGTTAAAAATTCATTTCTCAACCAATTTTCTTAAAAATAAAATAAGCCGGCATTGCATTACGCAAGGCCGACACAAACTTGTCCTCAGAGCAGCTGAATGGCATTCCAAAAAGGGGATGCCTTATCGCTTTTCATGCCACCTTACGATCACCCTGCCGATTTCCTTATTCCTTTGAAAACCAGGTAAAAACGACAAGATGTAAATACTCCGCAATCATCACATAATATGTATTATGTAATAAAATGACAGCCCCTTGAAATAAAATCAGTCCTATTAAATTATTTTTTTATCTGCAAATATGATCTTTAAATCTTAACGTTTCAACTCTGTTCATATAATACTCGGTTTTTCGAGAACGGGGCTGAATTTGTTTATTTTTTCTCTTGTCAAAAGCGGTATTTGAGTGCATAATATTAGTGTACGCGTAAAACATATTTAACAAGGCATCACATAATACATATTATGTGATGCCTTATTCTATCAGGAGTTTTAAGCGCGACAGCATGGTCACATGCTCTTCGTCACTGGTATATGTATAAATTCTCGTACTCTCCATACTTGCGTGTCCCAGAATATCAGCCAGATGGGCGATATCCTTCTGCACGCGGTAATAAGTCAGGGCAAACAGATGACGCAGATTATGCGGATATACTTTCTGCGGACTGACTCCCGCCTTCCTGCACAACGCCTTCATCTCCGACCAAATATTGCATCGGTTGACCGGGCGTCCGGATTTCGTGATGAAAATCGGTCCGGACTTGATACCGTTTGCTTTACAGTAACGCAGCAGTCTTTTCTGCAATTCCTTCGGCAAAAAAACGGACCGCTCCTTTCCTTTATTGACGATACGGACAATTCCCGACTTCAATGTTTCCCGGGTGATAAAGCGGTGTTCGCTGACCCGTATACCGGTACTGCAGATAGTCTGTATCAGCGTACTAAGGCGTTCGTTCTTATTTTCCTTTGCCGTCACCACCAGCTTTCTGTACTCTTCCTTGGTAAGCTCCTTCTCCTTTTTGCGAAATGAGGCATGCTGCACTTTAAAAAGCTTCACCTGACATTCGCGCTTGTCTGCAAATTCCAAAAAACGGTTCAGGGCTACCAGCATGCTGTTGGCGCTGGTCGTTTTATAGTTCTCTGCAAGATATTGCTTGTATTCCAAAACATTTTCCTTTGTTACCCCCTCCGGCCATGCGCCTTCCGGCAAATAGGCGAAAAAAAAGTGTATATCCCGTTCATATTTTTCAATTGTAGCCGCGGCGCGTTCCTCAAACACTAAATACTCTTTAAACTTCAATAAATAGGCTTCTTCCAACTCAGCTGTACTCATAAAACGTTCCTCCATCCTTTTATTTTTAGGTCGAAATACCGACCTGTACAACGTAATTGTATCACAGGTACACATTTCCTCATGTGGAATATCTTTCCATATCGCTGGAAGAGTAAGACAGAAAACAGAGGCGTATCAAACCATAATATCCGATCTGATACACCTCTGTTTTCTGTCTTATTGAATGTTCTTACTGCTTCTTAAATTTTATTTCTTCCTCACCGGATAACACACCTCCGTCACCATTTTCTCCGGATCCGATGTGTCGTGGGGGCTGACGTGGTAGATGCAGAACGAAGCACCATCGTACTCGTAACCGTTGTCGTGAATCCAGCGGGCTACGGCCTCGTTGACTCTGGTGATCTGTGCATAGCTTCCCTGGTAGGTAGCGGAAGCGATCAGCACAGGCGGCACAGTCTTAAATTTCACATGCTCCGTGTCCTTATATGTTCCCGCAACAGAAATCTGAATCTCCACATCCACATCCTGCTCCTTGTAACCTTCATCGTGGAAGACAGCCAATCCATACACCGGGGATGCCATCTGCAGATTCTGACTGCCCGTCTCTCCATGGAGAATTCCCCATAAAATATGCTCCTGGTCGTAGGCCGGAATCACTTTTCTGACACTTGCGACATACCTCTCCGGCAGAGTTTTTAACGTTACCTGATAATCCATCATATTTCCATCCTTTCTGATCCATTCGATGGTGTTATCAAGAAGCTGCAGCTTCGTACCGATGTCGCCCAGCTGGTCCTCCAGTTCTTTCTTCTTAACCCGGAGAAACTTTTCCATTTCCTCCGGTCCGCCGCAGCAGTTTAAGATTTCGCGGATAACCGTCAGGCCAAATCCCATGGATTTCAGGTTCTGAATCTGCCCTGCCACGGAAAGCTGGTCTTCCCCATAATACCGGTAACCAGTGGCGGGATCGACTACTCTTGGTTCCATAAGGCCGATTTCATCATAATGGCGCAGCATACGGATACTGATTCTCGACAGCTTTGAAAAATCACCAATCTTTAACATTTTGTCACCTCACATATATGTGTTTTTGAGCTCAATATCACTATAGACCGTACCACAGTGTGAGAGTCAAGCGCGGATTGAAATATTTTTTTCAGCACTACAGCATTTCCCCCATATACCGCTTCAGCGGGCTTATCTCGGGATCATACAGAAGCTCCACTGCATTTAGAATATCCTCTTTTAATGCCACCTTTAATCCATCAGCAGACTCATTCTTCAGGCAAACCGGTTCCTCTCCCTCTGTTTCTGCCCAAAGCGCCACGTCCTCCAGTTCAAAGGGCCCGTTCCGGAAATGCCCCAGCAGGCATCCCCTAAACGCACCATCAATCAGCAGATATCCCAGCACATCGTATTCCGGGTGTCTAAATGTGTCCTTCAGCCAGTGCTCATTGGACTTTACCAGAAAATCATTTTTGTGAAGAATAAAAACGGAATGTTTCTCCGTTTCCTTTGGTGCATTCTCCACTGTATCAGACGGCTCCCCCTCCAGCAGCTGTAAGTCCTCTCCGCGAACGTATCCCCCTTCATACGGCGCCAGCGTTCCATTTGATACCAGCCGTTCCAGCACGCCTTTTATTTCCTTTAATGGGAGCCTGTAGAAGGACCTCACCATAGCCGCGTCAATCCAGACGTTCAGCCACACGAACCGCCTTACCAGTTCCTCTTCCGCCTCCTCCTTCGAATACCGTTCCAGATTCACATCGGGAAACTCGGATTCGAACGGATACCAGGCGCGATCCCATTCGCTGTCCGCCTGATCTTCGAATACGAGGAATTTCTCCTGCAGGCGGTGCAGGGCGGGTGTGATCTCCTTCGTCAGCATACCCGTGAACTCCTTCATCACATGGATCGTCATCGGGCCTTCCCGGTTCAGAAGTTCATAGAGCTCCAGCTCTGTGTCCGTAAGAGGCTTGTCCTTCCGGTAGACAGCCGCGAACAGCTCCAGCTCGTCCGCATAAATGTAGGCGATATTACCGTTCTGGAATCTTCCCTTCATAATAGTACGGCTTCCCCTCATTTTATAGCAATACTTCCTGTCGTCAAATGCCGCGCGGTATAAAAGCTCCGGCGGAGAGCCCGGACAGCTCCAGTATACACAGAGTACGGGAGACATCTGCTTAAACAGCACTCCATATTCCTTCTTCCCGGCGGGCTTTGTAAAATGCTGGCGTTCCAGACGCAGCTTTAAATATATATTTTTATTCAACTGAACATACCTCCATGTCATTTTATCCTGATCGCGCATTTTACGATATGTTTATTCGTTGTGCATTCACTACGCACTTTCACCATGTGAGTTCCCGTTTACGCAGAAATACTCATACAGAAACGGGAACTCTCCCTATATCACTGATCCGCTGACCGCTCTTCGTTGTCCTGGTACCACTCCATATTCTTCCTGTTGATCCATTCCGTGGAGACGTCCATCGCCGCCCGGCACGCGTTGGTCTGATCCAGCGCATTCAGCATGACAAAATCATGGATGATCGCCTGGAAACGCAGTGCCGTCACTGACACGCCTGCCGCCCGCAGCTTTTCGGCATAGGCCTCGCCCTCGTCTCTCAGCACATCTGCCTGGCCGTTTAAGATCATGGCCTGCGGAAGATCGGTAAGGTGATCGGTACATGCTCTTAACGGGGATGCGGTGATCTGGTTTCTGCAGCATTCCGATGTGGTGTACTGATCCCAGAACCACATCATGCCCGCCCGGTATAAGTAGTAGCACTCCGCAAACTCACAGTACGACGCCGTATCGAAACAGGCGTTTGTCACGGGATAATAGAGAAGCTGCTTGTGGATGGCCGGCCCCCTTCTGTATTTGGAGAACAGCGTCATGGCGATCGCCATATTACCGCCCACGCTGTCTCCGGCCACAGTCAATGTATTGGCATTCAGCCTTCTTCCCATCTGTTCAAACAGCTGGGGCAGCTGGCAGAGTACGCTGTAGCACTGCTCGATGGCGGTCGGATAACACGCCTCGGGAGACCGGGTGTATTCCGGAAAAATGACCGTACAGCCGGTCCTGGCGGCCAGCTCTCTCACCAGCTTCTCATGCGTATGGAAACTCCCGAATACCCATCCGGCTCCGTGAATGTAGAAAATCACATTTTCTGCAAATCCACTGTTTATCGGTGTTACCCGGTATACGGGAATGCTTCCCCAATGGCCAGTCTCGACCATGGAAGCCTCCACCTGGGCCGGATACATATAAACCGGCGCGTCCTGTGCCTTCTCCAGCACCCGGCGTCCCTCTTCCGGCGGCAGTTCAAAAATCAGCGGCGGTACTGAATTCTCAATACAGACAGTCTCCGCCGCCGGTTCCAACAGTACTCTTCGATTCATAGATTTCTCCCATCTGATATGATGTTCTAATGGCATCCTATTCAGAAAAGCAGAATCTGGACCTTAAAAATTATGCCGTCAAAGCTGACCCGCATGATTCCATGATACTTATCCACAACCTTCTCCACGGAGGAGAGACCAATCCCCACTCCGCTGTGTTTTGTGGAGTAATACCTCCCTTCCTTTAAAATCACATCACACTGATATGTATTCTGAATCTGAAGGACCAGCTGTTTCCCTCTCATTTCCGCCTGAATCTCCACATAACCGGTTCCGTCCTCCATACCGCCGCACGCCTCCAGCGCGTTCTCTAAAAGATTGCCGAAAATGATGCACAAATCCATATCGGAAACATCTGGTATCTCCGAAAGCTCCGCGCTGATATTCAGCCGGATTCCAGCTGCCTCCGCTGCCGCCGCGTAATGGCGCAGAATGACATCGGCAATATGGTTCCGGCAGATGGAAGTCTCTTTTCCCTCTATGTACTCCGGAATCAGCTCTTTTACATATTCCTTCAGCCCTTTTATATCCTCCGCCTCCACAAATCCGTTGATGGACAGGAGATGGTGCCGCCAGTCATGCTTCAGACGCGACGTTTTTTCGATGCTCTCCAGAAGTTTACCGTACTGCTCCTTCTGCAGCGTGAGCTGGGCCGAAACCGTTTCCGCCTGCTGCACCGCCGTAATTCCCTTATACGCCTGAATTAGCATCTGCAGCGTCACGTAAAAGAATGCATAGGTGGCAAATGACCAGAGAATCACGAAAACCACGTCACCCGGCCCCGTATGGACCCCGGTTATCCAGTAATCATTGACAATTTTCACATAGAATATTAAGTACGTCAGTGCCGGAATAATCCAGATATAGTTCCAGAAAGAAAGTGACATCCGAAAATCAATCACCTGCTTATACAGCTTTGCCATTAAAAGCCACAAAAGAGGCGTATAGGCCGCCAAAACGGCCAGCACCAGCACCATCTTCGTCGTCTCCGCCGCGGAATCCAGATTCAGCAGATTCCCGATCACCTTTGCAATCGCCACAATATTCACGTATAAATTCAGCGTCACCAGCACAATAAAAAGGATTTCAAAGGCGCTGCCCTTTATCACAAGCCGGAATACCACCACCGACACCAGAAGCCACAGACAGATCCCATAAACGTTATATTCCCGCAGCGGCGATCCCGGAACGAGAAACAGGATGGTAACTGCCGCGGTCACCGTTATATCAAACAGAAACAGTGCAGCCGACCTCCAGTATCCCAGCCGCAGCCGCGATTTGAATGAGAAAAACAGGAAAAATGCGAATACGCAACAGCAGCACATCACCCGCAGCGTAATGCATGCCATATCCACCAGCGTCATACTCATCTGCGCGCAGTCCTCACTTTCCGCAGCCTGCCCTTAATTGGTTTTTCCTGAAGCTTTTCCAGTACCTCCTGACCTTTGTCGTTTAGAATCTCCACGTATGTCAGGCTTTCCCTGATGTCGATAATACCGATATCTTCCGCCCCAATCCCATCGATGTTGCAGATCGTCCCCACAATGTCCACTGCGCGCATCTTCGATTTTCTGCCGCCTCCGATTGAAAGACGCGTGATTCCAGCGTTTAAGGCGGCTCCCTTTTGCGCTTTCGGGGCCCGTCTCTCCCTCTGCCGCGCCCAAAAGGCCTTCGTCATCTCCTCATTCGGTTCGGGGCATGAAGTCACCGGAAGTTCGCGCCCCATATAGGCTTCCACCATATGAAGCATCCGCTCCTCGTTCTCGCACAGGAGACTTACGGCTCTCCCCTTTTCTCCGTTTCTTCCCGTCCGGCCAATGCGGTGTACGTAGGTCTCACGGCCGCCCGGGAAATCATAGTTCACCACGAGATCGATCTTATCGAAATCAATCCCCCTGGCCGCAACATCGGTTGCGATCAGATAGCGGAAGCCGCCTCTCCGGAAAGCGTCCACTGTTTTTAAACGCTCCCTCTGCTCCATTTCTCCATGAATCATCCCACAGAATATCCGGTCTCTCTTAAGCTTCTGAAGAAGCACATTTACCATCTCTCTGGTTCCGCAGAATATCATGCAGCTCTCCGGGTTTTCCAGAATCAGGACCCGTTTCAGCAGGTCATATTTTTCTTCCTGGTCCGTGCGGTATACCGCCTGGGAGATCGCGGGCTCTTCTTCCTCTATATCCGCTTCCGGGGCAATCATGACGGCGTCCGCCATATACTCATCCACCAGGAGCCGCACCTTCTCATCCAGTGTAGCTGAGAACAGAAGAACGGTTCCGCCTTTCGGCAGAAGAGCCATGATCTGTTTCACCTCGTCCAGGAACCCCATGTCCAGCATGAGATCCGCCTCGTCGATGACCAGATACCGGATGCCGGTGAGTTTTAAACAGTCCCTCTGAATCAGATCCATGACGCGGCCCGGAGTTCCCACGACAATGTGAGACTTCTGTTTGATCGTGCGTATCTGCTTATCAATCGGAAAGCCGCCAAAGACTGCCGGGACCTTCAGGCGTTTGCCTCGTCCTATGTGAAACAGCTCGCTGCTCACCTGGACCGCCAGTTCCCTGCTGGGCTCCAGAACCAGCGCCTGAGGCAGATTCTCTTCCCAGACAATCTTTTCACAGAGTGGAATACCGAATGCTGCCGTCTTTCCCGTCCCCGTCCTGGACCGTGCCACCACATTCTTTCCTTCCAGAACCGCAGGGATCACTTCCCGCTGTATCTCCGTTGGTTCGTGATACCCCAGGAGCTCCAATGCACGGACGATCTCCTGAGAAAGGGCGTACGGAAGAAATCCGTTGGGGGACACCGTATCTGTATTTGATGCTGTTTCTTCATTATTGTATGTCATCTCTATTTCCGAACCATTTTTATTCTCTGGCATAATTAAATTCCTTCCATAATAAGAAAACCGAATTCCGGATTCCTCCCAATAAAGTAAAATCAGCAAGCAGGCCATACCATGACCTGCCGGCTGATTTTATTATACAATGGATTGAACCCAGAATCTACTGGCAAAAATAGTTCCCGGACATACTGTCTCTTTCACCGCTCTGCCCTGGGAAGGAAAGGCGGGCATACGGATCAGAAACCGACGTTTCCTGCTACTGGAAAAATAACAGGAGCATACCGGCCGCCACCGCCGAGCCGATGACACCGGCCACATTGGGACCCATGGCGTGCATCAGTAAAAAGTTGGAGGGGTTGTATTTCTGGCCTTCCTTCTGTACCACGCGTGCTGCCATCGGGACCGCGGAGACGCCTGCGGCGCCGATCATGGGGTTCACTCTGCCATTGGACAGTTTACACATCACCTTGCCAAGCAGCACACCGCCGGCGGTTCCCACCGAAAATGCGATCAGGCCCAGAACAATGATCTTTAACGTATCCACCCGCAGAAATGCGTCCGCGCTGGCCTTTGCCCCAACAGTAATTCCCAGAAAGACAGAGATAATATACATCAGGGAATTCTGTAATGCGTCCACGAGGCGCGGGACACAGCCTGATTCTTTTATTAAATTCCCCAGCATCAGCATGCCGATCAGCGCGCCTGCCGACGGCAGAAGCAGGACCGTAAATAAGGTTACCACGACAGGAAATACGATCTTCTCCGTTTTACCGACCGCTCTCAGCTGCTCCATCTTGATCTTCCGCTCTTTCTCTGTCGTGAGGAGACGGATAATCGGCGGCTGTATAATAGGTACCAGCGCCATATAGGAATAGGCCGCGATGGCAATGGCTCCCAGCAGATGCGGGGCCAGCTTGCTGGTTAAGTAAAGCGCCGTCGGCCCATCCGCGCCTCCGATAATTCCGATAGACGCGGCTTCCGGTCCTACAAAGCCCAGCATAATCGCTCCGATAAAGGTTAAGAAGATTCCCAGCTGGGCCGCAGCCCCTAAAAGGAGACTCCGCGGGTTGGCCAGCAGCGGACCGAAATCCGTCCCTGCGCCGATACACAGAAAGATCAGAGGCGGATAGATTCCTAAATTGGTTCCCTGGTATAGATAATATAGAAGGCCTCCATTCTCGTCCCCCACCGCGGCGGCCATCAGTCCGGTCTTCGGAAGATTAACCAGAAGCATACCGAACGCAATGGGAATGAGAAGATAAGGCTCATATCCCTTATGAATCGCCAGATAGAGAAAGAGACAGGCAATTCCGATCATAATGAGTTCGCCGGGCAGATGCAGGCCAAACAGCACAGTATCGCACTGAAACAGCTGTGAAAATCCGCTGCTCTTCCAGAACTCCAGTAAAATTCCATTCATCCTTTTAGCCTCCTTAAGAGATTTCAAGCAGCGGATCCCCTGCTGCCACGGAAGCGCCTTTTGAGGTAATGATGGAGGTCACCGTGCAGTCGCGCGGGGCAATAATCTCATTTTCCATCTTCATTGCCTCGATGATGACCAGCACTTCCCCGCATTTTACCGTCTGTCCGGAAGCTGCCGGAACCGCCAAAACGATTCCCTGAAGAGGCGCGGTGATCACTTCGCTTCTTGCGGAAGCACCGCTTCTCTTTTGCACAACGGCTGCCTCCGTTCCTCCTGCGGATTGGCTCTGCGGAACGGACCTCGCCGGCGCCGGAGATGCCGTATTAGAAGCGCCACTGTGCCCTCCGTCCTGCGCATTCCGGTGAAGCTCTTCCACCTCCACCTCATGAACCACACCGTCAAGCACGATCCGAAATACTTTTATTCCCATGGTTTTAACTCCTTTTCCTATTCTTTATCGTATGGATTCCTGTCGCGCATTTCTGGCCCACGCACTGTCACAGTCTTCCACTCTGGTAATTCTCCGCACCACAATTTCGTCCGGATCCGCCGCCAGATACGCCGCAACAGCCGCAGCGACAAGCACTGCGTCGCTGTTATTTCCTGCCGTCGGCCCGGCGCCAGGCTCCTGTGAGGAAGACGCACCGGCCGCAGCGTTTCCATTTCCTGTCTTTACCGTCTCCGCCCGTTGTCCATCCTCCCCCTTCATCTCCCGCCGTCTTAAAAGCCAGGCACAGAAATCAATCATAAAGGAGAGCAGAAGCAGCACCAGAAACACAATCAGTATACTGAATCCGGAAATCAACAGCGTATCCGCCACAGTCACACTATCACCAAACATGCCACACCTCCCTATAGTGGAATATTTCCATGCTTTTTCGGCATTTTCTGAACCCGCTTGCCGCGGAACGCCTCCAGCGCGCTGATGACGCGTTTTCTCGTCTCCGACGGCATGATGACGTCATCCACATATCCTCTGGAGGCCGCCACATACGGATTCATCATCGTCTCCTGATACTCGGCGATCTTTTCCTTCCGCCTGGACGCTCCATCGGAAGCGCTCTTTATCTCTTTGGAGAAGATAATGTTAGCAGCCCCATCGGCTCCCATTACCGCAATCTCGGCATCCGGCCACGCAAAGACTGCGTCGGCTCCCAGATGTCTGGAGCACATTCCGATATAGGCACCGCCGTATGATTTTCTCGTGATTACCGTTATCTTCGGCACCACCGCCTCGCTGTAAGCGTACAGCATCTTGGCGCCGTGACGGATAATTCCATTATGCTCCTGCATCGTACCGGGCAGAAATCCCGGCACATCCACCAGTGTAAGGAGTGGTATGTTAAAGGAATCACACGTGCGGATAAAACGCGCGGCCTTGTCGGAGGCATTGATATCCAGGCAGCCCGCCATGGCCTTCGGCTGGTTTGCAATCACTCCTGTACTCCGTCCTCCCATATGCATGAATCCGGTAATGAGATTGGGGGCAAAATACTCCTGGTATTCCATGAACTGACCGCCGTCTGCCAGGGCTTCGATGACAGCCTTCATGTCATAGGGCTTCCCCGGGTTCTCGGGTATCAGCCCATTTAAGGAATCAGCCATGCGGTTCCAGTCGTCGCCCAGATCCATTTCCGGCGGATTCTCCATGTTGTTCTGAGGGAGATAACCCAGCAGTTCTTTGATCTGCCGGATACAACTGCCCTCATCCTCCGCCATATAATGGGCCACTCCGCTGATCGCATTATGGGTCCTCGCTCCCCCCAGCTCCTCCGCAGTCACCGACTCCCCCGTGACAGCCGCGATTACCGAAGGACCGGTAATAAACATCTGGCTCGTATTCTTTACCATGAAAATAAAATCTGTCAGGGCCGGTGAGTACACAGCGCCGCCGGCGCACGGCCCCATGATCACGGATATCTGGGGAATCACCCCGGAAGCCATGGTATTGTTATAAAAAATGCGTCCATAGCCCGCCAGGGCATCCACACCTTCCTGAATGCGCGCTCCCCCCGAGTCATTGATGCAGATCATAGGGGCTCCCGCCTTCATGGCTGCCTCCTGCGTCTTTACAATCTTGTCCGCATGCATTTCTCCCAGAGAACCGCCTATCACAGTAAAATCCTGAGATGCGGCGTATGTAAGCCTTCCATTCACCGTTCCATAGCCTGTCACGACGCCCTCTCCCGGGGACGGCTTCTTCTCCATGCCGAAATTCGTACAGCGGTGTTTCACAAATAAGCCAGTCTCCACAAAGCTTCCTTCATCAAACAGTGCCAGCAGCCGCTCACGGGCGGTCATCTTCCCGGCCGAGTGCTGTCTTTCTATAGCCTTTTCACCGCCGCCCATCCGCAGCTTGTTCTTTAAAATCAACAGTTCTTCCTGTTTTTTTGTAGCCAACTCCTTTTCCCTCCAGACCGTCACTCAGACTTTTTTCTAAATTGCTCCGGCACACGGTATAAACCGCCGGACAGATCGGCAATCTCTTCCAGAGATTTCGCCGCTAAGAGTTCACGCTTCGCCGCGTCAGGTGAAATGGCAAGATCCTGCGGATACGCCACCTTTCCCTCTCTCCGCATCCGTTCGATCTCCCCGCTTCCCACCATGGATCCCACCGGCGTTCCCTGGGCGATACATCCCAGCATCTTCGTACGTTCTTCTGCATTCTGCGCCTGGTAGAGATAGGCGATTCCCTGCTCCGTCACCACGTGGGTCACATCCTCGCCGTAGACCATGACAGGAGCCGTCTCCATGCCGGCCTTTCTGCCGATCCGAACAGCATCCAGTTCCGGCACAAAGGCCGGGCCATATTTGCTCTGACTCTTTGTCATCTGAACCACCAGCTTCCGCCCGGAGGCCATGGAACCGGTCAGCGGAGCCATGTCGCGCCATGCTTTTGTCGTATGGCGCCGTCCGCCGGTGCTGTTTCCCATGTTGGGGGCACCGCCGAAGCCGCTGAGCCGTCCGCCTGTCACGGTCGAGGAGTTCCCCTCATAATCCATCTGGAGTGTGCCTCCCAGGAACAGGTCGATCCCGTAGAGCCCGGCCACCTGGGCGGCTGCCCTGTTGGACCGGAGCATGCCATCCTTTCCGGTAAAGAAGATGTCGGGTCTCGCGGCGGTATACCGCTCCATACCCAGTTCTCCGCCAAAGGCGCATACCTGTTTCACCCAGCCCGCTTCCACAGCCGGGATCAGGGTGGGATGGGGATTCAAGACCCAGTTGGTACAGATTTTCCCTTTCAGTCCCAGATAATCTCCAAAGGTGGGAAGCAGAAGTTCAATCGCCGCGCCGTTGTAGCCGATGCCGTGATTCAGGCTTTCCACACCGTGCTTTGCATAGATTCCCTTGATCGTCATCATAC
>OJKJ01000416.1_pt1 | contig 24507 bp, 18 predicted proteins | sample 1596491 | NCBI WGS metagenome assembly OJKJ01 (sample SAMEA4350160, study PRJEB24818) | metagenome | biome: human; feature: gut; material: faeces | place: Denmark | collected 2013-09 | reverse complement strand
CGTCGGAACCGAAAAATCCGTAACCGGCAAATCATAGACGGCCTTTACCCGCTCCCCGAACCGCAGCTGCTCCAGTTCCAGATAATTTCTGCAATGGGTAAGCTCCTGGGAGAATGGGATGGGCCTGCGGGCCGTCAGGGAATTCATGTTGCCCCGCAGGAACAGGGAAAAGCTGTCCACCGCCTTTTCCGCCTGGGGCGGGTCGGTGGCGCACAGGCCCTTAATGGTCGTCAGCGCGTTGTAGAGAAAATGGGGCTGTATCTGGCTGAGCATGACCGAAATCCGCATCTGGGTCAACTCCAGCTCCCGCTCCTTGGTGCGCCGGGCCTGCTCCACCTGCAAAAACAAGAAAATCACCAAAATGGAGATGGTGACCGCCAGGTTGAGCAAGGCCACGCCGTATACAAAAATCTGCACGCACATGGCCAGAACCGGCAGCAGGATATAGGACCACAGCGCCGCAGATTCCTGCCGCTCAATCGCCTCCCGGTACCGGACCAGCAGCCCCGCGTTGACGCACATGCCGAAAATTCCGCCGACCTGGGAAAGCCAGAACCACCCCTGGCGGTGGTAGACGTTCTGGTCGTCAATCCGGTAAAAAAGGTCACAGAATTGGGAGACGACCACCAGCGCCATGGAGACCACAGCCATTCCTCGAATCAGCCGGAGCGGAACCGGGGAAACACGGGTATGCTGTCCAAGATAAACGGTGAGATAGTGGGTAAAAATAGCCAGCAGCACATAGCCCAGGGCAAACACGAGAAAATTCGAGATCCGCACGCCCCACCAGCTGACCGGGTCCAGCCGTCCTTTAAACAGCCAGGCGGCGGCATCGCAAAGCAAAATCACGGCGTTGCACACCAGCAGCCTCAGGAACAGCCGGTTCAGCGCGCCGCGGGATCGGTCGCCCACGAACAGGCACACTGCCACAATGAACGACAGCACGCAGCCCCATAGCTCCAGCGAAACATTGATATAGCCGACAACGCTCATGTTCCCTTTCCCCTCTCGGCCCGCACGGGTTGCCGAGCCCTTCCTCTCCCCAGCCATTTCAGGCGGGAGTTTCTTTTATTCTAGCGGCAACCGGGAAAAAATGCAAGCCGGGCCGAGAGCAGTCCCGCCAACCCACAGCCAACCCTGATCCGTCCCTATCCGTAAAGGCGCAATTCCATAGCGGGAAAAATCAAAACAGGCTGGCTTGCCACCGTCTTTCCATAGCTGCCATGGCCGGCGGACTTGGCAGAAAAATCCGCGATGCGCAAATTGCTCACCACAGGCGTGGCTGGGCCGGTTGGAAATCGAAGGTTCAAATCCACCCCCAGCATAAAAAATAAAGAGAAGCAAGGAGCTTCTCTTTATTTGGGACCAGAATGACAAAAAGATATGAAATCTCTTTTCTCCAGCCTGAAGTGTGAGGAACTTCACCGAACAAAATGCCGTTCTGAATTCGCCTTCAGAACGGCAGCAGATTGATATAAAACTTGTTGCAACCGATAGGTTGCCGGCGCAACCATTGATTTTACCTTCTTATGAGTAGGTTTTAATGATTCTTTCTGCAATTACCTGTTTCAATACACAGGTATCCATAGCCTGCTTTTCTATATAACGGTGAGCTTCGGGCTCCGTCATATGCAATTCACTGACAAGAAGTAATTTTGCACGGTTTACAATACGTATTTCTTCCATACGTTCTTCAACCGACAGCGTCTTCTTTTCCAAATTACGAAGCCGTTCCCTAACGCTGGCAAGCCAGCCGAGTGTCTGAGCTATCATGGTTTTAGTGGTTGGTTTTGGCAAGGTAAATACACCGTGAGAAACAACTTTATTATGTATTTCGGCATGAATTTCGTTTCGGACAAGGAGAAGCACAGCAGTTGTCATAGACCGACAGCAATCAGTAGCAAACCGTATGCCGTTGTCATCAGGCAGAGGTGAATTGATGATAATAAAATCAAAGCTTCTTTCCGCAAGATACCGCTTTGCTTCACTGACGTTGGAGATAAAATATACCGGCTGATACTCAGAGGGTGGCAGAAGTCCGAGCATTGCTTTGTCAAAAGTTTCCGATGAGGAAATCACAAGAACGCTGTAAATTCTTGCTTCTAAGCTCATTTGCTGCCACTCCTCTTGAATTAGTATGATCCTAATTTACTGATTACAGTAAATCTGAAGCACCTTCTCCGGAATATGCGCCTTGATAAAATCGCTGCTCCCAGCAACCGCACAAGCTTCTTTTATGGTCTGCGGCAGCTTTTTATAAGGCTTTACTGTTTCTTCGTCAGCATAGAACAGGTTGATATCCGCCGCCGGCATAAGTTCTGCCTTGTCCTTCAATCCTTCAAGTGCCGCATAGATAACGAGAGCAAAAGCAATATACGGATTGGCTGACGGATCGGGAGAACGCAGTTCCGCTCGTTTGCTGGATTCGGGGGTGGCCGGAATACGGACAAGCTGAGAACGGTTTTCCCTCGACCAAGAGACAAACGCAGGCGCCTTATTTTCACCAAAACGGGCATAAGAGTTTTCAGTCGGGTTCAGGAACGCTGTCATTTCACAAACACGGTTCAGTATACCTGCAATCATATAGTGCATATCCTGTATGTTATTTCCGGGTGACACCGAAACATTGACATGGAAACCGTTACCGGGTTGATCAGCAAGCGGTTTAGGCGAAAAATCCACATAAAGGCCATTGCGGTAAGCCACTGTTTTCACAACCGTTTGGAAGGTTATGGTATTATCAGCAGCGGAAAGCGGATCAGAATAGCGGAAATCAATTTCATTCTGCCCCGGCCCTTCCTCGTGATGAGAGGATTCGGGCTTTATCCCCATCTGTTCAAGAGTTAAACAAATTTCACGGCGGATATTCTCACCTCTGTCATCGGGAGCAATATCCATATAGCCCGCTTCATCATAGGGTGTTTTGGTGGGCTTACCTTTATCATCCAGCAAGAACAGATAGAATTCCTGTTCCGCACCGAAAGCAAAAGAGTAACCTTCTTTTTCAGCATCGGCAATCGCTTGTCTGAGGATATCCCTTGTGTCGCATTCAAAAGGAGTTCCGTCAGGATAGGTGATGTGTGTAAACATACGCACAACCTTGCCGTGTTCGGGACGCCAAGGGAGGAACATAAGAGTTTCAGGGTCGGGATGCAAAAGCAAATCCGAATGCGTTTCATCACCAAAGCCGGTAATGGCAGATGCATCAAATGCTATGCCGTATTCAAAAGCGCGAGAAAGTTCAGACGGCATAATCGCAATATTCTTTTGTCTGCCGAATACGTCACAGAAGGCGAGACGAATGAATTTAACATCCTCTTCCTGCACAAACTGCATGACCTCTTCCTTAGAATACTTCATAAGCGACACCTCTTTCTTCTAGTTCGCCACATACATCTGCTTGTAGGGGTTTTTGCTGTCGGGGACAGCAACTGTAAATGGCGAATTCAGTATTTTTTCTTTATCATATCCGAATAAACTTGCATACTCGGAAATCTGTTCTGTAACAGACCCCATATCCGCAGAAGTTGCCGGCCTTAAGGAAATATTTTGGGGAAAATCATTTTGCAGAACATTTCCTCTGAAAAACACTTTCCCGCCGTGCATTCCCGTACAGGGAAAGTTGCCGACAATCTTACCGCTGGTGTTTAACGCCAAGACCACAATAATCCCGCCTGCCTGATATTCGCCGAGGAAACTTCCTGCCGAACCGCCGATAATCATAACCGGAACCTTTTCCTTGTACTCCTTCATATGAATTCCGGCACGGTACCCTGCGTTCCCTTTAATATAGATCTTTCCTCCGCGCATAGCGTATCCTGCGGCATCTCCGATATTGCCGTGAATGATAATTTCACCGTCATTCATGGTATCTCCCACGGCGTCCTGTGCATTGCCGTTTACCGTGATAGAAGCACCGTTCAGATAGGAGCCAAGCGCGTTTCCAGGAACACCTTCAATGGTTATGCATTTATCTTTCATACCTGAAGCGATAAATCTCTGCCCACAGCAGCCTGACAAGGTAACCGGGCTGTTGCTGCCACGTAGTTTTTCGTTAAGCTCTTTAAATCCGAGACCTGTCACATTAAATAACATAATATTATACCACGCTTCCAAGTTTTTTTCTACGTGTTTCGCAAGGAAATGCAAAAAGTGACGCATTTTCTGTCAAGGAATCAAAATCGAGTGTATCGAGAGGCGTCTTTTCACGGATAAGAGATGTATAGATCCCCCCTCCCAGGATATCGCCGATCAAGATATATCCTTTCAACTTGCCTTCCTTTACAAAAAATTTTTTAGCGCTGTCGGAAAGCATTTTGCTGTAAACCGTGCCGCCATCCTTTTCAGCTGCATAGCTGCCGGCTGTCATAATATGCAGCCCCATAAATCCGATGGAGTTCATAGGAATAGCGTTGTCAAAATCTCTGCTTCCATCCGCCATATTAACGCCTGCCGTAAATCCTCCTATGTACGCATTGGGGAGCAAGGCAAGCACACGGTTTTTACCGATGGACAGATCGTAGCCTTCTGAACAATCGCCTGCGGCAAACACATCGGGGATACTTGTTTCCATTTTTGTATTTACCACAACGCCCCGATTTACCTCACCGCCAATATCGGCAATGAGGGAAATATTGGGGCGAACGCCGACCGCCGTAACCAAAATGTCAAACTCAACTTGCCTGCTGCTCTGCATGACTGCAGTATTTTCGTGAAAGGAGTTCACACTGTCGCCCATAAGAAACTCCACACCGTTCTGTTCAAGGTGTGCCTGGACTATAGGGGCAGTGTCATCGTCAAGAATACTGGAAAGCACATTGTCAGCCAGATCACAGACGGTAATCTGGCCGACTTTATCTTTTAAGCCCTCCGCACATTTAAGCCCGATAAGTCCGGCGCCTACGATCAGCACCTTCGATGTTTCGCATATTGCTTTTTCCAAGGCCAAGGTATCGTCAAGTGTCAGAAAAGAAAAACGCTGCGTCACGGTTTCTATTCCGTCAAAATGGGGAAGAAACGGAGAGGCGCCGGTCGCTATGAGAAGTTTGTCATAGGGCAGTGTTTCACCGTTTGATAACAAAACAGTGTGTTCCGCCGGATCGATTCTGTCTGCTGTTTCGCCGTAAACGACCTCGCAGCCATTGTTGCGATAAAAGGTATCCTCCCGGTACTGCATCTTTTCAAGGCTGGTTCTCCCCTGCAGATAGTAAGAAATAAGCGGCCTACAATAAACAGGATAATTTTCACCGGATATTACTGTAATGGGAGTATTCTTATCAGTCTTACGGATACCCTCAATGCACCCGGCAGCTGCAATTCCGTTACCGACAATTACATATCGTTTCATCACCGTCACCTCTCCTCGTAAACAATAGCTCTGTTGGGACAGCCTTTTACACAGGCAGGCTCCCCGCAGGAGTTCTCTAGACACAGCTCGCATTTGCTGGCCGTTCCGTTTTCACCCACAGAAAGTGAGCCGTAGGGACAAACCATAATGCAGCTAAAGCATCCTACGCATTTGGTTTTGTCAATACAAACACGCCCGTCTTTCCTGTGCAAAGCGCCTGAAATGCAAGCTTTAACACACAGCGGATCTTCGCAATGACGGCAAGAAACAGCAAAATTGATTTTGTCGTCTCCTTCAACCCGGATGTTAGGATACATCGGTTTTCCTTTTAACGCTTTTGCCATATCCTTTTTGCCGGAGTTTGCGAATGCGCAGTTGTATTCGCAAAGGCGGCAGCCGAGGCACCATTCTTCATTCACAAAGACTCTTTTCATTTTTATTCCCCCGCATGAGAAATACCGAGTATTTTAAGTTCCCTGTCAGTTAATCCTATGCCGCGAAGCATAAGGCGGTTTCCGCGCAAGGATTCGATGGCGTTGATTCCCATACCGCCCATAAGCTCCTTGATTTCATGCCGCCAGGCATTCATCAGATTGACAAGATGTTCCCGGCCGATTCCAGGGTTAAGACGTTTCACCAGCTCAGGCCGTTGTGTGGCGATACCCCAATTGCAGTTACCTGTTTGACAGGTACGGCAGAGATGACAGCCCAGCGCGAGCAGCGCGGCTGTTGCGATATAGCAGGCATCCGCCCCCAAAGCTACCGCTTTAACAACATCCGCAGCCGAGCGAATACTGCCGCCGACAATCAAGGAAACATTGTTGCGGATGCCTTCGTCACGCAGCCTTTGATCAACGGCCGCCAATGCCAGCTCTATGGGAATACCGACATTATCACGAATTCTCGTGGGAGCGGCGCCGGTGCCGCCGCGGAATCCGTCAATCGCGATAATATCGGCGCCGCTTCGGGCAATACCGCTGGCGATAGCAGCAATATTGTGAACTGCCGCAACCTTGACAATAACAGGCTTTCTATATTCAGTTGATTCTTTTAAGGAGTAAACAAGCTGCCTTAAATCCTCAATGGAATAAATATCATGGTGGGGTGCAGGAGAAATGGCATCGCTGCCCTCGGGAATCATTCGGGTGCGGGAAACATCGCCTACTATTTTCGTTCCTGGCAGATGTCCGCCGATACCGGGCTTTGCACCTTGGCCCATTTTAATCTCTATCGCGGCGCCGGCTTCCAGGTAATCTTTGTATACGCCGAAACGGCCGGAGGCAACCTGAACAATGGTGTTTTCACCGTAACCATAGAAATCCTCGTGAAGTCCTCCCTCGCCGGTATTATAATAAACACCGAGTTTTTCTGCAGCTGTTGCAAGGGACTTATGAGCATTATAGCTGATAGAACCGTAGCTCATAGCCGAGAACATCACCGGCATTGAAAGTTCAAGTTGAGGCGGAAGGTCAAATTTGAGTTTACCATCCTGCTCCCGTTCGATCTTGCCCGGCTTTTTTCCGAGGAACACTTTCGTTTCCATGGGTTCGCGCAGAGGATCGATAGAAGGGTTGGTAACCTGCGAAGCGTTAATTAGAATCTTATCCCAATAAACAGGGAAAGGAGCCGGGTTGCCCATGGATGACAAAAGCACACCGCCGGAATAGGCTTGCTTATATATTTCTTTAATGGTATCGTCATGCCAATTCGCATTTTCTCTAAAAGTACAGTCGCTCTTGACGATTTTAAGCGCTCTTGTAGGGCAGAGCGAAACGCAGCGCTGACAGTTTACGCAACTGCTTTCATTGGAAACCATAAGTCCCGATTCGCTGTCGAAGGCATGCACTTCATTTGCACACTGTCTTTCACACACACGGCAGGCAATACACCTGTATTCATTTCTGACTACTTCAAATTCGGGGTAAAACAGCATAGCCATTAAAATGCACCTTTCTTTACTTTGATCATAACAGGCTCGCCGCCTGCCGGAGCATACATATTTTCAGCATTCGGCTCCATGACGCGAATTGCCGCTTCTTCGCTGGCAACAAATACTTTATCGTCCTTTTCACCGACCACCATGGAACGAAGCTTTAAGCGATCGTTCAGTGCCATGAGACCGCCGTTAAATCCAAAGACAATAGAAAAGGGGCCGGTGATGAGCAGGCTTGGGAAAACAGTACGCAAAAACTCGTGTTTCTTTTTATCATAAAGATCGGTTTTATTTTCTATTAAACTCCAAAACGGTGCGGCAATCACGCTTGCCGCTTCACCGAGAGACAGCTTCTGCACGCGAAGGAGGTAATCCATGATATAAGTAATAACCTCGGTATCGGTTTGCAGAGTGCATTGATAACCGAACATTTCGATAAATCGGCGGTTTGCATCATAAGAAGATATTTCACCGTTATGAACGATAGAATAATCCAACAAAGTAAAAGGATGCGCGCCGCCCCACCAGCCGGGTGTGTTGGTGGGATACCTGCCGTGTGCAGTCCAAGAATAACCCTCGTATTCGTCCAACTGATAGAAGACTCCCACGTCTTCGGGAAATCCCACCGCCTTAAACGCCCCCATATTCTTGCCGCTTGAAAAAACATAGGCGCCGGGCATTTCGCAGTTGATTTTCATCACGGTACGAGCAACATATTCCTTTTCGTCAAGCTGAAGATTGTTCAGCTGAGACAAAAGAGGAGCCACAAAATAACGCCAGATTACCGGCTCGTCGGTAATTGCCGGAATTTTTCTTGTGGGGATAATTTCGCTTCTAATAATCTCAAATCGTTCCTTTAAGAACACTTCGCAGCTCTTTCGTACGGCTCTGTCATTAAAAAACATATGTAGGGCATAAAAATCCCTATACTCAGGATAAATGCCGTAGGCCGCAAACCCACCGCCAAGACCGTTGGAACGGTCGTGCATCGGTTTCATAGAGTTTACGATCTTTTCACCGGTCAATCGGTTTCCGTCTTTCGATATCACAGCAGCAATGGCGCAGCCGGAAGGAATTCTTATTTGACCCTCAATACTGTTCATAAAGATCTGTGTCCTTTCCTCCTGTAATAAAAAAAGAAAGGCGTTCATTTCAGCACAGAATCAGTCCTGTGCTGAAATGAACGCCTTTGCTCATCGGAAGGTATTGTACTGCAAAAGGGCATAACTGTCAATCCTAAATTCCAAATAGAGAAATTTTCTCCAAAAGAGGTTGACAAACATCTTCTGTGGGTGTAGAATGCAACCCGTAAAAGGCAAAGGCGTCTTTAAGCGGTGAGTAAGTTCACCCTTAAAGACGCCTTTTGTTCTTTTAGGAGGCAAAAAGGAGTTGCATTTTGAGGACGTACCAGAGCGTTTCAAGCATTATATAAGCTGGATATTGTAAAAGGCAAGGGCGTCTTTCATGTAACACAAATGAAAGGCGCTCTGTACATTTTTGAAAGGAATGGTGCAGCATTATGAGTACAGTAACAAAGATTTTCGGAAGCAAGGTTTTTGATGACCGGGTTATGAAGGCAAAGCTGCCGGCGAAAATCTACAATTCCCTGAGAAGAACGATTGACGAAGGCGTCGACTTGGATATCGGCGTTGCAAATGCTGTTGCATCTGCAATGAAGGATTGGGCAGTGGAAAATGGAGCCACCCACTATACTCATTGGTTTCAGCCGCTTACCGGAATTACTGCCGAAAAGCATGACAGTTTTATTTCTCCCTCGCCCGATGGTGGGATAATTATGGAGTTCTCCGGCAAAGAACTTATTAAGGGCGAGCCGGACGCCTCCTCGTTCCCGTCCGGCGGTATCCGGGCAACCTTTGAAGCCCGCGGCTATACTGCTTGGGATCCAACATCCTATGCGTTTATCAAGGGAAAAACCCTTTGTATTCCTACCGCTTTCTGCTCTTACGGAGGGGAGGCGCTGGACAAGAAAACGCCTCTGCTCCGCTCTATGGAAGCGCTCAACACCCAGGCGCTTCGCATCCTTCGTTTGTTCGGCAACGACGCTGTAAAATGCGTGAAAACTTCAGTAGGCCCCGAACAGGAATATTTCCTCATCACAAAGGAAATGTACGATGCCCGCCCTGACATTCGCTTTACCGGCAGAACACTTTTTGGTGCAAAGCCTCCGAAGGGTCAGGAAATGGATGACCATTATTTCGGTGTGATTAAACCGAGGGTTGCCGAGTTTATGGAAGACCTGAACGAAGAACTCTGGAAGCTCGGTATTCTTGCAAAAACCGAACACAATGAGGTTGCCCCGGCGCAGCACGAACTTGCTCCTATTTATACCACCACTAATATTGCAACCGACCATAACCAGCTCACTATGGAAATCATGCAAAAGGTTGCCATCCGCCATGAACTTGTTTGTCTGCTTCACGAAAAGCCTTTTGCCGGTGTAAACGGAAGCGGCAAGCACAACAACTGGTCTATTTCAACCGATACCGGTGCGAACCTTTTGTCTCCCGGTGCAACCCCTTGTGAAAATGCTCAGTTTCTCTTGTTTCTGTGCGCCGTAATCAAGGCGGTTGACGATTATCAGGATCTGCTTCGTATCTCAGTGGCAACTGCCGGCAACGATCACAGACTCGGTGCGAACGAGGCGCCTCCTGCTGTTGTTTCCATGTTCCTCGGCGACGAGCTGAATGCAATCCTCGAGGCTATTGAGACTGATACTCCTTATGTTGCCGCAGATAAGACAAAAATGAAGCTCGGCGTTAATGTGCTTCCGAAATTCACAAGAGATACTACCGACCGTAACCGCACCTCCCCCTTTGCTTTCACCGGCAATAAATTTGAGTTCCGTATGCTCGGTTCTTCTAACAGCATTGCCTGTGCGAACATCATGCTGAACGCTGCTGTTGCTGAATCTCTCAAGATATATGCCGACCGCCTTGAAGGCACGGAGGACTTTGAAACCGCTCTCCATGAAATGATCAAGAAAACGATCAAGGATCACAAGAGAATCATCTTTAACGGAAACGGTTATGACGATAGTTGGATTAAGGAAGCAACTGAACAGCGTGGTCTTCTGAACTACCGTACTACAGCGGATTGTATGCCGCATTTGCTGGATAAAAAGAATGTTGAAATGCTCACCGCACACAAGGTATTTTCCAACAGAGAGCTTCAGTCCCGTGAGGAAATTATGCTGGAAAACTACTGCAAGACAGTCATTATTGAAGCAAATACGATGACGGATATGGCGAAATGTTCCTACGCTCCGGCAATCGAAAGATACGCCTCCAGTATTGCTCAAAATGCAATGTTTAAAAAGAACCTGGATGCAACTATCCCCTGTGCATATGAAGCTGGTATCGTAAAGCGCTTGTCCGTTCTTTGCGACAGAATTGCAAATACCGCCGACGAACTTGAAAGCGCAGTAATTAAACTTAGCGATGCTGAAAGTATTGACGAAGAGGCGTATATGATCCGTGATACCGTACTTGTAAAGATGGCGGAACTCAGAGCCGCCGTTGACGAGGCGGAAACCATTACCTCGAAGGATTTTTGGCCCTTCCCATCCTATGCCGATATGTTGTTCAGCGTAAGGTAAAAATCATTTCACAAAAAGGAGATTGAGTAGTATGAACGACTTAGTTTCGACAGTACAGGAAGCCATTACATCAGAAGTTTTCGGAGTGTGGTTTTTGATAGGCGCCGCCCTGGTGTTCTTTATGCAGGCCGGCTTTGCAATGGTAGAAACCGGCTTTACAAGGGCAAAAAACGCCGGAAATATCATAATGAAAAACTTAATGGATTTCTGTATCGGTACAGTAATGTTCGTTTTTTTAGGATTTGCCCTGATGATGGCAGAAGACTATCTTTTTGGAATGATTGGTATTCCTAACCTTGATATTTTTACTGACTTTGGCGGTTTCATTAAAGAAAATGCTTCAAGTTTCGTATTCAACTTGGTTTTCTGCGCAACGGCCGCGACAATTGTATCTGGCGCAATGGCAGAAAGGACAAAATTTGTTTCTTACTGTATTTATTCCGGCATCATTTCCCTTGTAGTTTATCCTATTGAAGCCGGTTGGGTTTGGAACTCTCAGGGTTGGCTGGCACAAGTCGGCTTCCACGACTTCGCCGGTTCTGCGGTAATTCACTCTGTCGGCGGACTGACGGCGCTGATAGGAGCGATTATGGTCGGGCCACGCCTTGGAAAGTATGTCAAGGATAAGGCTGGCAAGGTTACAAAGGTGAATGCGATTCCCGGCCACTCCATTACGCTCGGCGCGCTTGGCTGCTTCATACTTTGGTTTGGCTGGTACGGCTTTAACGGCGCCGCCGCATGGGACGGAAGTTCTCTGGCATCTATTTTCTTGACCACGACGATCGCTCCTGCTGTCGCAACGTGCGTGACTATGTTGTTTACTTGGATGAAAAACGGCAAGCCCGACGTTTCGATGTGTTTGAATGCGTCGTTAGCGGGATTGGTAGGGATTACGGCCGGTTGTGACGCGCTGGATGCGCTTGGTTCCATAATCGTTGGCGTCGTTTCAGGTATTCTTGTGGTAGTTGTGGTTGAATTTCTTGATCTAAAGCTTCACATTGACGATCCCGTCGGTGCGGTTGGCGTGCATCTTGCAAACGGTGTTTGGGGCACGGTTGCGGTTGGCCTCTTAGCCAACCCGAATGCTCCTGCCGGACTGGAAGGATTGTTCTATACAGGCAGTTTCAATCTTTTAGGGATTCAGGCGCTTGGCGTTGTATGCATCCTTGCCTGGACCGCACTCACAATGTCTATCACCTTCTTTATCATCAAGAAAACGGTCGGCCTTCGTGTGGAGCGTGAGGAAGAAATTAAGGGCCTTGACAGTACGGAACACGGTCTCCCCTCTGCATATGCAGATTTTGTGCCGGCTGTAGAGAGCCTTGATTACGGTACATATGAAGGGGCTGTTGCCGTTACCGGAGAAGTTCCTGCTGCCGAAGCGGTAGAGGTTAAGAAAATGCCGACATTCCACGATGAGAATGCGCCTAAGTTTACAAAGGTCGAAATTGTTTGCAAGGAAGCCAGGCTGGAATCTCTTAAAAATGCTATGATGGATCTTGGTATTACCGGTATGACGGTATCTCATGTCCTCGGCTGCGGCATTCAGAAAGGCAAGCCAGAATATTACCGCGGCGTTCCGGTTGTGGCAACGCTTTTGCCAAAAGTACAGGTTGAGATCGTAATCAGCCAGGTGCCTGTAAGAAGCGTCATTGAGGCGGCGAAGAAAATCCTTTACACCGGACATATCGGCGACGGCAAGATCTTCGTTTACGATGTGGAAAACGTCGTCAAGGTTCGTACCGGTGAGGAAGGCTACGATGCCCTTCAAGATGTAGAATAAACAATGATTTGAAAGGTGCTTTCAACGGGCTACCGATAAACCCTATCTAAAAAAAGTTGCGTCTATAAAAGTTTTGCTCAAGCTTTTTCATGAGAAGTCAGGGTATGGGGCAGCGTTCCATATAATAAGAGCGTTTGAGATAGGAGAAGTAACACAGAGAGCCGCTCACAGCGAGTGCGGGATGGTGAGAGCCGTACAGTAGGCTCTGTGCGAATAACACTTATCGGGCTTCTACGGCAGGCACGCCGTAAGCCTTGCGTTAATAGGCGGAGTTTTGATGGAAACGCTAGAGTGATAAAGATAGGTGTCACAGCAAGAACAGCACTCGCCCTATGGAATGCTGAATATTGTTCGTATTCATGGAGGCGAAACCATGTGTTCTATCATGGGTTACTGCGGGAGTTCTAACTCTGCAGTAGAGAGAGTTTTTAAGTTGGGATTTGAAAGGACAATCTCTAGGGGTCCGACGATACAAGAATCATTGATACAGGCAGAGGCCTGCTCGGCTTTCACCGGCTGGCAATTATGGGGCTACATCCGGAAGGAATGCAGCCTTTTCGTCTTGAAAAAAGCTTTTGTGTTTGTAACGGGTTTGTAACGGCGAAATATAATTTGTAAAATATGTAATGTCGGTAAATCTCAAACTGAAAATCAACGCCTACGGCAAAAGAAAATATCTGCTCCGGCATGCCTTTGAAGGGAAAAACCTATTGCCCGATGATATTTTGTGACGTGAAAAAGCTGTCTTTTCCAACGCTGTGGGTCACTCAATGGTGGATAACCTGAAGGAATATGCAGAAAACTATTATTCCGACAGTGAATTTTAATTGCTGCGTAAAAAATACGGTCACGCAACATCCTTCACGAAAGAATCTCTGTTTTACCGAGAGTTGTTTGAAAAGTATTATGGCAGTCAAGAGCAAATGATCGCCGATTTCTGGATGTCCAACAACGCTTGGGGAGGCTGCAATGTAAATTACCGCCCGCGTTCTTTCTAACTATGGTAACAGCGGCAAGTAAAAAAGGAATATAGAAGATGAAGAGTACTGTAAACCATAACAAAATCTGTCACAGCAGAACGAGGTGTTATTTATGACGAAATATATATTTGTGACCGGCGGTGTTGTGTCGGGACTTGGCAAAGGCATCACGGCGGCATCCCTTGGACGTCTCTTAAAGAATCGGGGAGTAAAGGTTGCGGCGCAAAAGCTTGACCCGTATATCAATGTAGATCCCGGTACAATGAGTCCCTACCAGCATGGCGAGGTGTTCGTCACCGCTGATGGCGCTGAAACCGATCTTGATCTCGGACACTACGAACGCTTTATTGACGAAAACCTGAATAAGTTTTCCAATCTTACCACAGGCAAGGTCTATTGGAACGTTTTGAACAAAGAACGCCGCGGCGAATATCTCGGACACACTGTTCAGGTAATTCCGCACATCACTGACGAAATCAAGGCTTTCATTTACAGAGTTGGCAAGCAAACTGACGCCGATGTAGTGATTACCGAAATCGGCGGCACGATCGGGGATATTGAATCTCAGCCATTCCTTGAAGCGATCAGGCAGGTATCTCTCGAGGTGGGCAAGGGAAACAGCCTGTTTATCCATGTGACTTTAGTGCCGTTTTTAAGCGGCTCTGACGAACACAAATCCAAACCTACTCAACATTCGGTAAAAGAATTGCAGGGGATGGGCATCAGCCCCGATATAATTGTGCTTCGCTGTGATAGACCTTTGGAAGAGTCCATTTTTAGGAAAATATCGCTTTTTTGTAATGTAAAGCCGGATTGTGTTATTGAAAATATCACGCTGCCTATTCTGTATGAAGCGCCGCTTATGCTTGAAAAATCGCATTTTTCAGAGGTCGTATGCAGAGAACTGAATCTCAAAACAAAGCCTATTGATTTGACAGAATGGCGTAAGATGGTCGAAAACATCAAAAACCGCCCCTACTGCATCAATATTGGTCTTGTAGGCAAATATACCCAGCTTCACGATGCTTATCTCTCGGTTGCGGAAGCGCTCCGTCACGCTGGTTATGTCTATAACGCCCACATTAAAATCCACTGGATTGATTCAGAAACTCTGAATGAGGAGAGTGCCGATGATGTGTTAGGCAAGCTCGACGGCATTATTGTTCCCGGCGGTTTCGGCGACAGGGGCGTTGAAGGAATGATTTGCGCAGCTAAATACGCCCGTGAAAATGATTTGCCGTACTTCGGCATTTGCCTTGGTATGCAGGTTGCGGTTATCGAATATGCGAGAAATGTGCTCGGTCTTCGTGATGCCAACTCCGGAGAGTTTGACGAAGCTTGTCCCCATAAGGTGATAGATTTCATGCCAGGCCAAAGTGATGAGGTCGACAAGGGCGGAACGCTTAGGCTCGGCGCCTATCCTTGTATTATTAAACCCGATACGGTTTTGGAAAAGCTGTATGGATCCACCGAGATCAGCGAACGCCACCGTCACCGTTATGAGTTTAACAACGATTACCGCAAGCAGTATGAGGATGCCGGTCTTACCCTTGCAGGGACTTCACCGGACGGGAGACTGATTGAAACGATTGAACTCAGCGACAGGCCGTTTTTTGTGGGCGTTCAGTATCACCCTGAATTTGGCAGCCGCCCTAACCGTGCCCATCCTCTGTTCAAGGGATTTATCCGTGCAGCATTTGATCATTCGAAGGAAGGAATACTATGAGTATCCATGAAGAATGCGGTGTGTTCGGAGCAATCGCAAAAACGAACCTTGACATAGGGAATCTTGTCTATTACGGGCTTTATGCTCTCCAGCACAGAGGGCAGGAGAGCTGCGGCATTGTGATTAATGATGACGGTGTATTCACCTCTCATAAGGATTTAGGACTTGTAGGGGAAGTGTTCGGAGGCGGGGCGTTATCCGCACTGCCTCAAGGTAAAATTGCTGTCGGTCATGTGAGATACGGAACGACAGGTGGAAACAACCGGAATAACTGCCAGCCTATTGAAGTGAATCACCAAAAGGGGCGGATGGCCATCGCTCACAACGGCAACCTCAGCAACGCCGCGGAGCTTCGTGACAGTTTGGAGCTGTCCGGCGCTATCTTTCATACTACAAGCGATACCGAAACGATCGCTTATCTTGTTACAAAAAAAAGGCTTCATTCCGGTTCCATTGAGGAAGCGGTCAGCCGAGCGCTTCCTTCTTTAGAGGGAGCCTATTCGCTTGTTTTAATGTCGCCGCAAAAGCTGATACTGGTCCGTGACCCGCACGGCTTCCGCCCTCTTTGCTTTGGTAAAACGGCTGACGGAATTTATGTTGCCGCTTCTGAAAGTGCCGCGCTCTCGGCGGTGGGAGCGGAATTTATACGGGATGTCGCCCCCGGTGAGATCGTTGTATTTGACGGCGAGAATGTTGTTTCGCGCACGGAGCACTGCAACAAAAAACCTAAAAAGCTATGTGCTTTTGAATACATCTATTTTTCCCGTCCCGATTCGGTCATAGACGGAATATCGGTCCATAAAGCAAGATTCAGAGCCGGAGAAATTTTAGCGGAACGCCGCCCTGCTGATGCCGACATTGTTTTCGGCGTTCCCGATTCGGGACTTGATGCGGCGCTCGGCTTCAGCCATCTATCGGGAATCCCTTATACAATCGGCCTAATTAAGAATAAATATATTGGCAGAACCTTTATTTCACCCGGTCAGTCCACAAGAATAGACCAAGTTAACATAAAGCTTTCCGCTATCGTGGACAATGTAAAAGGGAAACGAGTGGTTTTGGTTGACGATTCCATTGTGCGGGGAACAACCTCCGGCAGAATTGTCAAGCTGCTTCGGGATGCGGGCGCCAAAGAAATACATATGCGAATTTCTTCACCGCCGTTTTTGCACCCCTGCTATTACGGAACGGATATTGACAGTGAGGGGAACCTCATTGCCTGCAAATACACGGTAGATGAAATAGCGGAAAGGATCGGAGCAGATTCTTTGGGATATTTATCGGTAGAAAATCTATCTGAAATGATCGGAAACAGGTCTTATTGCAGCGCCTGTTTTGACGGCGATTATCCAACCGCCATACCGAGCGACACACGAAAAGATCGCTTTGAGCAAAAGCTATCCGTGAAGAGCGGCGCTGATAACCTGCGAGAAGGGCTACTCCCATAAACCAACCTTGAAGGCAAATCGTCGTTATTTATCACGATTGCCTCTGATAACACCGTTACAAAGTGGTCCGGTAAGTACCGTTTATAAAGGAGAACAAGTTGTATACATTACTCCACTATTAACCGCTTCCATACTCTTTCAACTTGACTGGCGCTTGCGCGGCGGTCTTTTTGTCGTGCTCTTTTTTGCCTACTTTTTATTTGTAACCTTTTAAAATTTAGAAAAAAGTTAAATTCAATCAATAGACATCTCTCCTTTCACAAGGCGAAAGGAAATTTATCGGAAAACAGCCCGCAGGGCTGGGCTTGAGTCTCCATCCTGCGAGTTGTTGCCGGCCTATTTTCAGGTTTCGTCAATCCATCTATTTCTCTGCCGGAAACTTCTGCACATTCGACAATGGGGAAAAAGGTGTTAAAACGTAAAAAGCGGGGCCTCCGTCCTGAAAAATCAGGCGGAGACCCCGCGTATGCCGGATTTGCTGCGGGTTACCACTTGGACATCCACGGTAAAACCGTTTTCTGAATTTTGCCCTGAAAAGCCCGCAAACCCGCATGAAACCTAAGAAAAATGGTGTGACATCTTTTTTGTCACACCATCATGGCTGGGCCGGCGGGATTCGAACCCACGGGTGACGGAGTCAAAGTCCGTTGCCTTACCGCTTGGCGACGGCCCAATATATGGAACACGGAGCCTAATTGCTAGAATTAAACTCCGTGTCCTGTGTGGGGTGGAAGATGGGATTCGAACCCACGGTCTCCAGTGCCACAAACTGGCGCTTTAACCAGCTAAGCTACATCCACCATATTGGCGCGCCAAAAGGGACTCGAACCCCTGGCCTACTGCTTAGAAGGCAGTTGCTCTATCCTGCTGAGCTATTGGCGCATATTTGGGGCTAAAACTTTCGGCCCGCAAGATTCCCTTTCAGGAAAGGAGAGAACAGACACCGGGCTGCATACCAGCATGCGGCCCGACTGTACGGCTCTCACGCGGCCATTCACCGCTGAAATTTTTGGAGCGGGTGATGGGAATCGATCATGTACTCCGCACATGATGCCTCGCCCACCAAAAGCTTTGCTTTTGGTACCGGGCTCGCCGCTCCGGCCTAAAAACATCCCACCGGGATGTTTTCTTTACGGCCAGACCCTCTCGGGTTCGATTCCTCTTTCAGCTGTGAGGAATTTTTGGAGCGGGTGATGGGAATCGAACCCACACGACCAGCTTGGAAGGCTGGGGTTCTACCACTGAACTACACCCGCACGTTTCGCGACGGTAGTTATTATAGCATGACCGCATAATTTCGTCAAGAGTTTTCTGATTTTTACTCTTCCCTTTTTCCGTAAAAAAACTCCTGGCAAAAACCCGCATAACAATGGCGGCAGAAGCGCGTTCCGCCGCCATAATTTCTATCCTGTAAAAACGCCCTTACTCAGGCCGCTTCTAAAAAGCGTACTGTGTTCATCAGCAGTGTAACGCCTTCCGCCCGTGTGATGGTGTTCTGGGGGCGGACCGTGCCGTCTTCATAGCCGGATAACAGTCCCATTTTCTGTGCCTTTGCCAGTGTTTCTCTAGCGTAGTCGCTGATCCGCGCCGCATCCGCAAAGTCGGCCTCTTCCGCCGCAACGGAAATCCCCCGGCTTTCGACATATCGCACCATCATAGTAGCGGCCTGCTCGCGGGTAACATTGGCCAGAGGGGCAAATTTCGTCTCTGAAACACCGTAAGCCACACCGCTTTCATACGCCCAGTTCACTGCATCGGTGTACCAGGTTCCCGGCTTAACATCCTCAAGGGGTGCCGGCTCTGCCGTCGCTTCCCCGCCTTCAGCTCTATACAGCGCCGTGGCGAACATGGCGCGGTTCATCTTTCCCTCCGGTTCAAAATGCGCCAGAGAAGTTCCCCCTGCCAAGCCGCGCTCTGCAGCCTCCATCACGTCGTCCAGATACCATGCATCAGCGCCGATATCGAGGAAAAGGTCGCCTTCAAACAGCGCATACACCGTCATATTTTCTTTCGGCACAATGGTGTATTCCGGCTCTGTACTGAGTAAGGCGCCGTCTGCAGAATACCAGCCGACCACAGGCAGTTCACTTGCCGACGTAAGTGTGGTTTCCTCCCCCCAGAGGCAAACTCCGCCGCCTTCCACCTGACCCGAACGGGAAGAGTGCACGGTTACATTTGCAGTGCGGACACGCTCTGCCGTTACAGGCAAAAGACTCGCATCGCGCAGGGTGTTTGCCGCCGTTTCCTGCGAAAACCGCCATGAGGAAGACATGGGAATCCCGAAATGATCGTATATGATAGATCCATAATTCTGCTTCGAGCGCCAATCCTGCTGGCCGTCAAAAATATAGTTTTTTCCGCCCAGCTTTAATTCCGTCCAGCCGTGATGACCCGTCCAGTCGCCGATTCGCAAAATACCCGTGTGCACATAGCTTTCTATCCCCACATACCGGGCCATAACCGCAAACAAAATCCCCCAGTCATAACACACGCCCGTACGGGCTGTAAGCATATGATAAGCCCGGTAAATCATGTCCTTGGGATATGCCTCCGGCAGGCCGGTTTCGTATGTAAGCGGATACGTCAGCGTAAAGCAGTCGTAGGCCGGGGCATAATCCTGCGAATAGCCGTCCCAGCTGTAGTCTATGTTGTTCACCGCCCAATCATACATGGCCTTGATTCTGGTGTAGGTATCCTTTCCCGCATAGGGTGCTGCAAGGGCTTCCAGCATCTCATCCAGTTCCACATACCCGGTTTTTTGCGGATAGAGCTTTTCCGCGTTGAGCAGCTTCTTCACCGAATCCATGCTCATAGCGTCGCCCACGGCGCCCGCGCTGCCTACCGGCATCAACGCAAGACACATAACAATCGCCAGCAAAAACGCTATTGCCCTGTTGCTCTTTTTCTTCATACAGTACTCCTCCCTTAAAACAGCAGCTATACTTTGCGTACAATACAATGATAGTACTATTTATCCCAGATTGTCAATCTTCTCCTCCTCCATTAAGCGTCAAAAGAGGGAGGCGTCCACCATTTTCTGCCACCGGCTTTTTGAACACATCCAATTCTATCATATTTGTGTCATCTCCAACTTTCAATTCATCGCTCTCTTATTTCTTTCTTCTTCTGGCAGCTTCCTCAAGTTTAGCCGAAGCCTTTTATAAGATTGGAATGGGCGGAAATCCATTTCAGGGCTTACACGCCTTGACTGGTTCGGCTGGCGTTGCTATCTTTTCGATGACTGAAAAATCAAAAGCGTGAAATCCCATTTTTATAATTAAATACAACTAAGCCACACTCTTTACAAATATAGCCTTGAAAATCTGTTCCTGTAAATGCTTTTCTTGCAATCATAACATCTGCTTCATTTTTAGGATTTAACGATATTTTGTGTCTTGTTTGATTGAATGCAACAATATTGGTTGTCTGGAGAAATCCATTTTGCATCTCTTTTCCACACTTAAAACATTTCATTGAACATCTACCTCTCTCTAAACACTATTTGTTTGAAACCATAATTCCATCTGAACTGCTAGTCATTTGATGAATAGTATTCTTGCAGTATCCTTGCTAAAATTTGAGGACTTTCTTCATTTACAACATGACCAGCATTTTCAATCACTTTCATTTCTGCATTTTTTATGTTTTGCGATAAGTAATATGCCGATCTTAAATTTGCGGTATCTTTCTTTCCACAAAGGATTAAAGTTGGGGATTTTATAGTATTCACCTTACCACTAAAATCTAAATTCTTCATAGTGTCTCCCAAAGCGAAAGTATTCTTTTTGTCAAATGCCATCGTTTCAAAAATAGATTTTGGTAAAAATCTGAAAATTAAATTTTGAAAACCAAACATTGCTTTCGGAATTTTATGGGGCGTTCCTATTAAAACTAATGTTTTTATTTTTTGCGGGAAATCCAAAGCATAATTTAACGCCAAAATACCTCCCAACGAAATGCCGCACAAATGAATTTCTCCATCAATTTGGTTACAGTACTTCACAAATGAAGAGTAGAGATTTTCATAACTTGCTTCTTTCCCTTCTAGAATAGAAGATAAACCAGGACACATAATGTCCCCTTTGCTTGGCATGTATGAAATCACTTCATTCCAACTAGTTTCTTTCTGTCCCGAACCATGAACGAAAACTTTTGTTGCCATAAGTATCTCCTATGAATGCTATATTTTATTTTCCCGCCTGCTCAAGCAACTTTTTTGCCAACTGCTGAAACAGGCCGTTGTCTCCTGGCCCATCGGGGCAAGCTGTTCGCTTTATCCGGCAGCCACGCTGTTATATCCTTTATGGTAAGCGGCTTTTGCTTCTACCCGGTGTTCCGAGTAAAGCCATAACACGCACTTTCTCCGCATATTTCCATTATAAATCAAAATTGCAAAAATGCAATTTTTAAAGTGTAACTCTCAAAGAAAAATCTGACGGACAGCACACTGCCCGTCAGATACCCGTCTTACGTAGTTCCTTGTAAACTGTACTTTGCCAAGGACAAAAAAATGCAGCGGCAGGATCATATTCCTGTCGCTGCTTGACTGTCTCGCAAAACTATTGCATATAAGAACTTTCCAATCAGAGCGTTTCTATTTTCACTGCGCCGTCGGCGGCGGTTACGGAAACAGCGGTAAAGCTGTCTTCTCCGTTTTCCACCAGCAGCATGGCAATTCTATCCTCCACCATCCGGCGGATATTGTTCCGCAGGTCACGGGCTCCGCTGCGTCCATGGATGGATTTTTCCGCCAGCAGGGCGCAGGCGGCATCGTCGAACTTCATCAGGATGCCTTTTTCCCGCAGGGAATCCACATACTCGTTCAACATCAGCGCGGCAATTTTCTTATAATCCTCCAGATCCAACGGGCGGAATACCACTACCTCGTCAATACGGCTCAGAAATTCGGGACGCAGGAATTCACTCAGCGCCTTCAGCGCCTTTTCCCTGCTCAGGTCGGCGGAGGTTTTGGCAAAGCCCAACGCGCCTTCCTTTTTATCGCTGCCCGCATTGGAAGTCATGACAATCACAGTGTTTTCAAAATTTACCGTCCTGCCGTGGGCGTCGGTAATACGGCCCTCGTCCAGGATTTGAAGCAGGATGTTCATCACGTCGGGATGGGCCTTCTCGATCTCATCAAACAACAGCACCGAGTAAGGCCGGCGGCGCACCTTTTCCGTGAGCTGGCCCGCCTCGTCATACCCCACATAGCCGGGAGGGGAACCGATGATTTTCGACACGGAATGCTTTTCCATAAACTCCGACATATCCAGACGGATCAGCGTTTCGGGCGTATCGAACAGTTCTTTGGAAAGCACCCTGACCAGCTCTGTCTTGCCGGTGCCGGTGGGTCCCACAAAAATGAAAGAAGCGGGATGACGGCGGGGGCTGATCTGCACGCGGCTGCGGCGAATGGCGGCAGAAATGGCCTTTACCGCTTCCTCCTGGCCGATGATGTGCTTTGAAAGCACAGTTTCCAGATCCGCCAGCTTTTTCAGTTCATTTTCCTCGATTCGTGCGGCTGGAATCCCTGTCCACAGCTCGATGACGTAAGCCACGTCCTTTTCTTCCACCGCGGCAAACACGCCCTCATTTTTCAGTTTGTCGAGGCTCTCCTCCAGCGCAGCGATCCGGTAATGGGTTTTGGCCAATTCCTCATAATCTACAGAGGCTCCGCCAGTGGGATTGGAAAGGTCCTGCTCCCTGACCCGCTCCTTGTTCAGCGCCAACTCCTGGCTGTCATATTCCGCCAGCTTTTTATTGCGCAGCGCAGCGCAGGCACAGGATTCATCCAGCAGGTCGATGGCCTTGTCGGGCAGGTAACGGTCATTGATGTACCGTTCAGCCAGCACTACCATGCGGCGGGCAATCTTTTCCGAAACCGTAACCCTGTGATAGGCCTCATAATAGCTCTTGATTCCCAGGAGTATCTGCACCGCATCCTCAATGGAGGGTTCTCCCACGGTCACAGGCTGGAAACGCCGTTCCAATGCGGCGTCTTTTTCAATATATTTTCTATATTCTGAAAACGTGGTGGCGCCGATCACCTGAATCTCACCCCGGGAAAGCGCGGGCTTCAGAATATTGGCGGCGTTCATGCTGCCCTCCGCGTCGCCGGTCCCTACCAGGTTGTGTACCTCGTCGATGAAGAGAATGACGTTTCCGTCGGCCTTTACTTCATCCACCAGTCCCTTGATCCGGCTTTCAAACTGGCCCCGGAACTGGGTGCCCGCCACCAGCGCGGTCAAATCCAGAAGCTGGATTTCTTTCTCCCGCAGCTTAGCTGGCACATTGCCCTCCGCAATCCGCAGGGCAAGCCCTTCCGCCACGGCGGTTTTGCCCACACCGGGCTCGCCGATCAGGCAGGGATTGTTTTTCGTACGGCGGGAGAGGATCTGCACGACGCGCTCAATCTCCTTCTCCCTGCCCACGATACGGTCCAGCTCGCCGCGGCGCGCTTTTCCGGTCAGATCGGTACAGTAACTGGAGATGTGTTTTCTCTTTTTCTTGTGGAAACTTTCCTTTTTATCTTTCACGCCGGCAGAGCTGCCCGGCGCACCGCCCAACATCATATCGGAAGGAAGCGTGGCGGCGCCGCCCGGCATAAAGCCGTCGTCCTCATCGTCTTCGTCTTCAGGCAGATTGATATTCATCAGCTCGGTCATCTGCTCCGTGGCAGCTTCCAGATCCTCGTCAGTAATCCCCATTTTCTGCATGATATCATTGACAGGCTTGATGCCCAGTTCTTTTGCGCATACCAGGCACAGGCCCTGGGGATTTCCGTCAAGGGAGTTGGATACAAATACGACAGCCGGCCTTTTTTTACAGCGGGTGCACATCAACATGGCATAGGGTTCCTTTCATCAGGCTTACTTATTTCTACGGGTTTTCTCCCGGACCGTTTTGGCGCGGATCTCATCCGGCAGGTCCAATTCATATTTTTCATCGTCCGAGTGCAGAATTTCCCGAAAAATCTGGAAATATTTAAATGCGGAATACAGCATCATCACCGCTGTCAGCAGCAGCAAGATATTGGATACAACATCGAACACCAGGGTCTTTACCTGGAAAAAGCCATCCATAATCACTATGACGGAAACGGAAAGATAGAACATTACTGTCGCCACCTTCCCGTACCACATGGCCGCACAGGGCCGTTTTTTCTTTTTCAAAAGAATGATGGCACAACAGAGCATCGCCAGCTCCTTGACGATGAAGATCAGGAGCACCGGACAGATCGCGGGGAATTTGATGGCCAGGCAGAGCGCCACCACTCCCTGGGTCAGCTTGTCGGCAAAGGGATCCAGCATTTTCCCAAGCTCGGTAATCTGGTTAAACCTTCTGGCAATCATTCCGTCAAACATATCGGACAATCCGGAAAGTGCCAGCAGCCCCACCGCCGCTACCAGGTTTTCTTTCAAAAAAAACCAGGCAAAAAACGGAACAATGATAATCCGCAGTACAGAGAGTGCGTTTGGGACGGTCAAATTCTGATTTCTTGGCTTTCTTTCAGCGGGCATCAAAGACTCCTCACTTTTTCCTTTTTCATAAATAGGCATCTCCCTTTCAGCGGAACATTCCCGTTAAAGGATTCGCCCCTACAAACGTACCTGCGACGACAGACTGCTGAAGCCAATTCTCTATCTGCAGCTGCATGTCGGAACTGAGCATGGG
>OJKJ01000413.1_pt1 | contig 24665 bp, 18 predicted proteins | sample 1596491 | NCBI WGS metagenome assembly OJKJ01 (sample SAMEA4350160, study PRJEB24818) | metagenome | biome: human; feature: gut; material: faeces | place: Denmark | collected 2013-09 | reverse complement strand
TTTGCTGGTGTCTGGCTGTACCTTTACAGGCGCTGCGACAGCGGAGCGCTCAGCCTCTTCAGGGCCGGAAGGAGCGGTATCTCATCCTGCGGAGACGGTTTCCCGACAGGAAGCGGCCGCTTCGGCGTTTTCCCCGGGAGAGGGATCCCGCTCGGAAACCGTACAAATCAGAAGCCTGATGGGGACGTCGTTTACGTATTGCGGAGCGGGAGAACATTTGGAAGAAGCCGAGGACCGCGGTACGGTAGAGCTTTCCGGTCTGGATGTCACAACAGGCCAGGGGGATAGGGTGAGTTTTTCGAGGCTGAATGTGGGGGATTTGGTCCGGTTGGAGTTTTCGGGGGAAACCGGCTCTGAAGTGACCGGCGTCACGCTGGTGAATCCAGATCCTCATGTCCTGGAAGAGGCTTCTCTGACGGAGCAGGAGGTTCAGGAATTGATGTGGGCTCTCTATGCAAAAAATGATTTGCTGCGTCTGGAGTGGAAGCCGGAGCAGGGAGAGAGCCATACTTTTGAACTGGCAGACCAATTTTATTCAGGCAGGTATGGAAACCTATTGGCTGGGTATCGCTGGTACCGGTGTCAGGAAGACCCGGAGCCTGATTCCAAGGAGCTTTTGCTGCTCTCTTCAGGCGACGCATCCCGTTCCTTCACCTTTTACCGGGGGAGCAGATATGCGCTTTATTCGGAGAACGGGCAGCGGAGCTGGTACTCGGCCAGAAGACGGTTCTGGCAGTATCCGGACTCCATTGCAGAACTGATGTGGGAGGAGATCTCCTTTAACGAAGCGGCTCAGGAGATTACGGTTCCGGCATCTGTCACAGGTTTTGAGGAAGTTGCGCAAAGCTATACGGAGCAGGAAAAGAAACTGGCTTTACACCGGATTCCTGGAAGCCGGTATGAAGCGGAGGACTTCCAGGTTATCCGGTGCGAGGTGACCGGCACCAGGGACGGGGACGATTCCATATTTGCCTTTACCGCCCGGTATGCCGTAAAGCCTGCGGACGCGGAACGCTATCCCCAGGCCGGAAATTTTAAACCGGCGGAGAGCGGGGAGGAAGGGTATTATACCTATTCTCTTCAATATTTGATGCAGAGACTGGGGGATACCTGGCGGTGTGTAAACACCGGCACGTCTGCTTCGGGCTTGTTGGAAGACTATGAACGGAAAAACGGATTGCTGTAAAGGAATCGCCGGCATAAAGGATGAAAAAACACACCGGAAAAAGCGCGGTTTCAGGGTTTCAAGCCCTAAAACCGCGCTTTCGTTACAGTTGGACAAAGTTTTTATTCCCGTGCAGAATCGCGCAAGGAATCTTCCGCATGACTGTGGATCCTTATGGGATTTCACAGTCAAATCTGGAACATCAGGTCCTCATATCCGGGATAGGGCCAATAGGAGGAGGCGGTGTGCCATTCCATCTGGTCAACATCGGCCCTCAAGGCGTCCATAGCGGGAATTACCGCGTCCCGGTAATAGGTGGAAACCGTTAGTACATTGACGCTGACCGTTTTGGGGTCTGCCAGGACTGCTTCCAACGCCTCCAGCTTCTCATAGGCGGAGTCTGCAAGGAAGGAGAGCTTTTTGACCAGGCTGAGTTCTGTGGCGCAGGGGATATCCTGGGATACAGAGCGCTTGGAAAGGATGGCGTTGGACAGCTTTGCAATATAGGCGCTGACCGAGGGCAGAATATCCTGCCTCACCATTTCGATCATGGTGAGCGCCTCGATGTTCAAGGTTTTTGCATATTCTTCCAGAATGGTCTCATAGCGGGCTTCCATCTCTGCTTCGGTATAGATTTTATGGTTTGCGAACAACTCCACATTTTTCTGGTCCAGATACCGGGGCAGGGCGTCCACCGTGGTACGCAGATTCAGCAAACCGCGTCTTTTGGCCTCCTGCACCCATTCCTCAGAATAGCCGTCTCCGTTGAAAATGATGCGTTTGTGTTTCTGCATCACCTTTTTTACCAGTTGGAGAACGTCGGTTTTTAAATCAGCAGTCTGTTCCAGCTGGTCTGCAAAGCGGCGGAGCTCTTCGGCCATAATGGTGTTGAGCATGATGTTGGGACAGGCGATGGAGATAGCGGAACCGAGAGAACGGAATTCGAATTTATTTCCGGTAAAAGCAAAGGGGGAGGTGCGGTTCCTGTCCGTTGTATCCTTGTTGAGGTCGGGAAGCACATGGACGCCGGTCTCCAGTTTCTGGCACTCCATACTGTCGTAAGCCCTGTCGTTTTCGATGGCCTCCAGTATGCCGGTGAGCTCATCTCCCAGAAAAATGGAGATAATGGCGGGCGGCGCCTCGTGGGCGCCCAAGCGGTGGTCATTTCCAGCGGACGCTACGGAGATGCGCAGCAGATCCTGATATTCATCCACTCCCTGCACCATGGCGGCCAGGAAGAGCAGAAACTGCATGTTTTCGTTTGGGCTCTTGCCGGGATCCAGCAGGTTCTTACCTCCGTCCGTGGAGAGGGACCAGTTGTTGTGCTTGCCGCTGCCGTTGACCCCGTAAAATGGTTTTTCGTGAAGCAGGCAGACCAGCCCGTGGCGGGCGGCTACATTTTTCATGGTCTCCATGGTGAGCTGGTTGTGGTCGGTTGCGATGTTGGTGGTAGCGAAGATGGGGGCCAGTTCATGCTGCGCCGGAGCAGCCTCGTTGTGCTTTGTCTTGGCAAGGATGCCCAGCTTCCAAAGCTCCTCGTCCAATTCTTTCATAAAGGCAGAAACCCTGGGCTTGATGGCGCCGAAGTAATGGTCTTCCAGCTCTTGCCCCTTGGGCGCTTTGACGCCGAACAGGGTGCGGCCACAGAAAATAAGGTCTTTCCGCTGCTCGTAAAGCTTACGGTCGATGAGAAAGTATTCCTGTTCCGCGCCCACGGTGGGAATCACACGATTGGTCCTGTCATCTCCCAGAATCCGCAAAATCCGCAGCGCTTGAACGTTCAAATCCTCCATGGAACGGAGCAGGGGAGTCTTTTTGTCCAGCACCTCGCCGCTGTAGGAACAATAGGCGGTGGGAATATAGAGGGAGTCCCCCTTTACAAAGGCATAAGAGGTGGGGTCCCAAGCGGTGTAACCCCGGGCTTCAAAGGTGGCGCGCAGGCCGCCGGAGGGGAAGGAAGAGGCGTCAGGTTCACCCTTGATCAGCTCTTTGCCGGAAAACTGCATGATGACCCGGCCGTCTGAAGTGGGGGAGATAAAGCTGTCGTGCTTTTCCGCCGTGATCCCATTTAAAGGTTGGAACCAATGGGTATAATGGGTGGCGCCTTTCTCCACGGCCCAGTCTTTCATGGCGCTGGCTACGGCGTTGGCTACATTCAGATCCAGATCCTTGCCCTGGTCAATGGTCTTTCGCAAGGATTGATAGACGTCTTTCGGCAGCCGTTCCTGCATCACATCGTCGTTGAAGACAGAGCTCCCGAACAGCTCGGGAACACTTCTGCGTTTTTCAGAACAATTTCCCATAACCAAACCACTCTTTCCTTGTTCGTTTGCCCGTCACCGGGGTGTACGGGACGCTTCCAAAATCGGGCAAGGCGCTGAGGGAGCTACCCATCAGCGCCTTGCTGTGATGCAAATATTTTAGACCACAGCGCGGGCTTTGTCAAATGGTTTTTCATGGATTCTATTCTTTTTTTCAACGTCTCAAAATGCTTTCAGGAGGGCCTACAAGAATTTTTTTCGTCGTGTGATAAAATTTGTAGAAACAGGAGAAACGAAAATTTTTCTTGCTTGTTTGAAAGGTTTCTTGTATGATATAGTATTGATAAACAGAAATGAACGGCTGACTGTCTCCAGGCTTAACTGGCGGATGGGACGACCAGGACGGGGCGCTGAAAAGGAATTTGCAGATGTCTCCGGCCTCTTTACGGATTAACACGACGGCGCGCTTTTTGAAAAGGCGCGGGAAAGGACGGAATGTATGGGAAAAACTGCGTATCTGGTTTTAGAGAACGGAAAAACATTTCGGGGCGAGCGTTTCGGCGCCGAAGGGGAGATGACCGCCGAGGTGGTGTTCACCACCGGCATGACGGGGTATCTCGAGACATTGACCGACCGCAGCTATTATGGACAGATCGTTGTACAGACGTTCCCTCTTATCGGCAATTACGGCGTCATCCCCGCTGACTTTGAAAGCGACGTCATCGGTCCCAGCGCATATATTGTGAAACATTGGTGCCAAGCTCCTTCTAACTTCCGTTCTGAAGGCAGCCTTGACACCTTTTTTAAAGAAAGAGGCGTGATCGGCCTGGCGGAAATCGACACCCGCACGCTGACAAAAACAATTCGGGAAGCGGGTGTAATGAACGGTATCATTACGGACGACCCCGCGGGGGTTGACTTCCAGGCGCTGAAGGGCTATCGGATAGAGGGCGCGGTGAAGGCCTCCTCTACGAAGGAGCAGTACACGGTAAGGCCGGAGGGGCCGGTCACAAAGCGAATCGCACTGCTGGATTTCGGCCAGAAGGAAAATATCCTGCGGGAACTGGTGAGTAGGGGTGCGGAGGTCACGGTTTGTCCCTGCAACGCCACAGCGGAGAAGATCGGTACTCTGGACGTGGACGGCATAGTGCTCTCCAACGGTCCCGGAGATCCGGCGGAAAATGTGGAGATCATAGAGAACCTGAAGGAAATATGCAAGCTGAATATTCCCCTGTTCGGCATCTGCCTGGGACATCAGCTTCTGGCTCTGGCCCACGGCGGCAGGACGGAAAAGCTGAAATACGGCCACCGCGGCGCGAACCAGCCTGTGAAGAACAGGTTGAACGGGCGGGTGTTCATCTCCAGCCAGAACCACGGCTATGCGGTGGTGTCGGAGAGCATCGATCCGGAGAAGGGGGAGGAACTTTTTGTCAACGTGAACGACGGAACCTGCGAGGGGATGCGGTATTTCTGCTGCCCGGCGTTCTCTGTGCAGTTCCATCCGGAGGCCTGTGGAGGCCCGCTGGATACCGGTTCGCTGTTTGATGAATTTTTCGCCATGATGGGCTGATTGAATAGGAGGAAAAACTATGCCACTGAATAAGGATATCAAAAAGGTTTTGGTGATCGGTTCCGGCCCAATTGTCATCGGCCAGGCGGCGGAATTTGACTATGCGGGTACCCAGGCCTGCCGCGCCCTGCGGGACGACGGAATTGAGATCGTGCTGGTCAATTCCAACCCGGCCACTATTATGACCGACAAGGCCATGGCGGATAAGATCTATATAGAGCCCCTGACTCTGACCACGGTAAAGCGGATTATTGAGAAGGAAAGGCCGGACAGCATCCTTTCCGGCTTCGGCGGCCAGACTGGCTTGACTCTGTCCATGCAGCTTGCCAAGGAGGGCTTTTTGGACAGGATGGGTGTGCGCCTGCTGGGAGCCTCTCCCGAAACCATCGACAAGGCGGAGGATCGGCAGATCTTTAAGGATACCATGGAGAAGATCGACCAGCCCTGTATCCCCTCCAAAGTGGTAACTACACTGGAGGACGCGGAGTCTTTCGCGGCTGAAATCGGTTATCCGGTCATTATCCGCCCTGCTTTTACCCTGGGCGGTACCGGCGGCGGTATTGTATACGATCTGGAGGAATTGCGGGAGACCGCGGCTAACGGGCTGGCACTTTCCCCCATCACCCAGATTTTGGTGGAAAAATGTATCTCAGGCTGGAAAGAGATTGAATTCGAGGTCATCCGGGACAGCAGAGGCAACGCAATCACCGTGTGCTCCATGGAAAATATGGATCCTGTGGGCGTGCATACGGGAGACAGTATCGTTATCGCTCCCACAGTCACCCTTTCCGATAAGGAATTCCAGATGCTTCGTACAGCGGCTCTGGAAATCGTGGGAGAGTTGGGAGTGGAAGGCGGATGCAACGTGCAGTTTGCTCTGCATCCCACCTCCTTTGAGTATGCAGTCATCGAGGTAAATCCCCGCGTGTCCCGTTCCTCCGCCCTGGCCTCTAAAGCCACGGGCTATCCCATCGCCAAGGTGGCTGCGAAAATCGCCATCGGCTACACTCTGGACGAGATTAGGAACGCCGTCACCGGAGAGACTTACGCGGCCTTTGAGCCGGCGCTGGATTATGTGGCGGTAAAATTCCCCAAATGGCCCTTTGATAAATTTGTGTACGCCAAGCGGGACTTGGGCACCCAGATGAAAGCCACCGGCGAGGTGATGAGCCTGGCCGACACCTTTGAGATGGCTCTGATGAAAGCCGTACGCGGTGCGGAGATTTCTCTCGATACCCTGAACCTGCCCAAGTTTGCGGCGGAGACGGATGAAAACCTGTGGCACATTGCCGTCCACGCTACAGACGAACGGTTGTTCGCGGTGTACGAGCTTTTAAAGCGCGGTGTCACCGTGGAAAAGATGCACGAGGAGACCATGATCGACTGCTGGTTCCTGTCCAAGTTCCTGAATCTCCTTTCCTACGAGCGTGAGCTGGAAAAAGGCGTGCTGACGGAAGAGCTTTATACCCAGGGCAAGCAGCTGGGCTACCCGGATTCCACCATTGAGAGGCTGTCGGGCCGCAAAGTGGAATTTGTCCGCAAGCCCACCTTTAAGATGGTGGATACTTGCGCTGGCGAGTTTGCCGCCCATACCCCGTATTTTTATGCCACCTATGACACGGAAGAAGCGGGCGGTGAAGATGAGGCTCTGGAATTTATCGGGAATGACCGGGAAAAGCAGACCGTAGTGGTGCTGGGCTCCGGTCCCATTCGAATCGGCCAGGGCATCGAGTTCGACTATGCCAGCGTTCACTGCGTGCTTTCTCTGCAGGAGCTGGGATACGAGGTCGTCATCATCAATAACAACCCGGAAACGGTCTCCACGGACTTCGACACAGCAGACCGGCTGTACTTTGAGCCCTTGTCCCCCGAGGACGTGATGGATATCATCGACATCGAAAAGCCTATCGGCGTGGTGGTGGCGTTCGGCGGGCAGACCGCCATCAAGCTGACCAAGACTCTGGCGGAGAATAAGATACCGATTCTGGGATCCTCCGCCGACACCATCGATATGGCCGAGGACCGGGAGCGTTTTGACGCGCTGCTGGAACGTTCCGGCATCAAGCGTCCTAAGGGCCATACCATCATGACCACGGAAGAAGCCCTTGCCGCAGCCCGTGAACTGGGCTACCCCGTTCTCATGCGTCCTTCCTATGTGCTGGGCGGACAGAATATGATCATTGCTTACTGTGACGAGGATATCGAGGAATACATGGCCATCATCCTCACCCATAAGCAGGATAATCCGGTGCTCATCGACAAATACCTGTCCGGCATGGAAATCGAGGTTGACGCCATCTGCGACGGGGAAAACATCCTGATTCCCGGCATCATGGAACACGTGGAGCGCACGGGCATCCATTCCGGCGACAGCATCGCCGTGTACCCGGCCTCCGACATCGACGACGATATGAGCGCCAAAATTGTAGCTACCACCGAGACACTGTGCAGGGAGCTGCATGGCATCGGCCTCATCAACCTGCAGTATATCATCATGGACGGGGAAATTTACGTCATTGAGGTGAACCCCAGGGCCAGCCGTACCGTACCCTATATCAGCAAGGTGACGGGCGTGCCCATGTGCGATTTGGCTACAAAGACCAGCTTAGGCTATCAATTAAAGGATTTGGGCTACGGCACGGGACTCTACAAGCCCTCCCCCTATGTGGCGGTAAAGGTACCTGTGTTCTCCTTTGAGAAGCTGACTGACGTGGACACCCATCTGGGACCGGAAATGAAATCCACCGGAGAAGTGTTGGGGATTGGTAACAATCTGGAAGAGGCACTGTATAAGGGCCTGATCGCCTCCGGGCATAAGATGCGCAGAGGCGGAGGGGTCTTTATCACCGTACGCGACCAGGACAAGCCGGAGATCGGCGAGATTGCCAAAAAGTTTTCGAAGATGGGATTTGAGCTGTACGCCACTACCGGTACCGCAATGGTGCTTGCCAAAGTGGGTCTTTCTGTGAAGATTGTGGATAAGATTCACGAGAGCTCTGCCATGAATACGATTACCCTTCTGGAAAGCAAAAAGGTGAACTATGTCATCTCCACCTCTGCCAAGGGCCGCAACCCGGCCCGTGACAGTGTGAAGATCCGCCGTAAGGCAAGCCTTTTGGGGATCCCCTGTCTGACGGCGCTGGATACGGCCAACGCCTTGGCGGATTCCCTGATGAGCCGTTATACGCCGGAAAATACGGAAATTGTGGATATCAACAATCTCAAGGAGCGCAAGCAGAACATCACCTTCACAAAAATGTCGGCCTGCTCTAACGACTATATCTATATCAACTGCTTTGATCCTGCCAATCAGGTGTCCTCTCCCGAATTCCTGTCCATTTACCTGTCCGACCGGCACAACGGCGTGGGCGGGGACGGCGTCATCCTCATCTGCCCCTCCGAGAAGGCGGACGCGGAAATGCGCATGTTCAATTTGGACGGCAGCGAGGGTATGATGTGCGGCAACGGTATTCGCTGTGTGGCAAAATATCTGTTCGATAATGGAATTGCCAGGGGCGTAAAGACAGGGGAGGGCCGGTATACCCTACATGTTGATACCCGAAGCGGCGTCAAAGAGTGCACCGTCATCACCAAAAACGGCTTGGTTTCCAAGGTGGCCGTAGACATGGGAAAGGCGGAGTTGTCCCCTGCGAAGGTGCCGGTGCTGCTGGAAGGCGAAAGGGTGGTGGATAAGCCCGTCTCCATTGACGGCAATGTCTACCGTATCACCTGCTGTTCTATGGGCAACCCCCACTGTACGGTGTTTGTGCCCTCCGTGGATAAGCTGGATCTGGAAGACCTGGGCCCGAAGTTCGAACACGATCCTATGTTCCCAGAGCGGGTAAACGTGGGCTTTGTGGAGGTCATCGACGGGAATACCCTGAAGGCCCGCATTTGGGAGCGGGGCAGCGGCGAGACCATGGCCTGCGGCACCGGCACCTGTGCCGCTGTGGTAGCTGCCACCCTCAATGGCTTCTGTGAAAAGGGAAAAGATATCCGTGTAATTTTAAAAGGCGGCGAGCTGAAGATCAACTATACCGATGAGCGCATTTTGATGACAGGCAAGGCGGAAAAGGTCTATGACGGCGCGGTCGAAGTATAAGCGCAGGATTTTTTGAAACCATATTCGAAAAGAGGGGAAGCGTTTCTGCTGCAGTGTACATTCCTTCCCTTACTGCGGCGTTTGGAAGACCTGCAGCGGTTTTCTGCCGTCTGGACGGTTACCTTCTGGGCTGTCCCTGGACCACCTCTTTTTGAAGAGAGCGGACGCCTACTGAATAGCAAAGGACTTTCCGACAGGAAAGTCCTTTGCGAATTTTAAGCCAGATATTGAGAAGAGGAGATGCTGAGTATGTCTGGGAATAAACTCTGTTTCACAAAAATGCACGGCTGCGGAAACGATTATATTTATTTCAACTGTGTTGGGGATTCCATCGAGAATCCGGAAAAACTGGCGGTGCGGCTTTCCGACAGGCATAAAGGGATTGGAGGGGACGGAATTGTGCTGATCTGCCCTTCAGAACTGGCAGATGCTAAGATGCGCATGTTCAACATTGACGGCAGCGAGGGCAAGATGTGCGGCAATGCCATCCGCTGTGTCGCGAAGTATCTCTGGGATCGGGAAATGGTGCGCAAGGAGGAAATACACATCGAAACCCTCAGCGGAATCAAAACCTGCTGGGTGCATGCTGTGGAAGGATTGGCAGATACTGTTACCGTGGATATGGGCAGTGCGGTTTTGGCGCCTGCGAAAATCCCCGTAAACTTAGCCGGAGACGTGATCGTCCGTAGGAATACGGAGGTGGCCGGAGGGATCTATGATATCACCTGTGTCTCCATGGGAAATCCGCACTGTATCGTATTTGGAGAGGATCCAGATGGGCTGGACCTGGAGAGCCTGGGGCCTGCCTTTGAGCATGACCCGCTGTTTCCGGAACGCGTCAACACGGAATTCGTACAGGTATTGGGACCGAATACACTGAAGATGCGGGTTTGGGAGCGCGGCAGCGGAGAAACAATGGCCTGCGGCACAGGGGCCTGTGCGTCTGCCGTGGCGGCAGTGCTCTGCGGCAGCTGCAAAATGGGGGCGGATATCGTTGTGCGGCTGCGCGGCGGAGATTTGGTGGTCAACTATACAGAGGATCGTGTGCTGATGGCCGGGGAAGCGCGGGAAATATTTGAAGGAAGCGTAGAAGTCTGACAGGATCATAGACCAATTTATTTGGAAGAAAAGGGCGGTTTGTAAATTATCAAGGCAGGCAGAGAGAAACCTGGTGTGACAAAATACATTTTTGTGACAGGCGGAGTTGTTTCGGGGATCGGAAAGGGGATCACCGCGGCGTCTTTCGGAAGACTGCTCAAAGAACGAGGGCTGAAAGTGGCAGCTCAGAAACTCGATCCCTATATCAATGTGGATCCCGGTACCATGGAGTCCCTATGAAAAGAAAGGCTCCCGCAGAGGTTTCCGGACAGAAGAATGCCTGTTTATAATATGTGAAAGCCAATCAAAAAACAGGGTGGCGGCCTGCTAACAGAAAGAAGGAAAGCATGATGAAACTGAACGGCAATTTTCAAAATTTACAACAGAGCTATCTCTTTGTGACCATCTCCCAAAAGGTGGATGAGTATGGGAAAGCGCATCCCCAGAATCAGATCATCAAAATGGGAATCGGCGATGTAACACAGCCTTTGGCTCCGGCAGTAATTGAAGCCATGCACCGGGCTGCGGACGAGATGTCCTGCAAAGAGACCTTTCGGGGTTATTCTCCGGACAGCGACGGCTATCCTTTCCTGCGGGAAGCCATTGCCGGATATTATAAGGGCTTCGGTGTGGATCTGGATGCCTCCGAGGTATTCGTAGGAGACGGAGCAAAAAGCGATGTGGGCAACATTGTGGATTTGTTCGACGTGGATAACACAGTGTTGGTACCGGACCCGGTGTACCCCGTATATGTGGACACCAACCTGATTTCCGGTCGGGAGATTCTCTATCTCGACGCCAACGAGGATAATGGTTTTCTGCCCCTGCCGGAGAAAGACGTACATGCTGACATCATCTACCTGTGCTCTCCCAACAATCCCACAGGTGCGGTATATGACAGAGAGCAGCTGCAGGCCTGGGTGGATTATGCCCTGGAAAACCGGGCGGTTCTGCTGTTTGACGCGGCCTATGAGAGCTTTATCACCGGGGAAGGCCTGCCTCACAGCATCTTTGAGATTCCCGGAGCGGAGCGCTGCGCCATCGAGTTTTGTTCCTTTTCAAAAACCGCAGGATTTACCGGCATGCGCTGCGGCTATACGGTTATCAGGAAGGAGCTGCAGTTTGAGGGCGTACAGGTTTCCAAGCTCTGGGAGCGCAGGCAGGGCTGCAAGTTCAACGGCGTCAGCTATATCACCCAGCGGGCGGCGGAAGCGGTATTCAGTCCCCAGGGCCGCCGGCAGGTGATGGAAACTATCGCCTATTACCAGAACAATGCCAGGGTGATGGCAAAAGCGTTGGAGGAGATGGGAATCTGGTTTACCGGCGGCGCCAACTCTCCTTATCTCTGGATGAAGTGCCCGGATGGTATGGACTCCTGGGAGTATTTCGACTATTTGCTGAACGAGGCGGAGATTGTGGGGACGCCTGGAGCCGGATTCGGAAAAAACGGCGAGGGTTATTTCCGCCTGACTGCGTTCGGCGACGCCCAGAAGACCGTAGAGGCCATGGAACGTATGAAAAAACTGAAGAAATAAGGGCTTTACCAGAATGTCTGCAGGTGTTAGAATACACATGCAGACATTTTTTTCGGTTCGTTTCCTGAAAAAAGAACGAATTTGTGGAGGTAGCATATCATGTTGGAACAGTTGAAAGAGGAAGTTTATCGTGCGAATATGCTTCTGCCGGAGCATAAACTGGTAACGTTTACTTGGGGCAATGTCAGCGGAATTGACCGGGAGAGCGGCATCATGGCCATTAAACCCAGCGGAGTGGAGTATGATAAGCTCACTCCCGAGGATATGGTGCTGGTGGATATCAGGACAGGCGAAAAGGCAGAGGGAAAATGGAATCCCTCCTCCGACACGGCCACGCACTGTGAACTGTACCGTTCCTTCCCGAATATCGGCGGCGTGGTGCACACTCACAGCAGGTGGGCTACGGTGTTCAGCCAGTCCGGCAGAGGTGTGCCCGCGTTGGGCACCACCCACGGCGACTATTTCTATGGGGAGATTCCCTGTACCAGAAAAATGACACCGGAGGAGATCGCCGGAGAGTATGAGCTGGAGACGGGGAAGGTGATTGTGGAAACCTTTTCCGATAAAAAACCGGACGATACCCCAGCTGTGCTGGTGCATAGCCACGGTCCTTTCACCTGGGGAACGGACGCACACAATGCCGTACATAACGCTGTGGTTTTGGAAGAGCTCTGCTTTATGGCCTGGCACAATCTGATGCTGGATCCCTCTTTGCCGGCCATGCAGCAGGAGCTTCTGGACAAGCATTATCTCCGGAAGCACGGCGCCAACGCCTATTATGGCCAGCGGTGATTTGAGATTCAAATCACCGCCCAAAGAAGCGCAGACGAAGTAAAACCTGCTAGCAGGTGAATACTGTGGCATTGCGGAGTGGAAAGGCTGTTGTATCAGGTCCGAAGGCAGAAAAATAGTTTTGGAGCATTTTTTATAAAAAGGTGCGGGCAACGTGGAGCGGGCTGCCTGTAAGAGGGAGCTCGAAGCCGGAATAAAAGTTTTTGGCGCATTTTTTATCAAAAAGGTGTAGGCAACGTGGAGTGGACTGCCTGTAAGAGGGAGTCCGAAGCCGGAATAAAAGTTTTTGGCGCACCTTTTTTCAAAAAGGTGCGGGGAGAAAAGATGGAAATTTATTATCAGGATAAAAATTTGATCATCCGTCCCTTGCAGGAAGAGGACTGCGGCGTCTTTGCAGAAGGATTTGCGGCACAGGGCTGGAATAAACCGCTGTGCCAATTTCAGAAATACCTGGAGGAACAGAAAGCCGGAAGCCGGAAGGTAGTTGCTGCCCAGTGGCAGGGAGAAGCGGCTGGCTATGCCACGTTGCTGCCCGGGGCCGAGGCAGGTCCCTTTGTGGGGAAAGGCTGGCCCGAGATTACAGATTTCAATGTGCTGCGGAAATTCCAGCGAAGGGGCATCGGAAATAGGATCCTGGATACGGCGGAACAGCTGGCTGCGCGGACGAGCGGACAGGTAGTGCTGGGAGTCGGTCTGCACAGCGGCTATGGATCCGCCCAGCGTCTCTATGTAAAACGAGGTTATGTTCCCGATGGCTCCGGTGTGTGGTACGAGGATGGTCCTCTCGGTCAGTATGAGTCTTGCAATAACGATGATAACCTGGTGCTCTACCTCTCCAAAAAGCTGCAGAAAAGAGAGCTGCGGCAGTTGAAGGAGGAGGAACTGGCACCACAGCTCTTTGCCTATTTCGACCGCTTTCAGCCGGTAGAACGGTGTTGGCGGAAAATCGATGGTAACTGGATAATCAAGGATGTTCCCTTTACAGAGCGCTGGGGAGAGGCGGAATATCTGGAATTGACAGAATGCCTCATGCGCACGGTGAAAACCGGAGGTTTTGTCTGGGGAGTATTCCTAGATGGAAAGCTGAAAGGCTTTACTTCAGTGGAAGCTGACTTGCTGGGGGGAAAATGCCGGTACGCAGACCTTTCCTGTATTCATGTATCGGCAGACTGCAGAGGAGAAGGGCTGGGCAGGCTGCTGTTTTTAAAGGCGGCGGAGAGCGCAGTGGAATTGGGTGCAGAAAAGCTTTATATTTCAGCCCATTCCTCTGTGGAAAGCCAGGCCTTTTATCGCAGCATGGGATGTGCGGAGGCGGAAGAATACAATGCTCGCCATGTGGAGTTGGAACCCTGCGACTGCCAGCTGGAGTATTTACTGGGATAGAAAAAAAGCGTAGAAGGCTGCAAAAGGCGAAAACGGAGAGCGGGCCGCGAAAGAAGTTTTGCAGCCCGCTTTAACCGCTTTTGGCAATCACTCAGTTTAAGTGCGATAAGCAGGAAGTACCGCCATTTGCTTCTTTGGCGGTGCCCTTAATAATGCGGTCGTATTGGGAACCCCTCCGATAAATCGACAAGGTTGTCCCGCCTGAACAGGGGCCAATCGTTTACGTTGCTTTCTTCCTTCTTCTATCGGCTTTATGACTGAGTCGAACTTTCCTGTATTGTCTGTACAATTTCGTCGGCGCAAGCGGCGAACTCCCGGATTTTCGCTGCAATCGCACTCCGCCGGGAAATATCCTGCAAGGCTTCTAAGGTTATGTTAAACCCACCGCCGATGGCTTCTAAGCTGTCGGCGTCTTTTTTCCACATATTCTGCATTTTGTGGTATAGACGATAAAGCTCTCCGATAAAGCCGAAATCGGGATTGAGTTTTTCCGCTCGATCCAAAAATTCATAACAGCAGCTGCTGTTTGTGGCTAGGACGCAAACATAATTTTGGTACATAAACCAGGGGTCAAATTCCTCCGGTTTCATATGGTCATACCTGCCGCTTTCAATTTCGTCTGCCCACCCACGAAATGCCGACGCACCGAAACAATAATTTTTTGTTTTGCTCATCAGCAAGTTCGGAAGACTCAGGATCGCATCCCGGTATATTTGCTTTAAATTCTTTTGTTCTTTTTTCTCGCCTACAAAAACGAAGCCCCGGCTTCTTCCGCATTCATCATCGATATTTTCGCAAAAGACCTCTTCCGTGGAAACACGTTCCGGTTCGGTCATATTGTCTGTCATAAATAAAAGCGTTTTTCCGTCTTCTTCATAGCCCACGAAAACAATCCATTTTGGATGGCCCATTATGCGTAGATTACTGATTACAGGAATACCCTTGTCAATATAGGAGAGAAGCAGCTGCAAATACTTTTCCTTGTCGGCTTTTAACTGCTCCTCCTGCACAAAGGCCGAAGCATAACCGCACTTACTGAAGATCTCTTCCACAAAAGCAGCCCGACCTTCGCTGAGCACGTAATCGGTTACCCCATCTCCGCGGAAAATATTGTATGAAAAAATTTGAGCGAATACATCGCCTGTCAGTCCCGCAAAAAACTCGTAGTCGTAATCCTTTTCACCCAGAGCGTTCATCACATAACGCCCACAGCCGTTGAACCAGTAGTTCTCACCCTGCTCGTTTGTGATGAATTTATGGATCTTCGGGATCTTGTTATTACTTTGCTTAGTCGTCATGGCCGTTTATCCTCCGGTTTCTTTGTTTTATCAGCAGTACGCGTTTATCAGCCAGACGGTTCAGGCGTTATTCATTTCTATCTTAATTCATGCGTTCATATATACTTGCCAAGAAAGTTATGGGATTTCCCTGGGAGTCGTTAGCAAAGCTGGTTTCCAGGGATTGCACCTTTGTAAACCCCAACTTATTAAGAAGCGCTACAGAAGGTTTATTACAATCGGCCGTTCCCGATGTAAATTTTTTGATACCGCATTCTTTTATGAAATAATCCATGAAAGCACAGCTTGCCTCGTAGGCATACCCTTTGTTTTGGTAAGCTGAATGAATCGTAAATCCAAGATCACGTATGGTTTCATCCTCTGTACGGCTTGCAACAACAAAACCGATTACCTTGCTCTTTTCGATGAGTTCGACGGCATGCCATGCATCGTCATTGATGAGACATACCAAGATATCCCCGAAATTATCAACCGGCCACGGTATGTCATAGGGCGCATATTTTGACGACATTTTATCGCGAATCAAAAGTTCGAAATCTTCAAGATCGCTTTCGTGAAATCGACGTATCCTGAGCCTCTCGGTTTTCAGCATAATGCGCCTCCTCAAAATTCCTTTTTCAGGCCATATTCCGGCACTGGCAGCATTTTGGCAAAGTCTCCGGCCTGGCGCTGTGGGTGATAACGGCGGTCTCCTCCATTGTCTGATTCTTTGGGGAACCTAGAAACAAATCGCGTCAGGCGGCCCGGCGCCCATCCTGCGGACAGCAATTGGCCGGTTCTGTGCCAAAGACTCCTGGAATATCTTTGGTATTCTGATATGGCAATTATTTTACCGGCTTTTTCTGGAACGACCTCAAAGCCCCTGGGCACGCTGGACGCCGGATGGATTCAGCGTTATCTTGAGCGTTTATGAGGAATATGCTGCTCCATGCCTAATTCCTACTTTTCATGTGCTGGGCTATAATTTCAGCGACCTGCGCCATGCAATCCCCTGCCTCCCACAGCCTGGCGGCAATTTTTGCACGTTGAGCGGTGTTCTGCAAATTGGTAAGGGTTACGTTAAAGCCGCCGCCCAAGGCTTCCAGATCGTCGCTTCCTTCTTCCAGGTTTCCGCCGCTGCTTCCGTTCCAAATGGCGGCGGTGCGTTGGTAAAGTTTGCGTATATCCTCGAGAAAGGTCATGTCGGGGTTTAATTCCAGCGCTCTTGCCAGAACGATATCAGCACAGCTTCCGTTGGTGGCCATATTGCAAATATTGCTTACATGAAAGCTCCAGCCGTCTTCGAATTCCTCCGGCGTTACCCGCTCCATTCTTCCTTCTTCAATACCCCGGGCCCAGGCATAGAAGGCCTCCGGTCCAAAGCAACAGGCCTCTGTCTTCACAGAAAAAAGGTATGGAATGTTGAAAATCATGTTTCGATAGGCTTCCTTCACATCAATATTCCCGGTTTTTTCTCCCAAAAACAGCCAGCCCTTGGCGGCGTAAGCTCCCTCACTGGCGCCGATAATGCAGTCAATGGATATTCTCTCCGGCTCTACTTGGTCTCCTGTCATAAAAAGCAGAGTTTTACCGTACTCCTCATAACCTACGTAAACGCCCCAGGGCGGTCCGCCGTAAGTCAAGGCCATAACAGGCATTCCTTTATCAATATAAGCAATCAAGGTTTGGAGGTACATTTCCCTGTTTGCGGCGAGCTGTTTTGCTGTAATGAAGCTGGAAGAATACCCACATTTTTCGAATATCTTTTCAAAATACTCTTGATCTCCACTGTTAAACATGCAGGGCGTTACAGATTCACCCATGTACTCATTGTAGGAATAAACCTGAGCCAGCACGTCGCCGGTAAGTCCGGCAAAGAACCAATACCCAAAATCAGGTTCGTCCTTGAATTCTCCGGCAGCTTCCATCAGGTATCTGGCGCAGCCGTTAAACCAATAGTTTTCGCCGTATTCGCTGGTGATCAGCTTATGGATGTTTGGAATGCTGTTATTGCTTTGTTTTTTACGCATGGTCAGCGCACCTTCTTCAATTTTGTTTTTGGGAACCTGAGTCAGCTGGGAAATCTGAATGAGCCTGTAATACTTTTTCACAGAGCCGTTGGAGCCGATGATAATGGGCTGTGCTTTCTGCAGGGTCAGGTCGGCCGACATATAGGGGAAATTCACGCCGCAGTAACGGACCTCGCCGTTGAGTATAACGGCAAAATGCTTGAGTCCCACAATCCAGGTAAGACGGTTGTATTCTCCGGGGTTGATGCGTCCCCTTCCTGGGAAGTTATAATAGTCGCCAAAAACCGGCTGGTGAAAGGAAACCGCCTCCTGGGAAAGCCGTTCGTCCGGATTGTTCTCCATATTAACGCCAAAGACACGGTTTAAATCCTTACCGTGATGAAAACGAATGCTGCCCTCGTTTCTCCCATGCCCCCAGCCGCCGCTTTCTTCCCCGACTCTGAATTCAATATCCACTCGAAAGGGGATTTTTACCGAAATATTTGTGGAAAGCACCCGTGTGGATATCCATGAAATGTATTCGGCCTCGCCCTCCTCTGTCAAGCGGTAATGGGGCCCATTCATCGGAGTAAGTTTTGAAAGCTCCGCTGTTTTTATCCACACAGCCGGGTTTGAGCGTTCCAGTTCTTCAAGGGTTATGGCGTTCATTTCCTCGGGCTTTCCAAAATACTCAGGAGGGGCCAACCGCTTTTTTACCGGTAGTAGAAGGGAAAAAAGCTCGCGCCGTTCGTCGGGGGACAATAACCTTTCCAGCATTGCTTCCTGGCGCAGGCGACCTTCGTGGGTGTAATCCACTTCATAGGACTGGCTGTCGTCAAAATAGGAGATCAAAGCCTGAAAGCATTCAGCCAAATCTTCCTCCAGATAAACATTTACCGCTGCAAATAATCCTCCTTCAAATAGGTAATCCACATAGGGGCTGTCATTGACGAAGCCTTCGTCAATCCGGAGGATTCTAACATCTCCCGCATCGCTTTGAAATTCAAACTGACTGTGTCCTCCCGGTTCATTTATGAAAATCTCATGAGCCTGCACGAAAGACCAAAAGCCTGAAACATCGGAGAAGCCGGGAGCTTCCTTAAGGCAGGAGGAAAGCACCCGCATAGGGGAGAGATATATAACGGCAGGTTCCAGGGGCCGTGCAAGCCGCCTGCTGATCTCTGAAAGCTTTTCAAAGCCTGTGGGTTTTTGTTCCTCTCTCAGTTTCAGCTGCCTGTCCATTTCCTCATACAATAGAGGTAAGGCGGAAATTTTTCGGATGCCCCGGTCGATCATCTTCTGCAAAAAGTTATAGATAATGTTCTTTAACTCTGAGAGGGCCGTAACCTCCCCATCAATTTCATTCATTTTTTCCACAAATACATCCACAAGAGCCGTTGTGTCCGGATTGTTAAAAATCTTTACGATATCTTTGATGGGAATTTGCATCTTTCGAAGCACAAGGATCTGTGTGAGCCGTTCCACTGCTTTTTCATCAAAATAGCGGTATTTTTCCTGTGGGGGACGGATGCTTTCAATCAGCCCGATTTCCTCATAATATCGAAGCGTTCGGGAGGATAAACCTAGCTGGCTTGTCAAGTCGTTAATTCTGATTAAGTCCATAAGATCCTCCTTTGAGCCTTTCTTGGCCTCATTATATCGCTTGACCTAACGTCAATGTCAATAGAAAATCGCCAAATTGCATGGATTGATTCAGCTTTCATTCAACAGCATGGTTTTCGCGGGTTGGGCCCCTTTTTTCTTTCTGGTTGGTCTTGTTTTATTCTGCCGTAAACTTCTGCGCCTGAGGACAGTTAGTGATATCTTCCTTTTTGCCTGTTTTTCTGTAGCCTTTTCTTCTGTTGGGAAAAGGAAAGTGGAAAGAAAGAATTTTGAAAGAAATACTTGTTGACACATTATACTATGTGATGTATAGTATAATACATAAACGGGCAATACGTGAAGAAAGGAGAGCGGAGAATGGATGCACAGCTGAAAAAGGGGCTTATTGAAATCTGCGTGTTGGTGGTGCTCAAACAACAGGATTCCTATGGGTACCAAATTATCAAAGATATCTCAGACTACGCGGAACTTTCCGAATCAACGTTGTATCCCATTTTGAAAAGGCTGGAAGCCGGAGAATTCGTAACGACTTATTCGATCGAACACAACAGCCGTCTGCGAAAGTACTATCATATCACGGACAAGGGAAAGCTGCGGATTGAGGAATTTCTGGTGGAATGGCAGGATGTACAGAAAGTGTATGAATTTATTGCAGGTTCAGTCAGTAAGGAAAAGGATGGAGGTATAGGGGTATGAATAAACAGCAATTTCTCAACGCGCTGGCGGAAGCGCTGAAAAAGCTTCCCCGGGAAGAACGTTACCGGACGCTGTCTTACTATGATGAATTGATTGATGACCGCATTGAGGACGGGCAGAACGAATATGCGGTGGTGGAAAGTCTGGGAAGTCCGGAAGCAATCGCCGGGGACATTTTTGGAAGTGAAGAGGCTGAAAAAACAAAGAAAGAATACGGCAAGGGCGCGAAGATATGGATTATCGTACTGCTGATTTTGGGTTTCCCCCTGTGGGGCAGTCTGCTTCTTGTGGCAGTACTACTGGTTTTGGTGGCCTATATCCTTCTGTATCTTCCCATCGTCATTTTGGGAGCTCTGGCGTTGGGCTTTTTGGGAGCCTCTGTGTTGGGAATTGTAGGAACGCCGTTTTTGATTGCTGAAATTGGAATTCAGAATAGTGCGGGCGGTATTTTTCAATGCGGTTCCAGTATCGCGCTGTTGGGCTTGAGCATTCTGTGCACGGTGGCGCTGGTATATACCACAAAGGGAATTGTGCGGGCGAGTAAGGCCATTTGGCGTGGCTGTACGGCCGGCTTTCGGAAAAGGAGGATTGCGGGATGAAACAGGGGAAAAAGTATTACCTCAAATGGATGACCGTAATCGGCGGCGTATTGTGCGGCGCAGGCCTGCTGGTGGCCGGTGCGGCATTTGCAGCGATGGGTTTCAGATTTGATTCCTATGTCTATTCCTCCGTACCGGAAGAGAAAGTGGAGAGCTTTACCTTCACTGGGGATGAGATTGAATCTGTGGAGATCGATGTGGATTTTTGTGATATCCGTGTGGAAAAATATGACGGCAGGGTACCCGAACTGACCATCGCTTCCAATTTGCTCGGCTACCAGGTGGAGAAGGGAAAGCTCACCGTCACAGAGCAGGAGGAATACCGCACAGGCGGGTGGAAATGGTATCGGCTGGTCAACATCGGTAACAGCGGTTCCAAGGAGGCGGTACTGAAGCTCCCGGAAGGTTTCTCCGGTTCGTTAGATTTGAAAAGCGACTTTGGAGCCATCCGAGTACAGGATCTGAAAGGTTTGAAAGAACTTAACCTGCAGGGGGATAACGGAAATATCAGGCTTTCCGGGCTGAAGGTACAAAAAGATTTGAACGTCCAGGCAAACTTTGGCGCTGTGCGCGTGGAAAACTGTGAAATTGGCGGTGACTTGACGGTACGTGATGACAACGGCGATGTGACATTGGAAGGGTCCTCCTTCCGCAGGGGGGATATCACCATGGCATTTGGCCAGTTAAACGCGGGAACCCGCAATTCCGGTATTGACTGTCAAAGCCTTTCCGTGCAGGTGGACAACGGAACGATTTTTCTGAAAGAAGTGAATGCGCCGGAAGGTCTGAAAGCTGTTTCGAAATTTGGTGATATCCGTCTGGATAAAGCCGGATCGCAAAAGTTTGAGCTGGAAAGCTCCAATGGCAGTATTACGGGATCCATCCGTGGCAGGGAGGAAGAGTATCAGATTCTGGTGGAAAAGGAATTCGGCGACAGCAATCTCCAATCCAAACTGGAGGGGAAATACCTGTTGGATATCAGCACAAACTTTGGTGATATTGATATTCGGTTTGAACCGTAAAAGATTAAAATACGTGATAGAACGAGGCCGGAAAGCGAAATTTTCGCTTTCCGGCCTCGTTTCTACAGTTGGAATTATTCTTTTATTTCATCGTTGCCCTTAAACAAAAGGGAAATGCACCAAAGTGCGGCAATGCCCACAAGAGTATAGATGATGCGGGCGACGACGGACGCCTGTCCGCCGCAGATCCAGGCCACCAGATCAAAGCGGAAAATACCAACCAGACCCCAGTTGATGCCGCCGATCACGATCAAGGCCAGCGCGATTCTATCCAGTACCGACATGATACCACTTGCTCCTTTCCGTTTCGGAATTCGAAGCTAGTGTGCGCAGTTTTTTCAGTATTTATACATGCGGCATGTGAAGACGGTTTTTTATGTCTATCAGCGCCCAAAAATGATTCAAAACGGTACGCCCCAAAACCAGAGGCGTTTTGGGACACAGGCAATGGATTATGATATTCCGAAGGGAAAAGCCTGCCGGTATCTTGAGAGCGGATTACAGGGAGAGCCTGGTTTCAGCCACAGCTGTTTTCAGAGATTTAGACCGGGTTCGGAAAGTATGCTGAGTTCATAGGACATCCAAGTGCTCCAGCAGGATTTTGACGCCCATCAAAATCAGGATCAGTCCGCCGGCAATTTCAGCTTTGGATTTGAATTTGGCGCCGAACAGGTTCCCGATTTTTACGCCCAGCATGGAGAGAAAAAAGGCAACAATGCCAATACAGGCAGCCGCCGGAAGGATTGGCGTATTCAAAAAAGCGAAGCCGACGCCGACGGCAAGAGCGTCAATACTGGTGGCGACAGCCAGCGCTGTCATGCTTCGGACCGAAAGATCTGCGCCTGTGCCGGCAGCGTCACATTCTGAGCACCCAGCGCAGCCTTTTACCGCCTCTTTGAGCATATTGACGCCGATCACGGATAACAGCCCGAAAGCGATCCAATGGTCCACACTTCGAATGGCGCTGCTGAATTGCACGCCTACAAAATATCCCACCAGAGGCATGCCGGCCTGGAACAGGCCGAAATACAGGCCCACCAATACCATCTTCCTGGGCGTGGCCCTGCGCATACCCAGGCCTTTGCATACGGCTACGGCAAAGGCATCCATTGCAAGGCCCAGTGCGATTAAAAATAGTTCGAGAAACCCCATTATGTAACAGATTCCACCTTTCGGGAAAAGAGTGGAGGACAAGAGGCAGGGGGATTTTTGTCCTCCGGACACTTTCGTTATGAACCGGTTTTCCTCTTCGACTTGGAAAACAGCTCCCTGCAGCCGATAAACAGCAGGAAAACACCAAAAATCCTGCGCAGTAAGGTGACATCCAGATTGGAGGCCAGCAGAGAGGCCAAAATACAGCTGGGCACTCCGGCAAGGGTACACCAAAGCACGGCTTTCTTTTCCAGAAGGCCGTTTTTCCAGTGGCTGATCAGGGCTGGCAGAGCGCAGCAGACGAAGTAGACCAGATTGATGCCTCCGGCGTGAAATTGATCCATACCGGATACCAAGGTGAGCCAGAGGATGAGCAGCGTACCGCCGCCGATGCCGAATCCGGAGAGGATACCGGTAAGCAGTCCTGCCAGTACAGAAAAAAACCACATCATAGCGCCAGCACCGCCCGGATTCCACCATAGAGAATCAGCAGCCCAAAAATACGGCGCAGGAAATTCAAAGGTACCTTCTGAAATACCAGCCCTGAAATTACTCCGCCGATTCCGCCGCCCAGCAAATAGGGCCATGCAGTGGAAAAATCCAGGGCACCTTTGGTAAAGTACACCACGGAAGAGACGATGGACAGGGATAAGATAATTGCCACCGAGGTGGCAAAGGCCTTGCGTTCTTCCAGCTTGCTCCACCTGGTCATCAGCGGCACCAGAAAGAGGCCGCCTCCGGAGCCAAACAGACCGTTTGCCAGCCCGCCCAAAGCTCCGGTTACCACATATTTCCATTTTTCCTTCATGATTCGTCCAGTCCTTTACACCCGGCTTTAAAGTTGTTCTTCAACTGCTTCCGCATTTTCCTGCTTTACTCAGTGTTCCCCTCTGCGCGTGAAAAATTCCGGGTGACAGTATTGGCAAAGCGTGTTATAATTTAGTATCATATGCAACTTTTTGGAAATGGGGCTTTAAAAAAATGGAAGAGATGACTGCTCAGGAAAAACAATTTCACAAAATGACGGAAACTCCGGTGCCGGGGCTGGTGACAAAGCTGGCGGTCCCCACCATTATAAGTATGCTGACCACGGCGATCTATAACATGGCAGACACGTTTTTTGTCTCTCAGCTGGGCACCAGCGCTGCAGGTGCCGTGGGAATCGTGTTTTCCCTGATGGCGCTGATTCAGGCGGTGGGCTTTATGTTGGGCATGGGCTCCGGCGCCACCATCTCCCGCCTGTTGGGCCAGCAAGAAAACAGGGAAGCCAACCGGGTGGGATCCACGGCTTTTTTTACGGCGCTGTTTTTCGGCTTACTTCTGACTGTGACGGGGCTCTCCTGGGGCAGTGGCCTCATGCGGCTGTTGGGCGCTACGGAAACGATCCTGCCCTATGCTCAGGCTTATGCCCAGTACATTCTGTTCGGCGCGCCGGTCATGTGCGCTTCTTTTGTTCTCAATAATATACTGCGTTCTCAGGGACGCGCCACCCTGTCTATGATCGGTATCGCTACGGGGGGTGTGCTGAATATTGCGCTGGATCCCCTGTGTATCTTCGTGCTTGACTGGGGAATTGCGGGCGCGGCGATCGCCACACTGTTCAGCCAGTGCTTGAGCTTCTGCATCATGCTGTTTTTCTTCCTCAGCGGCAAAAGTACCGTGCGCATCAGTATCCGGTCTGTCTCCCGGAAGCCCGGCGTCTATTGGACCATCATTAAAACGGGACTTCCATCCCTGTTCCGGCAGGGTCTGGCAAGTATTGCCACTGTTGCGCTGAATGTCAGTGCTGCGGTATACGGCGACGCCGCTGTAGCGGCAATGTCCATTGTAGGGCGGATTATGATGCTGATCGGTTCCGCCATGATCGGATTTGGCCAGGGCTATATGCCGGTGGTTGGCTTCAACTACGGGGCCAAGCGTTTTGACCGGGTGCGCCAAGCCTTTCGTTATGCGCTGGTGGTGGGAACGGCGTTCCTGACGGTCCTCGGTGTGGTTGGGTTTATTTTGGCGCCACAGCTGATGGCGCTGTTCCGTGCGGATGATCAGGCGGTGATCGAAATCGGCGCGTTTGCCATGCGGGCGCAATGCCTGACACTGATGTTCCAGCCCGTTTCCGTACTCTCCAATATGACGTTCCAGACGGTGGGGCGTTCCTGGCAGGCAACTTTTGTCTCTTCCTGCCGCCAGGGCGTGTTTTTCCTGCCTTTCATCTATCTGCTGCCCGCCCTCTTTGGGCTGACAGGTGTGGAAATCACCCAGACAGCTGCCGATTTCTGCACGTTTCTGTGCTGCATCCCTTTTCTGGTTCGTTTTTTCCGGGATCTCAGAAAGGAAGAAGACCTGGGAAAAGCAGTTCCGGCAGTACGGTGATAGCTGTTTTC
>OJKJ01000412.1_pt1 | contig 24686 bp, 20 predicted proteins | sample 1596491 | NCBI WGS metagenome assembly OJKJ01 (sample SAMEA4350160, study PRJEB24818) | metagenome | biome: human; feature: gut; material: faeces | place: Denmark | collected 2013-09 | reverse complement strand
CTATACGAGGCCTCCTGTGCCGGCGTAAAAATCGAGATGGTGATCCGCGGAATCTGCTGCTTAAAGGCCGGTATTCCTAATTTGAGCGAGAACATCGAGGTACACTCCATCGTCGGTAATTTCCTGGAACACGCCCGTGTCTTCTATTTTGAAAATGACGGAAGTCCGGAGATTTATATGGGCAGCGCCGACTGGATGCCGAGAAACCTGGATAAGCGTGTGGAGATCATGTTCCCGGTGGAGGAGGAATCCTTAAAGGAACAGGTCATGCATGTCCTAAAGGTTCAGCTGGAGGACAATGTGAAGGCTCATATACTGAAACCGGATGGAACGTATGAGAAGCCGGATAAACGCGGCAAGGTGCTGGTGTGCAGCCAGGATCAGTTCTGCGAGGAAGCGGTAAAAAATGTGGAAGCAGAGCTGGGGAAGATGGATCCGGTGAGTAACCGGGTGTTTGTACCGGTAATTAGTCAGAATTAGGGCTGGACGGGGGACGCGGACTTTGCGCAGGCAGTTGGGGAAAAGAGAGGGCGGCTGGCAGTTTGAGATTGGCTCACGGTTCGCCAATTCCAAACTGCCCGCCGCCCTCTCTTTTCCGGCCAGGCTGTGAAAGGTCCGCTGGCACCGGCTGTGCTGGAAAAAATGCGGAGGCGGTGGGAAGTAAAGGATAGGGACAGTGGGATATAGAAGTTTTGATAGAGTATTTTATTTAAAGCAGCACATGGAAAATGGGAGGCTGGGGCATGAGTAAGGAAGAACAGGTTTTTGGCGGATGCTGGTTCTTTTAATAGTAAAGGATACAAATTTATGAAAAGAAAAATAAAATTATTAATTGTGCTTTTTACTCTAATATTATATCTTATGCCAGCACTATACTTTGATTTCATAGCATTTAATAATGCTGAATATCCCCAAATGTATTTATACAAAAATATAGAATGGTATCCGTCCTTGACATACCGTGATAAAGGTGCTGAGTATATTGAAGGACAGTATACCTATTATGGCTGGTGCTATAAAATAGAAATGAAAGTTTTTAAAAACAGTCAAACTCAACAGGTCTATAATTACTTCTCCGGGCATGGAACAGCAGTAAATTTCCTTATTTTTGGAAAAACTATTACAAGAAATTTTTATAATGGGGTTTCCATTAGATATTATGATATGCCGGAAACGCAATAATTTTGTATATGCCATCTCGGTTTATTGATTTGTACGCTATTTTTATGGTTAAATCGTCTTCCTATAATCCCTCCCATACTAAAGTGAAATAAGCTTATTATATTGTAGCGCTATACTATTTATCCGACGAATAAAGCAAATGTACGAAAAACGATTAGTCAGATATACATATCATATAATTAAAACTGAGAAGAGCCTTCAATGAGAAGGGCCTTCTTTTTTTAAACATTGGGCGGTGATCAAGAAATTTCCCTTTTTAAATATTGTTGACAAGGAAACAAAATGGAAATGGAATAAATGTGTCCATGGAAACAATAAAAGATAAAGGAGTTGTAATAGATGAAAAGTGACAGAGGTTTTTCTAAAGATTTTCTGCTCGTGGTTATCGGCCAGATTATATCGTTGTTTGGCAATCAGATTTTGAGGTATGCGCTTCCGCTTTATCTGCTGAATCAGACCGGTTCTTCGGCTTTGTTTGGGACGATTTCGGCGTGCGCATTTATCCCTATGATCGTACTGTTCCCTGTGGGAGGAATTATTGCGGACCGGGTGAATAAGAGGAATATTATGGTGATGCTGGACTTTGCCACGGCGGCGTTAAGCGTCCTTTTTTATGTGATGGCGGGAACGATTGATATTGTGCCGCTCATGGCGGTTACCATGATGGTTCTGTATGGGATACAGGCCATCTGATGCAGGCGAATTCTCTGATCGATGTGATCAGCTCCCTGGCCAATATGGCTGGGCCGGTGATTGGCGGCATTCTGTTCTCGGTTGTAGGGCTGGTGCCGATTCTGTACGTAAGCACGGGCTGCTTCCTGCTTTCTGCAATTATGGAGATTTTTATTCATATTCCACTTGAGAAAAAGCAGGCAGGCGGCAATATTTTTGTTATGGGATTCAGCGATCTGAAGGACAGCTTTCAGTTTATGTTTCAGAGACAGCCAGTACTGTGGAAGATTTCGTTCGTGTACGCGTTTCAGAACCTGTTCCTGTCTTCTCTGGTGTTGATTGGAGTCCCGGTTATCATTACACAGCATCTGGGATTTTCCTTAAATACTGCCAACCGCCTGTATGGATACGCGCAGGGCGTGATTGCGGCAGGCAGTATCGCGGGCGGGCTGCTTGCAGGAATTCTGTCTAAGAAGCTTAAGCCGAAGGCAATACCGGCACTGATAACAGGGGCCGCCGTGTCCATGCTGCTGGGAGGAATTGCCCTGCAGTTTTTAAGGACACCGATAAAGGCGTGGCTGCTTCTGATCATCGGCTGCGGCCTGATGCTGATGCTGTCGTCGCTGTTTCAGATACAGATTATGTCATATGTGCAGATTCTGACGCCAAATGACATGATCGGCAAAGTAATATCCTGCGTGATCTGTGTCTGTATGTGCGCAAATCCCGTAGGCGGATTTATCTACGGAATCGTATTCGAGAAGATCGGAGACCGCGTATATCTTCCGTTTTATGCGGCGGCGGTGATAGTGACGGGAATTGGCGTGCTGACACGCGGAATTTTCAGGGAAGTGGACCGGAAAATGGCGTAGGGATGGCGGCCATCTGCGCATGAATGTAGAGAAATATTAGGAAAAAAGTAAAGATATTGCGAGGTTAAAATGATAGAATGAGTTTATAACGAAGAAATCAACAGAGGAAAGGCGGTGGGAGGTATATGACTGGGATTTATGCTCTCGTACATATGGCGGTGGACTTATCCTGCGCCTTTCTGGTTTACACATATGTGCTGGGAGGAGAGCAGTGGTACTTATGGCTGCTTCTTTATAATTTCTGCGCGTTTGCCCTGCAGATGCCGATCGGGGCAGCGGCCGACCGGCTGGACCGCAACAGCTGTGTGGCTGTGGGAGGCTGTGCCGGTGTTCTGGCCGGGCTGCTGCTTGGAATCGCGGGATTTCCGGCCGGAGCTGCCGTTGTGGCCGGAATTGGCAACGCCTGCTTTCATGTGGGAGGCGGGATCGATGTCCTGAACCGCAGCGAGAGAAGAGCGGCGCCGCTGGGAATCTTTGTGGCTCCCGGCGCGCTGGGGATATTTCTGGGAACCATGCTCGGCCGGGCCGGAACGGAGGCTGCTGTGTGGATCGGCGGTCTTTTGATTCTCTCGGCGGTGGTGATCCGCGCGGCGGCGGGAAGAGAGAAGCTGTGGCTTACATCCGGCAATGCGCCGTTTTCCTTCTCTGTGCCGTCAAGCTCTGTGCCGTCAAGCTCGATGCCGTCAAGCTCTGTGCCGTCAGGCAGGACACTGATGGCGGCTGCCTGTTTCCTGGCGGCAGTGATTCTGCGGTCCTACTCCGGTATGATACAGAATTTCCCATGGAAAGAGACACTGGCGGGAAGCGGCTTAATTCTGGCTGGCGCTGTTGTGCTTGGAAAGATGGCGGGAGGCGTTTTAGCCGATAAGTTGGGCATTCAGAGAACCGCCTTCCGTTCCATGTGCGCGGCTGCGGTGGGATTTCTCTGCCTGGTTTATCCGGCTGCGGGGATTCTGGCAGTATTTTTCTGGAATATGTCCATGCCGCTGACCCTGTGGGCTGTTTCGAAGGTATTTCCGGGGGCGAAGGGCTTTGGCTTCGGTCTGCTGACATTCGGCCTTTTTGTGGGATTTTGCCCGGCCTGGCTCGGCGGAAGCAGCGTCGGAGGCCCGGTACAGTCCGGCATCCGCTTTATGGCGGGAAATGCCTCCTCTCCGGTCGGTATGGCTCTCATGGCGGTGGTGTCCCTGCTGCTTCTGGGCTGGGGGCTTAAGCAGGTGGCGAAATGATGGGGCTGTGGATTGTTCCCGTTCTGCTGGTGTCGCTGGGGCTTACGGTTGCTTTGGAGGAAGGCTTCGGCTGGCTGGCCGGTGTGCGGGACCCATGGGATATGCTGCTGGTTTTACTGGTTAATCTGCTGACGAATCCGGCTGTGGTATTTCTCTACTATGTGAACTGTCTGTATCTGGGCTGGAACCGTACCGTAATTACTGTAGGACTGGAGGCTGCGGCAATTGCAGTGGAAGCGGTGTGCTATAAGGCCGCGGCAGGGAACATACGGCATCCCTGGCTCTTTTCGATTGGCGCGAACCTGTTTTCCTTTACGTTGGGAGCGGTGATTACACGATACATTTAAGCGTCGGACAGAGATGAATCAGATTAAGTGAAGCAGAAAGCGAGGCGGATATTATGAAAATAGAGATTGGAACAACCTTCCCATCCCATTTTAAATCATCATACCCGGAAGAATTTGAGCTGTTTTCTCATTTTGAGACGACATCAGGAATTCCGACGGTTCTGTTTGCAGTAACCACATGGAAAGAAAATGGAAAGCCTAACGTCTGTTTTCACGCATGGAGCTGTTTCCATGGGGACAAGACGGCCTTTTTCGCAGTGATGGGAGGTCTGTACCAGCATACGCATACCTATGCCAATATCCAGAGGGAAGCATGCTTCGGCATTAACTTTCTCCCTGTGAACTGCTACGACAGGCTGATCAATACGATCCGGGGCAACGAGTACGAGGCGGACGAATTTCAGGCAGGCGGATTCACGGTGCAGGACGCGAAAACGATTCACGCCCCCATGATTCAGGAGGCCTTCATCAATATGGAGTGTACGCTGAAAGACATTCAGGATTTAAGCGGCGCCGGAATTACGGCGATGGTGATCGGCCAGGTTCAGCATATATCTGTCGAGGAGGAGTATGCGCAGGGCTATGAAAAACGCTATGGCAAAGACGGATTTATGATGTTGATTCCGGCCCCTCAGGATCTTAAGACCGGGGAGCCTGCGCAGTCGGCAGTCGCGACGGTAAACATCGAAAGGCTGGACTGAAGCAGCGTTAAAGAGCACTCTCACGAATCTGAGCGCAAGGGAGTTTCCAGGAGTGCTCTCAAAAAGTAAGGGAGGAGAGAACAGAATGAGAGAAAACAACAATGGAGGACCATTGACCGGCCGGGCAATGGCATTAAGACCTATCCGGGAGGCGGCCGTATTCCTTCTGGTTCTGGCAGCGTTACTGCTGACGCCGGGAAAGAGAGCGGCGGCCGATGTGATCTGGACGCCGGACGATTCTTTTTACGACCAGCATTACGAAGACTGCGATTACGAGGGACGCCGTTATTACGCCAATGGCGCCGACGGATATGTGACGGTTATGGAGAGTCCCGAGAAGAGAAATGTCCTTGATGTCCTTGCCAATGGCCCTGTTCTGTACGTGTCCATGACGTATGACAAGGGCATGTCCGGGAAATGGGGACTGGTCCAGTACGTTTTAAATGACGAAGGACAGCCGGCGGAAGACTACAGCTGGGATGAGGGCGCCACCGTGGGCTGGATTAAGATGGAAGAACTCTTAAGTGTATACGACGGTTACAGCTTTGCCGAAGAGCACAGGGCAGAGATTCAGGAGACGGATGAGGGTGCGGCTCCAAAGGTGGTCATGCCGGATACGGGGACCATCTATCTCTGGGAATATCCAGGCTCAGAGATTTCATACGGAACGCTGGAATCCATGGAGAGTGAGATATCCATCGATCAGACGTACCAGGATCCGGGCGGAGATCTTTGGGGCCATTCGGGCTATTATTTCGGCTATAGGAATTTCTGGATTAACTTAAGCGATCCGGGTGAGGCAAATCCGGAGTTGAAACCGCAGGAAAAACCGAAACTTATCCCTCCAGCAGATCGTAAAACGCTGGAAAGCCTTCCAAAGACAGGCAGATCCGGCCTGGGACTGCCCCTCACCGTAGCGGGGCTGATCGTCCTGACCATTGCCCTGACCGCGCTCGTAATCCGATTTATGGCGGTTAAAAAGAGGGATGAGGAAAAAACGGCGGACGGCGGGCGGAAAGAATCTTAAAAAGGCCGCGGGAGTAGGAAATTCCATGGTAATTTTGTAAGAAAATAGTAAAGCAAAGATACCTTTCTTGTGGTAGAATGGAAACAGACTAAAGCTGAAATAACACAAGGGAGGTATTTTTCATGTCAGAAACTACGAACATTCTGGTGGTAGATGATGAAAAAGAGATTGCTGAGCTGGTAGAGATCTATCTGGTCAGTGACGGATATAAAGTATTTAAGGCCAATAACGCCATGGACGGATTGGATATTCTGGATAAAAATGAGATCCATCTGGTTCTGCTCGATATTATGATGCCGGGCATGGACGGGATGGAGATGTGCAGAAAGATCAGAGAGACAAACAACATACCGATCATCATGCTGAGCGCCAAGTCCACCGATTTAGACAAGATTATGGGACTGGGAACGGGAGCCGATGACTACGTGACGAAACCGTTTAACCCGCTGGAGCTGACGGCCCGTGTGAAGTCCCAGCTGCGCCGCTACACCCAGTTAAACCCCAACAGTGCGGTGAATGAGAAGGCGGGCAACGAGATTACCATCCGCGGACTGATTATCAACAAAGACAACCACAAAGTGACCGTTTACGGGGAAGAGATCAAGCTGACCCCGATTGAATTCGATATCCTCTATCTTCTGGCGTCCAATCCGGGCCGTGTGTTCAGCACGGATGAGATATTCGAGAAGGTGTGGAATGAAAAGGTATATGAGGCCAATAACACGGTCATGGTACATATCAGGCGTCTGCGCGGCAAGATGAAGGAAGACACAAGGCAGAATAAGATTATCACCACAGTGTGGGGGGTAGGGTACAAAATTGAAAAATGATATGAACCGGCGCTTCCGCACCCGTGTGATAACAAATATTTTTTACAGCGCGGTCGTTACCGTCCTGATCGAGGTTTTTCTCGTTACCAACGTATCTCTGATCGCCACCTATATGGACAATGCGGGAATCGATAATTTCTTTATATCGATTCTCGTCTCCTTTGACGTGGTGGTTATTCTGATGTATGTGCTGTTTGGCATCCTTGTCTTTACTGTCACTTTCATGATTCTTCAGGAAAAGTCGCTCCGCTATATCACGAAGATTTCCGATGCCATGCAGAACATTTCCGAGGGGGATTTGAATGTCACCGTGGAGGTGGAAGGAGACGACGAGTTCTCTTCCATGGCTGCCAACTTAAACAAGATGGTAGAAGACTTAAAGGAGCTGATGGATAAGGAGAGAGAATCCGAGCGGACGAAGAATGAGCTGATTACCAACGTGGCCCATGACCTGCGGACTCCGCTTACCTCCATTATCGGTTACTTAGAGCTGCTTTCCGGCGACGTGAAGCTGGAACCGGAGATACAGAAAAAGTACATAAATATCGCATATGTGAAGACGAAGCGTCTGGAAAAGCTGATTGAAGACTTATTTGGGTTTACAAAGATGAATTACGGAAAGCTTTCCATGCATGTGGGCCAGGTGGATGTGGTGAAACTGCTCAGTCAGCTGCTGGAAGAGTTCTATCCCAGCTTTGTAGATAAGAACCTATCGTATGAACTGCAGAGCAACGTCCCCGTCAAGGTGATCACCGCAGATGGGAATCTGCTGGCCCGGCTTTTCGATAATCTGATCAACAACGCCATCAAATACGGCGCGGATGGAAAACGGATCATGGTGAAGCTGCACGCAGATGATGAGATTGTCACGGTTTCAGTTATCAACTATGGCTATGTGATCCCGGCGGATGAACTGCCGCTTATCTTTAACAAGTTTTACCGTGTGGAGCAGTCCCGTTCCACCAACACGGGGGGAACCGGACTTGGTCTTGCCATCTCGAAGAATATCGTGGATATGCATGGCGGCACGATTACCGTAACCAGTGATTTATCCGGTACGGTATTTACGGTGAAACTGAAAGTGAATTTTGATATTAACAAGGAAAACTTTGGAAAGATAGGATGACAAAAGGATGAGATTCAGAAAAAATACCCTCGTTTGGGCGGTGATACTGAGCATGGCAGGCAGTATTTTACTGCCTGCCTCCTGTGTAAAGGCCTATGCTGCGCAGAATATGACAGAGCCGGCGAACAACTTAAATACCGAGTCTGATATTTATCTGACGTCGTCTCCGGTCGTGATGGACGTGACTTACGGATATGACGGGGCGGCCAAGAGCGGCCGCTATGTACCGGTTCAGATATCCCTGGCCAATCAGGAGCAGAAGGCGTTTGAAGGGACTCTTCGAATCCAGGCAATGGAGTCCGACTATGAGATTTATGATTACGATTACCCGCTGACCCTGTCCGCAGGGGAGAACCTGGAGAAGAACCTGGACATTCCGGCAGGCAGAGGTGAGATTCTGTATGTAAAGCTGTTCGATGGAAATGGCACGGAGCTTGTACGCAAACGTCTGAGAATCAATGTGAGCCGTGAAGTCGCAGAGCTGTATGTGGGCATCCTTTCCGATTCCCCGGACAGCTTGAACTATTTAAACGGCGTGGGAGTCAATTACAGCTCGGTCAGGACGAAGACATTTAATCTGACGGCGGATACCATGCCGGATAAGGCTGTCGGGATGGATCTGCTGGATGTACTGCTGATCACGGATTACGATACGAGAAAGCTTTCAGACAGCCAGACCGACGCCATCTGGGAGTGGGTCAGAGGGGGCGGAACGCTGTTAATCGGAACCGGCGGCCGCGCGAACGATACGCTGGCGGCGTTCCGTGAGGAGATTGTTGAGACGGCTTTTCCCGCACCGGATGTGCGTTCCGTGGATATGGGAGTGGAATACGCCACCGATGGACCGGGAGATTCCTTTATCAATCTGACCTGCGCCGACATCTCGTTAAAGGGCGGCACCGAAGTGCTGGCCAACGACGAGTTTCCGGTTCTCACGTCGACTCCGAAGGGAAAGGGGTTGGTGGGAGTCGCCGCCTATGACTTCGTGGATATCTCGGACTTCTGTGAGACACAGCGTTCCTATGTGGATAAGCTTCTGACCGCGCTTTTGGGAGAAGATAAGCTGAACAACTTATCCTCCTATCTCTATTACGGCAATTCCAGCAAATACTGGTCGGTTCAGAGCATTTTGAACACAGGCAATGTAGATAAGCTTCCGAATATGCCGCTGTATGTGATTGTGATTCTCGGTTATATCATTCTGGTGGGACCGGGGCTTTACCTTCTGTTAAAGAAGCAGGAGCGAAGAAGATTTTACCGGACGGGGGCGGTCGTTCTGTCCCTTACCTTTGCGGCGGTCATCTACCTTATGGGAGTCGGAACCCGGTTTAAGAATACGTTCTTCACCTACGCCACGATTCTGGATACGTCGGACAAATCCATCGATGAATATACCTACATCAACATACGGACTCCGTATAACAAACCGTACGCGGTTTCACTGGATCCGGGCTATGACCTGCTTCCCATAACCAGAAGCTATTATTACGATATGACGCCGGTGCCCAAATTTACAGGCACGGAGGAGAGCAGGGTGCGGGTCGAGTACGGGCTGAATGAGACAAAGATATCCGCTCAGAACGTGGTTGCCTTCACTCCCAAATATTTCTCACTCGTGAAGAAGAGTCCCAACACCGAGCACCAGGGGCTTACGGGAAATGTCACTCTGTTTGACGGCCAGATAAGCGGCACCGTGACGAACCGGTACTCGTTCCCGGTGGAAAAGGTCGGAGTGATGATGTTCGGCCAGATGATCGTGATCGATGAACTGGGGCCGGGAGAGACGATGTCGCTCGACGGTCTGAAGGTCATCAATTATCCGCTGAACAGCTCCTATTTAATCGCGGAGCGTGTGACGGGCGGCTATCAGTATGAGAAGCCGGATATCGAGGATGAGAACTACATGCTGGCACTTTCCCGGGCAAACATCCTGGGCTTCTATCTCGACACGTATGCCTCTGTCTACAGTCCGGAGGCACGGATCGTGGCGTTCAGCAGAGAGCAGTCTGACAGCAAATTCCTGGCAAAGGGTGACTACGACACCTACGGCATGACCATGTTTACCTCTGCCCTGGATATCAGCACGAAGAAAAATGGCTATACCTACCGTTCGGCTCTGATGAAGGCGCCTCACGTCGTGAGCGGCCAGTATTACGCGGCCAGCAACTCCGTCTACGGCATGGACCCGACGGTTTTAGAGTACTCCCTGGGGAATGACATCGAGGTGGAGAGCCTGACATTTGAAAAGATTTCGGATGAATTCCTGGAAGGTGAGAAGAACAATGGATTGTCCATGTTCAGCGGAAGCCTTTATTTCTACAATCACGATACGGGAATTTACGATCTGATGGATACCGGAAAGAGCGTCTACGCTGCAGATGAACTGGAGCCTTATCTGTCTCCTGGAAATACGATGACAATCAAGTATATCTTTGACAACAACACGGATTACAGCTGGGTGACACTGCCGATGCTGACCGTCCTGGGAAAGGATAAATGATGCTGGAGATCAGAAACTTAAAAAAGACATTTGGAAAATTTTACGCGCTGAACGGTCTGGACATGGACATCGGAGATGGAGCGCTCTACGGATTCGTAGGGCCTAACGGAGCCGGAAAGACGACGACCATCAAGATTATGACCGGACTTTTAGATGCGGACGAGGGGCAGGTGCTGATCGACGGCGTGAATGTAACCGGCGGCCTGTCCCAGCTGAAGCTTAAGATCGGGTATGTGCCGGATTTCTTCGGCGTATACGACAATTTAAAGGTCAGTGAATACATGGAGTTTTTCGCCTCCTGCTATGGAATCAACGGTTTAAAGGCGAGAACGCGTTATATGACGCTTCTGGAACAGGTTGGACTGGAAGACAAGGTGAATTTCTATGTGGACGGCTTATCCCGCGGTATGAAGCAGAGGCTGTGCCTCGCCAGGGCGCTGATCCACGATCCGTCCCTTCTCGTCATGGATGAGCCGACCTCCGGACTGGATCCGAGAACCCGGTTTGAATTCAAGGAGATATTAAAAGAACTGCGGGAGCAGGGAAAGACGATCCTGATCAGCTCCCATGTCCTCTCCGAGCTTTCCGAGCTCTGTACGGACATCGGGATCATCGATCAGGGAAAGATGGTGTTAAGCGGCAGTATGGAAGCGATCCTGCGCCGTGTCAATACCTCGAATCCGCTGATCATCTCCATTCTGGGGAGTAAGGAGAAGGCGCTGACAATTTTAAAGAGCCAGCCCTGCGTACAGACCATTTCCGTAAAGGAAGGCAATATCATGGTCCAGTTCGTCGGGGACGAGGAGGATGAGGCGGTCCTGCTTCAGCAGCTGGTGGATGCGGAAGTGATGGTGCACGGGTTTATCCGTGAACCGGGAAGCCTGGAATCCTTATTTATGCAGATAACAGACCACGATATAGAAAAGGCGGTGTTAGTACATGAAAATGAATCCGGTATATAAAAGAGAGACCACCGTCAGCTCCAGAAGCTTCAGGCTGGCGCTGATCATCATGGTGTTTAACGGAATTCTGGCCCTGGTGGCCCTGCTTAACATGTATTCCGTGGTTGCGAGAGTAAAGATAACGGCGGAGATCCAGTACTCCTCCTTCCTGAATCTGTACGTATTTGTAAGCGTGGTGGAGTTCGTCATGCTGATGTTCATCATGCCGGCCCTGACTGCTGGAAGCGTCAGCGGAGAGCGGGAGCGGCAGACGCTGGATTTGATGCTGACAACGACGATGAAGCCGTCGGAGATTATATTGGGAAAGCTGAGCGCGTCCTTTTCGACCATGTTTATCCTGATCGTATCCAGCTTTCCGCTGCTGGCTGTGTCCTTTGTATACGGCGGCATCACGTTCTATGACGTCTGCCTGCTTCTCCTGTGTTATGTGGCGGTAGCGCTGCTCACCGGGAGCATGGGAATCTGTTTCTCGGCCATTTTCAAACGTTCCACCATTGCTACGGTGGTAACCTACGGCATTTTGATTCTGATTGCGGCGGGAACGTATGCGGTTAACGTGTTTGCACTTTCCATTGCCCGCATGAACATGAACAACACGTACATAAGCTCGGTTGGCTCCATGACGGAGCAGGCGAATTCCGGCGGATTCTTATATCTGCTGCTCCTGAATCCGGTCGCCACATTTTACGTGATGATTAACCGACAGGCAGGAGATAATCAGGTTACCGGAAGCTTGAGCCGCTGGTTCGGCCCGCATCCGGAGAATTTCATCATGAATTACTGGGTGGTCATAAGCATCATCATCCAGCTGGCGCTGTCTGCGATCTTCTTGCTGATTGCCATTCGCGCCATCAATCCGGTCAAGAGAAAACCGGTAAAACAGCAGAAGGTAAAGAGCAAGGCAAGGGTGAGTGTCCCGGCGGCTGGCAGCCAGTCGTAAGGCGAAGCGCCGTGTCACGGTTTGGCTCATTCCCTGCAATTAAAAATTTGAACGTGGCTGTTGGACATAAAATACGTGTGTCCGCCGGCCGCGTTCATTTTTATAGCTTGTATCCAGGCGGCAGTACGTGGGAATATCAGGGATTGGCTGGACACGCCCCTCTGCAAAATTTAAAAAATAAAGGAGAAAACATATGCTGACAATTGGATGTCATTTATCATCTTCGAAAGGCTATCTTGCCATGGGAAAAGAGGCTGTGAAGATTGATGCAAATACGTTTCAGTTTTTTACCAGGAATCCGCGGGGAACGAAGGCGAAGGCCATCGATGAAAATGACGTGGAACGGTTCCTGGCATTTGCGAAGGAGAACGGGATCGAGCGGATTCTGGCCCACGCTCCTTATACGCTGAACGCCTGCTCCGCGGATGAGCATCTGCGAGAGCTTGCGAGAGATACGATGGCGGATGATTTGAGGCGTATGGAGTATACGCCCGGCAACTGCTATAATTTCCATCCGGGAAGCCATGTGGGACAGGGGCCAGAGGCCGGGATCGCGTTTATTGCGGATATGCTGAACCAGATTTTGAAACCGGAGCAGCGTACTACGGTTCTTCTTGAAACCATGTCCGGGAAAGGAAGCGAGGTGGGCCGCGAATTCGAAGAGCTGCGGGAGATATTAGACCGTGTGGAGTGTAAGGAACGCATGGGTGTCTGCCTCGATACATGCCATGTGTGGGACGGAGGCTATGACATTGTTAATGATTTGGAGGGCGTCATTGGGAAGTTTGACCGGATCATCGGCCTGGAAAAGCTGAAGGCCATTCATTTAAACGACAGTCTGAATCCGCTGGGTGCCCATAAGGACCGCCATGCGAAGATCGGGGAAGGCTGTATCGGGGAGGAAGCGCTGAAACGCGTGGTAACGCATCCGGCTTTAAAGGATCTGCCGTTTTATTTAGAGACACCGAATGAGCTTCCCGGGTATGCCAGGGAGATTGCAGTCATGAGAGAGGCAAGCAGATAAAAAATAACTTATAGTTAAAAAACAAAACCATGAATTAAAAGACGCTCAATTGTATACCACTCCGAAGACTGCTATAATAAGACCATGAAGGGCCCTTCTTCATAGAAAACAGGAGGGATTATGTATGGCAATGAATGCGGTAATACGTGAAAAACGAAAAGAACTGGGACTGACCCAGGAGAAGGTTGCGGAATATTTAGGAGTATCTGCGCCAGCCGTGAACAAATGGGAAAAGGGGATCACCTGCCCTGACGTTTCGTTATTGCCTGCGCTGGCCCGTCTGCTGAAAACGGATTTGAATACGCTGCTCTGCTTCAAGGAGGAATTGACAGAACAGGAGATTGCCGGATTCTGTGTAGAAGTGGCGGAGACGGTCCGGGCGGATGGAATGAGCGCGGGAATCAGGCTGGTGCGGGAAAAGGTACAGGAATATCCCGCATGCGGTCTGCTGATTCACAGAGCTGCGATGGTGTTAGACGGCGCGTGGTTTATCAAAGGCTCGTGTTACGAGGAGCGGGAGGAGTATGCGGAGGAGATTATCTCTCTGTATGAGCGCGCGGCGGAGTGCGGTGATGAGAAAGTCGCCACCGGCGCCCGGTTTATGCTGGCATCGAAATATATGGTTCGTATGGAATATGAAAAGTCACAGAAGATGCTGGATTTGCTTCCGGAAAGAAACCATATGGATAAACGTCAGATCCAGGCGAATCTCTATATCAGGCAGGAAAAGCTTGATGAGGCGGCCCGCCTGATGGAGCAGACGCTCATCACGCGGCTGAATGAACTGGAGGGCGTACTGATCAGCCTCGCTGAAATCGCAGTGAAAGAGGGACGGCCGGAGGATGCCACAGACATAGGGGAACGCTGGAAGGCCGTTGCGGAGCAAATGGGACTGTGGAACTATAACGGGCTGGTAATCGCGCTGCAGGCGGCTCTCGACCGGGAAGATGAGGCACAGAGCGTCAGAATGATCAAAGAACTTTTGAAGGCGGCGGCAACGCCGTGGGAGATGGAAAACTCGCCTTTATTCCGGCATATTCCGGTTAAGGGTGTCCCGGAAACTTATACGAAGCAGATCATTCCGCCTATTTTATACGAATTTGAGAATAGCTCAAAATACGACTTCCTTCAGAGCAATGAGGAATTCAGGCAGCTGATCGAGCAGTACCGAAAGTGACAGTTCCCGGCCCCACTGAAAGTCTCCGCCGGGCGTTCCGGTGCGTGGGAGGGGCTGGGAACTGTCACTTTCGGAGACAAAGTAAAAAATCGTAATAGAAAATTTTGTAGATGGATGGAATCCCGGTATGGTATACTATACTCATATCGGGATATTTATTGTATAATAGGAAAGTGTTCCTATTACACAATAAGCCCTCCGGGCAGGAGGCGCACTCCGCGCTAAGGAAGTATGGTTGCTGAAGCAGCCGCGCTTCGGCGCGAGAGTCCGGCGAGCCGGATTCTTTATTCTAATAAACGTGACAGGAGGCAGAAACATGGGAATTATAAAAGCAGTTACGACCGCGATCGGCGGTTCACTGGCAGACCAGTGGCTGGAGGTCATTGAGTCAGGCAATATGGGAGATCAGACAGTCTTCACCAGCGGCGTGAAAATCCGCAGAGGGTCCAATACGAAGGGAACGGATAATACGATTTCCGACGGTTCCGTTATCCACGTGTACCCCAACCAGTTCATGATTCTGGTAGATGGAGGCAAGATTATCGATTACACCGCGGAAGAGGGGTATTATACCGTCAAGAATTCCTCCCTGCCATCCCTGTTTAACGGACAGTTCGGGGAGGCGCTTAAAGAGTCCTTTGACCGTGTGCGTTTCGGCGGCGAAACTCCTACATCTCAGAAGGTCTATTTCATCAATCTGCAGGAGATCAAGGGAATTAAGTTCGGAACCCCGAATCCGATTAACTATTTTGACCAGTTTTACAATGCAGAACTGTTTCTGCGTGCCCACGGTACGTACTCGATCAAGGTAACGGATCCGCTGTTATTCTACGCCGAGGCTATTCCGAAAAACAAGGCAAGAGTCGAGGTTACGGATATCAATGAGCAGTATTTGTCCGAATTTTTAGAGGCGCTGCAGTCCTCCATTAATCAGATGTCAGCTGACGGGATCCGCATTTCCTACGTGGCATCCAAGGGCAGAGAGCTGGGCGACTACATGGCGGATACTCTGGACAGCCAGTGGAAGGCTAGCCGAGGCATGGAGATTCAGTCTGTAGGTATTGCCAGTATCTCGTATGATGAAGAATCCAAGAATCTGATCAATATGAGAAACCAGGGCGCCATGCTGAGTGATCCCGGCGTGCGGGAGGGCTATGTTCAGGGCTCGGTAGCCAGAGGTATGGAGGCCGCCGGAAGCAATGCGCATGGCTCCATGGCTGGCTTTATGGGCATGGGTGTCGGCATGAATGCGGGAGGAGGCTTCATGGGAGCAGCTTCCAATGCGAATTTACAGCAGATGCAGATGAACCAGATGGCAGGAAACCAGCAGATGGCAGGAAACCAGCAGATGGCGGGAAATCAGCAGATGGCAGCCGGTCAGATGCAGGGCGGCCAAATGGCGGGAGCGCAGCCGACACAGGGCACCGGCCAGGCAGGCGGCAATGGTCCGATACCGGGAACCGGAACCCCGTCCTTTGTACAGCAGGCGTCTGAGGCCAGACAGGCAGCAAGCCAGTCAGGTGACTCATGGACCTGTAAATGTGGAAATGTCAACACAGGAAAATTCTGCCCGGAATGCGGAGCTCCCCGGCCAGCCGGTCCGTGGACCTGTGAATGCGGAACTGCCAACAATGGAAAATTCTGTTCGGAGTGTGGGAAACCAAGACCATGAGTGCGACCATAACATATAAGTGTCCGAACTGCGGCGGCGGCCTGCAGTTTGATCCTGACAAACAGAAATATGCATGTGAATACTGTCTGTCCGAGTTTACTCAGGAAGAGCTGGGACGGCTGAGCCCGGAAGCATCGGCCGATCAGACCGGTTTCCCGTCCGCCGGTATGGCCGGAGAGGAGACGCAGGAGGACCGGAAAATGGAAGGGACACCCGTCCTTTACACCTGTCCCAGCTGCGGAGCGGAGATCGTAACCGATGAGACCACTGCGGCCACCATGTGTTATTACTGTCACAATCCGGTAATTCTTTCCGGAAAGCTGTCAGGAGAGTATAATCCGGACTATGTCATCCCCTTTCAGCTGGACAGAGAAAAAGCGACCGCCATATTTTCCCAGTGGATGAAGAAAAAAAGATATGTGCCGAAAGCCTTTTATTCAGAGGACCAGATCCAGAAGATGTCCGGTGTGTATTTTCCGTATCTGATGTACAGCTGCCGGGTGGAAGGAGAACTGGAGGCCCGGGCCGACAGGCTGCGAATCTGGGTGAGCGGACGGTATCAGTATACAGAGACCCAGACGTACGATATTTTCCGGGAAGGCGACATGGAAGTGAGCCACGTCACCCGCAATGCCTTAAAAAAGGCAAACAGAGAGCTGGTGGAGGGGGTTCTGCCCTATGATATGGAGAAGCTGGAACATTTTACCCCTGGTTATCTGTCCGGCTTCGTGGCAGAGCGGCGCGATATGGAGGAACAAGACTTTTCCGCTGACGTATACGGCGAGGTTCGCCAGTTTGCGCTTGATTCCCTAAAAGAAAGTGTTGGAACGTATGACCGGGTCAGCGTTCGTCGGTCGGACGCGCAGCTGAGAGATGAGAAATGGGAATACGCCCTTCTTCCGGTTTGGACACTCACCTATCATGACCAGGCTAAAAATGAGATGTACTATTTTACCGTCAATGGACAAACGGGAAAAGTTTGTGGAAAACTTCCGGTTGATAAGACGAAATTGTTGATACTGTTTGCAGAAATTTTCTTCCCGGTCCTGTTATTCATGCTTTTGATGGGGTATCTGATATGATGAGACGACAAAGAAATGGTGTATCTGTATACATAAAAAACGGGAGTCAGCTGCTTCGGCTGCTGCTCTTTGCCGTGGCGATTTTCTATCTGGCTGGATTCTGTATGGTGTCCACAGCCTGCGCCTCCGGGAACTCTGACCTGGCAGAAGGTAAAACCAGAGTCTTCGATCAAGCGGGACTGTTCAGCGAGGCGGAGAAGAGTTCCATGGAAGAAGAGATTGCCTCCATGCGGAAAGATATGAACATGGACGTGGTGATCGTCACCACGGATGATGCAGGTGGAAAGTCGGCCGAGAGGTACAGTGAAGATTTTTACACTAACGGAAATTTTGGAACGGGAAAAGACTACAGCGGTGTGATATTCCTGATTGATATGGATAACCGGGAGCTGTATATTGCACCTGTAGGAACGATGAACCGGTTTCTGACTGATAAACGGTGGAATACTATTTTAGATGACGCCTATGAGGGCGCATCGAATGGGGACTATGCGGCCAGTGCCGAAGCATTTTTAGCGGGTGTCCGCAAATATTACACGGCCGGAATACCGGGCGGTCAGTACAACTACGACCGCGACACTGGTAAAATCAGCGTCTACCGCAGCATAACCTGGCCGGAGGCCGCGTTAGCCCTGGCGGTGGCCCTGCTGGCGGCCATAAGCCCCTGCATTGGTGTCAGGAACCGCTACGCGATGAAGAAAGAGAGGAGGCAGGCTGAAAATTACTTAAAAGCCTACCGGGCAGACTGTCGCTTTCGTTTTTCTGCAAATACGGATAATCTGGTTAATAAGACAGTCACTCATATTGTGATTCCAAAGAATACTTCCAGCGGTCATTCCGGTGGCGGCGTTGGTTCTTCGTCCGGCCGCAGTACGACTCATTCCTCCGGTGGCCGCAGCTATGGCGGCGGAGGAAGAAAGTTTTAGAAAGCTGAGCTTAACGGCAGCAGTGGCATTTATCCCCACTGCCGTACCATCTTGAACGGTATATGGGTTAAAATGTGGATAGAGATACCGGTACAGCCCGGTCAATTTCTAAAGTATCCGCGGTCACGATACAGTCATAAGCGAGAATATGGACGCCAGCCTCATGGGCCAGGCGCAGCGCATCCCCGAACTGGGGATGCGTTTTTTGATTGGGCGTAAACTCCCGGATTCCCTTCATCTGGATTACAAACAGGATATAGGCCTCATACCCCGCCTTTACCGCTTCTGCCAGTTCCAGAATGTGCTTGATGCCCCGCTCGGTCGGCGCGTCGGGGAACATGGCGATGCCGTTCTCCTCCAAAGTTACACCTTTGACTTCCATAAAGGCCGGTTTCGTACAGCTCTGAAACGCAGGGGCGGAAGATGGATTGTATGCAGGAGCAGAGGCAGAAATGAGGGGCGAATCAGGAAGCTGAGCACAGGCCGAATCAAAAACCATATCAAAAGCCATATCAAAAGCCATATCAAAAGCCAGATCGAACCGGGATTGTCCATAGGTGACTTCCCTGCGAATATTGGCCAGTCTGAGCGCCGATAGAAATTTTTCGCCGTCATAGCCGTTAACCGGCAGTGTTGGCGCCTGCTCCATGGCATGAAGCCATTCCGCCGCCACCTGGTTTGGAGCCTGGGAATCCATATTGATAAGCAGGAGTTCCCCGTTCCGTTCCTTCAAGACCCCGATCAGCGAGTATTCCGTCTTTCTGCCCAGTGCTGCGGCCTCCGGATGAAACTGAAGCATCACCGCAGCACCCGGCAGAAGCAGCTCTCTGCACCGTCCCGTGTTTTTTACATGGCAGACTACGGTTTCTTCCTCACCGTCCGCCTCTCGCCGGATAGCCACATGGGCGATAAAGCGGTTAGGCCGGCTTATAAAAGTACCCTGTATCATATGTTCATATCTCATGGTTAAAATATATCCTTTCTAAGATTAAAACAGTCTGCATAGCCCTGCGCCTCATTCATCGGAACGAAAATCTCCCATAAAGTGTGATGCACAGTTGATGAAAGCCAGTTCTCAACCCCATTCCGGCAACCGCAAAATGTTACGCAGACTATTCCTAGCATACCACATCACGGGACAAAAATAAATTGAAATGTAATGTCCTCAAACTAAATACATATGTCCGCACTATGAAAACTTTTTTGCTGTTTCTGGTTGCACCTTCAAACAAAGTATGCTACAATTCTGGCAAGGTTTCAGACCAAAAGCATGAAAATACGGCTGAATTACAATATGCAAGAGTAAGAAAGGAAAGACACATCATGGAATTATCCTATCAAAGCACCCGCGGCGGCGAGACCGGTGTGACGGCCTCCCAGGCAATCTTAAAGGGGCTGGCAGACGACGGCGGCTTATTTATGCCGACCTTTATCCCAAAACTCGATAAAACGATGGAAGAACTGGCAGGCATGACGTATCAGGAGACCGCCTATGAGGTGATGAAGCTGTTCCTCACCGACTATACGGAAGAAGAACTGAAGAACTGCATCGCCAGAGCGTATGACAGCAAATTTGACACCGGGGAGATCGCTCCTCTGGCAAAGGCGGATGGCGCTTATTTCCTGGAGTTATACCACGGGAGCACGATCGCATTTAAGGATATGGCTCTTTCCATTCTGCCGCATTTAATGATCACTGCCGCTAAGAAAAATCAGGTAAAAAACAAGATTGTAGTTCTGACTGCAACCTCCGGCGACACCGGTAAGGCCGCCATGGCAGGCTTTGCCGATGTGGAAGGAACAGCCATCATCGTCTTCTATCCAAAAGACGGCGTAAGCCGCATTCAGGAGCTTCAGATGGTGACGCAGAAGGGGGATAACACTCACGTAGTGGCGATCCACGGTAATTTCGACGATGCCCAGACCGGCGTGAAGAAAATATTCGGAGACAAGGCATTTGCGGCAGAGCTCGCCGAAAAAGGCTGCCAGCTCTCCTCTGCGAATTCCATCAATATCGGCCGTCTCGTTCCTCAGGTTGTATATTATGTGTATGCCTATGCAAAGCTTCTGGAGGCCGGCGAGATCGAAGCAGGGGAGCAGATCAACGTGACGGTGCCTACCGGTAACTTCGGCAATATTCTTGCGGCTTATTTGGCAAAGGAGATGGGCGTCCCGGTGAAGACCCTGATCTGTGCTTCCAATGAGAATAAGGTCCTGTATGACTTTTTTCGCACGGGTACATACGACAGGAACCGCGATTTCATCCTGACGACCTCCCCATCCATGGATATCCTCATTTCCAGCAACTTAGAGCGCCTCATCTATTTAAGCGCCGGCAGCGATGCTAAGGCCAATGCAGCCCTGATGAAGGAATTGAGCGAGAAGGGAAGCTACACGGTGACAGAAGAGATGCGCGGATTCATGAAAGATTTCCTCGGCGGCTTTGCGTCGGAAGAAGAGAACCGTGCCACGATTAAAAAGATTTTCGAAGACACCGGATACTTAATTGATACCCACACAGGCGTCGCAGCGTCTGTATACAACCATTATAAAGAAGAGACAAAGGATCCTGCCAAAACTGTGATCGCGTCCACAGCCAGCCCGTATAAGTTCTCAGGAAGCGTCCTGGAGGCCATCGACGGCGTTCGGCCGGAGGAAGATGAATTTGCCATTGTGGACCGTCTGGCAGAGCTGTCAGGCGTTGCCATCCCACAGGCTGTAGAGGAGATCCGTACAGCGCCTGTGCGCCATACCGCGGAGTGCGGCATTGATCAGATGCAGGCCATGGTAGCCGGGATTCTTTCGGTATAATCCGTGCAGCTCACCTGGTACAGCATTGCATAGATTCCTAAGTAATAGCACCCGCTATCTACGCCAGGAGCATACCTGCGAAGCTGTACCAGATTTCTTCGGATTTTTTACTGGCTGTCCGCACTGGGCAGAAGTCTGTAAAATCATTTATAGAATTCGCTTGCCTTCGTTTCGCAGATAAATCTCTGTCAGAAAATAACTTTCAGACACGCTCCGGGCCATAAAATCGAAAAGATGATGGTCGGAAAAGGCGATATGTAAGAAAATATGTAAGATTGTTATAAAAATCACAATTCAAAAATATTTATCTTTGCAAATGACGCGAAATGGTATATAATGATGTAGAAATGAAATAAATATAAATCGAATTGGAGGTTTGTGATATGTTAGTTTCAGCAAAAGAAATGCTTGAAAAAGCAAGAGACGGAAAGTATGCTGTTGGCCAGTTCAACATCAACAACCTTGAGTGGACCAAAGCGGTCTTACTGACAGCAGAAGAACTGAAATCCCCGGTCATCCTTGGCGTATCCGAGGGTGCTGGTAAATACATGACAGGTTACAAGACAGTATCAGCGATGGTAAAGGCTATGATCGGTGAACTGAACATCACAGTTCCGGTAGCTTTACATCTGGATCACGGCAGCTACGAAGGCTGCTATAAATGTATCGAGGCAGGATTCTCCTCCATCATGTTCGATGGCTCTCACTATCCGATTGAAGAGAACGTTGAGAAGACGAAAGAACTCGTAGCAGTATGTGCAGAGAAAGGCATCTCCTTAGAGGCAGAAGTCGGCTCCATCGGCGGCGAGGAAGACGGCGTAGTTGGAATGGGCGAGTGTGCAGATCCGAACGAGTGCAAGCAGATTGCAGATCTGGGCGTAACCATGCTGGCTGCCGGTATCGGCAACATCCATGGCAAGTATCCGGAGAACTGGGCTGGATTAAGCTTTGAGACTCTGGCTGCCGTAAAGGACAAAGTAGGCGATATGCCGTTAGTACTTCACGGTGGTACAGGCATTCCTGAGGATCAGATCAAGAAAGCGATCAGCCTCGGCGTAGCCAAGATCAACGTAAACACAGAGTGCCAGCTGTCCTTCGCTGACGCTACCCGTAAATATATCGAAGCAGGCAAGGATTTAGCAGGCAAGGGCTTTGACCCGCGTAAACTTCTCGCACCAGGAACGGAAGCAATCAAGGCAACCGTCAAAGAGAAGATGGAATTATTCGGTTCCGTGGGAAAAGCTTAAGTTTGAATAATCCTGGATCCTGAAATGCAATTATTAAAAAAAATACTTGCATTTTTGAGAGAAATGGTTTATTTTAATTAAGGAACGATGGCGTTCTCCTGACAACAGGAGGGCGCCATTTCTGGTATCATAGGAACGTTCGCCCTATAAAACCAGAACCCTCCGGGGGAGGCGCACTCTGCGCCGGAGCGAGAGTCCGGAATGGCGGACTTAATCTGTCACAGATGATTGCGCGCATAACCAGGAAAAAAGAGGAGACTCGAGAAGTCTAAATTACAGACCAAATGAGAGGATGGAAAATTTATGAGCGAAGTAGTAAATGTTGCCGAAATCTTCGGTAAAAACGTATTTAACGAAACCGTCATGAGAGAGCGTTTGCCGAAATCCGTTTTCAAGAAATTAAAGAAGACGATCGAAGACGGAGCGGAACTGGACCCGTCCATCGCTGATGTTGTTGCACATGCGATGAAGGACTGGGCAATTGAGAGAGGCGCGACCCATTATACCCATTGGTTCCAGCCGCTGACCGGTATCACAGCCGAAAAGCATGACTCCTTCATTTCAGCACCGACCTCCGAGGGAAAAGTCATCATGGAGTTCTCCGGAAAAGAGCTGATCAAGGGCGAACCGGATGCTTCCTCCTTCCCATCAGGCGGTTTGAGAGCCACCTTTGAGGCGAGAGGCTATACTGCATGGGATTGTACTTCACCGGCATTTTTGAGAGAAGACGCCATTGGCGTAACCCTTTGCATTCCCACCGCATTCTGTTCCTATACAGGGGAAGCCTTGGATAAGAAGACACCTCTTTTAAAATCCATGGAGGCTGTTGACGAGCAGGCACTTAGAATTTTACGATTATTCGGCAACACCACTTCCAAACGTGTGGTCCCGTCCGTAGGGGCGGAGCAGGAGTATTTCCTGGTTGACCGTGAAAAATATTTACAGAGAAAAGACCTGATTTACGCAGGCCGCACCTTATTCGGCGCCATGCCTCCCAAGGGGCAGGAGCTGGAAGATCATTATTTCGGAGCCATCCGGGAGCGTGTCGCGGCATATATGAAGGAAGTCAACGAAGAGCTCTGGCGCTTAGGCGTTCCGGCCAAGACCCAGCATAACGAGGTTGCGCCGGCCCAGCATGAACTGGCGCCGATCTACGAGCAGGTCAATGTGGCCGTAGATCATAACCAGATGGTAATGGAAACCTTAAAGAAGGTGGCCGGCCGTCACGGCTTAAACTGCCTGCTTCACGAAAAACCATTTGCCGGAGTCAACGGTTCCGGAAAACATAACAACTGGTCCCTGACCACGGAAGACGGTATCAACCTGTTAAATCCAGGTGAGACCCCCCATGAGAACATTCAGTTCCTTCTGGTGCTGTCCTGTATCTTAAAGGCCGTTGACCGTCACGCCGATCTGCTTCGTGAATCCGCAGCAGACGTCGGAAATGACCACAGACTCGGCGCCAACGAGGCTCCGCCCGCTATCATTTCCGTGTTCATCGGCGAACAGCTGGAGGACGTGGTTGATCAGCTTTGCAGCACCGGCGAGGCCACCCATTCCAAGGTAGGAGGCACATTAAAGACGGGAGTCAAGACACTGCCTGATTTATTTAAGGATGCGACCGACAGAAACAGAACATCCCCGTTCGCCTTTACGGGCAACAAATTCGAGTTCCGTATGGTAGGCTCCTCCGATTCCATTTCTTCCCCGAACGTGGTATTAAACACCATTGCGGCGGAAGCGTTCAAGGAAGCAGCCGACATACTGGAAAAGGCGGAGGATTTCGATACCGCAGTACATGATATGATTAAAGAGCAGCTGGCAGCCCATAGAAGAATCATTTTCAATGGAAACGGCTATGCGGAAGCATGGGTGGAAGAGGCCGAGAAGAGAGGCCTTCCGAACATCAAATCCATGGTGGAAGCGATTCCGGCCCTTACCACAGAAGCATCAGTCCGGATGTTTGAAGCATTCAACGTATTTACGAAAGCCGAACTGGAATCCCGTGTTGAGATTGAATATGAGGCATACAGCAAGGCAATCAACATCGAGGCCAGAACCATGATCGATATGGCCGGCAAGCAGATTATTCCGGCGGCCGTCAAATATGCGACCATGCTGGCCGATTCCTTAAGCAAAGTACAGACCGCCTGCCCGGATGCCGATGTGAGCGTTCAGGCCGAACTTCTGACAGAGACCTCCGCCTATCTTTCTGACATGAAGGTAGCGCTGGCAAATCTGATCGATGTAACAGAGAAATGCGGCATCATCGAAAACAATAAGGAACAGGCCAATGCCTACCACGATATCGTAGTCCCTGCCATGGAAGCGCTCCGCGCTCCGGCGGATAAGCTTGAGA
>OJKJ01000408.1_pt1 | contig 24912 bp, 21 predicted proteins | sample 1596491 | NCBI WGS metagenome assembly OJKJ01 (sample SAMEA4350160, study PRJEB24818) | metagenome | biome: human; feature: gut; material: faeces | place: Denmark | collected 2013-09 | reverse complement strand
GTTCCCGAAGGTCTTGTCAGAGTATACGTCCTTCATTGGAAAAGATAAAAGTATTCATGCGTGGATGGCTGAATTATTATGGGATTGCGGATATGAAGAACAGGATAGACGAACTAAACTCATGGCTGTATCACCGTATTCGAATGTGCATATGGAAACAATGGAAGTTACCCAAAACAAGGAAAAGAAACCTAATAAAACTCGGGATACCTGAATATTTTGCACATCAGGCGGCAAACAGCCGCAGGAAATACTGGTATGTAACGGGAATGGGAGCGGTCAATAGAGCATTAACACAAGAAAGACTGATAAACAGTGGCTTTTATGATTTAGCTACTGCCTATCAGTCCGTGCACGTCAACTATTGAAACCGCCGTGTACCGAACGGTACGCACGGTGGTGTGAGGACGGGAGTTAATCACTCCCTCCTACTCGATTATAGGGCTATTTGTCAATCATAAACGAGGACTTTAATTCATACAACGGATGCTCCAACCCCGTAGGCTTATAAAATTCCGTCCCAACATACCGAAACCCCAGCTTTTTAAGCACCTTTTCCGACCCGGCATTTTCAGGATGATGACCGGCGAACAGCGTTTCCGCCTTCAAGACATGAAATGCATACCTTATCACCGCCGCCGCCCCCTCTGTGGCGTACCCCATCCCCCAGTATTGCTTCCGCAGATGAAACCCCAGCTCATAAGTACGTTCACCGCTCTTATAAGGCCGCAGCCCGCAGCACCCTATAAATCCGCCGCCATCCAGCTCGAAAACCGGCCAGTATTGCACAGAAAACCGCCTGTCATGGTCGATCTCCCGGTCCAACCGGTCCGCAATCTCCTGAGGGGTGAAGCGGCCGGAGGCGCAGATCAGCCGCGTCACATCCGGGGCCCCCCACAGCTGGCGGGCAAGGGCGGGATCGGCGTCCGTCCATTTGGAGAAGCCGATTCGTTTTGTCTGTAGGAAATAGTCTCGGTTCATGGTTAGGCCTCCTGAATTTTATGTGTTCTCTACGATTTTATGGATTCCATCATGACTTCCTGCGCTAACCTACAAACTGTTTTTTCCACAGGGGAGAGGGCTCGCCCCTTTTTATAGATCATGACAACGTCCCTTGTCAGAGCTGGACTGCCGATCTGAAAGTAGATAGGATCCACAGAAAGCCGGATACGGTCTTTCCATGTTTCAGGAATTATGGTGGCCCCGAAGCCGGTGGCCGCCAGGCGATGAGCTGTCTCCAAGCCGCCTACCTCGTACAAGGATTTCGGAGTGATATGGTATTTATCAAGCATGTTCCGAGCGTGGAGTCCCATTCCATGGGCTTTCGTGAGTACGATGAAGCGATAATTTTTTAGGATACCCAGATCTTCCACACTCAGAATTTTCGATTCCAACGTTATAGAAGAAAGGCCGTCGTTTGATGGGAGAATCAAAAAAAGACGTTCCTTGTTTAAAAAGACATGGGATACAGATGGCGGGATTTTCGGGGATGTATAAAATGCTAGGTCCAGGCTGCCATTTTCAACTTTTTCAGCCAGTACACTATTGCTGTTTTCGCCGGTTACGTTTAGCTTTACCTCAGGATACAGCCGCGTCAGATATTCAACAAGAGGGGGAAGCATAAATGGGAGTCGGGGAGCGCCCATTCCCAGTGTCAGTTCCTTCAAAGACCGCTGTCGTATTTCATTTAATTTTTCTAGCATTTCTGTTTCAGCATTCTGTACAAAACGAATGTAATTAATATAGCATTTTCCAGCTTCCGTGACAGCCAACGGACTGCAGGTCCTGTCAAAGAGTTTGAGGCCCAGTTCGTGTTCTATTGCGGAAACTACTTTGCTCAGGTAAGGCTGTGATACGAACAGCGCATCCGCGGCTTTGGAAAAACTTTTTAGCTCAGCGATTGCAAGGATATAATTGTACTTGTAATTGCTCATGGTACCTCCCAATTATATAACCGATTGGTTATATGACTATGAAATTCACATCATGGACGGGTGCATTATTCAATGTTACTATCATTATAATCAAATTTGGTGTTACGTCAAGCAATGCGCATTGGAATCAGTAATGTTATGTTAATATTTACAGCCATGACGGGAGGGTTAAACATGAAGGCATTAAAAGATACGAGGATTTTGGGTATGCCGTTTATATTCTATATTATTTTGACTGCTGCGACTGTGTTTATTTCGATGCGCGGCAGTTTGCTCGACAACATGATTGGGGCAATCGCCTGTTCCATGCTGATCGGCACGGGCCTTGGCGTAATTGGCGACAAAATTCCTATCTGGAATCAATGGTTGGGAGGCGGTATTCTATTTGCAAATCTCGCAGCCTCCGCCATCACCACCTTTAAGATTCTTCCCGAATCTACCATCAAGACATTGGAGAATTTTAATAACGGAACTGGATTTTTGGAAATGTTCGTGGTGTTTCTGATTTTGGGTTCCATTTTATCGGTGGATAGGGATTTATTGATGAAGTCCTTTTTAGGCTATATCCCCACCATTTTAGGGGGCGTGGCAGGGGCGTTTTTATTGGGCGCGGGGGTAGCCTTTATCTTGGGAAAATCTCCTATTGACGCGTTGCTTTCCATCGCTCTTCCAATTATGGGAGGAGGAAATGGAGCGGGAGCATTGCCTATGAGTAAAGTCTACGGGGAGGTTACAGGGAAGGATCCGTCCGCCTGGTATGCTGCATCCTTTGCAACTCTGATGCTGGGGAATATTGTGGCAGTATTGTATGCCGCGGTGCTGAATAAACTGGGGAAAAAGTATCCCCAACTTACGGGAAACGGACAGTTGATGAAGCTGGATAACAAATATTCTGAAAAAAAGCAGATCGCGACCTGTAAAACCGAGATTTCTCATTATGCGGCTGCCATTGCTCTTGCCACGTTCTGTTATATATTTGCCGATTATTATGCAGCGCATATTTCGATTATCAACAACTGGCTGCATTTGGGCTTTAAAGTACACAAATTTGCATTTATGATTATACTAGCGGCTTTATTAAATGTTACAGACTGTGTTCCTATGGAAATTCGGGCAGCCAATAAGCAGATTCAGGGATTTTTTGTGAAGTACCTCTCATTCCCGTTGTTGTTTATGGTTGGATTGGGAACTAATTTGAATGATTATCTGCAGGTATTATCCATTGTAAACATTGTTATCATCTTGTTTGTAGTGTTAGGGGCATGTCTGGGCTCAGCGCTTGTTGGAAAGTTGTTCCACTATTATCCTATTGAGGCTATGATTACTGCCGGGCTCTGTATGGCTAATGCCGGAGGCTCGGGGGATGTTCAGGTATTGGGAACTGCGGACCGGATGGAGCTTATGCCTTATGCTCAGATTTCTTCCAGGATTGGTGGAGCGATTATACTTCTTATCGCCAGTTTTTTATTCAGCACATTTTTATCGTAATTACATGGAGGTTGTCATGAAAATTTTCGAGTTTGAGCGGCCCTGCGGCCTGGTATCGTCCGAAACCATCACGGTGCGGGTCATGGTGCCGGACGGGTATGAGTCCGGTGGGAAAATGTACCCGGTACTCTACATCAACGATGGTCAGGACGTCTTTGAGGACAAGGACATTCTGTGGGGCGAGTGTAGCATGGATTATAAGCGCTACTACGGGAATTACCGCCGGTTTCTGCCGGAGTTCATCATTGTAGCGCTGGTATGTCCCAGGGAGCGCCAGGAGAGGACCCGGCTGTACTCCCCATTTTCTCACAAGGGAAAGGGAAATTCGCCGGAAGATTCGGATATAGCGGGCATCGGTAAGATGTATCTGGACTGGATCGCGGACGATTTAAAGCCCTGGGTGGATGGCGCGTTCAGGACCAGAACGGAGGCCGATTTTACCGGGATCATGGGCTACAGCACGGGGGGCCTGTTCGCCATCTACGCCGCGTTGGCCCGGCCCGACCTGTTTTCCCGGCTGGCTGCGCTCAGCAGCGCGGTGTACATATGGAAGGAGGAGCTGGAGGCATTTTTGCAGCGGGGATCCTATGGGCACCTGAAGAGAATCTACATGGACGTGGGTACAAATGAGTTCGGCCGGATCACCACAAAGGAGGAGTTCCTGGAGGGGGCGGAGCTTATGCACAGGGCGTATCTGGAGCATGGCGTGCAGCCGGAGCGAATCCTGTATAATGTCTATCCAGGCGCTGTACACTCGCAGACGGATTGGAAAATGCGGTTCCCGGATGCGTTGCGGTGGATTTTTGGGGATATCTGACCGGATAAGACTGCGCTGCCGTGACGGATTGCCTGGCTGAGGCTGAGTTTCGTCCTGGCAGAGTGCCCGCCCCCAGCCCCACATCTGTCCAAACTATCATCAAAACACGCCCGGAGTTCATCCGGGCGTGTTTCACGTTCTCAATTCTGTTTTTTCTCCACCGCAATCCAAAACTCGCAGCAGTAATCCGGCGACGTCACATCCGCCGACGGGTACACCTCAAAATCCGTCCCCCCGCAGGGCTGGTACTCGCTGGTGGGGAAGAACTCGCTGTAGATCCGGTGGTACAGTTCCTGGAATGCCTGGGGCATGCTGCCGGTGCAGGTGAACACCGCGTAGGTGTGGGCCGGAATCTCCTCTACGCAGAGGCCGTCCCTGGTCACGGGCTGACCGTTGTAGGCAGCGCCGATGGCGTAGGGGAAGTCCGCGTCCACCGCGTCCTTTCCGAAGCTGGCGCCCACGATCCGGTTGCCGAACAGATTCTCCTTCGGCATGTACCGGCAGAGCGCCGGGATGGTGCCGTCCGTGCTGCATTCCTGCCAGAAAGCGGAAATCTCCACCGGGGTCAGCTCCTCCCTGGCACTCACCCGCTTCTTTTTCATCACCAGCTTAAATGCTTCTTTTGTCTCGATTCTGTAATCCATGATATTCCCTCCGCTTAAAATCAGTTTGACGGAAAGACGGGAAAATGATTTCAGAACCGCGCCGTTGTTCCTGGCCTGGGACGGCGTGATGCCGTGAAAACGGGTGAAGGCCCGGCTGAAGCTCTCGGGGGTGTCGTAGCCGTATTTCAGGGCCACGTCGATGACCTTTTCGTCCGATCCGGCCAGCTCGCTTCCGGCCAGGGTCAGCCGCCGCAGGCGGATGTATTCGCCCAGAGTGAAGCCGCAGAGCACGCTGAACACCCGCTGGAAATGAAAACTGGACGAACAGGCGCGCCTGGCGGCCTCCTCGTAGTCGATGGGCTCGGTTATGTGTTCCTCCACATAGTCCAGGGCCCGCTGTATTCCGGTAATCCAATCCATCACATTCTCCTCCTTCCGCAAGTTTCGTCATGCCGTGCGGTCCAAACCGCAGCAGGCATATCTAAACAATACCGGAAAGCGGCAGAATTCTCTTGACTTTCCGTGCGGAGCGCTGCCTGGCGTACTGCGCCGGCCGTTCCGGGCCCTGACTCCGGGCCCCATATCCCAGGCCCAACACCTCGGGGCCCTCACATCCCGGGCCGTCCATCCCTATTTCTCGTCGCAGACCTGGAAAATGTAGAATTTCAGATAGTAGGATTCCTCCGCGGCCCACAAAATCGGATGATCCGCGGCCTGGGTGCGGTACTCCACCTGGCGCAGGCGCTTGTGGGCGCCGCTTGCGGCTTCGCGGATGGTCTTGGTGAACAGCTCCGGGTCCATGAAGTGGGAACAGGAGCAGGTGGCCAGATAGCCCCCGTCCTTCACCAGCTTTAAGCCCCGCAGGTTGATCTCACGGTACCCCTTTACCGCCTGCTTGATGGAGCTGCGGGACTTGGTGAAGGCCGGCGGGTCCAGGATCACCACGTCGTAGCGTTCTCCATCTTTTTCCAGTTTGGGCAGAAGGTCGAACACGTCGGCGCAGAGGAAGGACACCCGGTCCGAGAGGCCGTTTAAAACCGCGTTCTCCGTTGCCTGGTCCACGGCCAGCTGGGAGGCGTCCACGCCCGTGACCTGTCCGGCCCCAGCAAGGCCGGCGTTTAAGGCGAAGGAACCGGTGTGGGTGAAGCAGTCCAAAACCCGCTCAGGGGCCAGGCTGCGGCACAGGTTCTGGACTGCCAGCCGGTTGTATTTCTGGTCCAGGAAAAAGCCGGTTTTCTGGCCGTCCTCCACGTCCACCAGGTAGCGAACGCCGTTTTCCACGATCTCCACTTTGGTGTCAAATGGCTCCCCGATGAAGCCTTTAAAACGTTCCATGCCCTCCTGAAGGCGCACCTTGGCGTCGCTGCGCTCGTACACGCCGCGGATATTCACGCCGTCCTTTGCCAGAACCTGCAGGAGCTTGTCCAGGATCACCGGCTTTAAGCGGTCGATGCCCAGGGCCAGGGATTCCACCACCAGCACGTCGGAGAACTTGTCCACCACCAGCCCGGGCAGGAAATCGGCCTCGCCGAAGATCACCCGGCAGCTGGAGGTGTCCACCGTGGCCTTGCGGTAGTCCCAGGCGGCTTTTACCCGCTGTTCCAGAAATACCTCGTCGATCACGGCGTCCTTCCTGCGGGACAGGAGGCGTACGGTCAGCTTGGAGCGTGTGTTGATGAAGCCGTGTCCCAGGCAATATCCGTCGAAATCCTCCACCCGGACCAGGCCGCCGTTCTCAAATTCTCCCTGGATGGCCTCGATCTCATTATCATAAATCCACGCGCCGCCCGCTTTTAAGGACCGGCCGGCGCCCTTGCGGATGCGCACGACAGCGTTTTCTTTAAACAAATCCATTTTTTTCTCCATTCTATTTACATGTATTTTCTTGATAATAGCATAGAATGGGAAAAAATTCATCCATTTTCCAACACGTGGATTCCCTGATTGATGATCTTCTCCGCCAGGGTGGCCAGCTCCTCAGGAGATTCCGTGAGACCGGTCTGGAGCCAATACTGCACCAGGCCTACGCAGCCGGACACAATGAAGGAATAGTAGGCTTCGAAAAATGCGGAGTTTCCGCTGCGGAACACCTCCATCCAGTCCTGTAAACATTTCTCCCGCACCAGGTGCTTCAAGCGGTTGACGAAGTTTAAGTCGCCGTTCTCTCCCAGCAGAATATATACCAGGTCGGAGTTGTCCTTGACCAGGTGGAAGATATCCACAAATACCGCGGCCAGGTTGTTGGTCAGGTCCTGGGCGTTGTGCCGGTACATCAAACTGTTAAACTCGTCCAGCAGTTCATTTTCCGTCTTCTCAAGCAGATCGAACACGTCCCGGTAGTGCAGGTAAAAGGTGCCGCGGTTCAAGTCCGCCATGTCGGTCAGCTCCCGCACGGTGATGTCCTGAACCTTCTTTTCTTTCAGCAGGCGCGTCAGGCACTCGCGCAGTTGCTTTTTTGTTTTCCGGACCCTGCGGTCCACTGTCTCTTCTCCCATGATAGAGCCTCCTCGCTGTTTTGGCTTTGGGTCGAAAGCCGGTCAAACTTCTCAAAAATTTAATATTCCGTTCATAGACGTTAGCTGGAAAAATGTTGATTAATAGTCATTAACTGGAAAATTAATCATTGTATATAACGCCATTAGTTAGTATAATCCATTATAGTCAATAAATAGACATCTGTCAATTACTAAAATGAAGGTTGTATAACACAACGAGAGATGGATAATAGATTCTGGAATAAAAGTCGGGGAGATGACGGAATGAGTGAGTGGAAACGGGAGACAAGGCAGGGCAAAGCCGCGCCGGGGCTGGCGGTTTTGAGCGCGGTATTGGGAGCTGCGATGCTCACCGCGGCCTTTCCGGCTGGTGCGCTGGCGGCGGAAGGCGGCTGGCAGCAGGACGGGACCGGCTGGAAATACATACAGGAGAGCGGAGCGCCCGCGGCCGGAGGCTGGAGCCGGATCGGAGAAAACTGGTACTGGTTCGACGGCCAGGGCTATATGGAAACCGGTTGGCTGACAGACGAAGGACGTACCTATTATATGGAGGAGAACGGAGCCATGGCGGTGGGGTGGCGTGAGATCGGCGGAAACTGGTATTATTTCCACGAGGACGGAGCCATGAACACCGGGGACGTGACGTTGGGAGAGACAGAGTGCCGGTTTGGCGTTGACGGCGTTTTTAAGAGCGCAACCCGGGTGGAAAACACCGGCGGAGGCGCTTTCCAGGTGGGCTGTTACGATGAGATAACCCAGGCGCTGTTTGACCAACTGAACGAGGAAAAGACGGAAGAGTATTTCGAAGAGTATTCGGAGCGCGAGGATGAATATGATGGAGATATGAAGCGCAGCTACGACAGGAACGCCACCTTCCAGGTGTACGAGGACTTAAACCGGGCGGCCATGCATCGCCTGGAGGCCGCGGGCGCGTCCGGTTATACGAACGGCAGCATCCCGGGGGAGGGAACGGTAAGCGATTATCTGAAATCCATCTCCTACGGCTCGGGCCGGAACGCCATGGAGCTGTACCTGCAAAACTGCGAGGATGATTCGGATGCCTACGACAAGTTCCGCTCGAAGATGATGGACCGCTATGATCAGAAGGCGGACCGGAAGTATTTGCCGGAGTATTACCGGAAGATCGGCATCGCCCACCGGGAAGAGGGCGGGAAGCATTTCTTTCTGATTATTATGCTGCGGTAAATGCCGCAGAGGTAAATGAGGAGTTTGGCCATGGGACAGAGATTGCTTGATAAGCTTAAAAAGAGAAAAGAGCCGGACAGCGGGCAGGATCAGGGCGAGAAGGAGCGCGGGTCCATCCGGCTGGCGCACTTTATCATCCGCAGGAAAGGGGTGATTGAGTCCATATTCGCGGCGGGGTGCATTTTCAGCCTGCTGGCCATGCTGTTTGTGAATGTGAACTACGACCTGACAGAATACCTTCCCGCCAGCGCCGAGTCCCGCATCGGCCTGGATAAGATGGAGGAGGAGTTCGGCTATCCCGGCACGGCCCGGATCATGTTAAAGGACGTCACCCTCTACGAGGCGAAGCAGTATAAGGACCGGCTGGAAGCTGTGGACGGCGTGGATCAGGTACTTTGGTGCGACAGCACCGTGAATATTTATTCCGGCGAGGATTTTATCAACCAGAAGGATATCGAGGACTATTATAAGGATGGCTGCGCGGTGATGGACGTGACCTTTGTGGAGGGCGATACCGCCAAGAGTACCTCCAAAGCCATCGACGAGATGAAACAGATCACCGGGGACAAGGGCTACTACGTGGGTATGGCGGTACAGAACAAATCGCTGACCGAGAACGTGGAGAGCGAGATGAGCCTGATTTTGACCGTGGCCATTATCATGATTTTCGTGGTGCTGTGCGTCACCACCACGGCCTGGACTCAGCCCATCCTGTTTCTGCTGGTTATGGGCGTGGCGATCCTGCTGAACCGGGGCACCAACATTTTCATCGGAACGGTGTCATTTTTGACCAACAACGTGGCCATGGTGCTGCAGTTGGCCACCTCAATGGACTATTCCATTTTCCTGCTGGATTCCTTTACCCGCGGAAAGGGGGAGGGGCTGGACGATGAGGAGGCCATGGTGAACGCCATCGACGAGGCCATCAATTCCATCCTGGCCAGCAGCATGACAACGGTGGTGGGCTTTTTAGCCCTGGTGTTCATGAACTTCACCATTGGCTTTGACATGGGCCTGGTGCTGGCAAAGGGAATCGTGTTCAGCCTGCTGACCGTGCTGTTCCTCATGCCGGCCATGATCCTGAAATTTGCCAAATGGAATGAACGCACCAAGCACCGTCCGTTTCTTCCGGAGTTTAACAAGCTCAGCAGCTGGGTTTACCGGGTGCGCTACATCATTCCCACCATCATGCTGCTCATCACCCCGGTGGCCTATGTGGCCCAGGGAATGAACGATTTCCTCTACGGAAACAGCGCGGTGGGCGCCAGCGAGGGCACGCAGGTATACGCGGACGACCAGATGATCGTGGAGAAATTCGGGCGCAGCAACATGATGCTGGCCCTGTTCCCCAATACCTCCCCGGTGACGGAGAAGGAGATGTCCGACCAGATCGAGGATCTGCCCTATGTGAAGAGCGTGACCTCCATGGCCAACACCCTTCCGGCGGGCATTCCGGAGGAATTTCTTCCGTATTCCATCACCAGCCAGCTGCACACGAAGAATTATTCGCGAATGCTCATTTACATAAGGACAAAGACGGAGAGCGACCAGGCATTCAAATGCGCGGACGAGATCCAGTCCATTATCCAAACCTACTATCCCCAGGGGTCTTATCTGGTGGGCGAGACGCCGTCCACCCAGGATATCAAATCCACGATCACGGACGATTACAACCGGGTCAACAACCTGTCCATGCTGGGCGTGTTCCTGGTGGTAATGTTCAGCTTCCGGTCCTTTATCATACCGGTGATTGTGATGATCCCCATTGAGATCGCGATTTTCCTCAACATGGCGATTCCCTATCTGGAGGGGGATACCATGGTGTTTATGGGGTATATCATTGTCAGCAGCATCCAGCTGGGAGCCACGGTGGACTATTCCATCCTGCTGACCAACAATTACGTGTCCTGCCGGAAGAGTATGGGGAAAAAGGACGCCTGTATCAGCGCGATCAAGCTGTCCTGCCCATCGGTGTTTACGTCGGGCACCATTATCATTTTAGCCGGATATATTATCCACTTTATATCCACCACGGCCGCGATCGGCGACCTGGGCCACCTGATCGGAAGGGGCGCGCTGTTCAGCGTGTTCCTGGTGCTGACCGTGCTGCCGGCGCTTTTGGTGCTGTGCGACCGGATCATCACCAGCAACGAGTGGGACCGCTTGCAGAAGTTCCTGAAAAAGCGGCATGACCGGCGGGTGGAACTGTTGAAGAAAGGACTTAAAAAAATGGCCGGAAATGGAAATGCGGCCGGAAACGAACCAATGGAGGTGAATGGCGATGAAGTATAGCAGAAGAATCACGGCGGCCGTGTTGGCGGGCCTTATGCTGTGCACCAACATAGGTGGGGCAAATGAAGTTTACGGCGCGCCGGCCGGGGTGGACGTGGATGAAACCATGTACGTGAACCTGGATTATTATGGAAAAACCAGCAAGGTCAACGTGGTGAAAAGCTGTAATTTCAACGGCAATACGGAGTATACGGATTACGGAACCTATGAAAATGTGGTGAATATGTCAAGCAGCGTGGCTCCCCAGATCGGGGACGGGACGGTGACCTGGACCATGCCTGCGGACCAGACCGGGCGTTTTTACTACCAGTGCACCATGGGAAACGACCAGGTGACGCTGCCCTGGGATTTCGACGTGTCCTACAAGCTCAACGGCGTGCCCGCCAACGCGGATCAGCTGGCCGGGGCTTCGGGTCTGATCGAGATCAATGTGAAGGCAACGCCCAACGACGGCGCAAGGGAGTATTACCGCAACAACATGCTGTTGATGGTGGCGGTGCCCGTGGACCTGAGCAAATGCTACAGCGTGGACGCCGAGGGCGCGCAGACCCAGAATCTGGGAGAAACCACGGCGGTGGTGTTCACGGCTCTTCCCGGGGAGGAAGGGGACTACACGGTGCGCATCGGCACGGACAGCTTTGAGACCATCGGCGTGATCATGGCCATGGCCCCGGGCACGGTGGAGGATTTGCAGCACATCAAGGATCTGAAGGAAGCTAAGGACACCTGGCAGGACGCCGGGGATGAGCTTTACGACAGCCTGGAGCAGATGGCGAAGTCCGTGGAGTCCATGCGGGACGGCGTGAACCAGGTCCAGTCCGGCCTTCAGTCCGCTGAGAGCGCCAGACAGACCTGGAGCGGTTCCAAGGACGACATTCTGGCCGGAAACGACCAGACCCTGGCGGCGCTCACCGCCATGTCCGGACAGATGGAGACCATGGTGCCCCATCTGCAGACCGCCAAGGACTCGGCGGAGGTGGTGCACAACGGAATGAACAACATTGTGGACACCCTGGGCCAGATGCAGGATCCCCTGCGCAAGCTGCACACGCGGCTCAAACACGTGGAGAACAGCATGGACAGTCTGTCCACGGAGCTGCCGGAGATTCAGGAGTTGATGCTCCAGGTGATCGCCCTGGACGCCCAGTTCCAGGCCAACGAGCAGGTTACCCTGACCGGAATGAGCAGCATCCAGCAAGCGCTCTTGGATATCGGGGAAGATTATTACGAGGAGCCTGAGCGCGCAAACGCTTCGGGCGGCGCGGGAAACTCCGGGGCCGGGAATGCGGGGCAGAGCGGAAATGGAAATGAGAGTGGAAGCGAGAATGGCGGAAGCGGAAGCCAGACGGGCGGAGGCCAGAACGGCGGAAGCGATGAGAGCGGAAACCAGGCGGGCGGAGGCCAGAATAGCGGAAGCGGAGAGAGCGGAAGCCAGGCGGGCGGGAGCCAGAACGGCGGAAGCGGAGAGAGCGGCAGCCAGGTGGGCGGAGGCCAGAATGGCGGAAATGGAAGCGATGAGAGCGGAAGCCAGGCGGGCGGCAATCAGAACAGCGAAAGCGCTGGAACGAATGGTGCGGACGGGAATGGAAATACCGTGGACGGCGGTTCCGGCAGTGGAAGCGGTAATGAAAATGCAGGAGATGCCAATAAGGATAGCACAGGAGAGAACGGCGGCACAGGCAGCAGCACCGGCAGCGATACCGCAGCGAACGGAGGAAGCTCCGCAGGCAGCGATACCGCAGCCAATGAAGGAAGCGGCGCAACAGCCGACGGCGCTGCAGCGGGTAGTGATACATCGAGCGGCAGCGATACCACGGCAAGCGACACCAACTCCGGCGGTGATCCCTCCACTTCCGGCGGTACCCTCACCTCCCGGGCAGGCGCGAAAATCAGCGCCGATACCGGATTAATAGCGACCATCACTCCCCACAGCGCGCCTCTCGTGACCGCAGGGGCGGATTATCCCTTAAGTCCCACGGAGGTATTCCAGAGTCTGAACGCGAAAAAGCAGCTCCTGGAACGGCTCTCCAAACAGAGCGGCGATCTGGTGAGCACCATGAGCGAGATGACGGAAAACACCGGCGACGCGGCGAAATACAGCCGGGAACTGATCGATAACCTGGATTTCCTCATCGAGGATATCACGGCGTTAAACGATTCTCTGGACGTCTATTACCCGGATCTCCAGGACGCTCTGACCGACGCCCAGGAGCTGGTGAACCGGACCACCGAGGCCCTCAACAGCGGAATCAGCACCATGACCATTTTGCAGAACACCCTGAAAAACAGCAGCGACGATTTTGACGCGGCCGCCAGGGAAAGCCTGCGGGGCAGTATGGCGCTTTTGGACAAGAGCCTGGACATTCTGGACAGCACCACGGCCATGCGCAGGGCCGGGCGCACCATGAAGGACACGCTGGACAACGAACTGGACAAATTCGACACCGACAACCGGTTCCTGTTCATGGACCCGGAGGCAGAGAAGGTATCCTTCACTTCGGACCAGAACAAGGCGCCCAAAACCTTGCAGATCATTTTGAGGACCGACGAGATCAGTCTGGACAGCGAAGATAACAAGCCTACGGACGTGGAGACGGAGAAGGAGCATGTCAGCCCCCTGCGCAGGATGTGGAACGTGCTGGTGAAAATGTGGCAGGCCATTGTGTCCATTTTCAAGGAGCGCTGACCACCTAAGGAGGCGGAACGCAGATGTCCGAGGCCGGGCAGCACGGCTTGCAGGACTGGAAAGCGGACCTGATTTGTGGACACTGGAAAACCCACAAAACGGCCTCCTTTCCGGTTGAAATCCAGGTCAAAAACCTTTATAATGAAAATCAGGCGGTAGCGTTCGCGCTCCCGCCTGATTCAGTTATCCCGCAGCTATGCCTGCGGGCTTCTGACCCCGCGGACAGCCGCCGAAGGTCCATCAAGACATGGCAAGGCACAGCGTATCCGCGAGAATAACGAAGGGCGGCGTTGACCAATGGCGGAAATCATGAAGCAGGAAAAAACAAAATACAAGCTGGCGAATTCCATCAAGGAGTGCATGAAAACCGCGCCGGTGGACAAGATCACGGTAAAAAACATTGTGGAGGGCTGCGGCGTCACCCGGCAGACCTTTTACCGGAATTTCCTGGACAAGTACGACCTGATCAACTGGTACTTTGACAAGCTGGTTCTCCAATCCTTTGAGCAGATCGGCATGGGCCACACGGTCGGAGAGAGCCTGACCCAGAAATTTGCATTTATCCTCAATGAAAAGGTGTTCTTCACTGAGGCGTTCCGCTCCGACGACCGGAACTCCTTAAAAGAGCACGACTTCGAGCTGATCCTCCAGTTTTACACGGACCTGATCGCACGCAAGACCAGCCAGCCCCTGGACGGCGAGCTGCATTTCCTGTTGGAAATGTACTGCCAGGGTTCGGTGTACATGACGGTCAAATGGGTCCTTGGGGGCATGAAGGACTCCCCGGAGCAGATGGCCCGGACCCTGGTGGAAGCCATGCCGCCCAAGCTGGCGGAGGTGTTCGGAAGGCTGGAACTTCTATGAGCCGCGGCGGTTCGCAGGCACCTGCTCTACCTGGCCTAAACGAATGGTAGAGCGGACTAAACTGAGGGTCGGTTGAGTCTTTACAGGGGGAATATTACAATGCAATTATCAAACAAAATTGACGGGGGTAAAAGGCGATGAAGAAAACACTCGGTGTGATAATTGCGGAGCACAGAAAAGAAAAAGGCATGACGCAGCTGGAACTAGCTGAAAAAATGGGAGTGACGGACAAGGCTGTCTCTAAATGGGAACGGGACCTGTCCTGTCCGGACATTCATTCACTGCCCAATTTGGCGGCAATCCTCGGTATTTCCGTCGATGATCTTATGCAGATAAAAAATGAAGTTCCTGTTTCCTCAAAAAAGCCAAAGGAAGTGATGGATATTCTTTTTAAGGCGGTTGCTCTGGCAATGGGGATCGCCGTAATCGTCCTATCGGTTCTGGACGCGTTACCCGTGGAAAGCGGAATCACGTTGCTGGGAATCGGAATGACCTGCATCGGTATTTCCCTGCTCAACAATAAAGAGTAAGGTACCATGGGAATGTTGGACAAAATATCTAATTAAAATTAGCAATATGCACAAAGATTAAAGGAAAGTGACAGACCGGCAAGTTTGTCACTTTCTTTTTAAATTTGGCGTTGTTATAATATTAACAATAGAAAACACAAAGGCACCGGCAAAGCCGGAAGCATTTTCAAGAAAAGGAGAAGATAACAATGGCAAACAGAATCGTACTGAATGAGACTTCCTACCACGGCGCAGGCGCCATCGCGGAGATCGCGGGAGTGGCGAAGAGCAGAGGCTTTAAGAAGGCTTTTGTCTGCTCCGATCCCGACCTGATCAAGTTCAACGTGACCGGCAAGGTGACCAGCGTATTGGAGGACGCGGGACTGGATTATGAGATCTATTCCGACATCAAGCCCAACCCCACCATCGAGAATGTGCAGACCGGCGTGGCAGCCTTCAAGGCTTCCGGCGCGGACTACATCATCGCCATCGGCGGCGGCTCCTCCATGGACACCGCTAAGGCGATCGGCATCATCATCACCAACCCCGAGTTCGAGGATGTGAGAAGCTTAGAGGGCGTGGCCCCCACCAAGAATCCCTGCGTGCCGATCATCGCCGTTCCCACCACCGCCGGAACCGCCGCCGAGGTTACCATCAACTACGTGATCACCGACGTTGAGAAGAAGCGCAAATTCGTGTGCGTGGACCCCCACGATATCCCGGTAGTGGCTGTGATTGACCCGGAGATGATGGCCTCCATGCCCAAGGGGCTGACCGCTTCCACCGGTATGGACGCTCTGACCCACGCCATCGAGGGCTACACCACCAAGGGCGCCTGGGAAATGACCGATATGTTCAACTTAAAGGCCATCGAGGTGATCGCCAGAAGCCTGCGCGGCGCTGTGGACAACACCCCTGAGGGACGCGAGGGAATGGCGCTGGGCCAGTACCTGACCGGCATGGGTTTCTCCAACTGCGGACTGGGCATCGTGCACTCCATGGCCCACGCTCTGGGCGCTGTGTATGACACCCCCCACGGCGTTGCCAACGCCATCCTGCTGCCCACCGTGATGGAGTATAACGCTCCCTGCACCGGAACCAAATACAAAGATATCGCCATTGCCATGGGCGTTGAGGGCGTGGAGAACATGAGCCAGGACGAGTACCGCAAGGCCGCTGTGGAGGCTGTGAAGAAGCTGTCCCAGGATGTGGGCATCCCCGCCGACTTAAAGGCCATCGTGAAGCCCGAGGACGTGGATTTCCTGACCCAGTCCGCCATGGACGACGCCTGCAAGCCCGGCAACCCCAAGGATCCCAGCTTTGAGGATATCAAGAATCTGTATCTGTCCCTGATGTAATCAGAATTGAATCAACCGGAAAACAGGACCTGGAGAGGGCGCCGCGAAGCCATGACGCGGCGCCCTTTTCCAGGTCCTGTTTTCGGTTGTGGCCCAAACCAGCAGACCACAAAAAAATGACAGTGATCATCATTGCATACCCCCCATCCCTGTGATAAACGATTCTTGTATAATTGAACAGAAGTCAGAGGATAGTCTGGTGGTTTCCTTCGGAAATAAACGAAGGAGGATATGTAACATGAATACACTTGAAGTGTTGACATTGGTGCTGGTGATTTTCGCAGCACTTACTTACATAGATAACCATCAAAATAGAAAATAGCTATCCTCTACTCGCAATAGAGGATAGCCCGTAACTGAAAATTATGAGTTTATCCGAAGCGCAATCATCGGACTACCCAATGTCCTTTGATTACTTCTAAGTAAATTATACATGGGGTACTTGAATTTTTCAAGTACCCTTTTAAATTTGTTTGTGTCAAATCATTTCCCGGTTACCGCTTCAGTCTCCGCCTCAAAAGCCTCCCCGAATTCCTCTTCCCCTTAAACTCCCCATTCTCCACCAGAATCTCTCCCCTGCGGACCGTGCACACCGGCCAGCCGCGGGAAACGAAGCCCTCGTAGAGGTTGTAGTCCAGTTCCTCGGGATAGTGAAGGTTTTCCCGCACCAGCGGAACGTTCTTTTCCGGGTCCACCACGATGAGATCGGCGTCGCTGCCCACAGCCAGGCAGCCCTTCTGGGGGTAGCAGCCAAAGACCTTGGCGGGATTGGTGCTGCCGACTTCCACCAGCTTGTTCAGGGAAATGTCGCCGTTGTTCACGCCAATCATCAACAGCCCGAACCGCTCCTCCAGGCCTGGGATTCCGTTGACCGGGGTGGTGAAATATGGAATCTTCTCACCGGTATCCCCATTTACTTCCAGATCCTTTTCCTTTACCGTCCGGGAGAACACCTCGTTGTCGGAGGTCACCAGGCTTAAAGTGCCGTCTTTAATTCCCTCCCACATGGCCCTCCGGTCCTCCTCGCTTCGCAGCGGCGGGCTCATCAGGTAATTGATCCCGTCAACCCCTTTATTTTTCGCATCCGTCAGCGTCAGATAGTGTCCACAGGTCTCAGCCTGCACCCGGACGCCCCGCTTTTTGGCCTCACGGACCAGGTTGACCGACTCTTTTGCAGATAAATGGTAAAAATACACCGGCGCGTCCAGCAGCCCGGCAAAGGTGAGAATGCGGTTTACCGCCTCCGCCTCGCAGGCATTTGGCTTGGCCTGGTTAAAATACTCCCAGTCCGTCTTACCCTCGCTCAACAGCTTTTGGGTCATGAATTGTGCGATATCGTTGCTCTCGGCGTGGAATCCGCACAGCGCGCCTTCCTCCTTCGCCACCTCCATGATCCGCAGAATATCGGCGTCCTGGATCATCACGCCCGGATAGATGGTGAACATCTTGAAGGTGGGAACGCCTTTCTCCACCAGTGTTTTCACCGTATTTCTCAGGTCGTCCGGATCGTCCCCGGCCGTGATAAACTTGGCGTGCACGCTGTAGTCCAGGGCGCCCTCGGCCATTTCATCGAGCCGTTCCTCCACCGCCTTCAGCACAGGCGTGTCCTTTGTGGTGGTGCTGAAGTCCATAAAGGAGGTCACGCCGCCGAAAGCCGCGCATTTGCTGGCAGTGTAGAAATCCAGCATGTCGATGGTGTTGCTGAAGGGGGCCTTCACATGCATGTGGGGCTCGATCAGACCGGGCATCACATACTTCCCTCCGGCATCAATCACCCGGGTATGTTCCCCGATCAGTCCGTCCAGCGAACCGGCTTCCGCAATATGCGATATTTTCTCATCCGTCACGCCGATGTCGGCCCGAAAGGTCTCCGAGGCCGTCACCACAGTTCCGCCTCTCACGATCAAATCCAACATAAAAACCATCCTTTCTGGAACTGTCACAGTTCCACACAGAAATTTTGCAAAATCCCTATACGTCCTTCGGGTCGTAAGCGGCTCCCCAGGTCTTGGGCACAACGGAGCGTTTCACCATGATCGTCAGCGCCACGATGGTGGCCACGTAGGGCAGCATTTGCAGGAACTGGTAAGGGATAACGGAGCCGGTGGTCTGGAACCGGAGCTGGGCCGCGTCGGCCGCGCCGAAGATCAGGCACACCAGGGCAGTCCGGATGGGATCCCATCCGCCCACCACGCAGGCCGCCATGACGATAAATCCCCGGCCCGCCGCCATGCCGCCGGCGGAAAAGTATCCCACCTCGCCCAGGGTCAGCACGCAGCCGCCCAGGGCTGCGAAAACGCCCGAAAGAATCACGGTCTGGTATTTCAGTTTGATTACGGAAAGGCCAGCCGTTGCGGCCGCCTTGGGGTTGTCGCCCACGGCGCGCACATTTAAGCCCCATCTGGTCTTGTAGAGGATGTAGCCTGCGATAAAGGGAAGAATCAGCGCTACCCAGGTGCTCACCGGCTGGGCGAACAGCAGAGGGCCGATAAAGGGGATATTCTGCATGCTTTTGGGGAACAGCGTGGGAAATGTAGCCACGCGGTTCTGTCTGGTCTCGGACATCAGGGAGAACAGGGCGTCCGTGGCGCCCAGGGATATCATGTTCACCATCAGTCCGGTCACCACCTGGTTCGTTCTGCGGGAAACCGTGAGAAACGCCACGATCAGCCCAAGGAACGCGCCGATCACAATCGTAAAGAGAACCGCCAGCACCAGGCTGTTCATATAAAAGCCGGCCGCGATGCCCACCAGCGCGCCGAACAGCATAATGCCCTCAATGCCCATATTGATCACGCCGGAACGCTCGGCGTATACCTCCCCGATTGCAACGATCAGCAGCGGGGCCGCCCACCGCAGGGTCGCCTGCAGCCAGTCAATAATAATGTCGATTGTCATGTTAGTTGCCCTCCTTTGCGTCAGAAGCCCCGACATTCTCTTCTGCGTCGTCGTCATCCTTACTGTTGTCCACAACCCTCGATAAACGGCGGCTGTCCACAACGCCCACGCCGATTACAAACAGCATGCAGGTGGCGATGATAATGGAATTCATGGAAGAAATAACGCCGGTTTCGATGGACATGGTCGCGCCGCCCGCCTTCAGCGCGGCAAAGAACAGCGCAGAAAATATGACGCCCAGGGGATTGCCGCCCGCCAGCAGGGCCACCGCCACGCTTTCATATCCCACGTTTGTGACGAATTCCATATACACCCTGCGCTTAAGCCCCATGACCTCAACCGCGCCGGAGAGGCCGCCGATAATGGCGCCGATCATGATGATTAACATGATCTGTTTCCTGGCATCCACGCCCGCGTATTTGGCGGCGTTGGGGTTGGCGCCCAGCATCTTGGTGCGGTAGCCGAAGGACGTGTAATTCAAAATAAAATAGAAGATCACGCACAGCAGAATGGCTAAAAACGGCCCCGGATGGAGGCTGGAGCCTTTCATCAGGATCGGAAGCAGGGCGGTGGAGGCGAACTGCTTGCTCATGGGATAAAACTTGCCGATCTCCGCGATGGGAGCGAAGCTGGAAACCACCCAGTTGGTCAGGTAGATGGCAATGTAGCTCATCATGATGGTGGAAGTTACCTCATTAACGCCCTTGTAGGCCTTTAAGTATCCGGGGATCAGCCCCCATACCGCGGAAAAAGCCGCCGCGCAGAGGAAGCAGATCAGAATATGTAAAAACGGAGGCAGGCCCAGCTCCAGAATGCCGACCATGGAAGCGCCGATGGCCCCCAGGTACATGTAACCCTCCATTCCAATGTTCCACACGCCCGCTTTAATTCCCAGGGAAACGCCGATACCGCCGAGCAGCAGGGGGGAGGCCCGCACCAGAACATTGCTGAGGGCCTGGGCGTTGCCAAAGGCCCCGCGGATCAGCGCGCCGTAGGCCAAAAACGGATTGACGCCTGAAATTGCGATTAAAACGGCGCTGGCGATCAGTCCCAGCACAATTCCGAATACCGTGCGGCCAAAGGACACCGCCATATCCCCCAGAAAGGGGAGCTTTAAAAAACTTGTCTGATTTAACTTTTTCATCTACAGCACCTCCGGGACCTGTCCCAACATCATCTGCCCAATCACCTTCTGATCTGCCGTCGCCCCGTCCAGCTCTCCCATGATCTCGCCGTTGAAAAGCACGATAATCCGGTCGCTTAACGCCATGACCTCCTGCAGCTCCGCGGAGATAAAAAGCACGGCCGCGCCGCGGTTGCGCTCCTTCATCAGGATGTCGAGCACATTGTCCACAGCGCCCAGATCCAGTCCGCGGGTGGGATGGGCCACCAGATCCAGAACCGGTTCGGGATCCAGTTCCCGGGCAATGACCACCTTCTGCTGGTTTCCGCCTGAGAGGTTGCGCACGCGCACGTCCTCGGAGGGCGTTTTGACGTGGTATTTTTTAATCATTTTCCTGGCGTGTTTCTTGATCGTCTTGTAGTTCAGGATATTTTTCTCAGCAAAGGGTTCGTTGTAATAATCCTTGATGATCAGATTGTCCGCGATGGTAAAATCCATCACCAGCCCGGTCTTTTGCCGGTCCTCGGGGATAAAGCCCAGAAACGACGGGTCTGCGATCACACCGGTGATGGGCTTTCCCTTGATGGTGACGGAACCGCCGGTGAGCTTTCGCATACCGGAAATGCACTCCGCCAGCTCACGCTGTCCGTTGCCGTCCACGCCCGCCACGCCCACGATTTCGCCCGCGTGGACCGTCAGATTCATATTTTTGAGAGCCGGTATGCCGCGGTCGTCCACCGCGTTCACATCCTTCATGACCAGGATCGGCTCCCTGTGTTCAAATTCGGGGCGCTCCTTGCGCTCGATTGAAACGGGCCGCCCCACCATCATCTGGGCCAGGGTCAGCTGGGTGGCGTCCTTTGTGTCCACGGTTCCGATGAATTTTCCGTCCCGGATGACGGTGACGCGGTCCGTGATCTGAATCACTTCCCGCAGCTTGTGGCTGATGAAAATGACCGAGCGCCCCTTTTCCGTGATGTGCCGGATGGCGCAGCAGAGCTGGTCGCTCTCCGCCGGGGTCAGCACTGCGGTGGGCTCGTCCAGCACCAGCACCTTGCAGTCCCGGTACAGAGCTTTCAGGATTTCCACCCACTGCTGCTTACCCACCGGAAGCTTCCAGACGATCTCGTCGGGATCCACAAACAGCTCATACTCCTTGCACAGTTCCAGAAGCTTTTTCCTGGCGGGTTCCAGGTCCAGAATCTGCTTTTTGGTGGGGATGCCGAGAATGACATTTTCGATCACGGAGAGGGTGTCCACCAGTTTGAAATGCTGGTGGACCATGCCGACGCCGTGGGAGATGGCCTCGGAGGGAGAGCCGATCTGCACCTCCTTGCCGTCCAGCAGGATCTTTCCGCTGCTGGGCGGGTAGAGGCCGTACAGAACGTTCATCAGCGTGGTTTTTCCCGCGCCGTTTTCCCCTAAAAGTCCCAATACCTCGCCCTTTTTACAGTCGATACTAACGTTATCATTTGCCAGAACACCGGGGAATTTTACCGTAATATTCTGCATTTGCAGTGCATACTTGTTTTCTTCCATAGATGGGTCTATCCTCCTGAGCATAGGATGAGGAAACGAGGGGGGAGGCCGTAAGGCATCTCCCCGGATGTCGTTTCCCCGATTCAATCAATCAAATTTAGTCGGCAATGTCGATCTTGCCCGCAAGCAGGTCGGCCACGGCCGCGTCATAGATCGCCTTCTGTTCCTCGGTCAGCTCCATATTGATCACAGGGCGGATGCCGTTTTCAGCCATGCCCAGCACATGAACCTTTCCGTCGCACAGTTCGCCCTTGGTCTCCCGGTATCCCAGTTCGTCCCAGGCAAACACAACGCTTCCCGCGGTAACGTCCTTTGCGCCGTAGTCCTCGGCGTAATCAGCCACAGCGCCCACAACCTTCACGTTGCCGGAGTCCTGAGCGGCTGCCGCAACGCCTGCGCCCGCTGCATCCAGGCAGGGGAAGAGCACGTCGTAGCCCTGGGCGATTACGGCCAGGCAGGCCTCGCGGGCTTTTACGGTGTCGGCCCAGTCGCCGGTGGTGATGGCGGTGGTCTCGATGTCTGGGTTTACATAGGCAACACCCTTATAGAAGCTGGCTTCCATCATGCGGTGGGTGTCGTAGAATTCGCCGGTCACCATGGCGACCTTGTTGTTCTTGGTGTTAAGGCCCGCCAGAACGCCGCCGATAAAACCGGCGTGGCTGTAGCTGATGGTTGCCGCGGACATATTGGGCAGGTCAAAGGTATCGGTGCCCACGGAGAAAACAAACTGCTTGTCCGGGAACTCTGCGGCCACGGTGGCAACGGCCTCTCCGAACTGGCCGCCCTGTCCGATGATGATCTGGTATCCCTGCTGGGCGAACTGGCGGAGCACCTCCACCTGCTCGTCCTGGGTGACGTTCTCCTTGTAAGCGGTCTTGATTCCCAGCTCGTCCTTGGCTTTCACCATACCCTCATATGTAAACTGGTTGAAAGCCTCATCCGTGATCAGGCCGGGCAGGATCATAGCCACGCTGTTGTCCCACTCGGACGCGCCGCTTTCGGTCTTGCCAGCCCCGTCTCCGGCTGGGGCCGCCGCGCTGCCGCTGTCGGCGGGTTTGGAGGCGCAGGCGGATAAACACATTGCAGTGATCAGAGCGATACTTGTGATGGACATTAATCTTTTTTTCATAATGGATTCTCCTTAAACAAATTTTTTTGTCAGCAAGGGTTCATTTTTCAGGTTCTTTTGATCCGGGGTTTTATAGAGCCCCTTTTTGGACAGACCGATGTTGCCGCGGCACATCATTTCAAGGGTGCGGTAGGCTGTCTCCACCGGATCCATGACCGGAATACCCAGTGTGCGGCTGACCGGCCCGCTAAATCCGGTCATCCCGGCGCAGCCCAGGATCAGGACCTCCGCCCCGGCGTTGACGGCCCTTTGGCCGGTTGCGATCAGGCGTTTTACCATCTCGTCCCGGTTGGCCTCGGCGTCCAGCACGCTCATACTGATGGGAAATACCCCGGCGCACCGGCTCTGCATCCCGTATTGGGTGACCATATTTTCCATCATGGGCACGGCCTTCTCGGAGGCGGTCAGGATGGAAAAACGGCTGCCCAGAAGAAGGGAAACGGAGATGGAGGCCTCCGCGATGCCGATCACCGGGCAATCGCAGATTTCTTTTGCGGCGTAGAGGCCGGGGTCCCCGTAGCACGCGATCAAAACCCCGTCGTATTGTTCCGTCTTCTGTTCCAGGAGGCGGCACAGCCCGAATGCGGCCAGGGTGTAGTCGTAGAAGGATTCCAGGGCTTCCGGGCCGAAGTCCGGCCTCGTCACCGTGACGGAGACGTCCGGGGATTTGGCCTGTTCCACCGTCCGCCGGATATCCTCCGTCATGGCTTCTGAAGTGTTTGGGTTTACAATCAAAAGGTTCATTGGTTTACCTCCCGCATTTTTCTTCCACATGTTGCGGCCATTGCCGCACGCTTATTGATGGATGCGGGTTCCCGTCTGGCCGCGGACGCCTTCCTTAGCCTTCTCCAACAGCGTGATGAGAGCGGTGCGCCCGGGCTTGGACTCGGCGAATTTCACGGCCGCCTGAACCTTGGGGAGCATGGAGCCGGGGGCGAAATGCCCTTCGTCCATGTATCTGCGCGCTTCCCGGGTGTCTAAGTCGTCCAGCCATTTCACGTCCGGCTTTCCGAAGTTGACGGCCACCTTTTCCACCGCGGTGAGAATGATCAGGAAGTCGGCGTTCAGCTCCTCGGCCAGCAGTTCGCTTGCAAAGTCCTTGTCGATCACGGCCCCGGTGCCCTTTAAGTGGTTGCCCTGCCGGGTGACCGGGATTCCGCCGCCTCCGCAGGCGATGACCAGCTGGCCAGAATCCACCAGGGAGCGGATGGCGCCGATCTCGACGATCTCGGCGGGTTTGGGGGAGGCCACCACGCGGCGGTAGCCCCGGCCCGCGTCCTCCCGCATGATATACCCATATTGTTCCTCGGCGGTTTTCGCCTGCTCGGCGGTCATGAAATGGCCGATGGGTTTGGTGGGATTGTCAAATGCGGGATCATCCGCGTCCACCCGGACCTGGGTGATCATGGTTGCCACCGGGATATGGTGGATTTCCCGGTTATAAAGCTCCTCCCTCAGGGCGTTCTGCAGGTCGTAGCCGATGTAAGCCTGGCTCATGGCCACGCAGACGGAGAGGGGAGTGTTGGGCTGGCTTGAGTCCTCGCGGCTGAGCGCCGCCATGGCGTTGTTGATCATGCCCACCTGGGGGCCGTTTCCGTGGGCCACGATGACCTCGCTTCCCTCCTCGATCAGGTCCACGATGGCTTTGGCCGTGATTTTGACGGCCTCCATCTGCTCGGGAAGGGTGTTGCCCAGGGCGTTTCCGCCCAGGGCGATTACAATACGTTGTTTCTTAGCGTCCATTTTGAAGTTCCTTCTATGGTTTATTTCGTGCAGCGTTACTTGAATACCCGGGGAGTTCCCTTCTCTTCCAGCTTCTTTAAGACGTCGGCCGGGTCCGCGAACTTAGCCAGCATGATCATAGCGGCGATCACGTAGGGTTTGAAGCTGGCTTCCTTGTACAGCGGGTCGCGGTAGCGGTCGAATACGGAAGCCTCAACCTCGCCGTCCTTGCAGCTCACATCGTTGA
>OJKJ01000407.1_pt1 | contig 24971 bp, 17 predicted proteins | sample 1596491 | NCBI WGS metagenome assembly OJKJ01 (sample SAMEA4350160, study PRJEB24818) | metagenome | biome: human; feature: gut; material: faeces | place: Denmark | collected 2013-09 | reverse complement strand
ATCTGTCATTTGTACTTTGTGTACGGGTTTCTTTTCTCTTGCCATAATAAAAGGCCTCCTATGATTTTTATTTTACCATAGAAGACCTTATAAAACCTTAGTTACAGAAAAACTTTCACATACTCACAATAAGCTATTCTGTCACCCATTTTGAGTATCGCCAAAAACCTTGCAATCCACGCATTCCCTCGCAAGAATGCGACATGCCTTCATTGACAACAGATACTTTATTAATTCTATTTCAATCCACTCATTCCCTCGCAAGAATGCGACCAGGTAATACTCATGCTGCCCATATCCCTCTGTATTTCAATCCACGCACTCCCTCACAAGAATGCGACCAGCTCCCGCGCCGGAACCAAACTATGGACAGATATTTCAATCCACGCACTCCCTCGCAAGAATGCGACTGACTGGCATTTTGTCTACAAAGGCTTGATGTGTAATTTCAATCCACGCACTCCCTCACAAGAATGCGACGTACAGAAGGCGCTGCGCTGAAGGCGGCCATGGAATTTCAATCCACGCACTCCCTCACAAGAATGCGACGAATGGATAGCTCCAATTTTGGTAAACAAAGACATTTCAATCCACGCACTCCCTCACAAGAATGCGACTAATTTTGCTTTGGCTGATTACAAGCAATGGTTTACATTTCAATCCACGCACTCCCTCACAAGAATGCGACAGCAACCATTACCAAAAATCCCTTCTAATCCCGTCAATTTCTTATCCCTATTGTACCCCTCCTCTCTCAAAAACTCAACCTTTATATTTCCACCGCACCATATTCTCCCATAAATCCCCAATTTCCCAGTGCGAATCCTCCTACATTTTCATGTTCACTTAGGATTCGCACTATGTATCCTCTACATTTTTCTCCGCCCACTACCTTCTATCTCCTGTAGCCCCGTTTTTAAATCTCACACTCCCCCGCTACATATCGCCTCAAATCAAGGTTTCCGCTCAATATCAGTTCCTTCACCATCCGCAACATAGTCTCCCGCTCTTTTACAGTGATTTTCATGACTTCGCCTTCGGAACAAACTTCCACCGGTATCTTCATACCCACTCCCTCAAACCCACAATCCACCTCCCGGATCGCCGGATCCTTTTCCAAATACAACCGCAATACCGCAGAACCAGACCCGTTTGCGTCGGCCAACTCGCCCGATGCTTCCTGTTCGCCGCATATCCTCCATATATTGAAGAACGTTTCCGCATCAAACTGAACCGTCACTTTATAATGGCTCACATCCCGCATTTCCAAAATCCAGGACGGTCCTTTCAGCCAGGGATACTGCTCTGTCATTAAAACCGGTGATATTTTATCCGCCTCTTCCATGGCTTGCCGTATCCCAGTCAAAAGCATTTCCGGCAGGTTCTCCCCGCCAAAAAGGCAGGTATACTGCTCAAACGTGCGCTCCGACCGGGACAGCCGAATCATTTCCGGCTGGACCATATTGATGCTGCGTCGTTGCAGGGCTGTGATCATCGGCTCCTGCGCGAGCGCCTGACACAGTGGTATATAGTTTCGTTCGATTGTCACGGACTTTTCCACTTGTTCACCTCTCTCAGATTCCTTTCGTCGGACTTTAGCCGGCGTGTCGCTCCGCCGATGGCTCACCGGGCCGTTTTTCCCGGTTTCTCCTCGATTCGTTTCGCGCACCACTTCTCCAACGGACATATTTCACAGTGCGCCTTTCTGGCTGTGCACACCGCTCTCCCATGGTAAATCAACTGAAAATTAATACGGTTCCAGTAATCCATCGGCAATACCTTCTGCAGCTCCAGCTCAACCTGCGCGGGATTCTTCCCCAAAGCCCACCCTAAACGGCGGGAAATTCTGAATACATGGGTGTCCACCGTCACGCCTGGAATCCCGTGGACATCCGCCAGGTACAGTGTCGCGGTCTTGCGGCCTACTCCCGCAAGCCTGAGCAGTTCCCCGATTGTTTCCGGAACCTGGCCCGCATATTCTGTCACGATCTGACCGCAGCACTTTTTGATGTTTTTGGCCTTACTTTTGTAAAGACCAATGGATCGGATATTCCGTTCGATTTCCTCCACCGGGGCGTTTGCCATATGCTCCACTTTCGGATAATTCCGGTACAACTCCGGCAAGACTTCCTCCACCTGCTTATCCGTACTCTGGGCGCTGAGCATAATCGCTACCAGGAGCTGCCACGGTTCCTGATGAAAAAATCCCGTCTTGGTTGTCCCGTATAAACGATCCAGCTGTTTCAAAACCGGCATGACCTGCTTTTCCGTATCGATTTTCTTCTGTTTTTCCTCTGACATCTGTACTCTCCTGCGAAGCATTTACATAAAATCGAAAAGGCTCAGCTGCCTGGCCGCCTCTGTCTCTCGCGGCGGATTCGCGCGTTGGGCCAGGAATATTTCTTTGGGCATATGATCCAAAAATGGTGATGGTTCCTGGGAAGTAGTTATAATCAATTCTTCTTTTGCCCGGGTCATACCCACAAAAAACAATCTCCGCTCTTCCTCAACATCGATCCGGCCATTTCCATTTTCCAGAGGAATCAGGCCCCTTCGCGCTCCATAGAGCAGCACCACGGGGAATTCCAGGCCCTTGGAGCCGTGGAGGGTCATCAAGGTCACCGCATCCGCCGTGTAACTCTTTTTGCCGCAGCGTTTCAGATCGCTCTCCCGGCCGAAGGTCAGGTTTTCCAGAAACTCCGGCATATTTTTGTAGAAAACGGACGTGGAGACAAGCTTCTGCATGGCTGCGTCCTCGGTCAGGCCCAGGTCCGTGATCCATGAATCAAGCATTTTCTGCGGGCGGACCTTTTTAATCTGCTTCCTATATTTGTCAACCATTGACTGAAATATGCAGTCGGAAATGCAGTCCTCACCCAGTCCCCACAGCAATTTCAGGCACAACCGCCGTGACAGCCCATCGTCGGGATCTGCCAGGCTGCGGAAAAAGCAAATGGTTCCGCGCACGCTGTCCGCCTCAAGGTACTCGTCGCGCCCTGCCACAACATAAGGGATTCCCTCGCGCCTCAGGCATTTTTCCAGCAGATCCGCCTGGCGGTGGGTGCGGTACAGCACCGCTATTTCGGCAAAGCTTCTGGGCCGGCGGTCGTCAGGGCAGGAAAATCCCTCCTGCGCGTCCAGCATGTCGATTCCACCGATCAGGCGGTTGATTTCCTTTGCCACAAATATGGCTTCCGCCATCTCACCTGTGGCGGTCACCACCCGCACCGGGTAGCCTTCCCCGCGGTTGGCCTTCAGACAAGGCCGGGCGCCGGGATTGACGGAAATCACGGCTTGCGCCGCAGTCAGCACCTGAGGGGTGGACCGGTAGTTCTGCTCCAGCCGGATCACCTCCAGCCCCTTTTCATCCGCCTCCAGGCGCTCGAAGCATTTCGCATCCGTCCCGCGGAAGCTGTAAATCGCCTGATCCGGGTCGCCGATCACAAACAATTCTCTCCCACATCGGTTCCATGCGCGGATCAAACGGTACTGAACCGGGTTGATGTCCTGAAACTCGTCCACCAGCAGATAGGAAAATGCTTCCGGCTCCATTTGGGACTGCTCTGCAAGCTCCAGCGCTTTCAGCAGCAAGTCATCGAAATCCAGAGCGCCGATCTGAGCCAGGCCCTGCTGATAATTTTCCGCGGCCGCTTCTAACTGGGCGCGGGTTGGCTGGGAGGGTGCGGACGCATGATCCGCCTGCATTTCTTCCTGCTCCGCTTCCTGAATTTCCGCCTCTACCTCATCCGGGGCGCTGCCCGCTTTTTTTAGGGATATGTAGCGCAGAAGCCGGGACGGTTTTATGGACAGGCCCTCCGCCCGGATGGCTTCGCGGGCAATTTCCAGCATTTCCGACTCGTCTGCCATCAAAAACTCCAATCCCAGCTTTCTTAAGAGATCGAAGCAGATCGAATGAAATGTGCCGATCCGGAGTTTTTTTACGGCCTGCTTCCCGCCCATTTTCTCTTCCAGACGGGTGCGCATCTCCTCCGCGGCCTTGTTGGTGAAGGTGACGGCAGTGATCTGCGTCGGCTTCACCCTCCGGGTTTCAAGCAGATAGGAAATACGCTCCACCAGCGTTCTGGTCTTGCCGGTTCCCGGCCCTGCGATCACCGCTACCGCCCGTCCCGCAGAGCGGACCGCCAGCGTCTGTTCGGGATTTAAGACCAGCGGAAAATGAACGGTTGAGGCGGCATTTTCGGCCATTTGTAAAATTTCAGGATCGGAATCCGGCCCGGAAAAAGGCGTATTTTCCGCTGGCGAGGAGGCCGGTGAAGAGGCGGAAACGTTGTCATTTTCTGCGTCTTGAATCGCTCCGGCCGGCGCTGCCACGGCGGCGGTTTCATCCGCGGTCCATCCGGCAAACAGGCTGAGCTGCCCGTCCAGATTATCGATCTCGGAGGGGGTGAACAGTTTGATTTTCCCGTATTCACCGTCAAATCCGGGCAGGCGCTCCACCTTTCCCTCCCGCAGGCGGCGAATGCCCTCGGACACCAGATAGCCCGCGTTTTCGCGTATGTCCTCAATGGGAATCTCCCGCAGGATGGAAAACTCAGTTCCCAGGCCGACCAGCATTTCCTCGTACTGAACCTGAACCTTTGCGCTGGCGGCGGAACGGCCGGTGGAGGCCGCAATCACCTCCGGAAGGGGCACCAGACTTTCAAATGGACGCGCCCCCTCCAGCTGGAATCCCTCTTTCCGGTCCGCCAGCTGCTCCACGCGGTGGGACACGCCAATCGTCAGCTTTTTGCCGCAAACCGGGCATTTCCCGTCATAACGCTCCGCTTCCACGGGGCTGAGGCAGAGGTGGCATTTCCGGTGACCGTCAAAATGGTATTTGCCCTCCTCGGGGAAAAACTCAATGGTACCCTCAAGACCGTCGCCCCGCTGGATGGCTCCGTATAGGCCCTCGTAACTCATTTCAATGTTCAAAAGATTGGCCTCGCGGCCCAGCTTTGACGGGGAGTGGGCGTCGGAATTTGACACCAGCTGATAGGAGTCCAGCGCGGAAAGCCGCCAGTTCATGGGCGGGTCCGAGGACAGGCCGGTCTCCATGGCATGAATGTGGGGCGTCAAATCTTCATAGCACTCCTCCACCGTGTCAAACCCGGAAAATGCTCCGAATAATGAGAAATGGGGCGTCCAGATGTGCGCCGGAATGTAGATGGCTTCCGGACAGATTTCCAGGGTAATCTCCAAAAGGTCCCGGCAGTCCAGGCCCAAAATCGGCCGGCCATCGGAGTGGATGTTCCCAATGGTTTCCAATTTCCGGGAGAGCAGTTCCGCGGACTCAAGGCTGGGCAGCAAAATCACGCTGTGCACCTTGCGCACTTTTCCATTCTTTTTATAGATGGAACTGATCTCGCCCGAGATGACAAAACGGGTCCTCCCGCTGCCTGCCAGGGTGCGGTCGCTCAGCCGCAGATCGTCCTTCAGCACGTACAGTCCATCCTCTGCCGGAACCAGCTTTTCCTGCAATTCCTCCCGCCACGCCGGATGGGTAAAATCCCCGGTGCCCAGAATCTGAATTCCCTTACGCCCTGCCCAGTAATCCAGCTGTTCCGGCGTCAGGTCCTTGCTGGTCGCCCGGGAATACCGGGAATGAATATGTAAATCCGCTATGTACATAATGGTCACCCGCTTTTGTTTAAGATAAGAAATATTATAATCGGCTTTGAGGCAGGTTGCAAGGCGAAACAGAGGGGACATACGGTTGGAATGGCATTTTCCATTTACATAAATAGAATTTTCTGGTATCCTTTCCTTATCGTAGCTTTTTTACAGAGGAGGATTACATACTTATGAAGCGTAAACCGATCAAGACAAAAATACCAGAAATTGTAAATTATTGGTTCTCCCGCATTGATGAATCGGACTTTAGCGTGGACGCAGCAGAGGCCCACGAGCGCTGCTGGCGCTGCGGCTGCAAACGCAATCTGGAGCGCTGTCACATTGTACCGGACTCCCTGGGAGGCAAGGATGAGCCCGCAAATCTGGTGCTCCTCTGCGCCCGCTGCCACGCGGAAAACCCAAATGTGACGGACCCGGAGATCATGTGGGACTGGCTGAAAGCCTACAAAGTGCCTTTTTACGATACGCTCTGGTCCATTTTGGGTTTGAAGGAGTATCGGTTCATTTACAAACGGAGTTTCTTTGAGGATCTTGCGGCCCTTGGAATCAGTGATCCGGAGGAACGAAACAGGGAGATGAGGGATATTAAGAGGATCGTGTACCGGCAGGCAACCGTCCACTTTGGACAGCCCTATTTCAACACTGCGACGGTGGCTGGGTTATACCGGATGCAGCTGAAGGAGCTGGCACGGAAATTGGGGAAAACATTAACGCAGGATGACAGCTCTGAGGGAATATCGGGTAAAATGCCGTGGTGGCTGGAGACTTGAGGATTGGGGATGGATTTAAGTTTTTAGATCAAGCGGCAAGTTTAATGGATATTATCCAAAATTGATCTGCGTTTTGGCAGTGGTACGTGTCAGTGCGGCGTTGAGACAGCGGTGTGATGGGCTTTGGCAACACATATCTGCCCGCTTTGTTCGCAGTATGGAACGGTCAATTATGGGGAAGCGCGGAATGCGCTTCCCCATTGCTTCCCGATTTTACTTTGTACTATTTTGTGCAGACAAACGCTCCCATCCGGAATTCCTGCTCCGAAAGGCGGGCACGGATGGTAAAGCCAGCCTTCTCCAGTGCATTTTTGTATTCTTCTTCCGAAAAAAGCGTTATGTGCTGAACGTGGTGGAACTGCTGCACGGCTAATCCTTTTCCGATCAGGTGGAACATTTCCACTTCAACTTTGTCCCCGGAAGCACGTTTTACGGTTTCCATCCGGCAGAACTGCAGGCCATCCCGCTCCCGGCAGTCGGCAACGATCTCTTCTGCAAATGTTTCCTTTGTTCCCCAGGGCGTCAGGATCAGCACGCCTCCTTCCTCCAGACACTCCCAAACGCAGCGGATTCCATTTTCCATGCGCTGTAAATTTTCCGCAAATCCGATGCTGCCGTAGAGATTGACCGCCGCTTTATATCGATGATTCAGTTTAAAATCCAGCATGTCTTCCTCTAAAAATTCTGCGGCTGGCACCTTTTCTCTGGCCTTTTCCAACATTTCCTTGCTCAGATCAATCCCCGTAACCTGATAATGTTTTGCCAGATATAGGCTTTGTTCTCCTGTGCCGCAGGCAATATCCAATATACGGGTATTATCCGATTGGCTATATTGTTCAATCAGTTGTATTACTTTTTCGGTCTCTTCCTCATACTCTTTTGGCTCTACATACATTGCGTCATAATAATCCGCTATGTTTTGAAAATTAGCTGGCATCTTGGTTGCTCCTCTCAAATTGGTTTACGGCGCCGTTAATTTTATTTTACCAGGAAAGTTGAAAATGAATAGACTTATAATATGTGTTGTGTTATAGTAGTAACTGTCTCGTGCCTGAAAATGGTACGTTTTTTATTGGGGCAAAATCGGGTAATTGAGTGATAGGCGGATCGCAAGGGCCCGCAGGCTGCGCCAGCGGGCCAATATTTTCAAAAGAAAAGTCCTGTGGACGGAAAATGCTTCCTGTCCGCAGGACTTTTTTGTTTTTCGAAAAGCAGATGAATGGGGTTTTACAGAGATTGAATTATCTGCCCCGGTGCTTTTCCTTACGTTTTTGCTGCTTCAGCTCAAACAGGCGCTGTTTCTCTTCCTCTCTTTTTTGCCGGCTCAACACCTTGCGCTCTGTTTTCATCTGCTCATGCTGCAAGCTCAGTGCCTGTTGGGATTTTGTTCCAATCCCCACATTCTGAACCTCGCGCCTGGCTTCCCGCTGCATTCGCTTGGGGCTTGCCGGACGGCTTTTCACAGTTGCTTCCACAGCCGGACTAAACCGCAGCCCGAAGTAGCCTTTCCGGATGAAATCTAAAACCTCGTAGTCCTTGGGTTCCGGGCCGAACGTCACTTTACATGCCTCTAACTTCCCGGCACTCACCCGCTCAAAAATTCCTACCCAAAAAGGATCTTCGAAAAATACTTGTAGGGTCACCGCTGCCTTGTCCATTTCTTGTCCTCCTTAAAAGTTTGAATGGGCAAAGAACGGACGACCTAAGGAGGAAGGTTACTGACGGCTTGAGAGGAGAGATTGGAAGATGAGAAGCCGCAACTGGACTACCAACCAGTTTGTGTTTTTATCTTTGTCATTTTTGTTTTACGCTGTTTTATTATAGTATGTAAAAGTTGAGGATGCAAGGAGATTTACTGGCTAGAGCCCATTGATATATTTTACATAATAGAGCCAATCTGAGAGGTCTTTTCAGACTTCGACACTATGAGCAGGTCTTTGGCGTATCTGCGGACGAAAATTCAATCTACGAGGTCTTCGCAGACCTCGACAGGCAATTCCGCCGGAACTGAGCCGGACTGAGATCCAGATTTCAATCCACTAGATCTTCGCAGACCTCGACACAGGGGTACGCCGAGTAGATACTGGTGTGGTCCTATTTTAATCCACGAGGTCTTCTCAGACCTCGACTGGAGGAATTCATGCATTACCTTTAAATGGGCCGATTTCAATCCACGGGTCTTCGCAGACCTCGACGCTTCTTATCCTCGTTGGTCTGACCGCAATCCAATTTCAATCCACGAGGTCTTCGCAGACCTCGACAAAAAGGATAATTCCATAAAATATATGGTGATTGCATTTCAATCCACGAGGTCTTCGCAGACCTCGACTTTTATTCGGCGTGAAATCTCCGGGGAGAACTTATTTCAATCCACGAGGTCTTCGCAGACCTCGACCCGGTTACAGCGCTCGTCATATCAGAAGCCATAGTGATTTCAATCCACGAGGTCTTCGCAGACCTCGACACATATTCCTGCCAACCGGACGGAGTGGGATAGATTTCAATCCACGAGGTCTTCGCAGACCTCGACCAAGGCCCGCTAGCATAGGCAGACAACCAAGCAATTTCAATCCACGAGGTCTTCGCAGACCTCGACCACCATGACGATACCAACCACCGGAAGCGCAATGGATTTCAATCCACGAGGTCTTCGCAGACCTCGACAGCAAACATGCCCAATAAAAAGCATATCATTACAGCACATTTACACAAATATCATTCCACTTCACTACATTCCCCCAAGTTCTTTTATTAAATAGCTTCCCCATTTATCAACACTCGTCTATTATTTCGGTGCGAATCTGCTGGGGAATTTATGTTCACTTGAGTTTCGCACTTGAACGTGTTGATCGACCAATTCCTATAGCCGCCCTAAAGGAATCGCCACTCAATCTGGTACAACTTTAAGCAATACATACTCATCTCCTCAAACGCTTCGGACTAATCACGCCCTATAAACCCATGAGATACTCACCGTTTATTTACATTTCTCTTGAAATTCTCTCTTCGTCCCATTCATTTGAGCCGACTTTCCGGAAAAACACCCATCAAACGCTCTCAAAAAAGCAATGGTTCTTCCACATTAATCCCTTTGCAAAGTCCCACGCGCTCCACTTTTGCTTTGTGGCTGTTTCCCAAATGATAAAAGCGCAGGCTGTCAACCTCTTCATCAATCATACTACACAGTTTCGACTTCAGCAACAGAAACTGAGCATTGTCAAGAACACATTCAAATACGGAGTTTTGCACCCGGGTCCCATAGTTCACGCATTCTTTGGCAACCTTACGCAGCCGGCTTTTTCCAGCGGGTGTTTCTGTATTGACATCATATGTTACCAGCACCAGCATAGCCTCACCTACTTCCAGAAAAATGGCGGATATTCATCGATATCACCACGTAAATATCTTGACAACAGCATCGCCTGCACAAATGGTATCATTCCCCACTCCATTTTCTCTTGTAAAAACGGATGGGTTATAATCTCCTTTTTCTTGTTTTGCCATTCGGTCAAAAGCAGCTTTATGGATTGATCACCCATCAGAACCGCTCCGTCCTCTTTTTTTGTAAAGTCCTTTTTTGTAACCATCTTCCGGTTAATCAGCGTCAGGACAAAACGGTCCGCCAGTACAGGCCTTAATTCTTCCAGCAGGTCCTGGGCCAGAGATTGCCTTCCCGGACGGTCCGTATGCATAAGCCCCACATATGGATCCAACCCTACTGTCTCAAGGGCGGCTGCAACCATATTTCCCAAAAGTGTATAAACAAATGAGAGCATGGCGTTTACGTTGTTTAAGGGAGGACGCCTTGTCCTAGTTTCAAATACAAAATCCTTTTTCTGCTGTAAAATCAACTGATCAAACACCCCAAAGTAAACGCTGGCAGCCTCGCCCTCGTATCCTCTGAGCTGATCCATGTCTTTGCACTGCTCTATATTTTGCAGGGAACATTTCAGAAATTCCGATGCCCGCCCTATTTTATCTATATCCACTTGCAAAGAATGGTCACGAACGGCCCGTTCCAGAACCCTCCTGCTATTATACACCTTTCCCAATATAAAATTTTTCGATATTTCCAGACAGGCTTCCGGTTTTTCGGAAATTTTATACTGCTTTTTTCTGAGCAGCACGTTACCTCTCGCCCCACCGGTGACACGGGCCAGATATTTGCCCTGTGGCGTCAAAAAGCATAATGAGATATTCCGTTTGGCACAACCACCCATGAGGGCTGGGCTGACGCCTCTGTAACCAAATGAGACGATTGCCTCCAGATTGTGAAGCGGGATCCGCCCCATCTCCTGCCCCTCATTAAAAATCACCACATTTTCTCCGTCCAGTGAAAGATAGCTCTCCGGTGTTGTAACATACAACGTATTTAACAATTTTTTCATTCTTCATCCCTCAAAATAGCATTTTGGATATAGGACTTGACAGACACAGCTTTTCCCAGTTTGGGGACACAGATATCCTTCAATGAACAGGCGTTGCAACTTTTTGACCACTTTACCTTGGGCGTATATCTTCTATCATACATCTGATGCATTTCCTGGAACGCTTTTTGCACTTGATCCCGGAGTTGCGTTGTAAATTCCACTGTCTCTCTGCGCCGTATTTCAGCATAGTAAAGAGCGCCTTCCTCAATTTTTATGGACAACATCTCCTCCAGACACATCGCCTGAGCGGTTAATTGTAAAATATCCATCTCCGTAGCTTTAGGCTTTCCTTTTTTGTATTCGACTGGATATGGGACAAATAATCCCCTGTGCCCGTGGAGTGAAATGCCATTCTGATCCTCCCGGAACTCAACGATATCACAGACACCGCTCACTCCCATTTTCCGGGAATGCACCGGAAGTCCCCGGCTGATTACCACATCATTGCGCTTCTCCATGAAAAAAGAATCGTGGGCCCGATTATGAAGCAGTTCCCCTGCAACTGTCCGCTCATTTTCCTGCCACTGCTGCTCGATGTGAATCAGGGCCCACTGCCTTCTGCAAAATGCAAAATGTTGTATACCGGAAAGCATTAAATAATCATCTTCCCTGTATTCCATTATATTTTTCTCGACACCTCCACCGTATCAGGGATCTTCTCTTCGTGGACTTCGACACAGTAGTCGCTGTATTTTCTGGGATATAGGACGTCGTCGTGCTTTTTCACTTCAACTGCCTCGAACAGCTTGTACGCAGGGCAATCCCCCAGTTCTTTGCTGTGCTTAAATACAATCAATTCGCGCACCGCCATTTTCCCGCGGGCCGCCGAATGGTCGATCTCGAACATATTGATAATGGCTTCCCATAACAGTTCCAGATCTTCCTCCGAAAATCCCGTCACCTTTCGAGCGAGATTGGCTGATATGTAGCCCTCTGCGCGGTATAGTGCATAAGGCACGATATTCTTTCTGCCCATCTCCGTTTTCTTATTTTCAGCATCTTTTTCCGTTGTAATTGCAACGCGGGTAATGGTGACCTCCTGGCTTATAATGGGATCAATACTCCTGGCAAACCCCAACTGAACAGGTCCCCTGACTTGTCCGCAGTTCAATGCCGCCTTTACAAATGTTGTCATCACAGCGCCAAATGTACGGATATCATAAAAATTCCGGCACATAAAGTCACGGATTTTCCGGTCCACATCCGGGTCTTTCTTTTTCAACTCCTTAACGTCCTTGTCGTTGGTTTCCAGATATTCGTACGCCATGTTATCGCTGCGGTTCAGCGGCACGTCTTCTTTGATATAAATTTTAAAGCCGGGTTCGTCCTCTTTTACGGTCTCAACATAATTGCGGATTTTCCGTTTCAGACATACGTCTGTGACCAGTCCATAGCCGCTTTCGGGATCAATCCTCGGAAGATTCCCGGCGTCCGGGTCACCATTGGGATTTCCGTTTTCTACGTCGAATAGCACCACAAACTCATACCGGTTTTTAATCACTTCAGCCATCTCACTTATCCTCCTTTTTTTCATATCGTTTCTGGGTTTGATGATAGTAACCGAGAATAAACATCCCCTGTTCTTCCAGTGTCAAGCGCCTCGGGCAGGCAGTTTTTTGATCATCCTTCAATAGCAGCTTTCCCTGTAAATCTTCAAGCAATGTTTCGTAGTAAATTACTTTATTACGACTATTTAATTTTCGGATATGACTATTTTTCAGCTTAAACAGCACCGGAAAGATGATGGCCGGAGTGGCGCATGCCGCATTGAAATACCGGTCCTTTATCGTAGCGTTGATACCCGGATTTGCCTCTTCCTGAATCGCCTCCAATACGGCAAATTCCCGGCCAAGAACATACGCCGGATTGCTGCAGTTCTCATTTAATCCCACCGTTATCTCCTCCTTTTTGATTGTTCCGTTTCGCATAAGATAGGCTTTAATAATTGCCGCCCTTCCCCTGGTTATCTTGTATATACGGTTATCAGGATTATCCTGATCCGCCCGTATTCTTCCGATCACCTCCTGATACAGCGAATTCGGATACCGGCTGCCGGAAATAATCGCCCGGTATACGGCGCCCGCCATATTTGAAACAGGATTCTTATCCCTGGACTTTTTATTCACTGTCTCCTGCAGCATCCGCCACAAGCCCAGATACTCGATCGAATCATTTGACGGGCGGACAATTTCCATCTCATCATAATGGCGTTTCAAATTTTTGAGAATGCCGCCGAAGGTATCCCGATAAAAGAACCGGACTGCGATTCGTGCCGCGTTTGGCGTCAACCCCAAAATGTAAAAGGGCTGGTCCATAGAGATTTTCGTCTCTACATCTCCTACCGCAACCGCCTTCCCGGACTCCAGATTCTTAAAGACCCCATCCAGAATTTCCTGGTTGTCAATCGTGGGGTCCGCCGCCATACAGAATATATTTTGGTAAACCTCTTCCGCCTCTTCCGACCAGTATACGATTGTGGTATCCCCAATCATTGAAGTGTGCTGTTTATCGGCCAACAGGTAGTTTAAAGCCGTCGTATAGGCATATGCCGCGTATATTCCAACCGGAGCGTTGAAACTCTGGGATTTTCCATGGGATTCAAAGGCAGGCGCATTGAAAGATACAAGAGCTGCACCGCTTGATTGCGCTCCAGGCAGACCCTTTATCATGCCGTGGATGCGCGCAATCTCCGCTTTCTGTCCTGTGACCAGGCAAACCCCATCGGCTTTCCCGCCATCTCCGGCGCTGAAGCTCTCCCATGCCGCCCGTATATCCGGGTCTTCCTGCGCGAAATTCCTGTCATAAAAAAACACCAGGTTGGCGCCCGCCATAATTTCCTCCAGATATGGGATCAGAACCGGGTTTTCTGCAGCCTGATCGGGAGACCAATGCTGAAAAAAATGTTTTACAGCGATGGCAGCCGGACTGTTTACGTTTTCTAAAATTTTCAAATGCTTCTCTTTCGCAGCCAGAAAGCATTTTCTGGAACGCTCCGGTTTTCCTTTGCTGTCAATGCCCAACAGATAGCTTGAATTATCACACAAAAAGTTGGCTGATACCTCTGATGACCGCGATAAGAACTGTGGCACCTTCATGTCGATGGACAGCATGACCGTCTTTTTTCCCCGCTGCACCGGCTGTTTCAACGGAATAATTGCCAGCAATTCTCCATTCCCCGACAATTCCAGCCCAAATGACACCTTGGCGTTGCACCATCCCGGACGTGTTATTCGGTCTGCACGTTCCAGCGCTTCATAATAATGCACCAACGACTGTAGAATCATCTCACCACCTCGCAGTCCCTCACATCCAATATGCCATTTCTCAGCACCGCACGGAAAAACATCGGCTTGATGTCCTCTGGATCGGAATAATCGAAATCGTATAGCATATATCCCAAATCCTGTTCCCTGCCGTCTCCATCCTCCAGATCATCCGCCTCGTAAAGTTCAAAGTTGGCAGGAAATTCCCGGCAGCCGAAATATGGCATATGGAAGCATTCTCCCCGGCGAAGGCGCCTCATAACAATATCTTTGAATTTTCCCGGATTATCGCCGGCGCTGGCCCGTTCGGTCATTTCAAAATGTGCCTCGATCAAGTAATCCACATCTTTTAATAGAATTGCTGCCCGCTGCACAATCTCTTCCTTGCTGGCAATATACAGTGGCTTTGAACTTCCGTTTACCGCCCTCAACACATTTCCAGCCAAAACCTTACTTTTGACCTCATTTCTTCGGATGCTCGTAAACCGAATCGGTTTTCTCACCTGAATTCTGTCGATCACCCACCGCATTCCCGGATGCCAGTAAATTGCCTCCAGGATGCCACGCGCAGCGGATGGCGGCATCACATCGTAGCTGCAGCGTTCCACCTTCATCTCCGGGCGGGCAAACAGTGCGTAATCGCCCCAAACGTGAACTCTCACTCCCCAGCCCATCTGTCTCCTCCTTTCTTATCTGCCTCAGGCAAACACGGCTTCTCCACGGCTTACATTGACAAGAAGCCCCATTTCGTCTGAATATAATTTTCTGTCCCGCAAAACATAAATCTGTTCGTCCAATGCTTCCAGCAAACCAGCCCCGTTCAGACTTTCAAAATCATTCTGATATACATTTACACAATATTGACCGGCTTCCCGCAGTAACTGCAGTGAATGCGCTCCATTTCGCAGACTTTCCACAATCTCCTGCGCTCTTATATCCCTGTCAATCAAAATTGCCTTTGTCTCATTTTCAATCAAGTGAAATTGCTCCGCCACTGTGGCAAACGGAAACAGCAGCGAGCGTGAGGCCTGCTCAAACTGATCGACAATATTTTTGGCGTCCAGCCCGTTTCCCCGGAAATGGTACAGGCGCTCGAAATATTCGTGAATCGCTTCCAAAGAGGATATATCTTCATACTTTCTGGCAATCTGCCCAGCCACCGTAATCGGAAGCTTTAGCTGACCAGGTATGTGGATATCCTCCGATTCCTCCAGCGTAAACACAACGGTCTGGCTTTCTTCCGGCTTTTCTTTACCTTCTCTGTTACACCGCCCTCCTGCCTGAATCACAGAATCGATGCCAGCTAATTCCCGATACACCATTTTGAAGTCAAGATCTACTCCTGCCTCCACCAGACTGGTTGCGATCACACGGCAGTTCTGACCATTTTCCAGACAAGTTTTTATTTTCTTTAACAGATTTTTTCGGTGAATGGGATACATAAACGTTGAAAGATGGTACGTTCCGTCCCCTTTTAAGGCTTTATAAACGCTTTGTACGCGTTTGCGGCTGTTGAGAATACACTGAATCTGCCCATGTGTGTTCAACCGTTCTACCAGCGCTTCTTCTGTCAATTCTCTGATCATCTGAAATGTAGTCCGTTTAAAAAATGCATACTGTCCTTGTATATCCGGGCATATTTCAACCGGACGCAGCTGCTGAGGAAAAAATGCTTCAAGTGATGGCTGTGTAGCGGTGCAGAGGACTGCTGTGCAATGGTAATTGGTAACCAGTTCGGTAATCACACGCGTACATGGCTTCAGATAGCTGGCCGGCAGCATCTGAGCCTCGTCGAAAATGATAACACTTTTTGCAATATTGTGCAGCTTCCTGCATTTTGACGTTCGATTGGAAAACAGCGACTCAAAAAACTGGACATTTGTGGTGACAACCACCGGGCAATCCCAATTTTCAGCAGCAAGCTGTTTTATCTTTAATTCTTCTGGACTGTCATAGGAGACATTGCAATGGTCCTCCAATACGTTTATGTCTCCTAAAATATGTCTGAAAATTTGTGAAGTCTGCTCGATGATATTCGTGTAGGGAATCACATAAATGATGTGCTGCAAATGATGTCTGATCGCATGTTGAAGTGCAAATGCAAGGGAAGATATGGTTTTTCCGCCGCCGGTGGGTACTGTCAGCTGATACAAGCCCTGAGCTGCCTGTCCCTTGTCAAAACACGCTTGCAGTATCCGGGAACGCCTGCCATTGATTGTTGTCAAATCGGTATTTTCCAACCAGGCGGCTACATATTGCTTCAGGCGCTGCAGCAGAATGTCCATAGGCTCGGCGGGTTCTCTTCCGGTTTTGCCTTCCTTCATAAATTCTTCCGTATCCAGGTAGTCAGCATCCACAAGGCTGGAAAACAGCATGCGCACGAAAAATGCGGCGCTAAATCCTCCCTTTCCCAGAGGTTTTAAAAGCGGAGCGGGGAACGCTGGAATCTCCACTTCGTGTTGAAATGCGCTGTAATCGTCCAAACGCTTTTTCATTCTTCCCATGAGAGTCGCCTCCCCGGCGGAATCTCCGACGGTACCCCCGTCCAACAAACCGGAGTGATGACCTGAAATACAATATGCGCCAAAGACATTTCCCCGGTTATATAATTCCTTTGCTCCGGCTGTGGCATGGTCCGTGATCGGTCCCCCTTCATCGATTCTCCGTTTAAAGCTGGCGCTGTATTTGCCAATGTCATGAAGGAGCCCGCAGCCGTCCCCCCATTCCCTGCAATCAAATGCCGCGGCGAATTCACCTGCCAGCTTTTGCGTGCCCTGGAGATGTTCGGCGACTGACTGGGAACGGGTTTTGTCTTCGCTGTAGTGGGCTTTATACATTCGCTCTCCCCTCCCCTCTATACAACACATTGTAACATATTCAAGGGTAATTTCAATGTTTTTATGGAAATTATAACCAAGTTATCAACTCAGGAAATGATATTTCCTTCATGTTCCTATACCCCCAATCCCATCCACCATCCCCCGATACCCCTCGCACCGCGTCCGCTCCTCAAACTCCCTGCACACATTAGTCTCCTGTTCGATTTCACAATCCAGTCCTTCCAACCGCTCAAAATACCCTGCCTTATCGTTCACGGTCAGGTAAACCTCCTTGTGTTCTCTATAACACAGCATACTCCCGAAATCGTCGCACCCGTAAGGAGAATAGTCGGAATACTGGCAGGTAAAGCAGCAGCGGAGCAGATATTCCCGGCCGCATTTCCTGCAAATCTGCGACAATGCCTGCTCAAAATACGTGGTGGGGCGGTCCGCTTTATAAATATGTCCGTCCACCGCCAAACTGAACTCCGTGCACACCGTGTCGTCCAGGTAAATTTCCCTGTCGTCACAGTAGCACCTGCTGCGCGCCCTGGAGGAATCGCAGGCCTCCATCCGGTAGGCAAAACGGATCATACCTGCAACCCGTTCCCCATTTTCCCGGCGCTCTGCCTCCACCGGAATCTCCACCTCCATGCTGTATCTCTGCAAGGCGTAGGCGTACGGCATAATCCGGTCTCCATATGCGACATAGCCGCCCCATTTCATCAGGCAGAACTCCCGGGCCGCAGCCTCCGCCTGGGAAGGGTCTTCCAACTCAAAATCGCAGAGGTTGGAGCCTACGAAGGTGTAACCGCCCAGCGTCAGACGCAGGTCATAACCATATCCGTGGGATTTTGTAACGCAAATATCCGCCTGGCAGTCATGCCCCGCGTCCATATATCGCACACGATAGCAGTATGGTTCCCGTAATTTTCCTCCGGCCAGCTTTTCACCCACCGCTTTTTCTTCCCTCTGTGCTTCCTTCAATACCTCTGCCCCCATATTTCCATCTCCTCCTGCCTTCTTGCTCTCATATCGATCATGTAAAATGCCTCAGGCCCCATTTTCAAATTCCCTTACAACATTTTCCCGTTTCCCTCATTTTATCACACAGCCCCACTACCGGCTAGTACACGAAGCAGCCAAGTTTAATACCCAATTCTCAAACAGCCCTGATCCTCTTCCCGCCGCCTCCCTCATTTCCACTCCCGCCCCTCACAAAAACAACCGGCCCGGAACACAAAACGTTCCCGGCCGGCAGCATTTCCTCTCACATTTACCGATACAACACAAAATCCCCCATCTCCTGCATGAATCCCGCCCTTCGCAGCGTCTCCCCCGCTTCGCGCGGATACTCCTTCACCGTGATCCGCCTCTGTTCCGCGAACAGCGCGTTCTGCCGGTAATCCCGCACAAATTCAGTCATAACTTCTTCCAGGCAGTCCGGCTCGTATACCCGCAGGATTTTCCCCTGGCGCTCCATCACCGCGGCCAAGCGGCCTGTGTTCAACGCCACAGCGGTTCCGGGAACCGCCAGGAATCCCTGCTCGGCGGGCATTTCCAGGGCCTTGCCCCACTGAACTGCCGGGTCGGTGCCGTTCAGCCACAGGATCTGTTTTTCCGGGTCCTTCAGGGCGGCGGTTATGCCGTCGTACTCTTCCCGGCGTATGAACTGGGCGCCCGACAAACCGGCCACAAAATATCCCCGGCGGATTCGCCCGGTGTACTCCCAGATTCGCAGCATCTCCAGGGCTCGTTTCCAGCTGAAGGGCTCCGCGGTTTGATACAGCATGTGGTCCGGCATTTGAGTCGGCCGCTCCCCTTTCTCCTGACGTTCTCCACTCTCCCCGCGCTCAGCGCCGCCCGCCAGATACGGCGAACCGTTCACCTCCGCCAAAGACTTTCGGAACGTCTCCCGGCACAGCAGTCCATTTTCCGTGAAAAATGCTTCGAGCCACGCTTCCTCGCTCCACTGCTTCACCGGCCGTACCACGTCCCAGCGGCCGGCGGACAGGGCCATGACCCGGGCGTTTACCCGCTGCCTGGCCGTGGCTTTTTTCACTTTTTCACGGTTCTGCCACTGGCGCACCGGCACGAAGCTGTCTGCGCAGACCAGCCCTTTTTCCGCCAGGCGCAGCAGAACTTCCTGGGCGCTGTCCTCCTTTGGCACCCCGGTGAGGAATTTTAAGAAGCTGGCTCCCCGGCGCGCCAATTCCCGGTACATAAGAAGCTCGTCGCCCTCCAGGCTCTCCGCGCCCTTTGGCAGCGGCGCGTCCCAGTCAATGTCCTCATACCGGCAAAAACAGAGATTCCCCTCCGGCGTCATCCGCCAGAAATAATCCCCTTCCGCCAACAGCTTGTCCAGCATGGCTCCGCTGTAGCGCCTGATCCGCTTGGGAAACAGGACACTTTCCCAGTATTTTACAGGGAACATCCGGCCACAGTACCGGGCCACGGTCTGCTTCAGCTGCTCCTCGGGCGGCCCGGCCGCAACTGCTCTGAGGGCCGCCAGGGCGGCGAAATGCTCCGGCGACTGGGTTGCGGTCTGGGTGCGCAGGCTGCGGATGTATCCCTCCTGGGCCCGCTCATAAAGTTTTCCGTGGTAGTAAACACCCCCGTCCTCCACCACGTCCCCGGAGGCGCAGAGCACGTTCAAAATCCGCTCGGAAACTTCGTCGGCCAGGAAATACCGCTCCTGAACCGCCCCGGCGGTCTGCCCGCCCCGGTAGTAAAGCAGCCGCCGCACGATATGGCGCACAGCCTGCTCCTCCGGGGAAGTCTGCGCCTGCCCGCATCCCTTCGCCGCGTCTCCCCTGTTTATCCCAGACGAGTCCAACACTGTCCCGCACGTTCTCCCCTCATCGCCTCCGTTCATCCCAGCCGAACCCAGTGCTGTCTCGAGCGCTTTCCCCTCATCGCCTCCGTTCACCCCAGCCAAACCCAGTGCTGTCCCGCGCGCTTCCGCCACGTCTTCCCTCTTCATCCCAGCCAAGTCCGGCGCCTCTATCTCCCCTTCATTCCTCCCCTCCCCCAAAGCCATCTCATACTCTTCCCTCTGCTCCGCCGCCACCCAGATTCCTGGTTCCAGGTAACAGGCCAGACCGCGTCTGGCCAAATTATCCAGCCACTCGGCGGGCACCTCCAGCTCACCGGCAGCCAAATCTCCCTCCATCATCAGCAGGGCGTGGAGCTGCTCCTCATTTTCCGGCAGCTTCCGGCGCTCCCATTTTTTGGATAACTCCTCGGCGGGCGGCTTCACCAGCTCCGCCCGTTTCAGCTCCTCGCTGACGGCGCGGCGTATTTTGGAGGTGGTGGGGGAATACTCGTACATTTCCGCCGTCTCCACCTGCCACTGGAAGGGCAGGGACATGGGCGAGGGGATATCCACGTGGATTTCGCGCACCGTGATCAAGCCGGCGCGGATATCGTTTAATATCTGAATCGCGCTGTCGATGTCCCACTGGTCCTCCAGGCATTCCCGCTTGGTCTCCCGGATCAGGGGATGGTCCGGCGTTTCGATCAGGGAGCTGAGCATCTCCGCGCTTCGCAGCCGCTGCATCCACAGGGGCTGACGGCCCGCATGGCGCATTCCCATCATCAGGGCCCTGGCCGCGTTGTAGCGGAAGCTCATGGCAAACAGAGGCGTTTCCGGCAGAAGCGCCTCCAATACCGGGCGCACGCGCTCCGGGTCGATCTGATACAGCAAACCCTCTGGCAGCTGCTCCTTTCCGTAAGGGTACAGAAGAAAGCCTTCTTCCTCGTCCACACACCCCGCTTCCATCCCCGTCATAGTGACGGCGGCCCGCTGGACCAGAAGCGACAGGGGCGCGTTGACCCGCCGCCCGAACAGGGCGTGGACCATCACCTGGTGGCTGCCCGTGCTGTCTCTAAAATGCTCCACGATAACGGTCCTGTCGTCCGGCAGGCCGCCCGTGGCCTGAATCTGCCGCCTGATAAACCCGGCGGCGTGCTCCGTGGCGGCCTCGTCCAATCCCAGGGCCCCAAGTTGTTCCGGCAGCTTCCCCTCCGACTCCGCGCGTTCCAGCTCCCGCAAAATCCTTCCAAATGCCAGGCTGGTCCGCAGGGAGCGCCCCTTGGTCTCCCCCTTCCAGAAGGGCAGTCTGGCCCCCTCTGCGGGGGCCTGGGTGACGATCACAGAGTCCTTGTCCTGGCGCACAATCCGCCATCCGAAGGAGCCCAGCATGAACTTGTCCCCGATCTGGGACTCGTAGACGAATTCCTCGTCCAGCTCTCCCAGGGTGACCCCGTCCTCTGTTTTAGCCACGTAAAGGCCCTTGTCCGGTATGGTGCCGCCCGCCGCCGTGGCCAACATGCGGCTGTAGTTGTCCCCGGCCACCAGACCGTGAATCCGGTCGTACAGCACCCGGGGCCGCACGGGGATTTCCCGGTCGTGCTCATAATCTCCGGCCAGCATTTCCAACGTCTGCCGCACATCCTCCGCGGTCACGTCCCGGAAAGAGTAGGACCGCTTAAGGATTTCCAGCACGTCCTCCACGCTGTATCCCTCCCCGGCGGCCATGGACACCAGGTGCTGGGCCAGCACGTCCAGGCACATCCTGGGCGGCCGGGCCTGTTCCACGCCCCCCAGCCTGGCCACCTGGGCGGTCATGCCGCAGTATACGGCCTCCGAGGCGGTGCGCGGATACATGAGCATTTCGCTGACCCGCCCCGGATTGTGCCCGGCCCGGCCCAGCCGCTGCATAGTGCTGGAAATGGTTCTGGGGCAGCCCACCTGCAGCACCCGCTCCACGTCGCCCACGTCGATGCCCAACTCCATGGAGGAGGTGGCGCACAGCAGACGGAGCCGTCCTTCCCGCAGGTCCTGCTCCGCCACCGCCCGCTGTTCCTTGGAAAGGCTGCCGTGGTGAACCCGGGCAAAGCCGTCTCCGCCCAGCAGATTTACATAATACGCCAGCTTTTCCGCATAGCGTCGTCCCTCGGAAAATGCGATCACGCTCCGGCATTCCAGACATTGCCGGTACACCGCCATACCCAGTTCTTCCCAGACCGGGTCCTTTCTCCGCCCCACCGCGGGCGCGGTGCCGATGACCTGAATCCTGACCTGTTTTTTCATGGCCGGGGCACAAATCTGTACCGGCTCCGGGGACAGGTACGCGGCTGCCAGTTCCAGGGGTTCTATGGTGGCGGACAGGCCGATGCGCTTTAGGTTTGTGCCGCAGAGCTGGTCCAGCCTGGCCACGGAGAGCATCAGGTGCGCTCCCCGTTTGGTGTCGATAAGGGCGTGGAGCTCGTCGATGATCAGCGCCCGGGCCGTTTTCAGCACGGACCGTCCATTTTTGGAGGTCAGCATGAGAAACAGGGACTCCGGGGTGGTGATCAGGATGTGGGGCGGATGCTTGATCATCCTCTGACGGTCCTTCTGGGGCGTGTCCCCGGTGCGGATTCCCACCTGGATCTCCTCCTGCCCCTCCTCCCGCGGGATGCCGAGGAGCGGCCGCCGCAGGTTCTCCCGGATATCCCCGGCCAGGGATTTGAGGGGGGAAATGTAGATCAGATACAGCTCCTCTTTAAGCTCCCCCGCCCGGGCCAGGGCATTCAACCGGTCGATAAAAATCAGGAATGCGGACAGGGTCTTTCCGGTTCCCGTTGGCGCGCTGACCAGAGCCGGTTTCCCGGCCGCAATGGCGGGCCAGGCCGCCTTCTGCACATCCGTTGGCTCTCCGAATGTATTTGTAAACCACTCCGCCGTTGCGGGTGAAAAAAGTTCCAGTACGTCCTGCTGCATAACCGCCTCCATCTTATTACACGACAGCGAAATTTTTACGGGTAAATTCCGCCTTTACATTCCATTTTATCCCAAATATTGGGGAGAACACAAGCACTGGCCGGGATTCCGGGAAATTACAGCGGAACATTTCCCCGGATTTGTCATTTACAATACGCCATCACCGCCTGCACGTAAAATTCGCTCCAGCCCTGCCCATACTTCTCATCCATCCTCTGCACCGCCCCGCCGCCTGCAAGCAGGCCGTCGGCCTCCTCCAGCAGAAGCGGCCTCACCTGTTCCATCCCGGAGGTGTCTAACAGCACCTCCTCCAGCTCTTTCATGGCCTGCTGGGCCGGCCCTCCTCCGGGGGGACAATTTTGCAGGCGCAGACGGTTGAGCTTCTCGTACATATTCAGAATCCGCTGGGCGTTCTCCATCAAAACGTTCGGGTCTGGCGCCTCGTACATCCGCGCCAACGCCCGCTCCTTGCTTCCGTACCACTCCACCAGCTTCTGCAAAAAGCGGCGGCTCTCCGGCTTCTCAAAGTTCCTGATCCCCATTTCCCGGAACGCCTCCAGGCTTCCGTACCGATTTGTCAGCCTGTCGCGCTGCTGATCGTCCAGCTCCGAAATCATGTTCTGTAAAATGCCCTCGATCTCCGACTGATCGAATACCGTGAAATCCAGCTTGTCGTCCCCGGCGAGAATCGCGTCGATACTGGTTATCAGGCGTTCCAGACGCATTTTCTTGAGCTCCAAAAGGCGCTTCTGCTGCCGCAGCGCCGCTTTCCGGTCATATTCCGGGCTTTCCAGAACCGCCCGTATCTCGCCAAGGGGCATGCCGAACTCCCGGAAATACAGAATCTGCCGCAGTTTTTCCAGCGCCTCGTCATCGTAGAGCCGGTAGCCCGCCTCGCTGTGCGCCGTTGGCTTTAATAGCCCGATCCGGTCATACCAGTGGAGCGCGCGTGGGCTGACGCCGGTCAGCTCTGAGACTTCTTTTACCGTTTTCATTAAAATCGCCTCCCGTTTTTTGATGACTCCACTATAAGCTATGACGTTGCGTAAGGGTCAAGGCTTTTTATGGGGGTGATGGACTGGACTGCTGCCTGCAACGGATCGCGGCCTGGCCCGGAACACCTCCCGCAACAAAACGCGGCCTGGCCCGGATCAGTTCCTGCACCAAATCACCGCCTGACCCAGGCCGCCTCCCGCGCCGGACCACTTCCTGCACCGAATCGCCTCCCGCCCCAGACCGCCTCCTTCAACAGATCGCTATATTCCCCTGGCTGCTACCTGCCCTGGACCCTATCTACACCGGACCGCCACCTAATCTCCCCCGCTGCCTCCCCCGCCCGCTACCGCTCCTCATTCCTGCGAAGCCACGCCTCATAAGCCACCGACTGATCCGGCGCAGCCTCCGCCTCGTTATACCGCTCCAAATCCATACTGTCCGGAAACGCCGCCGCAAATTCGCACACCGCCTCCTGATCCCGACTGATCAGAATGGTGCTGGCATTGTCCCAGGCCACGATCTCCATCTGCGCCAGGGGGTGCTGGACCGAGACGGGATTTTTCCAGAATCCCGGGTTGCCGTCCGCCCAGGGCAGGTCATATTCCAGCGCCTGTTTCAACGTCACCGACCGGTCAAAACCGGAAAAAACGCCCCAGCTCCACTGCGCATTCCCCTGCCCGGCCAGCCGCGTAAGGGTCCCGCCGTCGATCCAGGCGTACCGCTCCCGCAGGTTCCGGCGGTTCAGCCGGACACACTCGTCCAGAGGAAATCCGCCCTCAAAATCCGTGATCAACCAGTTGTACTGCTCCTGCCGCTGCCCAATCGCCGCAAACAGCGGCCCCAGATAGGTATAGAAACGTCCCCCTCCGGTCAATATTCTGCCGTACATTTTTATTTCCATTTTCTTCCACCTGCCGCCGCTCTGCGGGCCTTCCCCAGTCACTATGCGATGCGGACAATGCGTGATTTATGGCAAAGTGGATATTCCTCCACAAATTTTTCAATACGCCCCCTCATCTCCTCAAAGGACGTCCCATAAAAGTACAGGGCCGTGTCCTCCGGGCCCTCCCAGTAACTGTAGAATCTTCCCACTCCCTCCATGAGAGATTCCATCTCCCGGATCACCACGTTGATATCGCAGTTTTGGTATACTTCCAGAGGAAGCTCCGTGCCTCTCCATATCTAGCTGCAGAAAAGCACTGCTCCATATAGCTATTCAGCGAATAAAACCACTTTGCATACGTGTCTGTCTGAAATGTAGGCAATGCATAGGCACCGTAAAAGGCAAGCATTGC
>OJKJ01000403.1_pt1 | contig 25268 bp, 42 predicted proteins | sample 1596491 | NCBI WGS metagenome assembly OJKJ01 (sample SAMEA4350160, study PRJEB24818) | metagenome | biome: human; feature: gut; material: faeces | place: Denmark | collected 2013-09 | reverse complement strand
TGATAACATCAACATGATCGTTACCCTGATCCACCCAATCGCGATGGACGACGGTTTACGTTTCGCAATCCGTGAAGGTGGCCGTACTGTAGGTGCGGGTGTTGTTGCAAAAATTATTGCATAATACATAGCTTTATCTAGTTTTAAAAAAGGGCACCTTATTTAGGTGCCCTTTTGTTGTTATAAGCAAAATTTTGACTACATAAAATTGCAGCATTACGTTGCTATATATTAGCCGAATCATTCATATTAAAAGTTATTTTTTCTTTTGATTTCACTTGCTTGTGTAATTAATCGCTCAGTGGTAAATGATCTTTGTAAATCATTAGTAATGATAATTGAAATGCAAATCATTTTTATTTAAACTATCTGTATGTGATTTATACAGGTAAGCATCATGTACATCTGCCTTTGTGAAGCCATTACTGATAAACAGATCAGAAATGCCGCAAGAAAGTATCAAGTGACCTCACTAAAGGGTCTACGACAAATTCTGCCTGTAGGCTTAGAATGTGGAAAATGTATTCGACAGACGAAGGCAATTTTATATGAAGAGCAAATGATTTTTGAGGATGCGTGCGCAACTGAAGTCGCATAGTATTTAATACCAGTCAAATTATTCCCACCATATTTATCACCTTTTGTTTAAATACATTGTGTAAAAATCACACTAACATCAATTTCAGTACTACACTTAAAAGACTGGAAGCGATGGAGGGTAGAAATGAAAGGCGATAAAAAAATGATAGCCCACCTAAATAAACTACTGGGCAATGAGTTAGTTGCAATTAACCAATATTTTTTGCATGCACGCATGTTTAAAAATTGGGGGCTTACACGTCTCAATGAGATGGAATATCACGAATCAATTGATGAAATGAAGCACGCAGATAAATATATAGAGCGAATTCTTTTCCTCGAAGGTATTCCTAACTTACAAGATCTTGGCAAATTGAATATTGGTGAAGATGTTGAAGAAATGCTGAAGTCAGATTTACAACTTGAAATCGATGGGGCAAAAAATCTAAAGGAAGCTATTAAGTATGCAGATTCGGTTCATGACTACGTCAGTCGAGACCTGATGATTGAAATTTTAGCTGATGAAGAAAATCATATTGATTGGATAGAAACTCAACTAGAGCTGATTACTCGTATGGGAATTCAAAACTATCTTCAAGCACAAGTTAAAGAAGAATAAAGTCTTATTCAGTACTGTTGTTTTATTAAGTTAATAACTAACCTCAACCATAGTGTATTCCATGGTTGAGGTTTTTTTCATTACTCCCCTAGAAAATTCGCACATATTTTCCTCGATTGCTTGCGTTTCCCTATAATTTACGTATAATGCGCGGGCTTACTGATGAGTAAGCCCTATATTTTAGGACTGAAATATCAGTATTGAGTTAACGATTTGTTGCTCATTTAGACAATACTTCCGATTTGGAAGTTACATCAAGAACGATTACACTCTCCCATCAATCGAAATGGGTACGAGGAGTAATCATTTACGTTTATAAAATAGTTGGAGCTCTGGTCTCATGCAGAACCAAAGAATCCGTATCCGCCTGAAAGCTTTTGATCATCGTTTAATCGATCAATCAACTGCGGAAATCGTAGAGACTGCTAAGCGCACTGGTGCGCAAGTTCGTGGTCCTATCCCGCTGCCGACACGTAAAGAGCGTTTTACCGTTCTGATTTCTCCGCACGTTAACAAAGATGCGCGTGATCAGTACGAAATTCGCACTCACAAGCGTCTGGTTGACATCGTTGAGCCAACCGAAAAGACCGTTGATGCTCTGATGCGTCTGGACCTGGCTGCCGGCGTTGACGTGCAGATCAGCCTGGGTTAATCAGGTCGTCGAACGATTGAGAGGTTGAAACAATGAAAGGTTTAGTCGGTAAGAAAGTCGGTATGACTCGTATCTTCACTGAAGATGGCGTTTCTATACCTGTAACTGTTATCGAAATTGAAAATAACCGTGTTACTCAGGTTAAAACTGCAGAAACTGACGGTTATAATGCAATTCAGGTTACTACCGGTAGCAAAAAAGCTAATCGTGTAACTAAGCCTGAAGCAGGTCATTTCGCTAAAGCTGGCGTCGAAGCTGGCCGTATCCTGCGTGAATTCCGCATTGAAGACAGTGCAGAATACACAGTAGGTCAAAGCATTAGCGTTGAAATTTTCGCTGACGTTAAAAAAGTCGACGTTACTGGTACATCTAAAGGTAAAGGTTTTGCCGGCACAGTTAAGCGCTGGAATTTCCGTACTCAAGATGCTACTCACGGTAACTCCTTGTCTCACCGTGTTCCGGGTTCTATCGGTCAAAACCAGACTCCGGGCAAAGTGTTTAAAGGCAAGAAAATGGCAGGCCAACTGGGTAATGAGCGTGTAACTGTTCAAAGCCTAGATGTAGTACGTGTTGACGCTGAGCGCAACCTGCTGCTGGTCAAAGGTGCTGTTCCAGGAGCAACTGGTAGCAACCTGATCGTAAAACCGGCTGTCAAGGCTTAACGTCGAGGAGATAGGAATGGAATTGGTAATGAAAGACGCGCAAAGCGCGCTGACTGTTTCCGAAACTACCTTCGGGCGTGATTTCAATGAAGCGCTTGTTCACCAAGTAGTTGTTGCGTATGCAGCTGGTGCTCGTCAAGGTACTCGTGCTCAGAAAACTCGTGCTGAAGTTTCTGGTTCAGGTAAAAAACCATGGCGTCAAAAAGGTACTGGCCGTGCACGTTCTGGTTCAGTAAAGAGCCCAATTTGGCGCTCTGGTGGTGTTAGCTTCGCAGCTAAACCACAGGACCACAGTCAAAAAGTTAATAAGAAGATGTACCGTGGTGCTTTAAAAAGCATCCTCTCTGAGTTGGTACGTCAAGATCGTCTGATCGTTGTCGAGAAGTTCTCTGTTGAAGCACCTAAAACTAAGTTGCTGGCACAGAAACTGAAAGATATGGCTCTGGAAGATGTTCTGATCATCACTGCTGAATTAGATGAAAATCTGTTTTTAGCAGCGCGTAACCTGTATAAGGTTGACGTTCGTGATGCAGCAGGTATTGACCCGGTTAGCCTGATCGCCTTCGACAAAGTGGTTATGACTGCTGATGCTGTGAAGCAAGTTGAGGAGATGCTGGCATGATCCGTGAAGAACGTCTGCTAAAAGTACTGCGCGCGCCGCATGTATCTGAAAAAGCTTCTACAGCGATGGAAAAAAGCAATACCATCGTTCTCAAAGTTGCGAAAGACGCGACTAAAGCAGAAATCAAAGCTGCTGTACAGAAACTGTTTGAAGTTGAAGTTGAAGGTGTTAACACTTTGCTGGTTAAAGGCAAAACTAAACGCCACGGTCAGCGTTTCGGTCGTCGTAGCGACTGGAAAAAAGCTTACGTCACGCTGAAAGAAGGCCAAAATTTGGACTTCATTAGCGGTGCTGAGTAAGTCGGAGGAGTAAAGAACAATGGCAGTTGTTAAATGTAAACCTACGTCTCCGGGCCGTCGCCACGTAGTTAAAGTGGTTAACCCTGAGCTGCATAAGGGTAAACCTTATGCTCCGCTGTTAGAAAAAAACAGCAAATCCGGTGGTCGTAACAACAATGGCCGTATCACTACCCGTCATATCGGTGGTGGCCATAAGCAGCATTATCGTTTAGTTGACTTCAAACGCAACAAAGACGGTGTTCCTGCAGTTGTTGAGCGTTTGGAATATGATCCAAATCGTTCTGCGAACATTGCACTGGTTCTATATAAAGACGGTGAACGTCGTTATATTCTTGCACCAAAAGGCCTGAAAGCTGGCGACCAGATTCAATCTGGTGTTGATTCAGCAATCAAAGCTGGTAACGCACTGCCGATGCGCAACATCCCTGTTGGTTCTACAGTTCATAATATCGAACTGAAACCAGGTAAAGGTGGACAGTTAGCGCGTTCAGCAGGTACTTACGCTCAAATCGTTGCTCGTGATGGTGCTTACGTCACATTACGTCTGCGTTCTGGTGAAATGCGTAAAGTTTTAGCTGATTGCCGTGCAACTCTTGGTGAAGTTGGTAACGCTGAACATATGTTACGTGTTCTCGGTAAAGCTGGTGCTAGCCGCTGGCGTGGTGTTCGTCCTACCGTTCGCGGTACTGCGATGAACCCAGTAGACCATCCACATGGTGGTGGTGAAGGCCGTAACTTTGGTAAACACCCAGTAACACCATGGGGCGTTCAGACCAAAGGTAAGAAAACTCGTAGTAACAAGCGTACTGATCAATTCATCGTACGTCATCGTTCTAAAAAATAATTAGAGGATAAACCATGCCACGTTCTCTCAAGAAAGGTCCTTTTATTGACCTGCACTTGCTGAAGAAGGTAGAGAAAGCGGTGGAAAGCGGAGACAAGAAGCCTCTTAAGACTTGGTCCCGTCGTTCAACGATCTTTCCTAATATGATCGGATTGACCATCGCTGTCCATAATGGTCGTCAGCATGTTCCAGTTTTCGTAACCGACGAAATGGTTGGTCACAAACTGGGTGAATTCGCACCGACTCGCACTTATCGCGGCCACGCGGCAGATAAGAAAGCTAAGAAACGTTAAGGATAGGAGGAAGAGATGGAAACTTTAGCTATGCATCGCCACGCTCGTTCTTCTGCCCAGAAGGTTCGCTTAGTTGCCGACCTGATTCGCGGTAAGAAAGTGTCGCAAGCTCTGGAAATTCTGACCTACACCAACAAGAAAGCTGCTGGTTTAGTGAAGAAAGTACTTGAATCTGCAATTGCTAACGCAGAGCAAAACGATGGCGCTGACATTGATGACCTGAAAGTTGCGAAAATTTTCGTAGACGAAGGTCCAACCATGAAACGCATCATGCCGCGTGCGAAAGGCCGTGCAGATCGTATTCTTAAGCGCACCAGCCACATTACTGTGGTTGTGTCCGATCGCTGAGACTCTGGAGACTAGCAATGGGTCAGAAAGTACATCCTAATGGTATTCGCCTGGGTATTGTCAAACCTTGGAACTCTACTTGGTATGCGAACACCAATGAATTCGCTGACAACCTAGACAGCGATTACAAAGTACGCCAGTACTTGAATAAAGAATTGGCAAAAGCGTCAATCTCTCGCATCGTTATCGAACGTCCTGCGAAAAGCATCCGTGTGACTATTCACACTGCTCGCCCAGGTATCGTTATCGGTAAGAAAGGTGAAGACGTTGAAAAACTGCGTAAAACAGTAGCGGATATCGCTGGTGTTCCTGCGCAAATCAATATCGCCGAAGTTCGTAAACCAGAACTAGACGCTAAATTAGTTGCTGACAGCATTTCTTCACAGCTGGAACGTCGTGTTATGTTCCGTCGTGCTATGAAGCGTGCGGTACAGAACGCAATGCGTCTGGGCGCTAAAGGTATTAAAGTTGAAGTCAGTGGCCGTTTAGGCGGTGCTGAAATCGCTCGTACCGAGTGGTATCGTGAAGGCCGTGTGCCACTGCACACATTACGTGCTGATATCGATTACAACACTTCAGAAGCGCACACCACTTATGGTGTTCTCGGCGTTAAGGTATGGATCTTCAAAGGTGAGATTCTGGGTGGTATGGCTGCTGTTGAACAAGCTGAGAAACCAGCTGCTCAACCTAAAAAGCAGCAGCGTAAAGGCCGCAAGTAAGGAGAGTCGCTGATGTTACAACCAAAGCGTACAAAATTCCGTAAGGTGCACAAAGGCCGCAACCGTGGTCTAGCGCAAGGTACGGATGTTAGCTTCGGCACTTTCGGTCTTAAAGCTGTTGGCCGTGGTCGTCTGACTGCACGTCAGATCGAAGCGGCACGTCGTGCTATGACCCGTGCTATTAAGCGTCAAGGTAAAATCTGGATCCGTGTGTTCCCAGACAAACCAATCACTGAGAAACCACTCGAAGTTCGTATGGGTAAAGGTAAAGGTAACGTAGAATATTGGGTTGCCTTAATTCAGCCTGGTAAAGTACTGTACGAAATGGACGGTGTGCCTGAAGAGCTGGCTCGTGAGGCATTCTCTCTGGCAGCAGCGAAACTGCCTATCAAAACCACCTTTGTAACTAAGACGGTGATGTAATGAAAGCACAAGAGCTGCGCGAAAAAAGCGTTGAAGAGCTGAATGCTGAACTTTTGAACCTGTTACGTGAACAATTTAATTTACGTATGCAGGCTGCAAGCGGTCAGCTGCAACAGTCTCATCTGTTGAAACAAGTGCGTCGCGATATCGCACGTGTGAAGACTTTACTGACTGAGAAGGCAGGTGCGTAATGAGCGATAAAATCCGTACTCTGCAAGGTCGTGTAGTTAGCGATAAAATGGAGAAATCTATTGTTGTTGCTATCGAACGTATGGTGAAACACCCTCTGTATGGTAAATTCATCCGTCGTACGACTAAATTGCACGTACATGACGAGAACAATGAATGTGGAATCGGTGACGTGGTAGAAATCCGCCAAACTCGTCCACTGTCTAAGACTAAGTCTTGGGCCTTAGTTCGCGTTGTAGAAAAAGCTGTTCTGTAATAGAATAACTTTTCTTGATGAATAAACGGCTCTTTTTGATTGAGCCGTTTATTTTTTTCTGTCCAACACGATGATGTGGTGTTATAATGCCGCGCCCTCGTAGTATGGGTATATTTGAACGGCCTCTTCATAATGAGGTGGCTCAGTAGTAGTTGACATTTAGCGGAGCACTAAAATGATCCAAGAACAGACTATGCTGAACGTGGCCGACAACTCCGGTGCACGTCGCGTAATGTGTATCAAGGTTCTAGGTGGCTCGCACCGTCGCTATGCACATGTAGGCGACATCATTAAAATTACTGTTAAAGAAGCAATTCCACGCGGTAAAGTTAAAAAGGGTGATGTCCTGAAAGCGGTAGTGGTGCGCACCAAGAAGGGTGTACGTCGCCCTGACGGTTCTGTCATTCGCTTCGATGGTAATGCTTGTGTGTTATTAAATAATAACAGTGAGCAAGTAATCGGTACGCGTATTTTTGGGCCGGTAACTCGTGAACTTCGTAACGAGAAGTTTATGAAAATTATCTCTCTGGCACCTGAAGTACTCTAAGGAGCGAACTATGGCAGCGAAAATCCGTCGTGATGACGAAGTTATCGTGCTAACTGGGAAAGACAAAGGTAAGCGCGGTAAAGTAAAGCAGGTTATTTCTTCTAGTAAAGTTATCGTTGAAGGTATCAATCTGGTTAAAAAACATCAGAAGCCTGTACCGGCTCTGAACCAACCAGGTGGCATCGTTGAAAAAGAAGCGGCTATTCAAGTTTCTAACGTTGCAATCTTTAACGCGGCAACTGGTAAGGCTGACCGTGTAGGCTTTAGATTCGAAGACGGCAAAAAAGTCCGTTTCTTCAAATCTAACAGTGAAACTATCAAGTAATTTTTGGAGTATACGATGGCGAAACTGCATGATTACTATAAAGACGAAGTAGTTAATAAACTCATGACCGAGTTTAGCTACACTTCTGTCATGCAAGTCCCTCGGGTCGAGAAGATCACCCTGAATATGGGTGTTGGTGAAGCGATTGCTGATAAAAAACTGCTGGATAATGCAGCAGCTGATTTAACAGCGATCTCAGGTCAAAAACCTTTGATCACCAAAGCACGCAAATCTGTTGCAGGCTTCAAAATCCGTCAGGGCTATCCAATCGGCTGTAAAGTAACCCTGCGTGGCGAACGCATGTGGGAGTTCCTTGAGCGTCTGATTTCTATTGCTGTACCACGTATTCGTGACTTCCGTGGCTTGTCCGCTAAGTCTTTCGATGGTCGCGGTAACTACAGCATGGGTGTTCGTGAACAAATCATCTTCCCTGAAATCGATTACGATAAAGTGGATCGCGTACGTGGTTTAGATATTACTATCACCACTACTGCGAAATCAGATGACGAAGGTCGCGCACTGTTAGCAGCGTTCAACTTCCCGTTCCGCAAGTAAGGCAGGGTACTCATGGCTAAGAAATCTATGAAAGCGCGTGATGTTAAACGTGCTAAATTAGCTGAGAAATTCTTCGCAAAACGCGTAGAACTGAAAGCTATCATCTCTGATGTTAAAGCATCTGATGAAGATCGCTGGGACGCTGTTCTCAAGCTGCAAACACTGCCACGTGATTCAAGTCCTTCTCGTCAGCGTAACCGCTGCCGTCAAACAGGGCGTCCGCACGGTTTCCTGCGGAAGTTTGGTCTGAGCCGTATTAAAGTCCGTGAAGCCGCTATGCGCGGTGAAATCCCGGGCCTTAAAAAGGCAAGTTGGTAATTCCATTTGAATCACGGGAGTAAAGACAGATGAGCATGCAAGATCCCATCGCGGATATGCTGACCCGTATCCGTAACGGTCAGGCCGCGAACAAAGTTGCGGTCACCATGCCTTCCTCCAAGCTGAAAGTGGCAATTGCCAAAGTGCTGAAGGAAGAAGGTTATATTGAAGATTTTAAAATTGAAGGCGACATCAAGCCAGAACTGGAACTGACTTTACGTTATTTCCAAGGTAAGGCTGTTGTAGAAAGCATTCAGCGTGTAAGCCGCCCAAGTCTGCGCATCTATAAGAAAAAAGATGAGCTGCCACAAGTTATGGCTGGTTTAGGTATCGCTGTTGTTTCTACCTCTAAAGGTGTCATGACTGATCGTGCAGCTCGCCAAGCTGGTCTTGGTGGCGAGATTCTCTGCTACGTAGCTTAATTCGGGAGGAAAGAATGTCTCGTGTGGCAAAAGCACCCGTCGTCATTCCTGCCGGCGTAGAGGTAAAACTCAACGGTCAGGTTATTTCGATTAAGGGTAAAAACGGCGAGCTTACTCGTACTATCCATAATGCAGTTGAAGTTAAAAGCGAAGACAATCAACTGACTTTCGCACCACGCGAAGGTTTTGATGATGCATGGGCACAAGCGGGTACTACTCGTTCACTGTGTAATGCAATGGTTGTTGGTGTTACCGAAGGCTTCACTAAAAAGCTTCAACTGGTCGGTGTTGGTTACCGTGCAGCAATCAAAGGCAATGCAGTAAGCTTGTCTTTAGGTTTCTCGCATCCGGTTGAACACGCACTGCCAGCAGGCATTACTGCTGAATGTCCAACACAAACTGAAATCGTACTGAAAGGTGCGGATAAGCAAGTGATTGGTCAAGTTGCAGCAGAACTGCGTGCTTACCGTCGTCCTGAACCTTACAAAGGTAAAGGTGTTCGTTACGCCGATGAAATCGTGCGTACCAAAGAGGCTAAGAAGAAGTAAGGTAACACTATGGATAAGAAAGCAGCTCGTATCCGTCGTGCGACCCGCGCACGCCGTAAGATCCAAGAGTTGGGTGCGACTCGCCTGGTGGTACATCGTACTCCACGCCATATTTATGCGCAGGTTATCGCACCGAACGGTTCTGAAACATTGGTTGCAGCTTCTACTACAGAAAAAGCTATCAATGAGCAAGTGAAATTCACTGGAAACAAAGATGCAGCAGCAGTAGTTGGTAAATTAATTGCTGAACGCGCACTGGAAAAAGGCATCACTGTTGTTGCTTTTGACCGTTCTGGTTTCCAATATCATGGTAGAGTCCAGGCACTGGCAGATGCTGCCCGTGAAGCTGGCCTTCAGTTCTAAGGTAGAGGTGTAAGATGGCTCACATCGAAAAACAAGCTGGCGAACTGCAGGAAAAGCTGATCGCGGTAAACCGCGTAGCAAAAACCGTTAAAGGTGGCCGTATTTTCAGCTTTACCGCACTGACTGTAGTTGGTGATGGTAACGGTCGCGTTGGTTTTGGCTACGGCAAAGCGCGCGAAGTTCCGGCAGCAATCCAGAAAGCGATGGAAAAAGCCCGTCGCAGTATGAAAACCGTTGCTCTAAACAACGGCACATTGTTCCACCCTGTGAAAGGTACACACACTGGTTCTCGTGTGTTTATGCAACCTGCTCACGAAGGTACCGGTATCATTGCCGGCGGTGCAATGCGTGCTGTTTTAGAAGTAGCTGGAGTTCGCAACGTACTGGCTAAAACCTATGGTTCCACTAACCCAATCAACGTGGTTCGTGCAACACTGGATGCTTTAGACAGCATGAAGTCTCCAGAAATGGTCGCAGCTAAGCGTGGAAAATCCGTCGAAGAAATTCTGGGGTAATCGGCTATGGCTAAGACTATTAAAATTACACAAGTTCGCAGTTCAATCGGTCGTCTGCCTAAGCATAAGGCAACACTGGTCGGTTTAGGTCTGCGTCGCATTGGTCATACAGTAGAGCGCGAGGATACTCCTGCTGTACGTGGTATGGTCAACTTGGTTTCCTACATGGTTAAAGTTGAGGAGTAAGAGATGCGTTTAAATACTCTGTCTCCGGCTGAAGGTGCCAAGCACGCGCCTAAACGCGTAGGTCGTGGTATCGGTTCTGGTCTCGGTAAAACCGGCGGCCGTGGTCACAAAGGTCAGAAATCTCGTTCTGGCGGTGGCGTACGTCGTGGTTTCGAAGGTGGCCAGATGCCTTTATACCGTCGTCTGCCGAAATTCGGCTTCACTTCACGCAAAGCAATGATCACTGCAGAGATTCGTCTGTCTGATTTTGCTGCTGTTGAAGGCGATGTTATTGATCTGAACGCACTGAAAGCCGCGAACGTTGTTGGCATCCAGATTGAATATGCGAAAGTTATTCTGTCTGGCGAAGTGAACCGTGCAGTTACTGTACGTGGCCTTCGTGTTACTAAAGGTGCTCGCGCTGCAATCGAAGCTGCCGGCGGTAAAATTGAGGAATAAGTGACAGATGGCTAAACAACCAGGATTAGATTTTCAAAGTGCCAAGGGTGGAGCTGGCGAACTTAAACGCAGACTTTTGTTTGTAATTGGTGCGCTAATTGTTTTCCGAATTGGTTCTTTTATTCCAATCCCTGGTATTGATGCCACTGTGCTTGCCAAATTGCTCGAACAGCAACAAGGCACCATCATTGAAATGTTTAACATGTTCTCTGGTGGTGCTCTTAGCCGTGCTTCTATCTTTGCTTTGGGTATCATGCCGTATATTTCGGCATCGATTATCATCCAATTATTATCAGTGGTTAATCCACGGTTAGCAGAGATTAAGAAGGAAGGAGAAGCAGGTCGTCGGAAGATAAGCCAATATACTCGTTGGGGTACTCTGGTATTAGCAATATTCCAATCTATTGGTATTGCAATGGGTCTACCGAATATGCCAGGGATGCAAGGGTTAGTTATTGATCCGGGTCTCCCGTTCTACTTTACGGCTGTTGTTAGCTTGGTCACGGGGACTATGTTCCTTATGTGGTTAGGTGAGCAGATAACTGAAAGAGGTATCGGTAACGGTATTTCTATCATTATCTTCGCTGGTATTGTTGCGGGATTACCGCCGGCTATTGGCCATACCATCGAGCAAGCTCGGCAAGGCGATCTGCACTTCCTCCTGTTGCTGTTGGTTGCGGTGTTAGTATTCGCGGTTACATTCTTTGTTGTGTTTATGGAACGTGGTCAACGTCGTATCGTCGTTAATTACGCTAAACGTCAGCAAGGTCGCCGTGTTTACGCAGCACAAAGTACACATTTACCGTTAAAAGTGAATATGGCGGGTGTAATTCCTGCAATTTTTGCTTCCAGTATCATACTATTCCCGGGTACAATAGCTTCTTGGTTTGGTGATGGAACTGGCTGGGACTGGCTGACTACAATTTCTATGTATTTACAGCCTGGTCAACCGTTATATGTGTTACTTTATGCATCTGCGATCATCTTCTTCTGTTTCTTCTATACGGCGTTGGTTTTCAACCCGAGAGAAACAGCAGATAACCTGAAGAAGTCCGGTGCATTTGTACCAGGAATTCGTCCGGGAGAGCAAACGGCCAAGTACATTGATAAGGTAATGACTCGCTTAACATTAGTTGGCGCATTATATATTACCTTCATCTGCCTAATCCCGGAGTTCATGCGTGACGCAATGAAAGTACCTTTCTATTTTGGTGGTACTTCCCTCTTAATCGTGGTTGTCGTTATCATGGACTTTATGGCTCAAGTGCAAACTCTGATGATGTCAAGTCAGTATGAGTCTGCATTGAAGAAAGCAAACCTGAAAGGTAAGTAATCATTTAGTGTGATTATGGTTTGCTTAGAAGTTACGGAGAGTAAAAATGAAAGTTCGTGCTTCCGTCAAGAAATTATGCCGTAACTGCAAAATTATTCGTCGCAATGGTAGCGTTCGTGTAATTTGTAGTGTTGAACCAAGACATAAACAACGTCAAGGTTAAGAAAAAGCATTTTTTTCTTGCAAAGTTGGGTTGAGCTGGCTAAATTAGCCAGCCAATCTTTTTTATCTAAGATACATTATTGTTTGAGTATCCTGAAAACGGGCTTTTCAGCACAGTAATGTATATTTTAACTTAGGAGTGCATAGTGGCCCGTATAGCAGGCATTAACATTCCTGATCATAAACATACTGTAATCGCTTTAACATCGATTTTCGGTATCGGCAAAACTCGTTCACAGGCTATCTGTGAAGCAACTGGTATTGCTGAAAATGTTAAGATCAGTGAGCTGTCTGAAGAACAAATCGACAAGCTGCGTGACGAAGTTGCTAAATACGTTGTAGAAGGTGACTTACGTCGTGAAATTACCCTGAGCATCAAGCGTCTGATGGACCTTGGATGTTACCGTGGTTTACGTCATCGTCGTGGTCTTCCTGTGCGCGGACAGCGTACTAAGACTAACGCTCGTACCCGTAAGGGTCCGCGTAAGCCGATCAAGAAATAAGTCGGGGTATTGAATAATGGCAAAAGCACCAATTCGTGCACGTAAGCGTGTAAGAAAACAAGTCTCAGACGGTGTGGCTCATATCCATGCTTCTTTCAACAACACAATCGTTACTATTACAGACCGTCAAGGTAACGCATTGGGTTGGGCAACTGCCGGTGGTTCCGGTTTCCGTGGTTCTCGCAAATCCACTCCGTTTGCAGCTCAGGTTGCAGCAGAGCGTTGCGCAGAAGCCGTGAAAGAATACGGTATCAAGAACCTGGAAGTTATGGTTAAGGGACCGGGTCCGGGTCGCGAATCAACAATTCGTGCTCTGAACGCCGCTGGTTTCCGCATCACTAATATTACTGATGTGACTCCTATCCCTCATAACGGTTGTCGCCCACCGAAAAAACGTCGCGTTTAATACGTTTCGTTTTTTTTAGGACTGTTGGAGAAAGAAAATGGCTAGATATTTGGGTCCTAAGCTCAAGCTGAGCCGTCGCGAAGGAACAGACCTCTTCCTGAAGTCTGGTGTTCGCGCGATTGACACCAAGTGTAAATTAGAACAGGCTCCAGGCCAGCACGGTGCGCGTAAACCGCGTCTGTCTGACTATGGCGTCCAGTTACGTGAAAAACAAAAAGTTCGTCGTATCTACGGTGTTCTGGAACGTCAATTCCGTAACTATTACAAAGAAGCAACACGTCTGAAAGGCAACACAGGTGAAAACCTGCTGACTTTGCTGGAAGGTCGTCTTGATAACGTCGTTTACCGTATGGGCTTTGGCGCAACTCGCGCAGAAGCACGTCAAATGGTTAGCCATAAAGCTATCATGGTAAATGGCCGTGTAGTTAATATCGCTTCTTATCAGGTTTCCCCGAATGACGTTATCAGCGTTCGTGAGAAAGCTAAAAAACAGTCTCGTATTAAGGCTGCTTTAGAGCTGGCTGAACAGCGTGAGAAGCCAACTTGGCTGGAAGTTGATGCTGCTAAAATGGAAGGTGTGTTCAAACGTATTCCTGAACGTACTGACTTGTCTGCGGACATTAACGAACACCTGATCGTCGAGCTTTACTCCAAGTAAAGCTTAGCACCAAAGAGAGGACACAATGCAGGGTTCTGTGACAGAGTTTCTAAAACCGCGCCTGGTAGATATCGAGCAAGTGAGTTCGACGCACGCTAAGGTGACCCTTGAGCCTTTAGAGCGTGGCTTTGGCCATACTCTTGGTAACGCACTGCGCCGTATTCTGCTTTCGTCTATGCCGGGTTGTGCGGTGACAGAGGTTGAGATTGATGGTGTACTGCATGAGTACAGCACCAAAGAAGGTGTACAGGAAGATATCCTGGAGATTCTCCTCAACCTGAAAGGGCTGGCGGTAAAAGTTCAGGGGAAAGATGAAGTTATTTTAACCTTGAATAAATCTGGCATTGGCCCTGTGACTGCAGCCGACATCATCCATGATGGTGATGTCGAAATCGTCAAGCCACAGCACATCATCTGCCACCTGACTGACGAAAGCGCATCTATTAATATGCGAATTAAAGTACAGCGTGGTCGTGGTTATGTGCCGGCTTCTGCCCGAGTTCATTCGGAAGAAGATGAGCGCCCAATCGGTCGTTTGTTAGTCGATGCTTGCTACAGCCCAGTAGAGCGTATTGCCTACAATGTTGAAGCAGCTCGTGTTGAGCAACGTACAGACTTGGATAAGTTAGTTATTGAAATGGAAACTAACGGTACAATCGATCCTGAAGAGGCGATTCGCCGTGCGGCAACCATTCTGGCTGAACAACTTGAAGCTTTTGTTGACTTACGTGATGTACGTCAGCCTGAAGTTAAAGAAGAAAAACCAGAATTCGATCCTATCTTATTGCGCCCAGTTGACGATCTGGAATTGACTGTCCGCTCTGCTAACTGCCTCAAAGCAGAAGCTATCCACTACATCGGTGATCTGGTACAGCGTACAGAAGTTGAGTTGCTTAAAACTCCGAATCTTGGTAAGAAATCTCTTACTGAAATTAAGGACGTCTTGGCATCTCGTGGTCTTTCTCTGGGCATGCGCTTAGAAAATTGGCCACCAGCAAGTATTGCTGATGATTAAGATCACAGGTTAAGGTTTTACTGAGAAGGATAAGGTCATGCGCCATCGTAAGAGTGGTCGTCAATTGAACCGCAACAGCAGCCACCGCCAAGCTATGTTCCGTAACATGGCAGGTTCTTTAGTTCGTCATGAAATCATCAAGACGACTCTGCCTAAAGCGAAAGAACTGCGTCGCGTCGTTGAGCCGCTGATTACTCTTGCCAAGACCGACAGCGTAGCTAATCGTCGTCTGGCATTCGCACGTACTCGTGATAACGAGATCGTTGCAAAATTATTTAATGAACTGGGACCTCGTTTCGCAGCTCGTGCAGGTGGTTACACTCGTATTCTTAAGTGTGGCTACCGCACAGGTGACAACGCTCCGATGGCTTACATCGAGCTTGTTGACCGTGCTGTTGAGTCTCAAGAAGCAGCTGCAGAGTAATCTGCTGTCGCTTTCAAGAAAACCGGGTATATTTGCCCGGTTTTTTTGTACCTGCTATTCTTACTTCTTCAAATAAATTTATTCCCTTGATTTTTTCGTGGTTAACCCATATTTACAGGTAAGTATTATGAGCATGTATAAGATAGGTGAACTTGCTAGGCTAGCAGATGTGACGCCTGATACGATTCGTTTTTATGAAAAACAAGGTTTGATGGGACATAAAGAAAGAACAGAAGGCGGGTATCGGTTATTTACGGAACAAGACCTACAGCGACTGCGTTTTATTCGTTATGCAAAACAGTTAGGTTTTACTTTAGAAGCTATCACTGAACTACTTTCAATACGAGTGGATCCTGAACATCATACCTGCCAAGAATCTAAACAGATTGTTGATCTCAGATTACTTGAAGTTGAAAAAAAGATACAAGAGCTTATTATTATGCGCGATTCGCTGAAGATGTTAAGTTCAGCATGTTGTGGAGAAGAACATGCGACAACCTATTGCTCCATTATGGAAATATTAGAAAAAGGTGCATCTAAAGTTTATTAATTATACAATCTGCTAATTATATGAGGGTATATCATGAGTAAATATCAACATAAACGTGGTGAGATTAAAGATAATGCGATTGAAGCATTACTACATGACCCACTATTTCGCCAAAGAGTTGAAAAAAATAAAAAAGGAAAAGGCAGTTACACAAGAAAAGAAAAAAATAAGAAGTCAGTTAACTGGGAGGCCAGCGGTAATAGGTTTATTTACTTATTACCACTGGCCTTTTAGTTAATTTTTATTTTGTTCTTTTAAAAGATCACGAATTTCTGATAACAGAACTTCTTCTTTAGATGGTGGGGCTGGCTCTGCTGGTGCGGCTTCTTTTTCACGGCGAACTTTATTCATGACCTTAATTGCCATAAAGATAGCGAACGCAACAATAACGAAGTCAAAAACGGTTTGTATAAACATACCATAATTTAGTACTACTGCTGGTAAATCACCTTGTGCTTCTTTTAATACTACGCTGAATGATTTGAAATCAACACCTCCGATTAGTAAACCTAGCGGAGGCATAATGACATCAGCAACTAATGAAGATACAATTTTACCAAATGCAGCACCAATAATAATACCAACTGCCATATCCACTACATTGCCCTTCATAGCAAATTCGCGGAAATCTTTTAAAAAGCTCATTAGACGACCCCTTAATAAATAACTCAATTGAAACAAAACATGTATTAGGTTAACAAATTATAGTCGCTAAAATTATTAAGCTACAAATATTTACTATTTTTATTTTTATAAAAAGAATGGACTTGGTTGAAATAATTTTTCAACTTCGGGTACATACTTTTTATCTGTAATAAACATAATGACATGGTCACCTTGTTCAATTATATGGTAATCACTAGCTATAATGACTTCTTCTTCACGAACAATTGCACCAATAATAGTTCCAGGAGGAAGTTTAATTTCAGATATTTTTTTGCCAACAACTTTTGACGTATTTTCATCACCGTGTGCAATTGCCTCAATAGCTTCCGCAACGCCTCTTCTTAAAGATGAAACATTGACTATATCCGCTTTTCTTACATGGCTTAATAAAGCAGAAATAGTTGCCTGTTGAGGTGAAATCGCAATATCAATCACCCCACCTTGAACGAGTTCAACGTATGCAGAGCGTTGTATAAGAACCATTGCTTTTTTAGCCCCCATTTTTTTTGCTAACATAGCAGACATAATATTAGCTTCATCATCATTTGTTAGGGCAATAAAAACATCCATTTGCTCAATATGTTCTTCTGTGAGTAGTTCTTGGTCGGATGCATCGCCATAAAATACAATGGTATCATGCAGCAACTCAGCAAGTTCTGTTGCGCGCTTCTGGTTGCGCTCAATAAGTTTCACGCTGTAATCTTTTTCTAGTCGCCTTGCTAGACCGGCTCCGACGTTACCACCACCGACTATCATCAAACGTTTGTATGGTTTTTCTAGTCTTTGCAGCTCGCTCATTACGGCTCGGATATGTTGTGTTGAAGCAACAAAAAAAACCTCATCACCCGCTTCAATAATTGTTGAGCCTTGAGGGCGAATAGGTCTATCTTGACGGAAAATAGCGACAACACGAGTATCAATATGTGGCATGTGTTCGCGTAAGCTCGATAGTGCATTACCAACGAGTGAGCCGCCATAATAAGCTTTTACAGCAACTATGCTAACTTTGCCTTCTGCAAAGTTTACAACCTGAAGGGCGCCAGGGTATTGAATTAATTTATAGATATAGTCGATAACTAGTTGTTCTGGCGATATTAAGTAGTCAATCGGGATTTGTTCAGGTAGAAACAATTTGTCGGCTTCACGGATATATTCAGTCGCCCTGATACGCGCTATTTTATTTGGGGTATTAAATAGGCTATATGCAATTTGGCAGGCAATCATGTTAGTTTCATCTGAATTGGTAACGGCTACTAACATATCCGCATCTTCTGCGCCTGCATCTCGAAGCACTCTAGGGTGAGAGCCATGACCATTTACCACTCGAAGATCGAATTGATCCTGTAATTGACGTAACCGATCAGCATCGGTATCAACGACGGTAATATCATTGTTCTCATCAACTAAATTTTCAGCAAGCGTTCCGCCAACTTGCCCAGCACCTAGAATAATGATCTTCATTACATCTTCCTATATCAGAGAGCTGGCTACAATTTACTACACTTTTTTGACTAAGCGTGCATAAAAGAAACCATCACCACCATTAGTACTTGGTAATACTTGTAACCCAGCATCGGTTCCATCATTTAGACTGGCGTCATTATGTTTAGATAGGAAATTTTGTATTTGCTTTCCATTTTCTTCGGGCATAATTGAGCATGTCGCATAAAGTAGAGTACCGCCCGGTTTTAAATAAGGCCAGATAGCTTCGAGAATTTGAGCTTGTAGTTGCGCCAATTCATTTATATCCGAATCACGGCGTAGCCATTTAATATCAGGATGACGCCTAATAACGCCTGTAGCGGAACAAGGTGCATCAAGTAAAATACGGTCAAATTGCTGATCTTTCGCCCATTTTTCAGGCTGTGTGCCGTCTCCTTGTATAACAACAGCATGTTGCTTAAGACGAATTAGATTTTCTTTCACTCTTTTAAGGCGATATTCATCGATATCTACAGCAATAACATTCGCTCTAGGGGCTAATTCTAAAATATGGGTTGTTTTTCCACCTGGTGCTGCACATAAATCTAAAATACTTTCCCCATTTTGAGGTTCTAGCAATTCAGCGCAGCCTTGAGCTGAGACATCTTGTACTGTTGACCAGCCATCTTCAAAGCCCGGAAGACGAGATACTGCGGTGGGTTCATCTAACCGAATAGCATTTGGATGTGAGGGGTGCAAATGTGCGGTTATCTCAGATTGTTCTAGTAAGTTGAGATATTGTGCAGCAGTGTGATGTTGAGAGTTTACTCTTAACCACATAAGTGGGCGTTGGTTATTTGCTTCAATAATAGATTGCCAATCCTCTGGATAGGCAGTTTGTAGGCGTTTTAATAACCAGCTTGGATGTAAATATTGGCTAGTGTTGTTAGCAATCCTTTCTTCTAATTGTACTTGTTGGCGCTGAAATGAACGTAATACGCCATTAATAAGCCCTTTTAATTGGGGCTTTTTCAGTGCAACTGCGCCATCTACTGTTTCTGCTAATGCAGCATGAGGCGGTATACGAGTATAAAGTAGCTGGTAGATGCCTACCATAATTAAGTAATGTAGGGTTCTTTGTTTACCCGTTAATGGTTTTTCCATTAGCTGGCTAATAAACCATTCAAGTTTAGGTAAATAACGTAAAACGCCAAAGCAAATTTCTTGTAATAAAGCTTTATCTTTATCATTGATATTGCGTTGTAAGTCAGGCAGTACAGTGCTTAATGATTGGCCGTTATCAAGGACTTGGAAAATTGCTGTTGCCGCGATACTACGCAAATTATATGTGTTTTTCATATGGTGAGGATGAATTCATTAGTGACTGAAATAAAACTGCCTGAAGGTATCAGGCAGTTTACAAGTTCGTTATGCTAGAACTTGCTCTGGGGTAAACCATTCGCGACGAGAGTTTAGGATATCTTGTGCACTCATTGCTTTTTTGCCAGGCGGTTGTAGCTGAGTAATATTTAGTATGCCATTTCCTGTGGCAATGCATATACCTTTTTTGTCAGCGCTAATAATTGTTCCTGGTTGCTTATCATGTGCTTCTTCGAGTGCTTCAGCTTGCCAAACTTTAATGAGTTGTTCTTCAACCATGAAATAACTCATTGGCCAAGGATTGAAAGCACGAATACAGCGCTCAATATGTACAGCATCATCTTGCCAATTAATGCGAGCTTCTTCTTTTGATAATTTTTCAGCGTAATTTGCTAATGAATCATCTTGTTTTTCAGCTGTGCATTGGCCTGAGGATAGCATTTCAACAGTATGAATTAATGCTTCTGGGCCTATTATTGCTAACTTGTCATATAACGAGGCGCTTGTATCACTAGGGTTAATTGGACAAATTGCTTTGTAAAGCATGTCTCCAGTATCTAAACCTGCATCCATTTGCATAATAGTCACACCCGTTTCAGTATCACCAGCCCAAATAGAACGTTGAATTGGTGCCGCTCCTCTCCAGCGAGGTAACAAAGAGCCGTGAACATTCAAGCAACCTAAGCGAGGAATATCGAGAACGGCTTGCGGTAGAATCAGGCCATAGGCAACAACTATCATTAAGTCTGCATTTTGGTTTTTTATCCACTGCTGGTTTTCGCTATCTTTAAGAGATACTGGTTGAAAAACAGGGATTTGGTGTTCTTCAGCGAGAACCTTGACAGGGCTCGGAGTTAACTTTTTACCTCTTCCCGCAGGTTTATCATGGCGAGTGAGGACGCCAACGATTTGGTGTCTAGTATCTAAGAGAGCAGCTAAATGTTTGGCCGCAAAATCGGGGGTACCCGCAAAAATAATTTTTAATGGCTCTGACACGTTAATTTCCCTATTTATATGTAGCGAATTAGCTATTTTTGGCTTCTTTTGCTCTTAGTCTGTCTAACTTTTCAACTTTCTGGCGGATGCGCTGACGTTTTAAAGGCGATAAATAGTCAACGAATAGTTTACCAACAAGGTGGTCCATCTCATGTTGGATACAGATAGCTAATAAACCATCAGCCTCCAGTTCAAAAGACTCTCCGTTATAGTTTAGCGCGCGAACTTTTACCTGCTCAGCACGAGGGACGAAGCCATGTTGTTCTGGAATAGACAAGCAACCTTCTTCGATCCCCGTTTCCCCTGATTTATCTAGTAATTCAGGGTTAATAAGAACTAAGCGATCATCACGAGTTTCAGACACATCAATAACGATGATTCTCTGGTGGATATCAACTTGTGTTGCTGCAAGGCCAATACCTTCTTCTTCATACATGGTATCGAACATATCATCAACGATACGCTGTATAGAAGCATCAACTTTGTCTACTGGCTTAGCAATTGTGCGTAAGCGTTCGTCTGGGTAATGTAATACGTTTAAGACTGACATAAATTTTTCGAGCAGTTTCCAAAATGTGAATGGGAATTAATGACTATTCTAGACATTTCTCATTCATATTGACAGTATTGGTTATGATTTGTTCACTGAAGAACCTATTTGTTGATGAGTCAGGATGACAATAATGAATATCCAAGAAATTTGGTTAAGAATGTCACAGGTTAAAAGGTTATTACCTCTGAATGCAGTAAGAATAATTAATGAGCTAAAACAACTAAATAAAATTAGCTATCAGACTTTACACCATCATGGTTTGAATGAAATACAGCAATTACAGTTTATGAATGTCTCTATGCACCGGCTTGAGAAAGTACAGGCATGGCTTTCAAATAAACATCATCAAATGATTACTTTCTGTGATTCCCATTACCCTTTTTTATTAAAGCAAATTTACCGTCCTCCTCTTTTATTATTTGTCGTGGGAAAAAGTGAATTATTGGTAACGCCACAAATTGCTGTAGTTGGAAGTCGTAGAGCAAGTGAATACGGCAGAATATGGACTAACCTATTTGTGAAGAGCTTTGTCCATCATGGTATAACCATCACCAGTGGGCTTGCATTAGGTATCGACGGTATAAGCCATAAGGCTGCCCTTGATAATCGAGGTGAAACAATTGCGGTTTTAGGTAGCGGGTTAGCGAATATTTATCCACGTCAACATACTGAATTGGCTGAAAAAATCAAAAATTATGGTGCTTTGATTTCAGAATATTGGCCTGATGCACCACCATTACCTAAACAATTTCCCAAGAGAAACCGTATTATTAGTGGGTTAAGTAAAGCAGTTATTGTAATCGAAGCAGGGATGAAAAGTGGCTCACTGATAACCGCTAGGTATGCATTAGAGCAAAACCGCGACTTATTTACATTGCCTGCTCCATTAGGTAACTCTGCATTTCATGGCAACCATTGGTTATTACAGCAGGGAGCTTATCTATTAGCTGAACCTGAGGATGTTTTACAGCATATAGGTGATGGGTTAAATTGGATACAAACCGAATTACCTATAGAACAGGCACCACTTGAGTTTAATGTGGTAGAAAATAAAATTTTAGGTATGGTTGGGTACCAAGCGACACCAGTAGATGTCATTGCAGAACAAACCCAAATTCCAGTTACTCAAATTATTACCATATTAACTGAGATGGAAATTAATGGGGTAGTTAGCTCGGGGGCTGGTGGGTATACCAGAGTAACTTAGTTAAAAGCAACAGTAGAGAAAAACATGTCTAAACAACTGCCCTTCGATACAGAAAAAAATGAACATTGTCCAGAATGCGATTCTTTGCTTGTTATCCGCAATAGTTCACATGGGCCTTTTTTAGGTTGTTCAAGTTATCCACAATGTCATTATATGAGACCGCTAAGACCTACGGTGGAAAGTCATATAATTAAAGTATTAGAAGGTCAACATTGTCCTAAATGTAGTCACGACCTAGTGCTTAAGCAAGGCCGATTTGGCATGTTTATTGGTTGTAGTAATTATCCTGAATGTGAACATATTGAGCTAATTGATAAACCGGATGAAACTAAAATTTCTTGTCCGCAATGCCAAAAAGGGAATTTATTACAGAGAAAATCGCGTTATGGTAAGACTTTTTATGCTTGCGACAATTACCCTAACTGTCAGTTTATATTAAATAATAAGCCTATTAATGGTAAATGTAAGTATTGTGAGTATCCATTACTTATGGAAAAAAGGGGGGGACAGGGAGTAAGATTATTTTGTGCCAGCAAACGCTGCGGTAAACAACAAGAAGAATAATGAGTTAAAACTATGTCAAATATATCTACACCTGCAATTGAAAGTATTATTAGTTCATTACAACATGAGGAGGTTATTGCCTATCCAACAGAAGCCGTATTTGGTTTAGGTTGTGACCCTGATAGTGAAACAGCGGTATATAAGTTATTAGAGTTAAAGCAACGCCCTTGGGAAAAAGGATTAATCCTTATCGCTGATAGCTACGAGCAATTAAAAGACTATATAGATGATGAGCAACTAACAGAAGAACAAAAGCAAGCGATGTTTGCAACATGGCCGGGGCCAGTAACATGGGTGATCCCGGCAAAAGTAACGACTCCAAAATGGTTGACAGGTCGGTTTGATACTATCGCAGTGAGAGTTACAGACCATGAATTAGTAAAAAAATTATGCCGTCATTATGGCAAACCTTTGGTATCTACAAGTGCTAATTTAAGTGGGTTAGAGCCTTGTAGGACAACTGAAGATGTTATTGCACAGTTCAACGGGAGTATTCCTGTTCTTGATGGAATGGTCGGTGGTCGTCAAAACCCATCTGAAATAAGAGATGCAAAAACAGGGCAATTATATCGTAAAGGATAATATTGATGGAAATGTTTGCGGTTTTTGGTAATCCAATTCAACACAGTAAATCACCTGTTATACATAAAATGTTTGCAGAGCAAACAGGGGTTTCCCTTGAATATGAAAAAGTCCTAGCACCAATCGAGGGATTCGAACAAAGTCTAATAGGTTTTTTTTCTCAGGGTGGAAAGGGCGCAAACATTACTTTGCCATTTAAGGAGCGTGCTTTTCAGGCTGTTTCTGAATTAACTGCAAGAGCTCAAGTTTGTGGCGCTGTTAATACGGTGATGAAGCTTGATGATAATCGATTGTTGGGCGACAACACCGATGGAATGGGGCTTTTGTTAGATTTACAACGTTTAAAGTTTGTTCATCCAAATAGCCGAATATTAATGATTGGTGCTGGTGGTGCGACACGTGGAGCATTATTGCCACTTTTAGAATATGGCTGTGATATCACTTTGACAAATAGAACCTTTTCTAAGGTTGAATTATTAGTTAATGAATTTTCAGCACTAGGTAAAATGTGCGGGAAAGAGATCTCACAGATCGTATCTGCTGATTTTGATCTGATTATCAATGCGACTTCATCTGGTGTAAGTGGAGAGGTTCCTGCAATCAATCCAAATGTGTTTAGCGATCAAGTTGCATGCTATGACATGTTTTATCAATCATCATTAACGCCCTTCCTTGAGTTTGTGACTCAACATCAAGTGACTAAAATAGCCGATGGCCTAGGTATGCTAGTAGGGCAAGCCGCGTTTTCTTTTAAACTATGGCATGGCATTCTTCCTGAAATTACACCTGTTCTATCTGCCTTATATAAGGAATTGAAAGGGTGAATCAGCAAATTCAATTCCCTGATAGAGAAGAGTGGGATGCGCTATCCAAGCAAGTACGCTTTCCTGTGTTGATCAGCGGAATGCTTGCGGAATGTGCAATTCCTCAGTCATTGTTATTTCAACGTTATGGTAAAGAAGAAACACCTTTGAGTTTATTTCAGCAGTATCGATGGGATATAGAAGAAGAGTTTGAAGCCTTGATTGAACAAGGCCTCGATGATGACGATGGGCTTTACATATTATCAGAAGCTAAATAGTTATTTTTCCATTCGACATAGTTATTCGCTGAATAACGTAAATGGCTTAACTCAGCATCAGTCAATTTTCGGATGGCTTTTGCTGGGCTCCCTGTATATAAGTAACCGGATTCGAGCCTTTTCCCTTGGGTCACTAAACTGTTAGCCCCAATAATAACGTCATCTTCCACTATAGCTCCATCAATAACAATTGAACCCATTCCAACCAGCACTCTATTTCCTATAGTGCAACCATGTAACATAACTTTATGACCAATGGTGACATCTTCTCCAATAATTAACGGGTTCCCCTCAGGGTTACTTGCGGATTTATGTGTGACATGTAGAACTGACCCATCTTGAATATTGGTACGTGCACCAATAGAAATATAGTTAACATCACCACGCAAAACAGAAAGAGGCCAAATACTGACATCATCAGCTATGCGAACATCTCCAATTACAACAGAAGATGGGTCAATGAAAACGCGTGCATTAATAGAAGGGTAAATACCTAAATAAGGACGTAAAAGTGTGTTCATAGTGATAACCGTAAAAAAGAAATAAAAGATAGCAGTTAAATAACTCATTAGTTCATTATGAATTTATGAGCGAGTAGGTTGCTAAAGTTAGAATTATAGGCATGAAGTCGTTTCTTTTATAACCGTTATGCGGTGAAAAAGCACAAGGTGGCTATTTTATCCGCAAACAGAGTTTTTTTTTAAAAAAAAGGTTGTGTAATTCTGAAGGCTCCCTATAATGCGCATCCGTTGTCACGACAAACCGGTTAGAAGAAAACTTCGTAACCCAGTGATAACAGAGGTGAGAAAGAAAAAAGTTGAAAATAAACGCTTGACTTTCTAAATAAAAAACGTATTATACGACACCTCGCGACAACGACCTGATTCACGGAATCCGGTTCAAAAATCGAAAGATTCAGTCGCAACGCTCTTTAACAATTTATCAGACAATCTGTGTGGGCACTCACAGGACACTATCAAAAAAATATTTGATTTTAAGTCTTGAAGAGTGACTAACACGTTAATTCATATATATGAACTAATA
>OJKJ01000402.1_pt1 | contig 25278 bp, 19 predicted proteins | sample 1596491 | NCBI WGS metagenome assembly OJKJ01 (sample SAMEA4350160, study PRJEB24818) | metagenome | biome: human; feature: gut; material: faeces | place: Denmark | collected 2013-09 | reverse complement strand
CCCCTGGGGCGCTGGGAGGCAGCGTCGGGTGTGTATAAGAGGCAGGGAAGGAGGGCAGGAGTGGGCGGCGAGGCGGGACTGACGGCGGGAGCAGGCGCGGCAGCAGGACAGGCGGGGCAGGAGGCAGGTGTAAAAGGCGCCGCGGCGAAGCCTTCCGGGCGAACGGCTCTGACGGGCCAACCGATCCGGATCGGCGCGATTTACGCTTTGAGCGGCAACAACGCCGCCATCGGCACCAATATTCTACGGGGAATTGATTTTGCGGCGGAGGATATCAATGCGGCAGGAGGGGTGGACGGACGTCCCATCGAGATCATCCGGGGAGATACCCAGGGGGATGAGGAGGTGGCCCGGGCCGTGGCAAAACGCCTGATCACCGAGGAGCAGGTGCATGCGATTGTGGGCTGCCATCAGAGCACACTGACGGAGATTGTCGCCGAGGTGTGTGAGGAGTATCATATCCCTATGATCACGGCAATCTCCACGGTGGACAGCATTTCCACCCACCACAATGAGTATTTTTTCCGTCTCTGTCCCATGAATTCCCTTTATCTGGAAAATATGTTCATGTACATGAAGGAGCAGGCGGAGCAGACCGGGAAGGAAGTAAAGACCATCGCCGTGTTTGCGGACAACAGCATGATCGGCCAGGAGGCCATCCGCTGTGCGAGGATCTATGCGCCTCAGTACGGAATGGAGATCGTAAAAGAGATCCAGTACGGCCAGGGGGCAGCGGACCTGACGGATGAGATCCTGGAGCTGAAGGCGGCCGGGGCCGACGCGGTCCTGGCGGAGAGCTATGTCTCCGACGCCAGCCTGCTGATGCGGACCATGTATGAACAGAATTACCGTCCGCCGATCCTCATCGCCAAGGCCAACGGTTTTGCGGATCCCAGCTTTATCCCGGCGACCAGGGGAATGTCGGAGGGAGTCACTTCTGTGGTGGAGTGGAATCCGGATATGACCAAAGGCCAGGAGATCAACAGGCGTTTTAAGGAAATCTTCGGTGTGGATATGAACGGCCATTCGGCAGAATCCTATACGGCTGTCTGGACCTTCAAGACCGCCTTTGAGCAGGCTGGAACCGACGATGGGGAGACGGTGAAGGATGTGCTTACAAAGATTGATATCCGGGAATCTTTTCCTGACGGCCCGGAGATCATTCTGCCCTACGACCGGATCAAGTTCGAGGATCATGAATTTGACGGGGTCCGGCATTATCATAATAACATCTACGCTTCCGTAGCCATCGCCCAGATCCAGGACGGCGAATACAAGACGGTGTGGCCCTTCGAATATTCCAATCAGAGAATTGAGTATCCGGCGGGGTATGAGAACCGGTGAGTGTGGAAATACAATTACAAGTTTTAGTTGAAAGCGGGTAAATGCCGCGGGATTCCTAAAAATAGATGGAATCCCCTGGCAAAATCCGCTTTTTTTGTATAGTGGGAGGTGGGAGAACCAATATGTGGGGCATCGTTTGACATAAAACCGGAGGAATGAAATATTGAAAAATTGAAAACAAGTATATGATAAAAATATACCTTATTTATATTCAATATATCGCATTAGATCAAGGAGGAACGATGGATACGGAGTCAAAAACATATGATGAAGCGGAATTTCAGCGGTTGTACGATCAGCTTTTGGGTTATCTGGGTAAGGATCAGGAGCTGGCTGAGCAGATCAAGAAATTGAGAATGGCCCGTGGGCTGACCCAGAACGACCTGGCGGAGCGCATGGGAGTGCCCCAGAGCCAGGTGTCCCGGTGGGAGAGCAAAGGAAGCTGTGAGATTGAGAGCCTGGAACGGCTGTGCAGGGCGCTGGCGCAGATGCAGGCGGTAAAGGTGAAAGTTTGGATTTGGAAAAATTTAGAAATCAATACGAATGTGCAGCAGGAATTGTCCGCCTGCGCAGAGTTTGAGCTATATAGCTGGGCGGAGGGATCCGCAGGCAGGGAGGATGGGAATCGTGCAGAATTAGTCCGGCGCTATCTTGAGTTGCGGTTCCCGTTCCCGGCGGGGAAAGCGCATACCAAGAGCGGTGTGAAATTTCTGATTTCCGTTGATGGGGAGGCGCAATCGGCCCAGGGGATACTGGACCGCCCGGAGTCCTCGGTGCGCTGGACACTGTATGAGCTTCAGCGCTATCTTTGCAGAGGGGAGCGCGATCGCCTTCTGATCCGGAGATATGGCTGGGGTAACGATATAAATGCCTCCGCGAAAAAAGGCTGGCTCAGCGAAATGAGGCTGGTAAGAGCGGAAATACCGGATGTTTATCAGGTGGAGAAGTGGGACTGCCTCAAAACGGGGCCCTATTATCCTTACGCTGAGGGACAGACCTGTATGTTTATTCCTCTGGCCTGGGATAATTGTCAGGAGCGGGAATCGGATTTTGTTAATTGTTACGCGCCGGTAAACACAAACCTGATGATCTACACGCTGTCCGGTTACGACTGCTATCTCAGCAAGGCGGGATTTGGAGACGGGGGCGTTACGCTGAAATGCAGGCGGAGGATTCAGCTGTGCCCATGGGATACGGCGGGAAAACCGCTGGGATTTTATATGGGAACGGTCGGCGAACCAATCGCGCAGAAGCTGCGAGGGAAGATATATACCAGAGTGGTAAAGGAATTCGCAGAGGAACCGGCGGAGGAGGAACTCTGGACGGAGATTCAGGAAGGCTATTTTATGGCCGTGTACGAGGAAGATTCTTTGACGAACGAGTATTTTCTGGTAAAGGGGGAGAACCGGCGGTACAGAAAGGCTAAGACCAAGCCTGAGGAAGAGGATTGCAAAAACGAATCATATGAAGATATGCCCATGGCAGTGGGAAAGAGCCAGTGTGATCAGAAACGTGGACCTTTACAGGAGGTGGAGGGCCGGCGGGATCGGGAAAACGAACTTGCAAAAGACAGCATTCAGAAGAAAAAAAGAGAACGGGACGAGCTTCTGGATTTTCGGAAAATCGATCAGAAGCCGTTTGTGGGCCGCGACAGAAGCATTTACCATTCCTGTCATTGGCTGCGCGGCTATCAGGATTATCACCTGAGAGGTTATCAGGAACTGTGGATCCGGAAGGAAGGGACAACAAAGGAACAAAATGGGGCGGAGGAAAAAACAATTCCGGATGTCCGGAATCCTGTGGAAGAAGAAAATGCGTTCCAGGGTGAAATTCTGAACTACAAGGAATACTGCTATCAGATGTCGGACTGGAAGCTGTCGGAAAATATCCCAAAGGTCGACTACGATAACGTTTTTATGACCAGCTACGAGCAGGTTAATTTTGACTGCCGATGCGGAATATGGCTGAACAGGGGATTAGCGCTTCTGCGGGATATGGAGGACATGCGCTCGTACAAACATTACGTGGTCTATTTTAAGGTTGAAAATGGCCGGTATTGCTGTATCCAGTATAATGGAAACCGCTGGAAAACGGAAGGTTACCGCGGTTCCAACAGCTGCGTCGCCCTGACGTTCTGCAGCGGGGCGGACAACAAGGATGGGCTTCCCGCCCCCCATACGTTTAAGCCGCTGCCTGCGGACGACACGGGCAATTACACCTATCTGTTCCGGCTGCCGGAGGTGCAGAACCATCTTTACACCGGCCTGCCGCTTAAAATTGGGGAGCGGTCCTTCGTGGACTTCTGCCTGGAGGTACAGAAGGATTGCAGCTTTACCAATATGCGCAGGCTGCTTCCCGATACCGACGAAAGACAGCCCTATGTGCTGATCTACCGGTGGCAGGATGGCAAGGTTTACCTTGGCGGAATTGAGAAGGGGGAATTCAAAGGAGTGGAAGGCAGGCCGTCCAGGGGCTTTGAGGATATCCGCAGCCCCCGGCTCTGGCTAAAGGGCTTTGGAGACGCCTCCGATCCTCAGGCGGTGGAGCAGGCCAGGAGAATTTTTTCCTACCCGGCTGTGATCGGCGTGGCGGTCAGCGCTTGGGAAAATGAGACAAATTATCCGGAGCGGAATGAGACAGAAACGTGCGGGACAGCCGTAGCCGCCCCACCGCCAGCCGTCCCTGCGCCGCCAGCTGCCGCCGCCCCTGTTCCGCTCCCGGGCTTTATCCCCCGCCAGGAGGTATCCCGCCGCCTGTTCCCGCCGGAGGAAGGTCTGATGGAGGCCTCATCCATTGTGGACACCGTGCACCGCCTGGTGGTGGAGCGGGGATACATGGGGGAGTACCCGCCTTCGGGTTGGGAACAAAAAGCGGGCCGCCTGGCTGGAATCGTGATTCTCGGCGGTCCGGGCGTGGGCAAAAGCACGCTGGCAAAGCGGCTGGTGGACACGCTGGTGGAATTTCATGTGATCCCCCGGTCAGACACGGACCCGGACGACATGTGCACCGCCATCAGCGCCAGGGATTTGGTGGGCCGGTATATCGGGCACACCAGGCCCAAAACGCTGAAGGTGATCATCCAGGCCATTGAGCGGAAAACCGTCCTGTTCCTGGACGACGTGTACACGCTGTTTAACACCTCGGGCCAGGATTTCGGCCGCGAGGCCCTGGAGGCGCTGCTTCCGGTGCTCAAAGGGGAGTGCCGGCTTCCGAAGATTGTCACCGACGAGAAGAGCGGGCAGGAGGTGGAGCAGTACGAGACCTACCGGGAGAACCAACTGCCCACCATCCTGATGGCCGGATATGAGAAGGAAACGCGCCGTTTCTTAAACGACAATCCCGGACTTTACAGCCGGGTGACGGTGCTGGAGCTGGAAAGTCCCTCCGTGCCCGATCTGGTGCGGGATCTGGAATTCCGGATCGGCAGGCGGGAGCCGGAGCTTCTGCCCGGCGGACGCCTGGAGGGGGAAGCCCTGCGCCAGGCGGAGCATTTTTACCGGCGCGTCACCGGTCAGGAGTATGCGGATCAGTTCGCATATTTCCGGGGAAATGAGACGCTGGCCGTCCGTTTGGCAACGGAATACCGTTTCTTCCGGCAGCAGGGGGAAGCCCCGGGCTGGGCGCAGGTCTGGCGGACCGTGACCGAGACCTACGGCAAGGAGCTGGTCGACAACTATGAGGCCATTTTGGAGGCCAACGAGGAACGTCTGGGCCGCACCCGCAAGTTATTTAAGGTGGAGCAGGACATAACAGAGACCTTTGCGGATGTGAAGGGCCAGGAGACCGCGGTTGAAAAGCTGGGCGAGGTGGTGGATATGCTGGCCCACAGAGACACCTACCGCCTGGCCGGAGCGCGGCTTCCCAAGGGCGCGCTGCTGGTGGGCCCGCCCGGAACGGGCAAGACCCTTTTGGCCCGGGCCGTGGCCGGGGAGACGGCCCGGCGTGTCCGGGAAATGGACCCGGGCTGCAGCAAGGGCCGCACGGCCTTTATCGCTCTGGCAGCCACGGATCTTCTGGCCGGGGGACTCAGCACCGGCGCAGACCGGGTGCGGGATTTGTTTTTGCAGGCGCAGAAGGCGGAAGCCGCCTCGGTGGTGATCTTTATCGACGAGCTGGATGCGGTGGCGAAGGCGAGAGGGGCCAGGGGCGGGGCGGACGAAGTACTGATTGCGCTTCTGGCCTGCATGGACGGCTTTTCGGGGAACCAGAATCTGTTTGTGTTGGGAGCCACCAACCGCCCGGAGATTCTGGACCCGGCGCTGCTGCGCCCCGGCCGGTTTGACCGGCGCATCCCAGTGGGGTTGCCGGACCGCAGGGGGAGGGAGGACATTTTACGGCTGTATGCCAAAAAGCAGCTGCGCCCGGCCCTGGCCGCGTCGCTCAACCAAAAAGAGAAGGAGCTAGACGCCCGGTGGTCCGAAACCGCTGAAGCGGTGATCCGGGAAACGGCGGCGAGAAGCTACGGCGCCAGCCCGGCGGAGCTGGCCAACCTGGTCAATGAGGCGGGGATTCTGGCGGCTGGCAGAGGCTGGCGTCCCGGCCCGGTTCCGGCGGACAACTGCCTGTATACCGTGACGCTGGAGGACCTGCTGGAAGCCTTGGAGAATATGATTGTGGGCCTTCCGTCCCGAAAAACCCCTGGGGCGCAGGATAAGAAGATCGTGGCGTTTCATGAGATCGGGCACGCCCTTCTGCGCGTGGTGGACGGCGAGGGAAAACCTGTGGACAGGGACAAGGCGGTCCGGCCCTTCGAAAAGGTCACCTGCGTGCCCAGAGGGGAGTCGGCGCTGGGGTACGTGATCAACCTGCCCGGCGAGGATAAGCATTTGAGGACAAAGGACGACCTGCTGGCCGAGGTGCGCTGCCTGCTTGGCGGACGGGCCGCGGAGGAGCTGACCGGCGGGGAGGGCGGCGTCACCCAGGGAGCGGGGGACGACCTGGCTAAGGCCACCGGCATCGTAAAGCGGATGGTGGCGCAGTATGGAATGTGCGGCCTCTTCGGTCCGGCTGCCATCCTGGCGGAAGCCGCCGATTACCTGGGAAATGCCAATGTGGGCAGCGTGCTGCCGGGGATGGAGCAGGAGATGTCCCGGGAGGTGATCCGGGTCCTCAAGGAACAGTATGAGCAGACTTTGCAGATACTCACCCGTTGGCAGGGCGCGCTGGAAACGCTTGCCGGGGAGCTGATCCGGCGGGAGACGCTTTCGGGCGAGGAGTTTATGGAAATCTGGACAAGGGTTATCGATATGGTATAGATTGAAAAAGGAAGAATCCCGGGCGCGGCAGGCGCGGCTGGGATTCTTCCTTTTTTGTAGTGTTTTCATTTGGCGGCTAAAGACGGCGGCCTTTAGCGCAGGTTGTTCTGCATGATGGAAGTGGTGTCCACCCCGGAGAGTTCTCCGGTGAAGAAGATCATGTACAGGTGACTTTCGGTCAGTCTGGCATAGACCTGCGTTTGGCCTGGAATTTCCAGAACGGGGTTATACCCGTAGTCGTAGAAGCGCCAGGTGCGGTTGGCGAGCTGCAGATTAGTGCCGGTTATTTCAACCCCGGTATTCTCCTTCATAGCCTCATCCAGGATATAATCGGAAAGTGCGGTCAGCATTCTCAGTTCTTCTGCGCTGAAACCCAGGTCAGCCAGGCTTTCGGAAGCCAGAGCAATCATCGCGGTGGTATCTGAGTTGGCAAGATAAACAAATCCATCCTCCTCGGAATACTTTGAAAATCCGTTGGGAATGGCAAGCGTTAAACCACCTGCCGTGACGGTACTCTGCTCTGGGGCCGCAGCCGCTTCACCGCCCTGCGTCTGCACGACGCCGTCCACGATCCAGGCCCCGCTGGCGTCCACGGTGTATCCGTCGGGCGTCTGGGTCCCGGTCAGGCAATAACCGTCGGAGGTGAAATAGTAGCACTTCCCGTCCACCCATTTCCAGCCGTCCTTCAAATAGGTCTTGTCATCGTTCTGATACCACCAGCCCTTTGCATCCTGCTGCCATTGCCCTGCAAAGGCCGTCATGCTCATGGATACGGCCATAAGCCCTGCCAGAATCGCGGTCATGAAAGTTTTTTTCATCTTAAAGTCCCCCTTGTATAATATGGTAAATTATGTTGTATTCAGTATACCGCTAAGTGGACATCCCGTCAAACCTGAATTCCCGCTTTCGATCAAACCAACCGCAATTTATAAAAATATCATCCCCACTGAAACATATCAGTTTTTAAAGCACCCGGCGCCCGCTCCCCAGGGGGACATTGTTAAAAACAAAACGGAAATTACATATTATTGATAAAACCATAACAAAATTCACACAAAATTTAGGCAATATTGAATAAAAAGAGGGGGGATTAATTGTGGATATAGTAGAAAAGTCGAATATATTCTATAAATCGAAGATAATGTTGTTGACTCTGCAAAAATACAATGATATATTTCATATATACAAATATATCAAATGTGATGAAACACATTAGGAGGAGGGTACATGAAGAAATTTTACGCTTATTTAATCGCAATCGGAATGGTTGCATCCCTGGCCGGATGTTCGGGAGGAGCCAAGGAAGCGCCGACCACCGCAGCACCCGCCACCACCGCGGCCACCGAGGCTGAGACGAAGGCGGAGGAAACCAAGGAAGAGTCCAAGGCTGAGACCAGCGCAGCCGCAGCGGAAACCATCGCGCAATCCGTGGATTTGAGCGCGGCGTTAGAGGGACTTCCCAAGGATTTCGGCAAGGGCAAGAAGGTGGGCCTTGCGCAGATGCACTACACCAACGCGTTCCGTATCGCCGAGACCAACAGCGTGCTGGAAGCATTTGAGGGCGCCGGATTCGAGGTGGTTTGGAACGAGGCCAAGAACGACACCGCAACCCAGATTTCCAATGTAAACGACCTGCTGGCGCAGGATATCGACTATCTGCTGCTGCCGCCCAAGGAGGAGGAAGGTCTGGTTCCGGCCCTGGAGGCTGCAAAGGCCGCGGGCGTGCCTGTGATCCTTCTGGACCGCTCCGCCAACGGTACCCCGGGCGAGGACTATGTGACCGCCATCCGTTCCAACGCCGAGGCCGAGGGCGAGTGGTGCGCCGACTGGGTGATTAAGAATTATCCTGACAAGTGCAACGTGGTTGAGATTTTCGGCGCGCCCGGCTCCACCACCGCAATGGACCGCTCCAAGGGCTTCATGGCCACCATCAAGGGACACGATAACATCGTGCTTCTGGAGTCCCAGGTAGGCAACAACATGCGTTCCGAGGCTCAGGTTTGTATGGAGAACCTGATCCAGGCTTACGGCGACGAGATCGACGTGGTGGTAACGCACTCCGACGAGATGACCTTCGGCGCACTGCAGGCCATCGACGGAATGGGCCTGGTACCCGGCGAGGACATCGACGTGCTGTCCATCGGCGACGGCAGCTCGGCAATGCTTCAGGAAATCATTGACGGCAGAGTGGCGGCTTGCTCCGAGTGCTCACCGCTCCTTGGGCCGCAGGCGCTTCAGGTAGTGGCGGCTCTGGAACAGGGTATGGAAGTGGACGGACTGATCTGGGCCAACGACCGTTTCTTCACAGTTGACAATGCAGCGACAGAGCTGGAGAAAGCGGGCTGGTAATTCACCGGCATTCAGGCATGTTTGGTAATAATCAAAATGAGTGTGCACTCCGCTACGTGTGATGGCTGAACGCACACTCATTTTTTAAATGGAAAAGGCCGCGGGTGGTTGCCGTATGTAAAGGGCCGCCGGCGCAGCCTGCGGGCGAGAATAGGCAAGTGAGGAGGGACCGCATTGGAAGAAACTGTATTGCTGGAGATGAAGAACATATCAAAGACATTTCCCGGCGTCAAGGCCTTGAAAAACGTCCACTTTAAGGTCCACCGGGGCGAGATCATGGCGTTTATGGGGGAGAACGGAGCGGGAAAATCCACCCTCATTAAGATTATAACCGGCTACTACCGCCGGGACCCGGGAGCCGGGGAGTTTTATTTTGACGGAAAAGCGGTAAACCCGAGAAATACGGACGAGGCTCAGAGGCTGGGGATCAGCACCATTTTCCAGGAGCTGAACCTAAGCCCGTTTTTGAGTGTTGCGGAAAATATTTATCTGGGAAATACACCTAAGAAAAATGGGATGATCGACTGGGATACCATGAACAAAAACGCCAGGGCCGCGCTTTTGGAGCTGGGCGTGGACATCGACGTGACCGCCCAGCTGAGCATGCAGAGCACGGCCATCCAGCAGATGGTCAGCATCGCCAGGGCGCTGTCGCGCAACACCAAGCTGCTGATCATGGACGAGGCCACCTCCTCCCTGGACACCGGAGAGGTCAAGGTGCTGTTCGACGTGGTCAAGGGACTGAAACAGAAGGGGATTTCCACCATTTTCGTGACCCACAAAATGGACGAGATTTACCAGGTCTGCGACGCGGCCACGATCTTTAAAGACGGAGAATACGTCGCCTGCATGCCCCTTGAGGAGCTGCCAAAGCTCAAGCTGATCTCCCTGATGATCGGCCGGGATGCCAGCGAACTTGTAAATAAAAGGAAAAAATACGACCCGGATAAGGTGAAATCGGAAGTGATCTGCCGGGTGGTGGGCGTGAAAAAAGCCAACCAGAGGTTGAAGAACATCAACCTGGAGATTCACAAGGGCGAGGTTCTGGGGCTTTCGGGACTGCTGGGCTCCGGCAGAACGGAGACCGCCAAGGTCATTTTCGGGGACGATTTGAACTATGACGGCGAGGTGTTCATGGGCCAGACCGCCATCCGCTTCAAGAGCCCGGCGGACGCCATCAAGCGGGGGCTGGCGTTCTGCTCGGAGGATCGCAAGGCCGAGGGCATTTTCCCCTACATGTCCATCCAGGACAACCTGACCATGACCATACTGCCCAAGATCAGCCGGTTCGGAATCCTGAACAAGAAAAAGCAGAAGGAGGTCACCCTGGAATACATCCAGAAGATCGCCATCAAGACGCCGGGCACCTCCACCAAGATCAAGGATTTGAGCGGCGGGAACCAGCAGAAGGTGATCCTGTCCCGATGGCTGGCCACCCACCCGGACCTGATTATCCTGGACGAGCCCACCCGGGGCATCGACGTGGGCGCAAAGGGCGAGATTGAGGAGCTGATCAAACAGATTTCCGACAGCGGGATCAGCGTGCTCTACATTTCCTCCGAGCTGGACGAACTGGTGCGGGAATGCGACCGCATCGTGATTCTGCACGACGGGAGAAACGTGGGGGAACTGGTGAATGAGGAGATCAACTCGGATGCCATCATGAACGTGATTGCGTCCGGCCAAATCGATATATAGAGCGTGGGCGGCTGCGAAGGCAGCGGACGGTTACAAACGCGGAAGGGAGTCTGGTTGTATGGCGGATCACATACAGAAAGAGAAGATGACGTTCAGAGAGATTTTTATCAGCTACGGCGCGGTAATCGCCCTGGCGGTGCTGATCGTCTTTAACGGAATTGTCACAAAAAACTTTTTATCCCTCAACACCCTGTGGCTGGTCATTAAACAGTCCACCCCCATTTTGTTTATGACGGTGGGTATGACCTTTGTTATCAGCTCGGGAGGGATTGATATCTCCACAGGGTCCATGATGGCGTTCTGCGGCATCATCGTGTCCCTGGGAATCACCAACGGAGGAAATTTCTGGGTCTGGTGCCTGATCGGCCTGGCAGCCTGCGCGGCCATCGGCGTGTTCAACGGCTTTCTTATCTCCAGCGTGGGCGTGCAGCCGGTGATTCTGACCCTGGTGATGCAGATCGTGATGCGCGGCGTCACGGTTCTCATGGCCAAATCCTCGGTGTTCGTGCTGGGCGGCTACCCGGAGATCAAGACCCTGGGCATTTACCGTTTTCCGGGCAGAGTGCCGATTCAGATTGTATTTTTCATTTTCATCGTCATTGTCAGCGTGTTTGTGCTGCGCAAAACCCTGCTGGGCAAGTACGTGGAGGCCGTGGGCAGCAATCCCAAGGCGGCCCGGCTGACCGGCGTGCGCACCGTGGCTGTGATCATTACGGTGTACGTGATCTCCGCGGTGCTGGCGGGTTCCTGCGGCATCCTGGAAATGTGCCGGAACGCGGCCCTGGACCCCAATGAGCTCGGCAAGCTCTACGAGCTGGACGCCATCGCGGGCGTGGCGGTGGGCGGCACCTCCATGAAGGGCGGCAAGGCCAACATCGTGGGTTCCATCGCGGGCTGCCTGATCATGGTCCTCATCGGAACCACGGTCAATATGAACGGTATCCCGTTTGCCACATCCAACATTATCAAGGCGGCAATTATCATCTTTGCGCTGGCTATTCAGCGTGAGAGAAGCGTATAAGGGGAGGGCGGAACATGGATACGATGAAAGCGAAAACCAGGAAGCCCTTGGGGCAGTTCCTGAACGACAACTCTTCCGTGATCGCGGTACTGCTGCTGATCCTTTTGGGTACCGCGGCCTACGGGACCACATTTTTGAACTACAAGAAAAATTTAATCAACGTGCTCCACACCGCGTCCATGATGGGCATCATGGGTCTGGGCGTGAACCTGTGCTTCTTAATCGGAGCCAGGGATTTGTCCGTGGGCGCGCTGGCGGCCCTGGTCAGCATGGTCACGGCCTGGCTTGCCCCCTACGGCTTCCCGGTGGCGGTGGCGGGCGGACTGACGGTGGGTGCTATATTTGGGGCCTTTAACGGCGTGATCGTCAGCATGTTCAAGGTGCAGCCCTTTATCGCCACCCTGGGAACCCAGCTGGCGGCCAGGGGATTCGCCCTGCTGATCAACAAGGAGCTGTCCATTTCCCTGGGGACCAACGCGCCCCAGTTAAAGTACGTGGGTAATGGAAATGTGTTTGGCCTGATCCCGTTTCCCACCTTCGCGTTTATCATCCTGATCCTGGTTCTGACCGTGATTCTGCGGAAAAAGGACTTCGGCCGGGGCGTCTACGCGGTGGGCGGCGACGAGGGCTCTGCGGAAATGATGGGGATTCACGTGAACCGGACCAAGATTATCGTGTTCACCATCAGCGGGCTGATGGCGGCGTGCAGCGGCATCATTCTCTGCGGGCGTCTGAGCGCGGGACAGCCCACGGCCTGCGAGGGCTGGGAAATGACCATCATGGCCGCGGTGGTGCTGGGCGGCACGTCCGTGCGCGGCGGCATCGGAAAGATCCACGGCGTGTTCCTGGGCTGCCTGTTCGTGACGTTTATCACCAACCTGATCAACTTAAACGGGCATATCAGCGCGTACTGGAAGGACATTATCACCGGCGTGGTGCTGCTGATCGCGGTGTTGGTTCAGGTGTATTCGGACAAGCAGAAGGAAAAAGTAAAACATTCCAGGAAGGACGGGGAGTGAGATCGTGAAAGAGTATATTATCACCATTGACGGGGGCACCACCAACACCCGGTGCATCCTCTGGGGCAGCGGGCAGAGGCGGATCGACGAGGAGCGGCGGGCCGTGGGCGTGCGCAATACCTCCATCGACGGCAACAACAGCAGGCTGAAGCAGGCGGTGCGGGAGTGCATCGAGCAGCTTTTGGAGCGCAACGGCGTCTCCTACGACCAGATACACCGGATCATCGGCAGCGGCATGATCACCTCCGACGTGGGGCTGGTGGTGGTGCCATGGATCACCGCGCCTGCGGGGGTGAAGGAGCTGGCCGCCAATATCGCAGAGATTTCCCTGCCGGATATCTGCCCCATTCCCATCTGCTTTATCCCGGGGATCAAGAACGGGGAGGGCCCATTTGACCTTGAAAATATCGAAGCTATGGACATTATGCGGGGCGAGGAGGTGGAGAGCGTGGCCATTCTCGACAAGTTCCCGCCGGGAAAACCTATGCTGTTGATTCTGCCCGGCTCCCACAACAAGTTCGTGTCCGTGGACTGGGAGGGGAAGATCACGGGCTGCCTCACCTCCATTTCCGGGGAACTGCTGGCCTCCATCACTAACGACACCATTATCGCCAAGTCGGTGAACCGGGAGTTCGTGTCGCCGGAGAGTTATGACCGGGAATGGGTTCAGAAGGGGTATGAGATCGCCACCCGGGCGGGGCTTGGAAGGGCCTGCTTTACCGCCAGAATCCTGATGCTGTTCTACAACAACGACCCGAAGAAGCTGGCCAACTATATTTTGGGGGCCACCATCGCCGGGGACATGCAGGCGGTCCGCAATTCCACGGCATTGAAGGTGGACGGGGACACGCTGGCAGTGGTGGGCGGAAAGGAGCCGCTGCGCACGGCGGTGGCGGATGTGCTGAAATATGACGGTTATTTCCGGGAGGTGGAGACCTTCTGCCCGGAGGGGGATATCCCGCTCTCGGCCAGGGGCGCTTACATCGTGGCCCGGGAAACCGGAATTTTATAAGGGGAAACGAGATGGGAAAGAAAGTAGTAATCACGGATTACCAGTATGAAAATATCGACGCGGAGCGACGGATCATCGGGGCGCACGGCTATGAGCTCTACGACTATCAGATTCGGGACGCGGGGGCGCTGATCCCGGTCTGCCGGGACGCGGACGCCATTGTGACCCAGTATTCGGACGTGTCGGCGGAGCTGATCGACAGCCTGGAACACTGCGCTATGATCATCAAGTACGGCATCGGGGTGAACAACATCGACGTGGAGGCGGCCACCCGCAAGGGAATTTACGTGTGTAATGTGCCGGACTACGGGGTGGAGGAGGTCTCCGACCACGCGGTGGCCATGATGCTGGCCCTGTCGAAGAAACTGCCGGTGCTGACCAGGGCGCTGCGGGAGGGCGACTGGGGATATGGAAGCACCGTTCCCCTGTCCCGGTTCTGCGAGTCCACGGTGGGGCTGGTGGGATTTGGAAGGATTCCCCAGCTGGTGGCGAAGAAGCTTAAGGGGTTCGGCGTGGCCATCCGGGTGTGCGATCCCTACGCGGACGCGGCGCTGGTGCGGGAATACGGGGCGGAGCCGTTGGAGCTGGACGAGCTTTTGGCGGAGAGCGATTTTATCTCCGTCCACGTGCCGCTGACCAGAGAGACGAGGGGAATGATCGGGGAGGCGGAATTTTGCCGCATGAAGCCCACGGCCGTTGTGATCAACACGGCCCGGGGCGGCGTGATCGACGAGAAGGCCCTGGTGGAAGCCCTTAAGACTGGCCGGATCGCAGGCGCGGCGGTGGACGTGTATGAGGAAGAGCCGGTGAAAGCAGACAATCCGCTGCTTCACATGGACAATGTAATCGCCACCCCCCACTGCGCGTGGTATTCGGAAACTGCGATCACGACGCTGCAGCGGAAGGTGGCGGAGGAAGTGGTGAATGTGTTGGATGGGAATAAACCGTTTAACTGCATTAACTTGTCCTAAGGGGGTACCAGGCATAGCCTGGTGGATTCCTTATGACGGCCCTTGTCCTAAGGGGTACCAGGCATAGCCTGGTGGATTCCTTAGGACGGCCAGCGAATTCCAGCAATCTGAACCTAAGGGGGTACCAGGCAAAGCCGCCTCACCCCTCCGACGACCCAATATAATGCGGAAACGCCTCCTTAATCCACTCATAGTCCTCAAAAGTATGGGCCATATGCTCATCCGATATGGCCATAGCCGCCTGGACGTCCCCGTTTTCCAGCGCATGAAGGTAATTCTCATGCTCGGAAATTTTCAGGATAAACTCCCGCTTGGTCATGCTCAGGTAGCGGATGCGGTCAAAGTGGATGGACAGGTTGGAGATCACGTCGCTCAGGAATTCCTTTTTGCAGATGCGGTAGATCTCCCCGTGGAACCGGATATCGCACTCCAGCAGCTTGTTGGGTTTGCTGGTCTCATAATAATACTTCTGAATGGCGATATTCTCATGCAGCCGGTCGATATCGTCCGGGCTCAGGCAGTCGCAGGCCATCCGGGACAAATCCCGCTCCACCACGGTTCTCAGGTACAGGAATTGCGCCACAATATCCATATCGATGAAGGACACAAAGGTGCCGCTTCGGGGACGGATCACCACCAGCTTTTTCTCCGCCAGGTCCAGCAGGGCTTCGCGGATGGGCGTGCGGGAGATTCCCAGCAGTTCGCTGATCTCGGCCTCGTTCAGTTTTTCACCGGGCTTCAGGTTGAGGCGCACGATGTTCTGGGACAGGGTGGCGAACACATATTGCTTCAGGGACTGGTCATTCTGGCGGGGAGCGATCTCTAACATATTATCGGCCTTTCATTTGAAATAACGTAGTTAATATATTACACATTAATAATACTATAGCAAAATGACGGAATGTCAAGGAAAATCTGAATTTTCAGAGAGAAGGGAGCGTGTTTTTTATGAAAGTGGCAGTGGGGGCGGATTTCTCCGCAATCGCAAGGAAAAATGAGGTCAAGGCGTACTTACTTGAGAACGGTTACGAGGTGCTGGACTTAGGCCAGAACGAGGGGGAGGACCAGCTGATTTACCCGGAGGCGGCGAAGCGAATCGCCCTGGCGGTCCAGAGCGGAGAGGCCGAGCGGGGAATCATCTTTTGCGGAACCGGCGGGGGCGTCAGCATCATGGCGAACAAGTTCCGGGGCGTTTACTGCGTGGCCTCCGAGAGCATGTACACGGCCTTCAAGATGCGCCAGCTCAACGGCGCCAACGTGCTGGCCATGGGAAAAAACGTGGCGGGCGAGCAGAATACCTATGAGATCGTAAACATGTTCCTGACCACGGACTTCTGCCAGGACTTCGCGCCGGAGCGGGAAGCCTTTGTCAGCGGCCTGCGCCGGCGGATGCTGGAGATTGAGACGGAAAACCTGAAATAAAAAGGAGAAACAAAATGATTAATTCGGCGTCGGTTATCAATGTGCCGTTTCTGGAAATGCGGGAGCAGCTGGACGAGCTGGCCGCGGGCGGCACCAAGTTTTTTCACATTGACCTGATGGACGGCCACTACGTGCCGAATCTGTGTATGCCCATCAAGCTGATCCGGGAGCTGAAGGACGCGTACCCACAGATCGTCATGGACGTCCACATTATGGTGACCAACCCCCAGGACTACATTGAGCGCCTGCGGGAAGCCGGGGCGGATTACGTGGCGTTTCACACGGACAGCACGCCCTTTGTGCGGCGGATCATCAACGAGATCCACGGGGCCGGGATGAAGGCTGGAATCGTGATCAACCCGTCCCAGCGCATCGACCACATCGAGCCTTATATCGAGTACGTGGACATGGTGATGCTGATGGCGGTGGAGCCGGGCTTTGCCGGGCAGGCGCTGTTAGACGGCAGTATGGAGCGGCTGGGTCAGATTGCGGATATGCGCAGAAAACATGACTGCCGGTTCCTGATCTCCGTGGACGGCGGAATCAACCACGAGAGAACCGTCCTTTGCCGGGATATGGGCGTGGATGTGATCGTGGGCACCGTACACAACATTTTCAAGCAGCCGGAGGGCCTGAGAGAAGCCTGCCTGCGGTTTGAGCGGGAATTCGGCTGACGGGAGGGACCAATGAATACACTGTTTGATTTGACCGGCAGGAAAGCCATCGTCACCGGCGCGGCCCAGGGACTGGCCTACAGCATGGCCGAGGGGCTGATGGAGAGCGGGGCCGAGGTGGCTGTGATCGATATCTCGGACCGGACGGTGGAGGTAGCCCGGGAGTTCTGCAGTCGGGGCTTTCGCTGCCACGGGATACAGGCCGATCTGTCCCGGATCGACGAGCTGGAAGGCGTTTTCAGCCGGGCGGTGGGCGCCCTGGGCGGGCTGGACATCATCGTCAACGGGGCGGGAGTCCAGCGGCGGTACAGGAGCGAGGAATTCCCCACAGAGGAGTGGGATTTTGTGATCAACGTGAACCTGAATTCCGTGTGGAAGCTGTGCCAGCTGGCGGGACGGCATTTCCTGGAAAATGGAGGCGGCAAGATTATCAACATCGCCTCCATGCTCAGCTTTCTGGGCGGTTACACCGTGGCGGCCTACGCGGCCAGCAAGGGCGGCGTGGCCCAGCTGACCAAGGCGCTGTCCAACGAGTGGGCGGGGAAAAACATCAACATCAACGCCCTGGCGCCCGGTTACATGGCAACGGCGCTCAACACCGCGATCATAAACGACCCGGTGCGCAGCAAGGAGATTCTGGACCGGATTCCGGCCCGCCGGTGGGGGCAGCCCGGGGATATGAAGGGCGCGGTGATTTTCCTGGCCTCCGGGGCGTCGGATTATTTAAACGGAGCGATTATCCCGGTGGACGGGGGATTTTTGAGCAGATAGCAGAGGGGGAATAGGCAATGAGCGCAGTGAGCGACATTTTAAAGCAGGTTACAATACCCAAAATGGTGCGGGTGAAACAGAGCTTCCCGCGGCCCCGGATCGAGGACGTGAAGGCCGCCGTGCTGGCGGAGCTTAAACGGCCGGAGATCGCAGAGCGGCTGAAACCGGGAAAACGCATCGCGGTGGGCGTGGGAAGCCGGGGTATCACCAATTACCAGCTGATCGTCAGAACCATCGTGGACGAACTGAAACAGATCGGTGCAAAGCCGTTTATCGTCGCCTCCATGGGCAGCCACGGCGGCGCGACGGTGGAGGGTCAGACGGAGATTCTGGCAGGTTACGGCATCACCGAGGAGGCCATGGGATGTCCCCTTTGTATCGGCACCGGGACCCAGGTGATCGGAACCACGCAGGACGGGCTGCCGGTGCAGATCGACGCGTTTGCGGCCCAGGCCGACGGAATCATCGTGGTGAACCGGATCAAGGCCCACACGGCATTTATGGGGGACTATGAGTCCGGGCTGATGAAGATGTTAGCCATCGGCCTGGCCAAGCAGGCGGGGGCGGACTACTGCCACGCCAAGGGCTTCGGCCACATGGCGGAGACGGTGCCCAAGTTCGGCAAGGCCATTATTCAGTATTCCAGGCTGTTGTTCGGTCTGGCCATCGTGGAAAACGCCTACGACGACACTTATATTGTCCGGGCCGTGCCCGCGGAGTCCATTGCGCAGGAGGAACCGAAGCTGCTCTTGGAGGCCAAGGCCAACATGAGCCGGATTCTGATCCCGGAGGCGGACGTGCTGATCGTCCATGAGATCGGGAAAAATATTTCCGGCGACGGCATGGACCCCAACGTCAGCGGCACCTTTGCCACCCCCTACGCCCACGGCGGGATCAAGGCCCAGCGGGTGGCCGTGCTCAACATCACCCAGGAGTCCCACGGCAATACGGTGGGCTGGGGGATGGCGGACGTGTCCACCCGGAAAGCCTTCGACAGCTTCGACATGGACAAGACCTACCCCAACAGCCTGACCTGCCGCGTGACCCAGGTCAGCAAGGTGCCCATGATCTTCCAAAACGACGAGGAGTGCATCAAGGCGGCGATCAAGACCTGCGCGGATGTGGACGTGGAGCACATGCGGATCGTGTACATAAAAAACACGCTGCATATGAAGGAGATTCTGGTGTCCGAGGCCCTGGTTGACATCGCCCGGTCCATCCCCCAGGCGGAGGTCTGCGGGGAATGCGAACCCCTTACGTTCGACGAACAGGGAAATATTTCCGACACATACTTCTGACGGCTGACCGGAGCCCGGAAGCGGCCTGCCCTATTTACAATTTCATTACGGTTCCCTTGCATTATCCCGCAAGCCATTGAAAAAAAACGCGCCAACCTTTATATTGGTTATGAATTTGAAGGCATAAAAGGATGGTGCGGTATGGAAAAACAAGAGTACCGGATTGGAGACGTGGCGGATATCGTGGGTCTGAGCCGGGACGCCCTGCGTTTTTACGAGAAAAAGGGCGTGATTACATCCCAAAAGAAGGAGAATGGCTACCGGTATTATTCGGAAAATGACATATACCGGTTGATGTACGTGCTGTACCAGCGGAAAATGAACACCAGTCTGGAGGACATCGGAGGCCTGGTGATGGAGGGAACCACCCCGCCGGATTTAAGGGCCTGGGCGCGGCAGCGGATCGCGGAGGAGACGGCGAAGATGCGGTGCCACCAACAGGCGGTCACGCGGCTGAAGCTGATCGAGCGGGATTTGAACGCCATCGAGAACAGCAAGGACGTATTCCGGGTGAAGCGTTTCCCAAAGTGTTATATTATGGGAAAATGCGGCTCTCTTCAGGAGGGGTTAAAGGAGTGGTTCCGGCTGGCGGCCAGGGGCGCGGGGTTAGACATGTCCTATTTCTACAACGTGCTCAACTACACGCCGGAGGAGGGGCTGGTCCAGGAGGAAACCCAGCTGTTGCTCTACCGGGGAATCGAACCCTATCTGGACCCGGACATCGACCTGGAGAAGTGCCCGGTGACCGAGGAGATGGACTGCGTTTACTCCGTGATGGAGTCCCCCCGGCCGCTGCCCGACGAGGCGGTCTACCGGCGCATGGCCGGATGGGCCGAGAGCCAGGGCTTAAGGCACAAACAGCGGCTCTACGCAAACGATATGATGACATTTTTTAAGACGGATACCATGACCTATTGCCTGGAATTGTATCTGCCCGTTGAAACAGAAAAGGACTGAACCCATTGACGGTTCAGTCCTCTTTTGATGCGCCCGCGGGCGCACATTTTAACGGCCCGTTGTTGTTTACATTGCGTTCAATTTCATTTTTAGGAGGCGCGCCGCGTACCTGTTATTCCGGCACGGCCTCAGAGTTTGGCTTTTCGTCCTTGTCCCTGCCAAAGGTGGTGACAATATCGATCAGGTAGGATGAGATGGTCACCGTCACCAGGGAGTAGACGATCCGGCGGACCGGAATATAGGAGAGCGACAGGGCCAGAACCGTGATGTCGGTGAACAGGTAGGCCTGGCTGATCTTCAGCCGCGTTGTTTTGGAGATGATTAAAGCCAGGGCGTCGTCGCCTCCGCAGGATGCCCCCTGGCGAACCACCAGCCCGCAGCCGACGCCGATGAACAGTCCGCCGATCACCGCCGCCAAAAGGGGCGTGCCCGCCAGACTGGGAAGCAGCGGCGGGAACATTTCCCATAACCGGAAAAAGGCGGCCAGGCTGAAGGTCGCAAAAATGGACGTCTTTAAAAAGTCCCTGCCCAGAAATTTGAATCCGAACAGGTAGCTGATTCCGTCTAATACGGGAGATAAAAGGGAAGATGAGATTCCGAACCAATAGTTGCACAGCAGCAGCAGCCCCAGTATTCCGCCCTCGGTGATACCCGTCTGGCGGTGGACATTATAAATGCCGAATGAGGTGATGGCTGTACCCAGAAGGATTGATATGACAGTTTTCCGGGTAAATGTTTGTTTTGTTTCCTGTAACAGCTGCAGCATGATTTTATTCAGCTGCTTCATAATAAAACCCCGTTTCTTTTTATAATACTTGATTTTTAGGTCCCGGGCCGTAACTATAGTATAAACCATGTACCGGGTATAAAGTCAAGTATTTTCGGGGAATGGGGCTGGTCCCGGGCCGGGAGACGGGGGTCCGGCCCCGGGCAAAAGACGCGCCGGGGCCGTTTGCAAGGCGGAAATATGCGTTTTTGCCAGCTGATACCCAGGTTTACTGGTAACGCTCCTGGCCTTCCAGCTTCAGATACTGGAAGTACATATAGTGGGGGCCGCTGCTGGTTTTGATGGTAATAGAGCTCTGATCGCTCACATCCACCGCGATCTCGCGTATGGAGTCCTCGTAGTCGAATTCAAAGGATTCCAGCTCCTCGTCATCGTCGCCATAGATGGTCAGCGTTCCATTGGTGCTGTAGACATTGGCCACCAGCGTCTCGGGCCGGAATTTATTGCGGGTTTTCACGTCCATTTTGATGAAGCCGTCGTACCCCGTCAGACAGAGGTAACTGCTCCAGAATTTGGTGGAGCCGTCGCTGAGGTTAAGGGTCTTATTGGTGCCCTGGCTATAATGGTCCGTCTCAAAAAAGCGGTAAGAGGGATTTTCCTCGGTGGTGTCCACCCAGACCTCTTCCGGCTCTTCCTCCTGATCCTGGGCGGCTGGATCCTGGTAGACCGTCTGGACGACCCCGTCCACGACCCAGGCGCCGCTGGCGTCCACCTGGTATCCGTCCGTTGTGGTGGTATTTTCCGCCATATAACCGTAATGGTCGAAGTAGTAACACTCAGCCCAGCCGTCCCCGTTGCCGTCCAGCCAGCGCCAGCAGCTCACGGGGGAACCGTTTACCTCGTCGCTCCACCACCAGCCCTGGGGGCTTTGCACCCAGCCCGCGGCGTAGGAGGGAAATGTCAGGGCCAGGGCGGCAGTGAAGGCCAGGGAAGCGGCCGCCAGTTTCTTAAAGTGCTTTTTCATAATCGATCTCCTTTAAGTTTTTAAATTTTAGGCTGTGGGTTTTGCCGCAGCCTGTTCGTCTCATTTATTAGTACCGGGTTCCCGGCCGCAGGTTTTAATCATTTCAGAAAAATGTTCATGGCTTTCAAATTCTCTCTGCACCACGTTCCGGGTGAAATTCATCGCTTTCACGACGTCTAAAACATGTTCCTGGTAATCCAAAGAGGTTGCGCTCGCAAGGGTCAGTATCTCGTCGGCCAGCTTCGTATCTCGGGTCATATGGGTCCATCCCCTCCTGGAAAATGTTTTTATAATACTTAAATAATAAGAAATATGTATTGTAAATACATATTAACACATAAAAATAGACTTGTCAATTCAATAACACTGGATTTAGAATACAGTATTGTATTGACAATACGTTTTTGCCATGGTACACTTCCGGTATGGAGGAGGTGTGGTCATTTTGAGTATCGGTTTACGGTTAAAAGAAGCGAGAAAGGCCCGCGGCATGTCCCAGGAACTGCTGGCGGAGAAAATAGGCGCCTCGCGGGGCGTTGTCACCAACATCGAACACGACAAGGTTTTGGAACCCCAGCCCCTGGTGGTCAACGCCATCTGCGACGTGCTGAAAATCAACCGCCAATGGCTGCTGCGCGGCGACGGCCCCATGGATGAGAGCGGGGAAGCCGGGCGCAGCGCTAAGGTATTATCGGAAATATACACGTCGGTGAAGGAGCTGTCCGGGGAGGAGCAGCAGTTTATCCTGGACATGATTCAGACTTATATCAGGCACAGGAGAGGGTGAGAGTCCGGGCAATTCTACTGGGCGGAGTATTCCTCGGGATTGAGTGCCGGGCTTATAAATTCTTCTGCAAACAGGTAGAACGTGGAGGGGATATAGCTCGTGCGTGCGCCGTTTCCTGTTAATGTGAGGTCAAAGGTGGTTTCGTTCAATATCAAACCGCTGATTTCGTTGGTGCCATACTCCCAACGCTCCAGATCCGCCAATCCCTGGGTTATCTCGGCAGCAGCGGCGCGTTCATTTTCGTAACTCAAAATATTGGGCGAGAGGTAGATGTTTGCCACCTCCCTTACCCCGGTTCCATCAAAATGGTAGACAGTGCAATTTAAGTCATAATGGGCGATGGCCGATAAAATAAGGCCGTTGTTTTCGTTGATAAGATTACAACTCTGCAGCAGATCAGCCTGTTCAAGATGGTCGGTGTAGTACAAAAGTTCGCAGTATTGGGTGGCAAAGTATTGGCCGCGTTCCACCAGAACCTCAAATACACCGTCCTGATTCAGGTCAACGACGCTGAAACCCACGGGAACAGCCGGATCGTCGTCCGTTGTATCTTTGGGGATTTTTGCATATTCCGTCAGCCTTTCCCTATATGCCGCCAGGGCCTTTTGGTTCTGCTCTGCTGTTGCGGCGGCTATTTGGGAGAGGCTTTTTTTCTTTAGTTCGCTGCCGGTCATATAGAAAAGCGTATCACTGTGGATAAAAAATTCATCCACATTCTCATCCATCAGGACGGTGGCTTCATGGTTTGAGATGCGGCACAGCCTGTAACCGGAGGTCTGAACGCCTCCTGCGGTGGGGTAGCGGTTGCTGCGGAGAAAATAGACCTCCCCGTCCGCCGCCTGAAGCTTAAAAAATTCCGGCGAGTAGCCGTAGGAATGGTTGATGTTTTCCAGGCCGTAATTGTCCCTGGTATCGGTTGCATACTCGTCCGGCGGAACCACCAGATTGGTCAGCTTTATCAGATTTCCGTCTGTGCGTTCAGAATTTAAGGCGCTGAGGTAAAGCCCGGAATCTGAAAGGCAGAGGCTTAAGGGCGCGGTAATATCCAGGGAAGCCACCGGATATTCGTTTAAAACGCTCCCGTCCGCCGCAGCGATCAATAAAAGCTTGTTAACGGAAAAACAAAGCGCCATATCGTCCGAAACGGTGAAGCCGGTTAGGGCTTCCGGGCCGTCGTAGAGGGTCAGATGTCCGTTTTCGGGTGATTCCCGGATCAGCCGGCCGTTGTCCAGACTGTAGCGGATGTCCTCGTCATAGTACACGGTGCACCCCGCTCCATTGTCGGCGGCCTGGATTCCGGTCAGGCGGCCGTCGCTGTTAAAGGAAAAGGTCTGCCGTCCCAGGGATGTCTGCTGATCCGCCATCCGGCCGTTCCGGTCAAAATAGTATACCTCCCCTTCGATTTCCTTCCAGGTGTGGCGGACGTATTCGCCGTTTTCCATATATCCGTATCCGCTGTTATTCTCCAGAATTTTCCAACCGTCGGAGAGATCCACTGCGGGCCCGGTGGTCTCAGCCTGGGTGTCTGTGCCGTCCGGGGCGCCGGTATTTGCGGATAAAACGTCGGCCTGGGACGTGGGAGAGCCGGAGCCGCCGTTTGATTGCCCGGCAGTTTCCTGGCGGCTGGCCGCAATGGCGCCCTTGCCGATGGCCACGCCCGCCGCCCCGCCTGTGGCCAGGCATGCGGTTAATATGATCACGGCGGTTTTGACCTTTACTGCGCCGAAGAGAAGGGAAGCGGCACCGGCACTTCCGGCTGTTCCGGCGGCACCGGCTGCTGCGGTGCCGGCCGCCGGGCCGGCCGCGCTTGCTGCGCTTCCGGCTGCCCCGCCGCCTGCGCTCCCCGCGCTTCCGGCCCCAGCCGCCATCCCAGCCAGTCCCAGCGTCTTTCGCACCGCCATCCAGGTATACCGCGCCTTCTGCGCGGAAACGGTCATGCTGCTGAACATGCCCCGCAGGACGAATACGATCATCGGGCCGGTGACAACGTGCAGCTTCACGCCCATCTGGCGTTCCTTGTGCTCGATGCCCTCCTTCATGGCCTTGCGGGCATAGTTTAACCTGCTCTTGATGGTATTTTCACTGCACATGGCCTCCCGCGCGATGTCCGCCACGCTTTTCTCATCAAAATAGTACGCGATTACGGCGGCCTTCTGCAGGGCGGGCAGCCGGTCGATTACCTCCCGCACAATGGCGGCGGTTTCCTTGCTGTCCAGGGCCTTTTCCGGGGAACCGTCCGTATTTTCGTCCTCCAGGGCGTCAAAGAGGAAATCATTTTCCCCGTCCACCAGCAGATCGCGCTTTTTCCGGAGCCGTTTCATACCGAGATTGAAGACGATCCCGGAAATCCAGGATTTCACATAGCGCTCCTCTCTCAGGCTGTCAATGTGCTGGTACACGGCGATGTAGGTCTCCTGCACCAGATCCCACGCCTCGTCGTCATCGTGCAAAATCGATTTTGCATGAAAATAGGCGTATTTGTAGGTCAGCCTGTATAATTCTTCAAAAGCCATAGCGTCTCCCCGCTTTACCAAGGCGACGACGTCGAGTAACCGCGAATCCGCATGTTTGCTCCCGGGATGATTTTGAACCTCACTCATGTCATTCTCCTTTGTTTCTGTAAACTGATCATTGCCGGCTGTTTTCTGATCTCTATAACTTAGTACCATCCCGGCTTCCGTCCGTTTTAAAAACTTAAAAATATTTTCTGAGTGAAGTATAGGTTATCTCTGGAAAAAAGTCCATAGGCGGCCTCGGCCCCGCCTCACACAAAACCAGACATAAAAACGGAGGCCGCTTTTGCCGCGGCCTCCGCTGTGTGAGTGCGCCCGGCGGCGCACGTTTCTAACCGGTGCAAGTCCGGAATCCGCCCGGTAGTGGGAAGGATATAGCCGAAGGCAAGGGTGTCCATCGTGAGGTGGAATCTGAAGGAAGCCGGATATGGGGAAC
>OJKJ01000394.1_pt1 | contig 25590 bp, 24 predicted proteins | sample 1596491 | NCBI WGS metagenome assembly OJKJ01 (sample SAMEA4350160, study PRJEB24818) | metagenome | biome: human; feature: gut; material: faeces | place: Denmark | collected 2013-09 | reverse complement strand
ACTACAGCCATCCGGCAGTTCAAGGAGTTCTGTATTGTAACAAGCTGTTTGAGTATGAACGCAGCTATAAGGAAAAGGAACTATCTTATATGCAGGTTTACAAACGCCGCCAGAAGGAGCAGAAGCCAATCGTGGAAGGTTTCATACGCTGGCTGGATGCACAGCACCCAGAAAAAGGAAGCCGCATGGATCGGGCAGTGACTTATATCCGAAATCGAAAAGACACGCTGATGACGTATCTCGAAGACGGACGCTGCAGCCTGAGCAATAATCCATCGGAGAATTCAATCAGAGCGCTAACCTTAGGCCGCAAGAACTGGCTGTTCAGCGACAGCCAGGATGGTGCAAATGCGAGTATGGTAGTTTATACCATGGTAGAGATGGCGAAAGTGCATGGGCTGCACCCATACAACTATCTGCAATACCTGCTCGACAGCCGCCCAGGCAAAGATACTACCGATGCAGAATTTCAAGATCTCGCACCGTGGAGCGAAAAAGCCAGGATAGAATGTAACAAAAAATCAGAGTAAAACGCTCGCAACCCTGACATCACATGTTGGTGCCAGGGTAGATGTGTTGGGATACCCTAACATTTGGCACTTACCCCAAAACGCCCGAAACACCACAAAATCAAAGGATTATGGGGTGGCTCAGAAATACTTCCGGCTAATAGCAGTTTTTGCGGTAAAGTAACACCCTTAGCAGGGAGGTCTCTGATTCATGATTTTTCTTGCCCCTGTGACACGCCGTGACCGCCCGTGTTGCCCTTTTCCGACCGAACTCGAAAAGATATACCATCAACCAGGTATATCGGCTCGTTGGCCCAATGTGAAACAGCCTCACTTTTCCGAGAATCATGACAAATCGCAGGGGCGAAAAGTGTGCAGGTTAAAAGTCGGGTGGCTTGATGCCGCCCGACTGGATGATATCGCCCGGCAAAGCCGGTCGAATACTTCATTTAAAATAATAAAATATTATTTAACCTTTCCTTTATTGCTAAACTAGGGACATCATTATATTTCTGTACTTCTGCCAAAAGAGTTTTTAACGCAATTGTTGTTTCTTCATCTTTCTCCCATAGTTTTAATGCAGTAAAATAGGCAGTCAACCATTCTGTAGCATGTTCATTAAATACATTAATACACTCATTTGTTATTTTTAAATGTCTACTTGCATTTTCCATTCCCCATCCAATAAGGGAATTTAAATAAAGAAAGAAACTAAAATCTGTGGTTATAGATAGTTCAACGACATCTTTATCACATATACATTTTTCTGAATATGAATACAAATAGTCTTTGTTACAAACATAGTAAACTATATCATCAAATTCAAAATTACACTGTTCTTTTTCACTAAGGTATAAATCTCCTTTTATTTTATGAACTATCTTTTCCTCCTTGCTATCAACAACCGTTATTTTTCCTGATAAATTTATAACTGCCAGACTAAATTTACCACTTCCTTTTTCGAATAAAAGAGTGTCATTAACTTCATACAACCAATTAAAACTCCCATATGAACTTTCTATACTTTTTTCTATATCAGCATAATTGTTATATTTAGTAATCCATAATGACTCATCAGATAAATACCATTTAATGTCATCATTATGTATATGGCTCTCTTCTTGTCTTACACATACTTTCATTGCTTTTCTGTGGTGTCTAGCGAATTTGTGTAGCCGGTGGGAAAGTTCCTCCTCCTGGTTGTTTCACATTACCAGTTATAATATCATCATGAGTCACTGGCATACCTGGGTCACTTGGATTTCCTCCAAAAATTTCTGCACCACTGCTACCTCTAGGGCCACTTTCACCATAACTCGTTATGACATTTCCTTTGGCACTTCCACCACTTTCTACGATCACCACATCTCCTCCCTTCCTATATACGAGATTCTGTTTATTATTATTTGTCACATAAACTGCATCCGGTTCTGAAAGAATTTCTTGTTCTAGTTCTTGGCCTAATCGACCATGGTAGGTTTTACCACGTTGGGTGGCTCAGAAATACTTCCGGCTAATAGCAGTTTTTGCGGTAAAGTAACACCCTTAGCAGGGAGGTCTCTAATTAATGATTTTTCTTGCCTCTGTGACACGCCGTGACCGCCCGTGTTGCCTTTTTCTGGCAGGACTCGGAAAGATGTACCATGTACCAGGTATCTCGGCTCGTTGGCCCAATGTGAAACAGCCTCACTTTTCCGAGAATCATGACAAATCGCAGGGGCGAAAAGTGTGCAGGTTAAAGGCCAGGTGGCTTGACGCCACCTGGCCGGAGGACATCGCCCAACAAAGCCGGGCGAATACCTATAGACTCAATTTTAATGCTCTCTGTAAAACTTCAAAGCCATTTTTAAGTACTTTTTTTATTAAATTCATCTCATCATCTGCCCATTTTGGCAAAAAATCTTCACCATTCTTCTTTAGTGACGGCAAATTACAACCGTAAAACAATTTATCATAAATATTTTGAATTTCTTCTGCTTTACTGTCTCCTAAAAAATCACAGTCTATCGATTTTGCCATATCTGATAGAATATTCCAACATGTTAAAATTACATTACAGTCTAAAATTTGCATGTCTAACTTTTTTAATATATCGTCTGTTATCTGCAGAACTTCAGAATCAATACTATATCCTTTACTTTCTGTAAAAGCCTTAGCCTCTCCAACATTTGCAAAAAATTTTATCTTTTTGTCCTCATCTTGTAAAAAGCCATCAATTTCATCCGTATACCAAAGTGTGCAATATTCTGTTTGATTGACTTTAAACTTTACAGGATAAAATTCTATTATTTCCTCTTTATTCAAAACCACGATCACCCCATTTTTTTATTTGGTTGTATTCACTACCTGGACCAGTTTTATAATTTCCTGCACCATATTTTTCATCCATTAACCGTTTGGCGAAATCTTTACCACTCTCTCCTTTATACGGTCGATTGCCTTTGGCCCATTTAGGAACATCTGAAGCCTTTTCTTTCCCTGATCCTGATTTAGGCTTTTTATACTCTCGTTCCTCACTCTCAGAATCCCCCTTAGCCGCATTTCTGGATTTCTCTAAATTATTAGCAGCTTTGCCTTTCGCTGCCGACAGTGAAACCTCATTTCCTGATATTACAGCACCTGCGACTCCGGCCAACTCGACTGTCATCACTAAATCTGCTGACAGCACCACCTCTAATGCCTTCCCGGCGCCATTTGACACTTCCCTTATAATGGAACCTGCACCGGAAACGCTTTGACTTCCTGCTGCTAACTCAACGCCAGCCACTCCATATGTTACTACTTGTGCCCACAAATCTGCCAGGTACTTGCCATAATAATAGGAAGATTCATCTAAATATCCGCTTACAAGTTTATCTTCAAATCCTGTCTTTTTATTTATCAGGTCAATCAAATTGTCAAAGATTTCACTGCTGGAATATATATGCGGGATTCTTGTAATATATTTATTCATTATTTCATTGAATTTATTTACACTTAATCTCGCTTTCTCTTTTTGAGAGAATTTACCCGCGTAGCTTGTCTCCTCAACCAAAAAACCTATAATTGTACTTATGACAGCTTTTGCATCAATCTCGCCGCATATATCATTAACGCCATGGTCTTCCGCTTTTTTTATTGTTATCTTTATGCCTGTGCGCCCGCCAAGAACTACCTCTCCGTCGTCTCCGAATATTGCATTCTCAATTGTATCATAAAGAATTTTGGTTAGACTCTTTCCAAACATATCTGTTCGGACATTCGTATTCCCACTCGGATCAACATAATTCAGTGGACTGTTCTTCGTATAAGCATACCGGTTCTGTGTCAGCGGGTCTGTGATATCCCCCAGATACGTATCCTCCTGGAAGAATCTTCCCTTATCTGTATTATAATACCTCGCCCGCAAATACTCAAGTCCGGTATTCGGATTATAGCTCTCTGCATTATACCCATAGAAGTCTGTATGCTCTGTACTTCCCAGCGTCACCTTCCCATATGGATCATACTGGTACACGCTCGTCACCATTCCATTATACCACGTATTCGCCGTCACGCTTCCCCGGCCGTCATATAAGTAATAGCTCGTCTCATTATGGTCCACTCCGCGCGCTTCATTCCAGATATTATTCCGTGACAGCCGCTGCCTTCCTTTATAGCTGTAGCTCTCCGTCGCCCCGCTGTTCACCGTATAAGCGGTCAGCACCTCCGTATACTGCCGGTTCGTGTCATTCACATATTCCGTCAGGTCATAGGCTCTTCCCGTTGCAGAACAGATATAGCTGAACAAATCGCCTTCCGCCGTCAAGCTTCCATCTTCATTCTCATGATTCTCCGGCATGAAGATTTCACCGCTCACATTCTTTCCATAACCGCATTCCGCTTCCGGATTGTAATTCAGCTGGAACGTCCGGTTCCCGTCTCCGTCATAGGCGGCTGCCATCAGAAGCTTCTGTCCATCCTTTACCGCTTTTAACCGGTTCTCCGTATCGTACTGGTAAGTCGTCTCCGCATAATTCATCAGGCATTCCTGGGTCAGATTTCCATTGGCATCGTATTTGTACGTGTAGCGTTTCGTCAGATTCCCTTCGCAGACCACCGCGCTTACCATCTGGTTATCCGCATTGTAGGTATACGTCGTCTTATCCGGGTTTGCATACGTAAATGCTTTCTGCTTCTTTGCCATTGTCCGGTTTCCGACGCTGTCATACTCATACGTATAGGTAGTCTTGTCGAACATTCCCTTATCTTCTTTGCACTCGATGAGCTGGCCGTTATCATCGTACCTGAATGTCCGCTTTGTCGTCTGCCACTCCGGATTCTGGTTCTGCCACGGGTTATCAGAAACATGAACGCACTCTCCATCCGGGCCGCCCTTGTGGCCGAAATCCTTATTCGAAGCAAACAGGCACTCTTTGGCCGTCTCATTGGTAATCAGGCCAGCGTCATTATACATGTACTGATAATCGGAAATCAGGAAGCCGCAGGAACATAAATTCTCTGCTTCCACGATCTGGTCTCTCGCATTGTACGTGTAAGTGCTGGTGCTTCCATCCGCCCTCTTCACCCTCGTAAGCCGGTTTAAGGGATCGTAGCTGTAAAATGTCTCCCGGCCGTCACGATCCACGATTTTTGTGATATTATCATTCTTGTCGTAGGTATAGACTACCGCGTATCCATCCGGATACAGGATCTTCTGCAGGTTGTCCGCTTCATCATAGAAATATTCCACGGTCTTCCCGGAGCCATTCACGGCGGTCTTCAGTCTGCCGAGCGCATCGTACGTATAGCTGCTTTCTCCGGTAATGTCCTCCATGGAGATTCTCTGCCCCATCACATTATAGCCCATCTGGACCGGGTGATCGGCTTCAGCGCCGTTCTGGTCTTCGTACGTCTTTTCCACAAGCCCGTTCAGGACATCGTAATCGTAGCGGATCGTGTCGCCCTTCGCTGTCATCCGCTCTGTCATCCGGCCGCCGGCATCATAAGCGAACTGCTCTTTCCTGCCCATCGGGCTGGTTAAAGAGGTCATGTTGCCTTCCAGGTCATACGCATACTTCGTTATATTCTTCTCAGCATTAGTCATTGCTGTGATATTTCCCATTACGTCGTACGCATACAGAGTGTCATTTCCCATCGGGTCGGTAACCATAGTCAGACGATCCAGAATATCGTACTGGAAATGGGTGATCAGGCCATCCGTCGCCTTCGCGGCCGTCACATTACCATGGTTATCATACGTAAACTCCTGGCTCAGGCCCATCTTATCGGTCAGGGCTGTAATTCTGCTTCCCGCATCATAGGTAACAGACTGTGTCTGGTTCAGCGGGTCAGCTGCCGTAATCTGCCGGTTGTCCTTATCGTAAGTATTCCTGTAAATATAGCCCTTCGGGTCTGTCAGCGCCGTTATATTGTAGTTGTTATCATACGCGTAGCTGGTGGTGCGGTCTCCCGGCCTCGTTACAGAAGTTACATTTCCTACCATGTCATAGGTAAACTTCGTCGCCTTTCCTTCCGGATCCACGCTTTTCTTCATCTGGTCAATCAGGTCATAGACGTAGGTGTTCTTATGGCCCATGGCATTCGTCACCGCATTTAAATTACCGCGTATGTCATACTCGTAGGTCTCCACTCCGCCCTTTGCGTTGACTGCCTTCGTCATCCGGTGCATAATATCGTATTCAAAGACCGTGGTACGGCCAAGGCTGTCTGTATCCTTTGTGATATTGTCACCATTATCATACGTAAAGCGGCGATTTAGTCCCAGTGGTGTTGTAATTCCAGTCAGGCGGTGGACGGCGTCATATGTATATGCATACTCTCCGCCATTTTTCTGTGTCATCTTCGTTACCATGCGGTTTAAGTCCACCTCATAGGCGGTTACATTCCCCATGGCGTCGGTGATACTCGTTAATTCGTCGTGCTTATCGTAGGTATAGCTGGTCTCCGCCCCCTTCGGCGATATTTCCTTTACCAGATTGCCCATCACATCATACTGGTATTCCGTAATCAGTCCATTGGCATCCTTTGCCTTCGTCATGCGGCTTAACGCATCGTAACGGTACTCCTGCTTACTTCCCTCCGGTGTTGTAATGGAAAGGAGGCGGGACAGTTCATCGTACTCATAACCGGTACTATTGCCATTTCCATCCTGCAGTGCAGTCATGCGGTTCAGGACATCATACGAATATGCGTTTTTTACTCCGTTTCCATCTGTAGCCTCCGTCAGATTACCGTTTGCATCGTAGGCAAATGCAGTCGCTGCTCCCAGCGGGTCAACCTTTCCGGTAATCCGGTTGATGGCGTCGTATGCGTAGGTATAGACAGCTTCGCCCGGCTCTGTGATCCCGATCACGTTTCCTACCTTGTCATATTCGTAGGATGTGGCCGTTCCATCGGCCTCAGTGACACGGATCAGGCGGTCGAGGGCGTCATATTCATACTCTGTCGCCGCCCCGTCGGTTCCGGTCGCGCGGATCAGGCGGTTAAACTTGTCATATTCATAGACCGCAGCTCTTCCGATCGTATCCGTCTGTTTGATCAGATTTCCGGCAAGATCATATTCGTAGACCATGGTATTTCCGGTATTATCAGAAGCTTTTACTATCCGCCCCATGGAATCGTATTCATAGGTGGTCTCCACCCCTGCCTCGTCGGTGCTGGCACTCATCTGGCCCTTTGCATCATATTCCATGGAAACCTTGTCTCCATCCGGCATGGTCATGCTGATCAGATTGCCTTCCGCGTCATACTCATAGGCATATGCCCCGCTCATGGCGTCAGTCATCTTAACGGTACGGCTTAACGCGTCGTACTCCATGGAGGTCTCGCCCTTTAAAGCGTCGGTCACCTTCAGAACATTTCCGAGAGAATCGTAATCCATGGCGGTCACGCTTCCGGCCGCGTCGGTGACGGCCCGCATCTGGCCAAGAACGTCATAATGGTATGTACTGCTGTTTCCCAACGCGTCTGTTGTCTTTAATGTTCTTCCGTTTAAATCGTAATCGCTGCCGGTGGTCTGCCCCAGAGCGTCGGTGATCTCCTTCAGTCTTCCGGCCGCGTCATAAGCGTATTCGGTATTGTGGCCATTGCCATCGGTTGTCCCGGTCTGGTTTCCGGCCGCATCATACGTATATTCCGTAACACCGCCCAGCGGATCCACACTTCTCACCAGACGATTGCTGCGGTCATACTCAAATGTATAGACGCGGGTTTCATCATCAGTGATCCGAATGATATTGCCGTTTCCATCATAGGACATCGCCGTTACAAGGCCATTCTGCGCGGTTGTGCTGACGATATGGCCGGCCCGGTCATACGTGTAGGAAACTTCACTTCCGTCCGGATAGATGGTCTTCTTCACATTTCCATTCCGGTCATACCGGTAATACACGGTATTTCCCAGGGCGTCTTCCATCGTAACGGGAACGCCAAGGAGCTTGTGATATCCTGCTTTTACCGTATTTCCCAGACGGTCTGTTGCTGCAGTTGTATGTCCTTTGCCGTCTAATGTGTAGGTCATATCATTTCCGAGGGCATCGGTTACTTTTATCAGGCGGTCGCGGCTGTCATAAGCGTAGGAAGTGATATTGCCTTTGGCATCGGTTTCTCTCACTTTGTTATAGTTTTCATCGTACTCATAGGTCAGGGTATTTCCCATGGCATCCGTACCGGACAGAATGTTGTACATCCGGTCATAGGTGAAATCTGTTTTCACACCCATGGCGTCCGTAATCGACAGAACACAGCCGGCAGGATCGAACTCGTAGCTGGTCGTTCCACCATCTTTCGCAGTCTCTGAGACACGCCGGCCTTTCCGATCATAGACAAATACCTCGGAGCTGCCCAGCGGGTCGCCGGCTGTCAGCTGACGGTTCATCTCATCATAGGTGAAGGTATACGTATTTCCCTCTCCGTCGGTATAGCTCACAGGGACGGCTCCGTCATACGTATACGTACTGGTTCCGCCATTTCCGTCTGTCATGGAGATCATGCGGTTTACTTCATCGTAGCTCCAGGAGACAGTGTTTCCTTCCGCATCTGTCATAGAGAGCAGATTTCCCTGTTCATCGTAGATAAATGAAGTAGTATTCCCTTCGTAATCCGTGGCAGTCAGCGGCTGATTCTGTTCGTTGTAGGTGTAGGAAGCCTGGCTGCCGTCTTCTCTGGTGATGGTCAGAACGTTTCCATTCTCATCGTAGGCATAGGAGGTCGTAACTCCCAGTTCATCCGTTTCAGAAGCAAGATGGCCCGACGCATCATATTCTCTGGCTATCGAAGAACCATCCGGATACACGATCTTTGTGGTACGCTTCTGCTCATCGAACCAGTATACCGTTCTATTTCCCTTATTATCAGTGGTGATGGTGTGGTCGTCAAAATATTCCAGCGCTGCCGTATTTCCACTGGCATCCACCTGGGCGATTACACGGTTCTCATCATCATACGTGTTCTGAATAACCCTGTTTCCATTCTCATCATACCACGCAGTCATGCGGTTCTCATCGTCATACTCATAACGGCGGATTCCGCCTTCCGGATCAGTCACAGAAATCAACCGGCCATCTTCATCGTATTCGTAAGAAACTGCCTCCCCATCCGGCAGCGTAATGGAGGTAATCCGGTCGTGGTCATCCATCTCCACATCAAAGATTTTTCCTGACGCAGTCCTTACCTCTGTCAGTCTGTAATCATTATCATAGGTATAAGTCGTGGTATTTCCTTTTCTGTCCTTCTTATAGTGCAGGAAACCTGCATTATCAAACAGGAGGCTGGAGCCATCCAGATAGCTGAGTTCCCATCCGGCAACACTGGGCTTTGAGTTTCCGGAATTTTCAGAATCCTCCGGATTTTCCGGTTCTTCCGGTGTTCCAGGCTCTGTCTCATTTTCGTCATTTGCTGTTTCATCGTCTGCCAGGAGCATCGGTTTCTCTGCTGCGTAGGACGCCTCAGAGGCAGTCGCTACCGGCGGTTTTGGAATTTCCGGAAGAACTACGTCGAAGGAATCCAGAGGCTTTAATACGAGATCATACCCCTCCGGCCCTTTGTAAATATCGCCTTCCCTGGTAAATGGCAGCATCGCACCATCGTTCTGGCGGTACAATATTCTTCCATCCGGAAGCATGGTTAAATGTTCGCCAAAGGAGCCGCTCCACCCCCGGCCAAATTCAGAACGGTTGTCCGGCAGTAAGGAGTTGTAGGCTCTCTGTACTTCGAAATCCCCGCCAAGCTCTGTAAGCAGCGCATCTGCCTGTGACATATAGAAGTTTCCGGTATTTAAGTTGACAGGCTCGAAACCAAAGGGACAGTATACGCCCGCCCCCTGCAGCAGCCCTGATAACACCAGTTCTTCCCATGGCGTCAGATTCTCAAAGTTGTACTCTCCCGCATCGGGATCAGGATTGCGGATAAAAAGATACGTATCCATCTCTGTCAACTGATTTAAGTAGATATGATTGTCCTTTGCAATCGTATTGGGATTTACTTTATAATGCCTCGCAATTCGTTGAACGAGATCATCCTGCTGAACATGATAGATCAGAAAGGTATCCGAGAGCTTCTCTCCGGATTTTTCTGTCTCTCCGGCAGGTTCTCCAGATTCATCCTTTATCTCCGCCTCAGCTTCTGCTTTAAACTGGTAGACTGTGTTTGTCTTAAGCGATTCTAAATCAATGCCGTCGCTTTGCCAGTTCGATTTCGGGATCACGGTAAAATCATGCTCCAGACCCGCCAGATCGAATTTGGGATACAGGACGGTATCCTCACCGGTGGCCTTGCTGCCTGTCACATTCTCACCGGTTGATGTGTCAATCAGTTCCCAGGTTACCTCAGCATCACCGGTAGTTTTTCCATGAGCCAGGACACCGGTGGCAGAGCCGCCCTCGATATCGGTTTTTCTGACGGATGGCGTCACGGTAATAGTCGTGTCTGCTACCGGGTAGTCTTCCGGATTGCCTCCAGGGTTGTCCCCCTCCCATTCCACGGTGATCTTCGGACCCATGGCGTCTTTTCTGTTATACAGAATCTCACCGGGAACGCGCAGTTCCTGCGGCGTATCAGCACCGGGTTCCTGGTCTGCCTTAATGACAAATCCGGCCTGTGGTGTCTTCCCTGTGATCCAGCTGTTCATGGTCTCTGTAATATCAAAGTCCATAGCCATGTTCTCGCCCGGCGCTGACTGTCTGATTCCGGTCTCTGTAAAGGGCGGAGCTCCATTCCAGTTGATTTTATGGGCATCCCAGCCCACGGTGGGCGTACCGACGGTAAATACATTTGCATTGCTGCTGTTGTTGGTCCTGGCTGTGACGGTAAATATCGCACTGCTGCAGACCGCGTTCGCATCCTGCAGCATAGAGGTAATGCTTTCGCAGTCATTTTCATTAAATGCAACGTATTGGCGGCAATTCTTTAAATTGCTGTCTACATAGCCAACATATGCATTTCCATCCCAGTTAAATATGGCATTCGGCTGGCCCTGTGATGCCATTGCAAAGATAAACTCATTTGACGGAACTGCGGTGGCCGGATCAATCCGTACCGGATACTGCCGCTCTTCTGCATCCAGCCATTTTTTATCTGCAGTGACGGATATCTCGTAGCTGCCATTCGACCCATGTCCCAGCTTCATAGATAAATCGGTGCTCGTCTCGCCGGCGGCATCGATCATATAAGGCGCCTCTAAGAGAAATACAGGCGATTTCCTGCTTGTCCTGTAAAATATAATGTTTTTTCCGGACTGTGCGGCCTTTAACCCGGAGGTCCTTACCTCGTAGGAAAATGTATTCTGATCCGTAGGTTCCAGAAGAATAATATCTTCTTTTACCGTATCTCCGCGCAGGGTATATTGAATATCTATGCCGGGATAGACGTTATTATAGCGAATCGCATTTCCTGCTGCAGCACTCTTTTTAAAAATGCCGCCAGAGGGAATCATCTCAATCGCATCAGAGCTGGAGGCCAGCGCCACCTTAATGCCCCTGGAGGAGGTCGGTTTTGACGGGATGGTCACATCAACCGCGCCGGAAGCATTTTTGTAGACAGACGGGATCTCTTCGCTTTCCTCCTCATAGAACAGAGCAGAATCCTCCTCCATACCGGAGGGGTCATCTCCTTCGAGTATATAGGCGGCAGACCGTTCCATCTGTATTTTTGTTTCGGAAGAAACCAGTGTGTTGTCTACACGTGATATCTTCCCATCCTCATCCTTGTAAAGGCCGGAGTATCCTCCCATCACGGTAACGTAGCTGCGCTCCCCTACCTCATAGGTACGGAAATTGTCGTTGAACTGAACGAGCCTGCCCTCCGGTTCCTCAATCTCAAGCGGCTCATAGAAATTCTCCGGTTCTCTTAAGTCCGCATTGGATGGAGTGGCTGGGTTTACTTCACTTATATCTTTGGAGTTATCAGCCTCAGAATCTTTCTGCGTTTTTGTCTCTTCCTTTGTTGCATCTGAATCACTGGCAAGCTCCAAATCCTCTATGGAAAGCTTCTCCGGACGTTCAAAATTGACATATCGCGGCTGGCTATTCAGATACTCGGCTGCGTAGGATACCATAGGCATCATGTCCGGTGCAACCATGGTAAAAATCAGCAGGAAGCTTAAAAAGCGCCGGCTGAACTGGCCATATAATCTTTTGTATTTTCGATTCATAACTTTTCCCCTTCATTCCCATTGAAAGATTTTATTATTGAGCGGATTGGTACAAAATTAAGCCAACATTTTACATCACTTATCATTTCAGTTTTTTCTCATAGTGCTCCCCCCCTTCTCTTCTAGAATCACGTCTCTTTGCTACTATTAAATCACGAACATAAAATATTTCAATACGTCTTGCATAAACGGGACAAATATTGCATAAACGGGATTTTTATTAGTACCGGTGGTAAATTTCATTCCTGTTTACGGATATAGAAAGAGAGCTGCCACACGATAATTTGATCCGTGCGGCAGCTCTCTTCACTGGCCCCTGTCATATTTAATTTACTTTCTTACCGGACGTTTTGGCTGATAGCCGCCCCACTCGGATGCTCTTCCTTCTGCTCGTTTCGCAGCATTGGACGCAATCTTTGCTAATATCTCAAGACCTTTCTTCTTCATACCCATCTGTTTCACCTCCCTGCTTTTGTTTTGCTATTAACATTAGTATTGATACTTCGAAACTTCTTTTTTTCCGCTTTACTGAGTGGATGATTCTCATTTTCAACCGGCGCCATCTGATACAGACACAGTCCCTGTAAAACTGCAGATATCACTGCAGCTGACAGTACATTAGTAAATTCCATAACTCCATAGCCCGCAACCGTACATAACAGGCAGGTTGTACCAAACAGACAGAAACACCGGGTATATGTTTTTGCATGGAATCCGCCGCAAAACATCCGCATACTTAGAAAAACTGTATAGAATATAAGAACCCTCACAATCGAATGCGTTATAAGACCAATTAGCAATACGATTAAGGCATTCGTAATATTTGCAATGGTTATTTGAAAACCATATTCGTACACAGCCCTGTCTTCAGCTCTAATAATTTTTTCTCGTTCCAGCATACCAGCCAGCATGGCTGAAAGCTTACAGATCAACAGTCTCACCTGCTTTGCTGTCATTTTTTTCTTCTTTATGAAGGATATTCCAGATATAATTCCTGAATGAATTTTCCGTCGGCTTCCCAATGATCATAGTGACCGTTGTATTTTTCTATTACCTGGTGAATGCTTTCCATCCCAAATCCATGGTATTCTTTATCCTTTTTACTTGTTTTAAGCTTTGGATTTTTCTTAAGTACGGACTCCTGTACAGTGTTGCTCATTTTACATTTCAAATATCCGTGATAGTTTCCAATCTCCAAATCAATTTCTTTTTTATCCGCCATGGAAGTGGCCTCTATTGCATTTGTCATCAAATTATACATCAGAATTCCCATATCACTGTTCTTTATTCTCTTTACATCCGCATGAATGATGCAGGTTAATGTAATCCCCATTGATTCACAGTCCAAACAGGACTTATACAAGATAGCATTCAGTCCATCATTATCCGTCAGATCCGGCAATTCATTATACTTCTTCTCATTGTCTTCCAGCTCTTCCAGATATCTTGCAGCCTCTTCATACAAGCCAGACTGTAAAAACATATGTAAAGCAACGTAATGCCCCCGGGTATCATGTCTCTGAATCTGTAATCTCTTATTTAAGTTTTCAATATCCTTCACGTATTCTCCCTGCATTCCAATCGCCTTATTGGTATAGCTCCGGGAAAACTCCTTCAAATTGTGACTGCTCAAGCTGTTAAACACGTTATAAATAAGCAAAATCATAAGCATCGTGCCAAACAGGAGAAATAGAGACGTAAAGTGACGTATTACTTCATTTTCCCAGGTCAGTTCCATCGTAAAAAAACCTAATGTCAGAAACAGAATAAGGAAACAAAAGCCAATGAGAACGTAACCTTCATTTTTATTCAGAAAAAGGCCTTTGTTTTTCTTAATCATTAACATGAAATTGCATAATATGAATTTCAGAATTGTTACTGCAGTCAGCATCTCTGTCCTCAGATAATAATTGGACATCAATAAATTATTAATATTATGGTTCGTAATGAGAGTTGTAAATTCAAAAACCGGCACTGTGGAGAAGAGAATAATGCACGCCCATATCATGGTTCCAAGGGCATGTTCAACTATATTCCCTTTACAGGCGATGCGGGCATACAAAAGCATTACGAGAAGATATGCCAGTCCCAGTACCCCCTCAAAGGGCATAAGAAAATTCAAAACCGATACGGTTGTAAAATAAGCAAGAACACCGGACATTTTGTAAAGGATTCTGGTTCTCCCCGCATACTTTGGCTGACAATACCGGCTAATAAAATGAATCCCAATTATGGATGTCGCAGCATTTGCAATCAGTTCGATCATCACCCCATGTTTAAGCGCCTCCTCTAAAATACAGTTTTCTAACTTCTGCTCTCCGAGATTTGCTAAGTAATACACTGCTGTTATCGGTAAGGATTATTTTATCATTATGAATCACATTGATCTGCTTCATATTTACCAAAAAACTCTTATGTACACGAATAAATTGATAGGGCGTTAATTCTTCCTCCAGTTTTTTAAGGCTGCCGCACATGCTATAAGTTCTGTCTGCTGTTTTAATTGTAATCAAATGCCCATTGCATTCGATATACAGAATGTCTTTATAATAGACTTTTTGTGCATTTACCACATAATATAATTCATTATAAACGATACGCGCAAAATACTTATCAATTGCTTTTTTCAAATCGGTTATCAACGCACTCTTACGCATAAACCAGAATGTATCGTATTCATATGACTGGAAAACCAGGCTTTCATGGGAAGATACGAAAATCAATACTATGTTTGGATAACTCTTTTGCATTTTCCCGGCCATGGAAAAACCGTCCATCCCCGGCATCTCTATATCCAGAAAGAGAATGTTAAATTTTCTGCTCCCAAGCTGTGAAAGGCATGTCTGTCCATCTGAAAAGTCTTCAATATCAGCTTGCTCTCCATGATTCTCTATCATTTTATAAACTGCATCCCTAAGTAACAATCGGAAATTATTATCATCATCACAAATAGCAATTGAAATCATATCATTTCCTCTCCCCTTTACAAAGAAATATGGTAATTCTCCATACCCTCCTGCCCGGTAAGCTATAGATCCGTATCTTTTACTCTCTCAATAAATTCAAGCATCAGCCATACATCTTTTTCCGGCATTGAATAAATATAATCAATTGCTTTTTGCTGCATTAGTGAAGTGTTATTTCTATCATTAAAAAATTCCGTTGGCGTAATTCCAAGATATTCACATATATAAAGGAACTCACTCATTGACGGAAGCGTTCTGCCAGAGGTGATACTACGAATATAGCTGGTGCTGTGTCCTAAATCCAAGCTCATCTTTCGCTCTGAGACCTGTTTTTCTTCTCGTAATCTGGAAAGCCGACTACGTATAAATTGCTCATTCATTATAATACCTCCTGATAATAATCATAATTCACGACAAAAGTATTTCCGAGCGTTTATAACGCCTATTTTCAATTAATCAGACGTTTTAAACGCTCACCTGCTTATAAGTCAGTCGTTTGTAGTATCTATAATGAAACGATCTTTTAAAAAAAATTTTGTAATGGCAGCTCTCAGGCATCATTTTTGCAGGAAATAAAGAAAAAAGCTGAGTGAAATCACCAAATAATCAGTAATTTCACTCAGCCAGCTTACTACAACCGCAGCTTCAATCCGCAGAAAATAATTCTTTACTGCCTGCCTTTACATCCCATGCGCCTCTCGCCACGCCTTCACTTCCTCTAACCGCTTCTTCGCCGCCTTCTCATTCCCCTCTTCCGTGGGGACATAATACCTCCTGTCTTTCAGGGAGTCAGGCATACACTGCATGGCGGCAATCTTGTCCTCTGTCTGGTGGGCGTACTGATAGCCTTCTCCATAATGCAGCTCCTTCATCAGTCCCGTCGGCGCGTTGCGGATCACGAGGGGAACCGGCTCTGCCAGTGTATGCAGGGCGTCCTCCTTACAGTGTTCGTAGCCCGCGTAGGCGGAGTTGGATTTCGGTGCCATGGACAGATAGATCACCGTGTGTGCCAGATTGACGTTGCACTCAGGCATCCCGTTAAAATGGCAGGCCTGATAGGCAGAGACAGCCAGAGTAAGCGCCTGACTGTCCGCCATGCCGATATCCTCGCTGGCAAAACGGATCAGCCGCCTTGCCACATAGAGCGGATCTTCTCCGGCCTCCAGCATGCGGGCGAGCCAGTATAGCGCCGCGTCCGGATCACTGTTTCTCATGGATTTGTGAAGGGCGGAAATCAGGTTGTAGTGCTCTTCGCCATTTTTATCGTACAGAAGGGACTTACGGCTGATGCACTGCTCCAGCACCTCGACTGTCACCGTAGTTTCCTCCGCGCTGATCTCCCCGTTTAAGACTGCCATCTCCAGCGTATTGAGTGCCGTTCTCGCGTCACCATTGGCAAACTGAGCGATCATCCGGAGCATGTCCTCCGTAATCCCGATTCTCTGATCTCCCAGCCCGAGAGGACTCGTCAGGGCATGGTGCAGAAGCATTACCAGGTCATCGGTCTGGAGTGCCTGGAGTACGAAAACCTTGCATCTCGAAAGAAGAGCCGCGTTAATCTCGAACGAGGGATTCTCCGTCGTTGCTCCGATCAGGATGATACTTCCCTTTTCCACATAGGGAAGAAACGCATCCTGCTGGGCCTTGTTGAAGCGGTGGATCTCGTCCACAAATACGAGCGTACGCAGACCTATATGACGGTCCCGCTCCGCCTGGGCCATCACTTCCTTTATTTCCTTTATTCCGCTTGTGACGGCGGAAAAGTCCACGAAGGAAGCCCTGGTCCGGTTGGCGATAATTCTGGCCAGCGTGGTCTTTCCCACTCCCGGCGGTCCCCAGAAGATCATGGAACACACCATGTCCTGATCAATAATCCGGCGCAGCACCTTCCCCTCTCCCAGGAGGTGCTTCTGGCCTACAAACTCTTCCAGCCCACTCGGTCTCAACCTGCTTGCCAGCGGCCCCACGGCAGCCCGGTCATCAAAAAGCGATAATTGCTCCATCATATTTCAACCACCTTTTTCATTCGATCCATTTATTTAGCTTCTATTTTACCATGGCCTGAATGAAATATCAAACTCCATACCAGGCAAACTTATGCTTATTTGTATATGCCTCCCGACTTCTTCATATGGTATACTGGCATCATAGCACTGCATTGCAGACAAGATACCTGATTTACCGGATTATCGCCGGAGAACGAAAAACGATTTGAGGAGGAGAAAATGAAACTATCTGCATTGATCGGACACTGGGGTCTGGAATCCGGGGAAATCCGGCAGATCCAGGACTGCGTATGGGAAGTCTCAGGAACCTATATCTTAAAGGCATATGAAAGGCTCAGTGATTTGGAGCGGAATGTACAGATTATGAAGGTGCTGCGCTCCATGGGCATACCGGCAGCCGAAGTGATTTCCACCAGCGAGGGCACGGATTACTTATGCAGCGCTGAGCGCTGTTATATGGTGACAAGGAAGCTTCCCGGAGCACCAGCAAAGGATATCAAAGAGGTGAAAAAGCTCGCCTGTCAGATGGGTCAAATAATCGGCAGACTTCATCTGGCCTTCCAAATATGTGAGGATGAGCTGGACTTCTGGGACAACAGCCTGTTAAGCGAGATGAAGGGTTGGGTAAAGGATGAACTGAACAAAAATGGCTGGACGGTAATTGCACAGTCTGATTATGAGACCGCCGTATCCAGCCTGGAACGTGTGTATGACAGGCTTCCATTCCAGCTGATTCACAGAGATGTCCATTTTGGAAACTTCCTTTTCCAGGAAGGCGAATTTACAGGTTACATCGATTTCGACTTAAGCCAGAAAAATATCAGGATTTTTGATCTCTGCTATTTCCTGATGGGGCTGCTGGCAGGGGAGGAAGGTCTCCGCCCCAGCACAAATGAATGGCTTCAGATGATCGCTGAAACAGTGGCCGGATATGAGAGCCAGATTACACTGACAGCCGTGGAAAAGGAGGCATTTCCCTGTGTAATGGAAAATATCGAGCTTCTCTTCGCCTCCTGGTTCACCGGAATTTCCGACTTACGGTGCGCGGAGGATGCGGCAAAGCTGTTTCATTTTGTGCAGGAAAATGAAACAGCGATAACGGATGCGCTAAAATTGTAAGCGTTTAATACCAGAAGAGGGAGTGTTTTAAGAATACCTCTAAAACACTCCCAAAAGAAAATACCGGCGAAACACTCCGCCGGTGGACCGTCCTGCTGTCCAGCCGACAGCGGCCATGTTGTTTCATTCATTTCATTAGCAGTTGTGATTCGGCTGGTGTGAAACGATCATCCGGATAACATGCAAAGGTCAGCTTTCCGTTGTTTTTTCTTATGCTTTCGCTCACAAACGAATAGTAGTATTTTCCCAGAAGGCTTATATAAATATCCAGATCCAGTCTAGTAATACCAGTCAGCGTCTCCAGCAATTTGCCGCCCGACAGTTTATTTTCTTTTTTTGTTTTGTATTTTTTCTTTTCTGAAACTCCAACATCCTCAACAAATTCAATCCTGAAAAAAGCTGCTGCATTCAGATAATATCATCATGCGGCAACTTCTTTCACTGGTATTCACCATATTTAGTTCAAATACTTTAGATCCTTCATAAATTTTACGACAATGGGTTTTTCCTCTATGGGTACCTGAACATTCATAACCGTATTTTTTATTCTAGTTATGTGCATATACATCCCCTGAGTTTCCAATGTATACGTTCCATAATGCTTTAGGCTGAGAAAATTTTCAGAATATCCACTCTGTAAACTCAACTCCAATCTGATCCTTAATGTTTGCAGTACCACTTTTTCCCAACTCTTCCACAGGTATAGTAACACAATTATCTACATACTCATAACCACAATTTTGGGTATTCTTTTGAAATTCCTCAAGTGTTATTGTTTCCGTGGGTATTCTTTTGATACAATACAGAGTTACTGCTATTACAATGGCAATGACTATACCAATAATAATTAAAACTTTTTTTTCATCTTTCACCTTAATTTCGTTTTTACCAGTTCCTGTCTTTCTAAATACTTACATTGCATGAGGCAGTCCGTTAAAAATGGAGTCGAGCAGGGAAGATTATATCTCCCCCCCCCCTCTCCCCTTCCTTATATACCTTTTACAAATGGCAGTTCAACAAGACTTCAAAGTATGTCTTTCAATACAATAATCCAAACAAGCTACAAGCACTGCTTTTGATAACCCATCCTCCAAGATACTCTGACCGTATTTTGGGGATACTACCAAAATACTAATTCATATATCCCAGTTCTTTCATAATTTCTTTAGCTACTTTCTTTTCACTCTTTTTAACCATAACATGCATAATAGTATTTTTTATTCGTGTAATATGGATATACATTTCTGTAGTTTCTAATGTATATGAACCATATTCTGGTAGATTAATCTCAGTCTCGAAAGAGTCTTTTTCCTTATACTCCTGAGCATAGATTGTAAAATTCTTATTTAAAGCTTTAGCTACATTGTTTGATATACATTCTATATACTCAATTGTCACATCTTCCTTGACAAAGACAGCACCAGTTTTTCCAATTTCATCAATCGGTATCTCATCTTGGGTATCCATGAATTCATATCCATTTTCTTCAGCATAATTTTTTAGTTCTTCAAACGTTATGATTTCACTTGGTATACTCGAAAATATAAAAAGGATAAGTGCAACTAAAACTAACATTATTACAGGAACCCCTATTACTATCAGTTTCTTCCATCTCATAGATCATCCCTTCCTAGTCCCAAGTAAGGCCAAGCGAGAAGCCGCCACCTACTCTATGAACTCTATTAAAATCAAATTTTGCCCCTTTACTTGTTATGGACACTTCTGTATTAGCTCCCACTCCACCAAAATATCCCGATGCTCCAATGACAATTTTGACCTTACCAATTTTTATAGTGGCATCATCACTTAATCCACCTAAATAAACCATTGCGTGAGATCCCATTTTCAGACCAACTTCTCCATCCTTTCCTTCACCAGCAAGTATATCTACACCAGAGCTTCACTCCCACATAATCGGTATCTCCCGGCTCTTTTCTAAAAAATGCGCTAGATTTTTCCCCTGCCTCCACCATCCAGTTCCCCTCCGCCACTATCTTACCCCTGTGACGCACCGTAACGCCCCGTGTCCCCGCTTGCGGAACGGGATCGGAAAGATGTACCACAAAGCAGGTGTATCGGCTCGTTGGCCTGATTTGGATCAGGCTCATTTTCCCGGAGTTCTAGGAAAAATCTTAGGGGCGAAATGTGTGCAGTTTAAAAACCGGGTGGCGTAAAGCCATCCGGCCGGAGGACATCGCCCGGCAAAGCCGGGCGATAACCTTTTACATATCAAGTCCCCCCTTAAACCACTTATTTATATAATATTTATTAAAATTTGCATTAATTTTATTGCGATAATCTAATATGCTCCCTTTATTAATAGATCGATAAGACTCAATATCAGTCGTACCATCATCTTCCCAATTACAATATGGACAGATATCATAGCCAGTTCCCTCCTCAGGATTAAAACGCTCTGTCAACGTTTTAAATCCACAACAAGGACATGGAAACAGTTCTTCGACCTCACCACAAACTTCGACCTCATACCCCGTAATTGTATGAATAACTTCTGATAAAAAACCATTACTAGTTCCTAATAAATCAATATCAAGTTCGGTTCGTCCCTCTTTAGAATTATCCTTCAGGTATACAGACAAATCTTCCTTACTTATGCTATCACGCATTAATCTAATTAATTTGTAGGCATTTGCTCTTTCTATAACAATTTTCTTCATGGTATTAAGCCAAGACCTCTTAATGTATTAATCACAAGGTCATTCTCACGACCATCCCATACATAAAAAGACTTAACTTTACCTCCTTTCGCTGTTCCGACAAAAACTGTATTGGTTGATGGCTCATATCTATATATATCCCTCATGTATGGTCTGTATAATATCATCTGAATTTCTAGTTCCAAATTCAACAGCCATATCAGAATATTCCGGAGCTGATTTCGCTCCAAAATCACCACCTTGCTTGTCGTAATGTTTTTTTAATTTTCCCTTATTCCACAAATTATTTTTATTTTCGGTGGGCTTCCATAAGGACTCGCCAGTCTCAGAATCCCCCTTGGCACTGACGCTGAGTCCTCATAACTTTTGCGCCTTTTTCTCTGTTCTTTTGGGAAAGGCGGGAAACCAATTACTGTTTTTTATGCTTCTATCATCTTAGCACAAAGTATTCGTAACTGACTACCGTTATTGCTCCGGTTCCCGGTATTCTGTGTGGTTCTTTAACATTCCGTACACGATATTCATCAAACACCTGGCGATGCAGATTAACGCCTGCTGTTTATTTTTTCCTTCTGCTACTCTTTTCAGATAATACTCACGAAATATCTTATTCCTCGGTGTCCCATTCGTTGAGATCTGTATCATCTGGATTGCCAGAAAGTAAAAAATTGCCTGTAGCCGTCTGTCTCCCTGCTTCGGGCACATATCCTTTCCTTATCCCGCTGACGAAAAGTTGATCGGGCATATTCCTGCGAACTTTGCCAGCTTATTGGCGTTGGGAAAACGGTTGATGTCTCCTATCTCTGACAACATATTCGCAGCGGTTGTCACATCAACACCCGGCATGGTCATCAAGGTACAGTTAAATGACGGCAGCATAGTTTCTATCGCTGTCTCCACAATCTTAAGCTGTTCCCCGTAATGCTCCAAGTCTCCTGCAATATTTCGCGTGATGGCATCCCGACTATCCTGATGCTCCCTTGTGGTCTGACCGTCCATACGTACCAGTTCTAATATTTTCCCTGCCCGTTTGATGGAGCAGTTATTGTGGCTGACCGGGCGCAGTTCTGCCGCCAGTTCTTCCGCTGTCTTCCCTTTTAGGTGTTCCTGTGACGGATATCTAAGCCAGAAATAAAGCGCTGTCCTTCGGCTGATATCACCAAAGAATTGTTTGTAGCTCGGGTACGCTACGCAAAGCTGTTCATGTAATTGATTCTTTAATCTCTGCTGATGGGAACAGATGTTGTCCCGGCGATTCACCAACTGGCTTAAAGTCCAATAAACATCAGCCAGCACGGCATCCGGCAGTTTGTCCAGCATATTGATTAATACAAGTGCGACCGCTTCTGCGTCGTAACTGTCATTTTTTTGATACATCGGTACGCTTTTTCTCTGGGCATATGATAACGCCGTGTTTACGTCTTTCACAGCGTGGCTTTTCTCTAAAAGCCAAACCGCCAGCGCACGGCCATAGCCGTAGGCATTCTCTAATCCGTATACCGCTGTCTTCTCTTCCGTCACAAACCGACTGACTTTTCTCGTCAGCTTATGGAATTCTGATGGTTTGTTCTCAAAGGTGATTTCACCTAGTTTCTGATTCCAGCAGTCAAGCATAAACCGCCGTGTGTGTTTCCTTATGCAGGTCAATCCCTACATAAATGATGTATTCTTTTCTCGTGTCAATCCTTCCTTTTTGTCCTGTCTCCATCCGCAATTACAAAACCACCGGCAACCTCAGCTGATAAGCGTTATGTGCCGAATTACGCCCTACGGCAACGGCCATCGCAAGGGGGATTAAGCCTGTCTGCTTCCCTAACCTCGGATTTCACAGGTTATTCTCCTGTCGGAGTTGTCGTATGTTAACTCTGAATAGGAACATCCGCAAGTCATTTGGGAGCAGTTCTGAATGTTTGTCAAATGTGATGCAGAAATAGCGGACTGATTTGTGACATACTGGTAACACCAGAAAAGAAAAGGAACCAGTGGCCCATACCATATGACCACTGGTTCATCACTATGTTTTTCTGACAGCTTTAATCAGCCCCTTTTCTCCCCCTTATACCCCCTGGTGTACGCCATTTTACCATGGAATCAACCCGCAGGTCAATTTCCTTTTACTTGCATTTTTCTTACCGGTTCCTTACTTTTGGTATTCATTTCAAAGGTCGAAAAATAATCTGTTGGGTGGCTTGGCGGCACCCAAGTTTTGTAATAAATCGGATTCTGCCACCCAAAACGTAAGCGCCAAATATTAGGGTAGCTAGCGCTTTGCCGCCAAATACCTCATAATGATAGATAGCTAGATGCAAGCACTTCGCTCTGGAATACGATACATTTCATTGATAGGTGCGAGTATTTCACTACACATTTATGGAGGGATCGAAAATGTCCAGTTACAATGCCAGAGTCCCAGCTGATCAGCAGCTCCAACTAATTATGGAATGCAGGAACAGTGGGCTCTCCGATTATCAGTGGTGTAAGGAGCACGGAATTCATCCGGGAACCTTTTACAACTGGGTCAGTAGACTCAGGAGAAAGGCCTGCTGTGAAATCCCTGAGTCAATTTCCAAAGCGGAGCCTTCACCGACTCCGGCTCAGGAAGTGGTCCGCTTAAACGTTCATTCAAAAGCAGCGAATCCTGAGCGGATGCTTCTATGCCAGTCGGCGCCTGCGAGTCCAACCTGTATTGCAGATATTTCTGCCAGCATAGAAATATCTCTGGGCAATGCGACAATCCGCATCGCCAATGGAACTGACCTTGCTATCCTTGATCGGATTCTGAGCCTTGTGAAAGGCACCGGGTGTTAGGCGATATCTCCGTGGCGGACAACATCTATATCGTATGTGGCACAACAGACATGCGCAAATCGATCGATGGTCTCTGCAGCATTGTCCGGGACAAACTTTCCATGGATCCGGATCAGTCATCCCTGTTCCTTTTCTGCGGTAAACGGTGTGACCGGATCAAGGTCCTGCTCCGTGAACCGGATGGATATGTGCTCCTTTACAAGAGACTGAATGTTGCACAGGGACGCTATCGTTGGCCACGGAAGCGTTCAGAAGCTCAGGCAATTACCTGGCGGCAGCTGGACTGGCTGCTCAGCGGACTGGACATTGAACAACCAAAGGCGATCCAAACCAGCTGAAAATCATCGTGAAATCGGCGAAATTTTCCAGTGACATTTCTTATCGAAACGTGGATAACTCTTTCTTTTTTCATCCAGGCCGGGATAACCTCCTACGCGATTTCTATTTCATCGCTTTTCATCGTATTCTGAGATTGCCATAACAAAAAATATCTCAGTTTATCCATCTTATGGCTACTCTCCGCGTCAGTTATCCACCGTCATTATGACGAACACCTGGCCGTGACGAATTCGCTTTTTTCTTCGATTTCTGGTAAAATACCAGTAACGAAACAGAGGAGCGAAGGACCATGGCATCCAGTGCAAAGGACATCCAGTTCAAGGAACTGAAGGATACGATCTCACAACTGAATACAACCATCCGTACCCAGAATGATCTGATCGTATCCCTGCAGAAGATGCTGGAAGAACGCAATGCAAAGGACGATGAAAAAGACCGGATCATTTCAAATCTGCAAGCGCAGCTTGAATACTTCAAACAGAAGCTTTTTGGCAGTTCCAGTGAACGACGCAGTGATATGCCCGGTCAGCTGAATCTTTTCTCCGTCCCTGATTCCGGGGAAGAACCAATTCCGGAACTCATGGAACCGGAGTTTATCGAAGTGAACGCTAGCAAACGAGGGCGTAAGCCCAAAGCGAACTATGACGAGATGTTCGCAAATCTGCCAATCCATTATGAAGAGGTGGATACACTGACAGACGAAGAAAAACAGTGTCCTGCCTGTGGAACCATGATGGTTGCGATCGGTCATGAAGAAATCAGGACAGAACTCCGCTACACCAAAGCAAAGCTGGAACGTATTGTATACGTTGCAACCACTTATGGCTGCCCTGTCTGCAAGGATACGGAAGACCCACAGTTTATCAAAGATGAAGGAATTCCGGCACTAATCCCTGGAGGCTATGCCTCATCATCCCTTGTGTCACACATCATGTATGAAAAGTATGCAGATGCGCTTCCGCTGTATCGACAGGAAAAAGGATTTGAACTCCTTGGAGTCAGCATCAGCAGAACGACCATGGCGGGTTGGATTATCACCTGTTCCCAGAATTATCTGAAACCCGTGTATGACTACTTTCACCGTGAGTTACTGAAACGACATTTCCTGATGGCAGATGAAACACCCATCCAGATCTTAAATGAACCTGGCCGGAGACCGCAGAGTAAGTCCTATGTCTGGCTGATGCGTTCCGGAGAAGACAGGCTGCCGCCCATCGTCCTGTACCATTATTCAGAGACGCGTGCCGGAGAACATGCGGCGGACTTCCTGAAAGGAATCGCGGATGGAACGTATGTCATGGCTGATGGTTACAGTGGTTATAACAAGCTGAAAAATGTCCGAAGATGCTGTTGTTACGCCCATATCCGGAGATATCTGATCGAAGCCATTCCAACCGGCCATGATAAGGACTACAGCCATCCGGCAGTTCAAGGAGTTCTGTATTGTAACAAGCTGTTTGAGTATGAACGCAGCTATAAGGAAAAGGAACTATCTTATATGCAGGTTTACAAACGCCGCCAGAAGGAGCAGAAGCC
>OJKJ01000380.1_pt1 | contig 26322 bp, 24 predicted proteins | sample 1596491 | NCBI WGS metagenome assembly OJKJ01 (sample SAMEA4350160, study PRJEB24818) | metagenome | biome: human; feature: gut; material: faeces | place: Denmark | collected 2013-09 | reverse complement strand
CAAAGTAACCGGGAGGGGACCAGTTAAACAGCTCGTCTCCCGCCACGGGGATCTTGGACAGCCCCGGAACCGGCAGGTTGACGTAACCTTTTACCTTGGCTCCGTTTAACAGCAGGCGGTTTAACGTGATGGTAAAGCCTCCGGCGAAAATGTTGAAGGCGGTGCCGACCACGATCTGGTTGGAGCGCAGGGTGATGGTGAAAAATGCGAAGATCAGGGACATCACCAGCCCTCCGAAGATGGCTGTCAGCGCGCCGACCAGGGACGAGCCGCTAAAGGATGCGCCGACGCAGCCCAACAGAGCGCCGATCAGCATAATTCCCTCAGTTCCGATGTTTACAATACCCGCGCGTTCGCTGAATACCAGTCCCAGCGCGGCCAAAAGCAGAGGGGTCGCGGTACGGATATCCGCGGTGAGAAAGTTTGTAATCAGATCAACCATTGCTCGTACCTCCTGTGGCGTTATGAGATTTGCCCGGAATCAGGGATTTTCCGGTCCTGCCAAACCAGATAAACAGCTCGCGGCTGACAGCAAAGATGATAATCATACCCTGGATCATGTAGATGGAGGCGGAGGGAACCTTCGCCAGCAGCTGCATCTTCACGCCGCCGGCATTTAACGCTCCGAACAGGATGCCGGAGACGATGATTCCCAGCGGATGACATCCGCCCAAAAGGGCCACGGCCACGCCGCTGAATCCGAAGTTGTTGGAAAATCCCTCGGTCAGGAAATACTGGAGTCCGATAATGTTGATGGTGCCGCCCAGCCCTGCGAAACCGCCTGCGATGAACATGGACAGCAGGGAGTTGACGGGAATGTTCATGCCGGAGTAACGGCCGGCGTTGGGGTTCATGCCGATCACGCGCATCTCATAGCCGCGGGTGGTCTTCCACATGAAGATGTAATACACCACCACCGCCAGCAGGGCCAGGATGATGCCGAAGTGAAGCCGGGTCTGGGGAAGGATGATGGGAAGCTTTACCGCGTCCACCACCGATGGCATACGGGGGGCCGCGCCCGGCGTCATATCCTTAAAGGGCGGGTTGGTTACGCAGTAGCTGACGAACTCCAGCGCAATATAGTTGAGCATGATGGTGGTGATCAGCTCGCTTGCGCCGAATCTCATCTTCAGCACGGCCACGATCAGCCCCCACAGAGCGCCGCCGATAAAACCGCACAGCAGAACCAGAATGATATGTAACACAGGGGGAAGTCCCTGGATATGGGCTCCCACCATGGAGCCGCAGATGGCTCCCATGTATAACTGCCCCTCCGCGCCCAGGTTTACGAGGCCGCACCGCAGCGCGATGGCATAACTTAACGCTGTAAAGATCAGCGGAGTTGTCTGAATCAGAGTTTCGGCGATGGAGTTTTTGCTGCCGAAGGCGCCTTTTAAAAGGCTGGAATACGCTTTCCCCACATCATAACCCATTGCCGACATGATAATCGCGCCCAGGATCAGTGCGACTAAAATGGAGGCCAGGGGGAAACTTATCTCTTTTAATTTGTTAAGATTCCGTTTTTGCATATCAACCCTCCGAAAAATGATCACTTATATTTTTAAACAAGGCTGCCAGAAACTAAACCGCTCTGAACAGCCTTGAATGTCACGACACGAAAGTTGTGCTTTTTAGATATGGTAACCGTTTACTGGAGAGAAATCTCGATTTCGCCCTTGGACATCTTGTCGATGGTCTCCTGAAGTCTGGCCTTGGCCTCGTCGCTGGCCTTGGTGCCCATCCAGTCGGTTGCATACACTACGCCCTTGTTTGCGCCGTAGGTCTCAACCTCGGTTGCCTTTAACTCGCCCTTCATGAAAGCGTCGAAGGTAACGTCGTAAGCGATTGCTACATCTTTAACGATGATCAGCTGGGTTGCTGTGGGAGCGGAGGTCTCCTGGCCAAGGCCGCAGCCGATTGCCATAACGCCCTTCTCCTCGCCTGCTTCCATGATGCCGGTGCTGGCGTCATTGGCCATGGGGGCGATCACGTCCGCGCCGCCCTCGATGATGGAGATAGCGGTCTCTTTTGCCTGGTTTACATCCGTGAAGCTTCCGGTGTTGATGCGCTGCGCCTCTACGTTTAAGCCGTAGGTTGCGTTCACATAGTCAACGCCCTGCTGGAATCCGGAGGAACCCAGCTTGATGGGGTTGATCTCCTGTCCGCCTACGAAACCTACCTTGCCGGTCTCGGTGAGCAGAGCAGCCGCCACGCCCTGTAAGAAGCCCTGCTCCTCGTCGGCGATGCGCACGGAAATGAAGTTGTCGGTGATCTCGGTGCCGTTGATCTGAACGAACATGGTGTCCGGGAAATCCTTGGCAACGGGCGTGCAGTAATCCTGATAGGAGTTGGTGGTCAGATATACCAGGTTGTAGCCCTCGGAAGCGTATGTACGGGCAGCCTCAGCCGCGTCGGTATCGCTGACGTTCTCCATATAGGAAGTCTCAGCGCCCAGCTTCTCGATGTTCAGTAAGCCGTTGTACTGTGTCTCATTCCAGTTGCCGTCGTTGATGGCTCCGCCGAAAATAGCCGCTACCTTGAAGGAAGATGCGTCTCCGGAGGGCGCTGCCGTGTCGGCTGCCGCCGTGCTCTCTCCCTCTGCCGCTGCTGCGGTGGAATCAGCCGGCGCTTCTGTTGCCGCTGCGGTCGTCTCCTTGGCTCCGCCGCCGCAGGCGGTAAGTGCTGTCACTGACATTGCCATCGCCAACATCATTGCTGTGATTTTTCTCATAGTTCCTCTCCTTTTAAATAGGTTATTTATTTAGAGCGTTACGCTTTAAATACTTGGGTTGCAGATAAGCGCCAGCCTGGCCTTGACGGCGTCCCTGGCCGCGTCGAAATAGTTGTCCAGGTCAAAAGCCTCCGAATCGATCAGGTACTGAAGGGTCGCGCCCTCCAACAGGGACACAAACATGGCCGCGCACAGATCCAGCTCTTTTTCCTTGGCCCCCGGGGCGTGCGGCCGCAGAATATCCTTGATGTCGCTGCGCCAGTTCTGAAAGGACCGCTTGAACTCCCGCCGGATGTCCTCGTCGCTGCGGGCCTGGACCCAGAAATCGATCTCCGCGTAGTCATATTTCCTCAGATTGCGTATAAATTCTATTTTCTGCCGGATAAACACATTCAACTGGGCGTCCAATGTGTCCTCCGCTTCCTGCTCCAGGGCGCTTCTGATCTCAATGCAGCGGTTCAGCACTTTTTTCTGAACGGCCAGCAGAAGTTCCCGTTTTGACCGGAAATAGTAATGGATGTTGGATTGGAAGAGATTCGCCCGCTCGGCGATCAGGCGCAGCCGCGTTCCGCTGATTGCCCGGTCCTCGATCACATCCAGCGCAGCCTCCAAAATCACCTCTTTTGTAGGCTCTTCTTTGCATGAAACTTGATCCAATAATTGTGCCTCCTTCAGTTTGGCTGTACAAGGCGAAATGATGTTGATCCGGAATTTTGTCAGATGACCAAATTCACAAGGCTATTATACCCATAGATACCAGATATTGTCAATAGATTCACGAAATAAAGCGTGTTATAAAATTGTTACAACTTTTTAGGCTTTCATAAGCAAAATATAGTTAATGTATCTGAACACAGGCCGTTTTGCGCAAAGTCCTTCCCCTGTCGCTCCAAAAAAACGCACAAAATCGCCGCTGTCATGAGCCAAAACGCCGCCATTTCCCCATCCGTCCTCTGCAAGCCCTCCGGGCAGGCGGCTTTAAACCTCCTGTCTGCCCCCGCCGCCCACTGTCACCACCTGGATTTTCAGCTCCTCAATCCGTTTTCGCTCCCGATCGTCAAACACCTTCGTTGTGACGACTCCGGTATAGTCCTGAAGGCTGTTGATCTTCATCAGGGCCTGGCGGTTGAACTTGGAGTGGTCCACCACCAGATAACTCTTATTGGCGTTTTTGGTAACCATCCGCTTGAGCGAGGCCTTGTCCAGCGTCGGGGTAAGCACGTTGAAATTGGAGTCAATGGACATTGCGCCCATAAATGCGATCCCCACGTGGATATAGGACATCATCTGATTGGAAAAGGTTCCGAAAATACTTCCGGTCTCCTTCTGCACCGTCCCCCCGCAGATCATCAGCTCCACGCCGCTGCGGTGCAGCAGAAATCCGGTCTCGATATCGTCGGTGATCACGGTGAGATCGGGAATGTCCATGATCCGCCTGGCAATCTCATAGATCGTGGTACCCGAGTCCAGAAACACCGTGTCCCCCGGCTTGACCATCGCTGCGCAGGCCTCCGCCAGCAGCCGTTTCTCCTCCATCATGGTCACCATCTTTTCCGTGTAGGTGGTCTCGTGTTTGATCACCGCCACGCCGTGACGCCGCTCGATAATCCCCTCCCGGTCCAGCTTGTCCAGATCCCTGCGAATGGTCATCTGGCTCACGTCCAATATCTGCGCCAGCCGGTCCACCTGGATATTTCCCTTCTCGCTGACCAGCTCCACAATCCGGTTCTGCCGCTCTTCTGCCGCCGTCATGTTCATCCTCGCCTCTCTTCCGATTCCCATTTTAAGCCAATGTTACACGTTCCCCATCTTCCTGTCAATACCACGGACAGAATGCCGGACGCAATCGCTGCGCCCGGCATTTTCCAAAAAGTCCCATATTTTACAATTTCGATTTCCTATCCCATGAATGCGGGGGAGTATTTTGCCGCAAGGCGGATGGCCTCCACCATGCTCACGTCGCTGGCGATCCCGGTCCCGGCGATATCCATGGCGGTTCCGTGGTCCACGGAGGTCCGCAGGATGGGCATCCCCGCCGTCACGGCGATGGTCCGCTCAAAGTCCAGCGTCTTGGTGGCGATGTGGCCCTGATCGTGGTACAAAGACAGCACGCTGTTGAATTTTCCCTGCAGCGCCATGTGGAACACGGAGTCCGCTCCCACCGGTCCGGCCACCTTGTAACCCTGGGCCTGCAGCTCTTCCACCGCCGGATAGATGGCCTCCATCTCCTCGTCCCCAAACAGCCCGTGCTCCCCGCTGTGGGGGTTCAGCCCCGCGATGGCCATGGTGCCGTCCTCCACTCCCAGCTGTTTTAAGGCCTGGGTGCAGCGCTTCACGTAGTCGATGACCCGCTCCTTGGTGATCATGTCGCAGGCCTTCCGCAGAGACACGTGCCTGGTGAGGAAAAACACCCTCATATTTCTCACCTCAAACATGGTCAGCGGGTCCGGCGTGCCGGTTAACGCCCCGAAAATCTCCGTGTGTCCGATGTAGGGCACCCCGGCGGCCCGCAGGGACTCCTTGTTGATGGGCGTGGTGGACACCGCGGCGGCCTTCCCGGCATTTGCCAGGGAAATGCTCGTTGCGATGTATTCGTAGGCGGCCTGGCCGCACATTGCGCTGATCTCCCCCCGCTTGAACTGCCCAAAATCCACGTTGGACAGATCGATCAGGTTGATCACGCCCTGCTCAAACCGGCCCTGCTCCGGCTCGTCTATGGTATGGATGGTCAGGGGAAGGTTCACGATACCTGCCGCCTGCTCCATCACCCGTCTGTCTCCCACCACCACACACCTGGCGCGCTGAACAGTTTCCTCCCGCGCCAGCGCCTTGGCCACAATCTCCGGCCCGATCCCGGCCGGGTCTCCCATGGGAATTAATATAATCGGTTTCATCTTTTTTCCTCCATTTTTTAATATCCGTTTGATGTTCAGTTATCCCAGAAAATGGTTCATCACAAGCAGCATCGCCAGCGCCGCGAATCCCGACAGCGTGGTGGTCACGCTCCACACCCGCATCTGCTCCCTGGTGTCGCTGATTCCGATGGACTCATTGATCACCCAGAAATAGGAATCGTTGAAATGGGAAAATGGGATTGCGCCGATGCAGGCGGCCAGCGCCGCGAACACCGGATTTAAGTTCAGCGTTCCGATCATGGGCGCCACCACGGAGGCGGCCGTCATCATCGCCACGGACCCGGACCCCTGGGCCACCCTCAAAAGCGCTGCAATCAGGAACGGGAGCAGCAGGGGCGGGATGCTGGTTTTGATGATGTTGGAGGCGATGTACTCCCCCAGTCCGCTGTTCTGGATGATCATTCCCAGGGCTCCGCCGCCGCCCACCAGGAGCATGAGCTTGCCGCTGGCCTTCAGTCCCTCTTCCATCGCATTTAAGGTGTCGCTCTTGCCAAACTGGCGCATCAGGCCGTAAATCGCGATCAGAAGCCCCAGGGCCAGGGCCACGATGGGCTGCCCCAGCAGGGAAACCACGCCGTTTTCCACACCGGCCGACTTTAACCCGGTCTTTAACAGGATGAACAGAATGGGAAATAATATGGGCGAAAACGCCATCAACGGCGAGATCGAAAGGGCGTCGCTGTCCGCTGCCGCCGCCTCGGGCTCAGCCTGCGCCTGCCCTGGCTCATATTCCCTGGTCCAGCCCTCCCCGTCCGGTATCTGGCAGATTTTCCTGCCCAGGTATTTTCCGTAAATCAGGCTGACCAGAATAATGGGAACGGAGAGCACGGTGCCGTAGAGCATAAACTGCCCAATGTTCACATTCAGGATTCCCGCCACTCCGATGGGACCGGCCGCAGGGGGAACCAGCGAATGGCTGGCCACCAGGCCGCCCGCCAGGGCGATTCCCAGGGCTACCACGGATTTTTTCGTCTTTTTGGACAACGCCTTCATAAGCGGCGCCAGAATAATAAAACCCGAGGTGCAGAAGATGGAGAGCGAGGTCACAAACCCGGAGATGGCCAGCGCTTCTTCCTCCCTGTTTTTTCCAAATATTTTGATAAACGTGTTGGCCATCACCCGGGTGGCCCCCGACATCTCCAGCAGTTTTCCCAGCATCACGCCGAAACCGATGATGATGCCGATGCTGCTGAGGGAATTGCCGAACCCCTTGGTGATGGATGCGATCACATCCTCCTGACCCATGCCGCCGAACAATCCGATCAAAATGGAGCAGATGATCACCGCCAGAAACACGTGAATCTTCGTCTTTGTAATCATCAGCACCAGTATTACCAGCCCCAGCGCCAGACCCAGGGCCATTCTCAAACCTTCATCCATATGTCACACTCCCCTTCATTTTTCAGATAAAATCAGATCACGGTCTCAAAATACTCCATGCACTGCAGCAGGGTGTCCTCCCTGCCAACAAGTCCGCCCTTGGTGATCATGGGCAGTCCCTCATGGGCGCCCCCGATGGTGTTGGAATAGATCGCCAACGGAATCACCTCTCCCTTCACATTGAAGCCGGAGATTCCCAGTTTTTCACAGAAAGCCGCCGCCACGTCGCCTCCCGAGGCGTAGACGCCGCCCACCCGGCCGTCCATTTCCTGCACCAGGTCGTAGAGAACCTGGGCGATGGTGTCCGTGATCACACCGGCGCACTCCTTCTTGGAGCAGTGCTCCGCCCCGTCCACTCTGGACAGGTCCAGCACGTCCTCCTTGGATTCCGTGGTGGTGATCACCAGGATACCGTGGGACTCCTCCGAGCGCAGAACCGCTTCCTTCACCCGCTCCATCTCCCGGGCGCGCCTGTCCGGCCGGAAGAATTCCCCGGCGTTCATCCGCACCACCAGAGGGTTGGCGATTTTCTTCAGATACTGAAGCTGCTGCCTGGTCAGGTCGCTGGCGCTTCCAAGGCCGCACAGCAGTTTTTTCTGGATCGCCTCTTTCTTGTGCTTAAACAGGTTGCCGGCCAGGGCCGCCGTGAAGGAACCGGGGTCAATGGCCGCAATCTTAAGCCCGCTGGCCGCGCAGCAGGCGGCAATGGCCTCAATGTCCCGCACGGTGCGGGCGTCCATCACGATGATTCGGTTCTGCTTCGCGGTCTCCAACAGCTGCTCCAACAGCTTCCCGGAGCTCTCCAGCACCTTTTCCAGACCGATGTAACCCACGCTGTGTCTGGACTGCTGCCGGATGATCTCCGTCACTCTCGACGTATGTACCGGCGCCGTCGGGTCCTTGGCCACCTCCGTCATCTGCAGGGGAACCTCGTTTACCAGCAGAATGTCCCCGATGCAGGTGCGCCCCGATCCTGGAAAGGAGGCCACCACAACTGCCCGGTAATCCTCTCCCAGATAGTCCAGGATGCTGTCGATCTCCGCTCCCACATTTCCCCGCAGCGTGGAGTCCACCCGCTTGCTGTACAGAATGGATTCGCTTCTGGGAAACAGCGCGGCCGCCTCCTGCACCCTGGCGTATGCCTCCGTCCCACTGATCCCTCTGCTGTTGGTGCTGATGCACAGCACGTCGTAATCCTCAAACTGCTCCATATGATCCGCTTTCAGGATGGTCCCCACCTTGAAGCCGTTCTGCGCCAGTATGGCTCCGGTGTCATTGGCTCCGGTCAGATCATCCGCTATAATGACTGTGTTTATCATAGTAAACCTCCTCAGGAAATAATCCTTCACTTCTCCTCTTATAAACTTCACGGGCCCGTCTCAATGTTTATAGGCACATTCTAGCCGTCCGCCCGGGTCCCGTCAACGCTTTGGCCCGATTTGTTCGTTTCCGGGGGATTAAAAAATCGTGAAGGTAAAAAACGAACAACCGACCGCAGGCTGCGCCGGCAGCCCATTGCATTCAACAAAAAACAGGGACCTTCAAAGGCCCCTGAATGCCTTTGAAAATCCCTGCCGGAATTTCGGTTTACGTTTGATTGGTGTTACATCAGCTCCTCATCATAGTGGGCGCGCACCCCGCCGATGAATTTTAACCGCGTCCTTGCGCAGACCACGTGGGCGGAACCGATCTCCTTTGTTGCGATGCGCACCGGCACCGCCACGTCCCGCAGGTGCATGCCGATCAGCGTGTCGCCGATGTCGATGCCCGCGTGGGCCCGGATGTGCTCCACCGCCACCGGGTGATTGAACCCGGCGTAAGCCGCGGTGGCAAAGGAACCGCCCGCCTTCAGCTGGGGAACCACGTTCACCGGCTCATAACCGTAACGCCGGGCGGCCTCCTCCTCCAGAATGAGCGCCCGGTTCAGGTGTTCGCAGCACTGGGCCGCCAGGTAGATCCCTCTGGTCTTTAACTCCCCGTAAATGGCCTCGAACACCGCCTGGCCGATCTCCCCGCTGGAGTGGGAGCCGATGCGGAAGCTGTCGATCTCGCTGGAGGAGCAGCCCACCACCAGAATCTGCCCTTCCCGCATCTTTGCCGCCTCCAAAAGCTCTTCCACCACCTTTTTGGCCTGCTCTTTGATTGTCTTTAGTTCTATGGTGTCCATCATATCCATCGCCTTTCCCTTTCTGTTCTCAATAATGATTCGCAATCAGAAGCTCCACCGCCAGCCGGTCGGCCAGCTTTCCGGTCTTCACCGCTTCCTCCGCGTCCACGCACAGGTTCACATAGGAAAAAATCTGCTCCTTGGTAAAACTCTTGGCCTGCAGCATGATCTTGCCCGCCACAAAGGGGGCCAGCTTCAATTTGGACGCGATGGTGCTCTTGTCCATGCCTTTGCCCATCAGCTCCTTCACCTGGAGAATCTGGTTGAACTGCCGGGCGATGAGAAAGAGAATCCGCATGGGCGGCTCCTTCAGAGTCAGAAGGTCCTCGTACAGGTCCATGGCCTTTCGCGTCTGACGGCTGGAAATGGCCGTAATCATGTCAAAAATTTTATTGGTCACCTGGGTGACGCAGACCGCCTCCACGTCGGCGTCCGTGATCACGTCCCGCCCCAGGGTGTAGCTGATCAGCTTGTCCAGCTCCGAGAGAATGTTCTCCATGTCGTCCCCGGTCTTGCTGAGAAACAAATCCATGGTGCGGCCGGTGATCTTCTTTCCCTCCCGGGCCAGCACTCCCGCGGCCCAACGGGCCAGCTGGGCCGGCTCCTGGCGCACCATCTCCGCCGCGTAACCATGCTTCTTCACCGCCTTGTAGAGCTTGCTGCGCTTGTCCACCTCGGTCTCCACAAACAGCAGGCAGGTGGTGTCCGGCACATTGGGCAGATATTCCGCCAGGCTCTCCGCCTCCCCGCCTCCCTTGAAAAACCCGCTGTCCTCCACCAGAATCAGCCGTTTCTCCGCGAAAAACGGCATGGTGTCCGCCATCCCCAGAATCTCCGGAACGTTGATCCCCTTGCCCTCGTAATAGTTGTAGTTCATGGTGTCCCCGCCGGTGATGGCCTCCTTCAGCCGGTTCTTGTAGCTCTTTTTGAGAAATGCCTCGTCCCCGAACAGCAGGTAGGCGGACTTAAAGGAGCGGTCCTTGATGTCTTGGTTCAGTGTCTGCATGTATGCTTATCCTCGTCTGGTTTGTTGGCGCAGTCTTGGGCGCGCAGTGGCCGCGCCCGTATCTGTGTTCGACTCTATTATATCCCATGGAAATTTTAAATGCAAGGGTGGGCGTCAGCTCCGATTCTCCCGATTCTCCCGCCGGTACACACATTTTCCGTCCACGAACGCGGCCAGCACGGCGATTCCTGCGATTTCCTCCACCGGCGTCTCAAAGGGATTCTTCTCCAGAACCACAAAATCGGCCAGCATCCCGGGGCAGATCCGGCCCTTGTGTTCCTCCTCAAAGGAGGCGTACGCCCCCGCGCCGGTGAAGGAGTCAAGCGCCTCCTGCACGGTCATGGCCTGGTCCGGCAGGTAGGGACCAAGGTGGTCCCGCAGGGTTTTCCTGGTCACGGCGCACTGGATTCCGGCCATCACGTCCGGCAGCTCCACCGGGCAGTCGGAGCCGTTGGACACGCGGACGCTGTAGTCCATCAATGTTTTAAAATTGTAGCTGCTCTTTGCCAGCTCCTCCCCCACCCGCTGTCTCACGATGTGGATATCATAGTCCAGGAAAATGGACTGGATGTAGGCGTGCAGCCCCAGCTCCCGAAACGCCTCCAGCTGGTCCGGTCTGGTGATCTGGCAGTGCACCACGCCGTGGCGGTGATCCCCGCGGGGGCAGCGCTCCAGCACTTCCCGGTAAACCGCCAGCACGTCGTCCAGGATTCCGTCGCCGATGGCGTGGATCGCGGCCTGCATATTATGCTCGTGAGCGTAACCGATCATTTCCCGGAACTGGTCCCGGGTGTAGATGGGAATGCCCCGGGTGCCCGGATCGTCCGCGTAGGGCCGGGAGAGGTAGGCGGTGCGGGAGCCCAGGGAACCGTCCCCCAGCATTTTCAGCGGGCCAATGCGAAACCAGCTGTCGCCCCATCCGGTGTTGTATCCGGCCCCGATAAAGCGTTTCAGCTCCTTCAGGCTGGGGAACTGGGACTGTTCGTTCACGCGCACCGTCAATTTCCCTTCCTGCTCCAGCTCCCGGTACGCCTCAAGCGTCTCCTCCCAGGGCACGTTGGGGAACGCAAGGAAATCGTCGGACTGGCTGGAGGTCACCCCATAGCGGTTCAGAGCCGCGCAGGCCGCAAGTATCATTTCCTTGATCCCGCCGCGGTCCGGAGCCGGGATGAAGTTATACACCAGATCCATGGCATTTTCCCGGAAAATCCCCAGAGGCTGCCCTTTTTCGTCCACCTCGAAGCGGCCGCCCTCCGGCTGCGGCGTACTGCCCGTGACGCCGGTGATCTCCAGCGCCCGGGAATTCACCACACAGGCGTGGCCGCAGGCCCGGGCAATGCAGATGGGCACGTCCCTTGACACCTGGTCCAGATCGTAGCGGTTGGGAAAGCGTTTCACATCGGTAAAATAGTCCTGGTTCCAGCCCCGGCCCCGCAGCCATCCCCCGGCCGGGTCCGGCTTGGCCCGGTGGAAACGGCGCAGCTCCTCCTGAACCTCTGCCAGCGACGAGGTGTGGCGGCCCAGGTCCGCCGCCTGGAGGGAATATCCGAAATTGACCAGATGCATATGGGAGTCGTTGAATCCCGGGCAGACAAACCGCTTGTCCAGGTCCACGACCCGCGTTTCGGCCGTCCGATAGGTCATGGCTTCCTCCGTGCCACCGGCATAGAGAAAGCGGCCGTCCTCCTGGACAAACGCCTGGCAGAGCGGCAGCTCTCCGGTGTACACGGCTCCGTTTGTGTAGATTGTTCGCATGGCTTTAACTCCTTTTGGGAAATGATAAAGGTTTCTGATCTGTCTAGGGTGTGTTTGAAAATTGCTTTCCGCCAGATGTGCGTCACACTTTGTGGGAGATTTGGTCCCGATGAGGGAGGCGTAGCGGGCTACGTTGACCGAATTGGGACCAAATATGCCGCGAAGTGGGGCGTGCAGATGGTGGGAATGAATTTTCAAACACACCCTAGTATAACACCGGCAGGGCGGGAAGGGCAATGGGATTGGGTTGTGAATTAAAAGTGAATAAAAATGCAAAATAATTGCTGCGGCGGCTAGTCACAGAGCCGTTGTCTTGGTATAATAAGGAAACGTAGTGCTTATCATCAGCCTGGCGGCTGGTGACAAAGTATAACAAGGAAACGTAATGCTTATCATCAGCCTGGCGGCTGGTGACAAAGTATAATAAGGAAACGCAGTTATTCTTGTCTACTAAAATCCACAAAGGAGTATCCGTCATGCCAGTATTTGATTTCAACGACACATCGGAGGTCAACGCGCCGTCCGAGTGTAGCTACACTACATACCAGTCCAGCCACGCCACCGCCTCCCCTGACCAGCCGATTCTGGTGCTGGACAACCGGAAGCGGGCCTGGAAGCACCATTCCTGCGGTCTTTTTACCAATCCCATCAAGCGCACCGCCTTTGAGTTCAAGGATGAGGACGGCACGGCCAGCGCCGATATTTTACAGATCGATGCCCGCTTCGTCAGCCTGCTCCGGTGGCTGGGCGAAAACCACATCAACGTGCGCCTGTCCGGCGAGAACCGTGAAAACGGCTATGCGGTCTACCGGATCCGGGAAATCGCCTTCGGGGGCGGGACCAAGCTCTCGGCTGAGGACGGTTTTCTTCAGTTTATGATCGACCGGCTGTTTGCCAGCAGCGCGCCCACGGATGAGCAGGAGGACGAGGACCAGATGGAGGACGCCGACGATATGAAGCTCACCAGCCTGCAGAGCATCACGGACTTCATGACCTGCGCGGGCCGAACCCTGCCCGACAACATCCGCCTCTGGGCCCGCAGAAACCTGGCGGTGGCCCGCTCCCACGAGGTCTCCCCCGAGGAACGGCGTCACGCCCAGCGCGCCCTGTCCATTATGATGAACATCCAGTGGAAAAGCAATTATTTCGAAGCCATCGATCCCCGGGAGGCGCGCCGGATTCTGGACGAGGAGCTTTATGGAATGGAGCGTGTAAAACAGCGGATCATCGAAACCATCATCCAGATCAACCGCACCCACACGCTGCCCGCCTACGGCCTGCTGCTGGTTGGCCCCGCCGGAACCGGAAAGTCCCAGATCGCCTACGCGGTGGCCCGCATCCTGAAGCTGCCGTGGACCACTTTGGACATGAGCTCCATCAACGACCCGGAACAGCTGACCGGCAGTTCCCGCATCTACGCCAACGCAAAACCCGGCATTATTATGGAGGCCTTCTCCATGGCGGGCGAGTCCAACCTGGTATTTATCATCAACGAGCTGGACAAAGCCGCCGCCGGAAAGGGAAACGGCAATCCAGCGGACGTGCTGCTGACCCTGCTGGACAACCTGGGCTTCACGGACAATTACATCGAGTGTATGGTTCCCACCGTGGGCGTCTATCCCATCGCCACGGCCAATGACAAGGACCAGATCAGCGCGCCGCTTATGTCCCGCTTCGCGGTGATCGATATCCCGGACTACACGGCGGAGGAAAAGAAAATCATCTTCTCGCGCTACTCCCTGCCCAAGGTATTAAAACGCATGAGTCTGCATGAAAATGAATGTATTATCACCGATGAAGCCCTGGACGCGGTGATCGGGAAATACGCGGACACCACCGGCATCCGGGACCTGGAGCAGGCCGCGGAGCATCTGGCCGCCAATGCGCTTTACCAGATCGAGGTGGACGGCGTGCGCGAGGTGAGGTTTGACGGGGAAATGGTGCGGAAGCTGTTGGGATGAAAGGAGATGTGAACGTGAAAAAAAGCTTGATAGGTATTGCGATTCTCTTATTTGCGATTCTATTGCAGCAGTGTAGTGCTGGAATGGAAATGGATATACTCTCATTCATGATCGGGATTGTAGGACTTATTATAACAATCATTTGTGGAGTTAAGTCCGATCAGTGAAACTTGTAATTTATTGGAGACGCTTATGATTGTCATTAAACCCCATCATCTAATCGATATTATGAAACTTTATGGAGCGGGCGTTGAACATTTTGTGCCGGATGAATCATACCAGCATGACTTCTATAAAGTAGCAAATTGTATAATTGAAAACCTGGATACGGAATTGCAGTTTACCATTTTGGGGGATGATATTTGCAAACCGTGTAACCGATTCAAAGATTCCCGTTGCAGCGACCCTTTGGATCACATCAGAGGCTATCACTGTAAGGATACATACAATCAGGCATTAGATTCAAGGCTAATTGATCAGTTAAAGCTGGATCCAAATGCAATTTATACCCCGAGGGAATTTATTGAAATGTTGAGCAGAGACAGAGATATTATCTTTCATGTATGGCTGGAAGAAGACAGCGGGTTGACGGAGAAACGAAACCGTTTGTTTCAAGAGGGATTAAAAAAGTTGAGGAATGTGAACGGGAAAATGCAGGAGCGCGACTGAAAAATCGTGATTGACAGAAGAACTGAATTGGGCTTATAATTAAGGTACAAAAAGGCAGTTCACTCCAGTGAGTGGCTTCCAAAGAATAACAACTAAAAAATAGTCACCACAGCTTTGGGAGGCGGGTGACTATTTTTTTGTACCTATAATCATAACAACAAGTACTCCAAACGCAATCATCAAAGAAAGTGTCTCATATGTACTCATGTTATACCACCCCCTTTCGGAGATGGAAGTCACCCAGCAGTAGGAACTGCCTGCTATAATTATACAAAACAGCTCACAGGCTGTAAATAGAAGAATCAAAAAGAAATACTTGTTCAAAATATGAACTTATAGTAGACTTTAGCTATTAAAGCATAACGGAGATAGAGTATATGACCAAACAAGTTCAGAATAACATTAACATCCTTTTCGTCTGCCACGGCAATATGCTCCAGGGCATTTCAATAGGATTGAATCTGTATGAAAGGAAAAATGTGAAAGAAACACTGAAAAATCATGATTGACAGACAAGCTGAAACTGTTTTATAATAAAGGTACAAAAAAGGCAGTTCACTCCAGTGAGTGGCTTCCAAGTTAATAACTTAATTAAAAATAGTCACGGCTTGGTAGGCGGGTGACTATTTTTTTGTACCTATAATCATAACAACAAGTACTCCAAACGCAATCATCAAAGAACGTGTCTCATATGTACTCATGTCATACCACCCCCTTTCGGAGATGGAAGTCACCCAGCAGTAGGAACCGCCTATACACATTATACGAAAGGATTAACTGCCTGTAAAGGATACAAATGGAAACCAGCTCTTGTTTATTGGACAAATTTATAGTAGACTTTAGCTATCAAAAAGTAACGGAGATTTCGCGTATGACCAAACAATTTCAGAATAGCATTAAAATACTTTTCGTCTGCCACGGCAACATTTGTCGCTCCCCCCTAGCCGAGTACCTCCTCCGCCATCTCGTCCAAACCCGCGGTCTCTCAGGCTCATTCCACATCGCCTCCGCTGCCACCAGCCGGGAGGAGATCGGCAATCCCGTACACCGCGGGACGCGCGCCAAGTTACAGGCGCTGGGTATCTCCACCGCCGGGAAATGTGCCGTGCGCCTGGAAAAGCAGGACTATGGCAAATACGACTACCTGATCGGCATGGACCGCTACAACATCACCGACATGCTGCGCATCCTGGGTGGCGATCCCTACGGCAAGGTATCCCGCCTGCTGGATTTCACAGACCACCCAAGGGATGTGGCGGACCCGTGGTATACCGGAGATTTCGACACCGCCTACGACGACGTGCTGGAGGGCTGCAACGCGCTTCTGGATCACATTCTTTCCCAGAAACCAAACTTCTCCCAAAAATCCAAATAGCCTCCGGCCCAACCGCCTGTACCCGAACGCAGACATACATCAGTCCGTTCTCCCGCCTGCCCAGCCTGCCGGCCCGGCAGGCCTATCCAACAATTCATTTCCGCCATCTGTACCCCCAGACACACCACACACAACCAGCCCGCCCACCCCTCAAAAAAAAGCGCGCCGCTTCCCCAAAAAACCGGAAAGCCGCACGCTTTCATTTTCTCCATCCCCCATTCTCCCCCTGAAAACCTCAGGCGCAAATCACCGTCCCTGTCTCTCCCTTAAGCCCCTCTCCCGCCTTTTCCAACAGCGTGATCAGCGCCCGTCTCCCGGGCAGCGATGACGCGAACTCCACCGCAGCCTCCACCTTTGGCAGCATGGAGCCCGGCGCGAACTGCCCCTGGGCGATGTACGCCCGGGCCTCCTCCACGGAAATCCGCGACAGCCACCGCTGGTCCGGTTTGGCGTAGTTTACGGCCACCCGTTCCACCGCGGTCAGGATCACCAGGTAATCCGCCCCGATCATCTGGGCCAGCCTGGCGCTGGCAAAATCCTTGTCGATCACCGCGCTCACGCCCCGCAGACGGCAGCCTTCCCGCACCACCGGGATTCCCCCGCCGCCGCAGGCCACCACTACCTGACCGCCATCCAGCAGGCTGCGGATTGTCTCAATCTCCACAATATCCACCGGCTTTGGCGACGGCACCACCCGGCGGTAGCCCCGGCCCGAGTCCTCGATCACCCGGCAGCCCCGGCGCTCCCACTCTGCCGCCTCATCCCGGTCCATAAACTGCCCGATGGGTTTTGTGGGGTTGGCAAAGGCCTCATCCGACCGGTCCACCACCACCTGCGTCACCAGGGACGTCACCGGCTTGTCGATCCCCATCCGAAGCAGCTCCTCGCGCAGAAAATTCTGCAAATCGTAGCCGATATACCCCTGTGTCATTGCCACACACACGGAAAGCGGCGCCTGCGCCAGATCCGGCTCCTGGGCGGCCAGCATGCCCATGGCCCGGTCGATCATTCCCACCTGTGGACCATTTCCGTGGGACACCACCACCTCGTAGCCGTCCCGCACCAGACCGGCAATGATCTTCGCCGCCCGGCCCGCCGCCGTCATCTGATCCTGAAAACTGAGTCCCAGCGCATTTCCCCCCAGGGCGATCACAATCCTCTTATTCACGCATCTACTCCCCCTTGTTTCCATCTCCATAGCATTGGCCAAATGCTTCCAGCGCCTTCACGAAGCACGCTCTGGGCGGGTGCACGATCCCCGCGCCGATCTGGCCGATGCCCGGAACCTTGTGGGCGATGCCCGTGTTAATCACCGGGATAATTCCCGTCTCCAGCACCTTCAGAATATCGATGCCCGTAGCCGTCCCCTTAAAATCCAGCGGAGGCAGCGAATAATTGTTGTTCTCCGCGGTTGTGATGGAATACATACTGCGGGTATAGTTGATGGCGTCTGAAACCGTCCCTCCCACAAACTGGGTGATCGCCGGGGAAGCTCCCATGGCGAAACCGCCGATCCCCATGGTCTCGGTGATGGCGCTGTCCCCCAGATCCGGGTTTGCGTCCTCCGGGCCGTACCCCGGAAACAGCAGTCCCTCCACAAAGTTGGCCGGTGCGGTGAACCAACGGTCCTTCCCCAGACCGCTGACCTTGATCCCGAATTCCACACCGTTGCGCGCCATCGCGGTGACCACCGTGGAGCGCTCCACGCCGCAGGCCGCATCCAGAGCGGACTTGCAGGCGGGCATGGACAGATTCAGGAAATAGTGGTCGTTTGAGCGGATAAAATCGATGGCCCTTAATACCTGAGGCATAGGATAACCGCTCTGCACCATAAAGGGCGTAATCTCCTTGAAAAATAAGCTGGTGGCCGCCTTGTTCCGGTTGTGGCACTCGTCCCCCATCTGCACCGCCTGGGCCGTGATCAGCTTCAAATCCACCCCTCCGGCCATCCCGATGGCCTTGTTCAGCACCGGGGCAAACTCTTTCTCAATCCACCTCAGGCGCTCCAGAACGGAATCGCTGAACGCGCCGAACCGCAGCACCTTCCCCAGCCCTTCGTTCACCGAGCAGTACGCCCGGTTGCCGTTTGTCCGGTTCTCCACAATGTGCACCGGCATGGAAGGCGAGATGATGCCCGCCATGGGGCCCACCGCGCTGTGCTCATGACAGGGGGAAAATGTGATTATGCCGGAGGCGGCCAACTGTCTCGCCTCCCCCTCGTCGGCTGCTCTTCCCTCGTAGAGCAGGGCCCCGATCACCGCCCCCTGCATGGTTCCGCACATGCGGTCCCAGGTGATGGGCGGACCCGAGTGCAGAATGGTGTCCTTTGTCATTCCCGGCACCACCTTGTAAGCCGGTTCAATGCCGGTCAATACCGGGCTGGCACTCATCACGATGTCCACGGCCTTCCGGTTCGCCTCAGCCACCCCATCGTCGAAGGAATAGCGGTCCAAAAGCTCCAGCAGCTCCTGATCCCCGTCCATTGGCGGCTGCCATTTGATCTGCGTCACCCGCTGCCCCTGCAGCTTTAAATCCTCGCGGAAATTGGGCGCTCCCACATTTAAAATCGTTAACTGTTCCTTAAATAATTCATTGGTCCGATTCATAAGACTCACCTCCTCCGTCACAGCAGAATGTCCGCGGCTGTCTGAGCCGCTTCCACGTTGCTCTCCGCCAAAATAACGCCTTCCGCCAGCAGAGCCGCCCTCTGCCCAGTAAAATCCTGCTTATCCGCCGCCGTCCCGCAGATATAGCCGACCACCGCCAGCTCTCTCCCCTGGGCGCGCGCTCTCGCTCTCGCCTCCCGGATCGCCGGAACCGTCTCGCCGGCCGGGTCCCCGTGGGAGCCGTATCCCAGCTCGAAATCCAGCAAAATCACACCCACCTCAGGGTCATCCCCCTGCTCTGCGATCTTGTCGTTGCGCAGCGAAGGCTCGATCATGGGATGGGGACGGCCGTTGGTAAATTCATCATCGCCTAAATCCAGCAGCACGCTGCCGCGGCAGGTTTCTTTTCCGTCGATCTTCTCCCCATCCCGGTGGGACACATTACTCCGAATCTTGCCCAGGCGTCCCCGCAGCACAAAGAGCGCTTCCGCACACAGCGTGCCGCCGCAGAACAGGCCCCGCACGCTTTTCTGCCCCGGCTGCAGCAGGCCCCTGGCCCCCGCGATCTCCTCCTTTAACCGAGCGGCCCTGGCTTCCTCCCGGCCCGCGTCCTGAGCCACTCCGGCCAGTTCTACCGCCGTCCTGGCCGCGTCCAGCAGATTATCGCACAGATAAACGCCCTCCCGGCATTTCCTGGCGGTGTCCCCCTCCAGGAAGCAGACCACCACCGGCTTTTCCAGCGTGTCAAGCAGCTCGAATATCTTGTCCGCCACAGACTGCTCCGGCGGCTTGGAGACCAGCACAATGATATCTGTGTCCGGCTCTTTTGCCAAGGCGCGGATGCCGTGGAGCATCATCAATCCGCCGATCTCGCGGCTCAAATCCCGGCCGCCTGTGCCCAGCGCCTGGGTGATGCCGCCGCCCAGCCGGTCGATCTGCACGATCACCTCCTGAAGCCCGGTGCCTGAAGCGCCCACCACGCCGATATTTCCCCGCCGCACCTCGTTGGCAAAGCAAAGCCCGGTGTGGTTGATCACCGCGGTGCCGCAGTCCGGCCCCATCATCAGAAGTCCCTTGGAAACCGCCAGCTCCTTTAACTCCCGCTCCTCCTCAATGGAGACGTTGTCGCTGAACATCATCACATGCAAACCGCTGTTCAGGGCGATTTTAGCCTCCCTTGCCGCGTACCGGCCCGGCACCGAGATCACCGCCACATTGGCCGCCCGGTTGTCCTTCACCGCATGGCGGATCGTCTTATACTCCACCTCCGCCTCCTGCCCGGCCGCGCCGCTTCCCTTGGTCAGCTTGTCCAGGATCATCCGGTGGGCCTCCACGCAGGTCTCCTCGTCCCGGGCCTCCACGGCGATAATCAGGTCGTTCTGCGTCGCCCCTTCCGTCTCCTCGTTTCCCAGGCCCACATTCATCAAAATTTCTTTATTCATACCGGTGGCCATTACCACCACAGCCTCTTTTACACCTTCAACCGCTTTTATCTTGCTTCCAAGGGACATAAGCGTCACGGAATCATAGTATGTATTGGGCTTGATTATTGTTTTCTTGTACATGCCGTTACCCCAGTTATCGTTTCAATTCTGTTCAGGACCAGGCAAAACCCGGCGGCCAAACCGGCCGAAAAATCAATGCCGGAGGAATGCCCGATCCCTTCCACCAGTTTCATAATCTCTTCCATCTCCCGCCCCCCGGTCAAAAAGCAGGCGGCCAGGCGGCGATTTAACAGGGAATTTTCCCCGTTTAAATACGCTTTCAACATTTGCCGGCTCACCGCGGTGGTGGCCGCAAGAACTTCCGGGCGGTTCAGCCCTCCTGCCAGAGCGGCCCGCAGCGAAACGGTCCGCTCACAGCAGTTCAGCGCCGCCAGCATACCGCACAGGAAATCATCGCCCGCGGGCGTCAGTCCCATCCCGGCTCCCACCAGCCTCCGCCCGGCGGCTGCGAACCGTTCCGGCTCACCGGCCGACCTAAGAAGCGCCCAAAGACGCCGGTTCATCTCCTCCTGCAGAATCCCCGGATTGGGCAAAATCTCCCCGGAACAATCGCGGCGGAAAAAATAGGCGCAGCCCTTTCGGATATCCTGATTTTTCAAATACAGCCGGTAGCGGGCGATTCCGGAGGCAAGATTTTGCGCGCATTCCTGCGTACTTTCCGCCGGGAGCCTTCCTCCCCCGTCCGTTTCCCACTCCCGCTGCGTCCACTGCCGTTCGCCGCTCACCCGGACCCGGCGGCAGTCCAGCACCAGCCCGCTCCCGATGCGGATCACCGGAAACCGGCCCTCCACCGAGTCTCCCACGCGGACCAGCTTCCCCGTAAAACCATTTTCATCCACAGCTCCGGTGTACGGCGCGGCGTATCCCGCGCCCGCTACCACCGCGTACAAATCCGATCCGTCCCACAGATTAAACGCTCTCTCATAGACGCTGTGCACCCGCCCCCAGGGATTTTCCGCAAACGCCCGGAAATGCGGATCGCACACCCGGAGCGAGGCCCTATGGGCCGCATCCCGGCGGATCACTGTGCCTCCCGTGTCTCTTCCTCCCCGGCAGCCTCACTCCCGTCCTTTGGCAAAAACCAGTCCAGGGCGATGGCGATCAGCGAGGCCGGCACAATCCCGTTATTCAGGCACACTGACACCGCTTCTCCGAACACTTTGGTCACGTCCGGCACCAGGCTGAAGCCCACTCCGATTCCCAGGGAAACCGCCATGATCAGCATGTTGCGGCTGCTCAAATCCACGCTGGTGATTAAGGACACGCCGGAGATAAACACCATCATAAACGTGATTAACGTCGCCCCGCCCAGCACCGGCTCCGGCACGCACAGGATCACGGCCGAGAGCTTGGGGAACAGGGACATGGCCACCAGAATCACCGCCCCGATGTTCACAATGCTGCGGCTGAACACACCGGTCAAGTTGACCACGCCGATATTCTGGGTGTAGGAGGTGTTGGGAAACGCATTGAACACCGCCGCCAGAGCGCTGCCCAGGCCGTCGGCCAGAATACCGCCCCGGCTCTCCTCAGGGGTGGGCTGCCGGTTCTGCGCCACCACGGTCAGGGCGGTCATGTCGCCCACCGTCTCCACGGTGGTTGCCACATACATAAACAGCATAGCCACAATGGCGGACCAGTGGAATTCCCAGCGGTAGCGAAACGGCATCGGCACCGAGAACGCAGCCGCCTGACCGATGGCCGAAAAATCCACCAGGCCCGCCACAGCGGCCACCACGTACCCCACCACGATTCCCACCAGAATCGAAGCGGATTTAAGAGTCTTGTTCCTGCTGCGGCTGCACAGGACGATCACCAGAATCACCAGCCCGGAGAGCAGCAGGTTTACCGGCGCGCCCAGACCGGCGGCGGTCTTGCTGCCTGCGGCCTGCTTCATGCCGGTGGGAATCAGCGTGATTCCGATGGTCATGACCACGATGCCGGACACCAGCGGATTAAAGATCTTTTTCAGACGGCCGATAAAATTTCCCAGCACCGCCTCAAAAAGACCGCCGATAAAACTTGCCCCCAGACAGGCCCCGATGCCGTACTGGGAGGTGATGGCCACCACGGTGGACAAAAACGCATTGCTGGTCCCCATGACGATGGGCAGACGGGATCCCACCGCCTTTATTCCCCTCACCTGCAGCAGGGTGGCCACGCCGGCCACCAGCAGGGCGCACTGAATCAGAAACGTTCCCTCCTCGCTGTTTAACCCCACAATGTTGATCACCAGCAGTGGAACCGTCACATTTCCGGCGAACATGGCCAGAATATGCTGAAACGCAAATATCACGCTCTTTCCCACAGGCGGCCTGTCGTCGATGTTATAGAGAATATCCGCTCGCTTCGTCTCTCCACTCATTTCGTCACCCTCACTCCTTTTCACACCCATCTGTATTGAATGGAAGCAGCCCGTCCCTCAGCCGGTTCCCCGGCCCCAAGGCGGGCTGCCGCCGTCAGTAACACCCGATCACACAAAGAAGAACGAAAGCACGATCAGCAGGATCAGAGCTCCCACCACAAATTTGATGTTGTTCTTGACCGTTATCATAATGTCCTGTTTAAATCCCTCGGAAAGCGCGGCGATATTGATCTGCACCGGGCTGACCTGGGTGCCGAAGCCGGTGGCGATGGCCACAAAGCCCATGGCCTCCGACGGCATCCCCAACAGGGAAAGGGTTGGCAGAATCAGCGTCAGCACGCCGGCGCAGAACGCGCCCGACGGAATCGCGATCAAAAAGCCCATGATCATGGCGCAGGGCACGATCACCGCCTGGGGAGCATTTCCCACCAGGGCCGCCAGCTCCTCAAAGGTCCCAAGCTTGGCGATAATGTTGATGAATGCCAGGAAAAATCCCACGGAAAACAGAGTGGTCAAAATATAGCGGGATCCCTCGCCCAGAGCGTCGCAGGTCTTGTTGATCTTAAGCGGTGTCAGGCAGGCGGTCAGCACGGCCGTGATAATCACGTTGATGGCCGGAACAAACAGCTTAATCCCGATCAGATTGTTTAACTTGGAGCCGAATACCACCAGAACCAGCAGCGTGATGGCCGGCACGGCGCGCACCCACAGCTGCCCCGTGGTGAGCTGATCCTGCTGCTCTGCATCCTCCTCCCGCTTCACAATCATGGTTCCCCGCTTGTACACGCCGTAAACGGCCAGGGCCGCTCCCAGCATGAAGAACAGGATGGTGACCGGCATCATACTGGAGGCGTGCTCCACCACGTCCCGGCCCGCGGCCTCTGCCGCCAGAACCGTTTCCGTGGAAGCCGGGGAGGTGGTAAATCCCACCGCCGTGGCGATGGCCATACCGGCGATAACCTCCGGCACCGCTCCCACCGCCGCCGCGACTAACGGAGCGATTACCATGGTATTTCCGGCTCCCATACCGGCCATGTAGGTGGCAAATGCCTGGATCAGCACCAGAAAGCCCGCAAACAGGGCGATTTTCTTTTTCAGCGCATGCTGGGCGATGTCCACGATGGCCTGGATACTGCCGCCCTTGGACACCATCACGGCTGCGGCCGCGTACAGGATCGGCGCCGTATAGCTGAACATGGTGCCGATGCCCTCCATTACCATATTTCCCGCCTCCACAGGCGCGATACCCCCGATAATCATAGCTGTCACAGCGCCGCAGAGACCGGCAAACAGCATGTGCTTCCTCATAAACAGGATCACAAGGATCACTGCAACGGGAATCAAGTGAAGTAAAAGCTGCACAAACTACACCTCCATTCGATTATTTGTAAAACTCCCAAACAGTTTTTCATGTCCCACAATCACCTCCGCTGCCGTACAGGCGTCGCAGATGATAAACCGGGCCTCGTCCCCCTCCCGCAGGTAAGGGTTGACGCCGAACATCTCCATGGGCTGGCGGCTGATCATGTCGAACAGCAGCCCAAGTCCCTCCGTGCCGCCCATATGGCAGCCGTGGGCCGCGATCAGCGCCTCCTCCGGCAGATTGCCGTTGCCAAAGGGATTGAACACGTCCCGGATATTGTCTGAGGCCACAGCGGTGGGAATCTGAAACTCCCGGCTGATGCGGCCGATGGGCGCGATGCCCCTGCGGATGTTGTAGGAATCCTCTCTCCCCTGCAGATACAGGTTGGTGGAGGGCAGCGAGACGATCCGCACCCCCGCGTTTCTCACCTTGCGCAGCACCTCCCCCGCCCGCTCCGGCGGGTTGGCCGCCAGGCTGCAGCAGTGTCCCGCCGTCACCCGGCCCTGCCATCCCATGCGCACCGTGGCGTCCGCCAGCATTTCCAGGGTCATACACTCCGCCCGGTCCGTCTCGTCAATATGCATGTCAACATCCACATTGTATTTCTGGGCCAGGGTGAACACCATGTCGATGTGCTCCCGGGGATTTTGGTCCGCGGCGGGAATCCCGCCCACAAGTTCCGCCCCGTCCGCCAGCGCCTGGTCCAGCGCCCGGATATTGCCCGGCCGGTTCACCAGCCCCTCCTGGGGAAACGCCACGATCTGGATCTCCACCCGGCCCGCAAACTCCCGCTGAAGCCTTTTTAGCGCCAGCACGCCGCGGCTGCCCGTCTGTTCATCCACGTCCACATGGGTCCGCAGATACCGGGTGCCCTTTGACCAGCACATTAAAAGCGCCTCCCTGGCCCGGCTGCAGATATCTTCCTCCGTCATGCCCGCCTTATAGGGCCCCATCACGGCGATGGCCTCCTTAAGCGTCCCGCTGCGGTTCTCCACCCGGGAGCTGACCAGGGCCTTGTCCAGATGGGTGTGCAGGTCGCAGAAGCCCTTCAGCACGATGCGCCCCTGCAGATCTGTGACCTGATCATACCGGTCCGGGTCCTTCAGCCCGTGAAAGCGCATTTTCCCCTTCTCCACCGCGAAATCCCCTTGGATCCCTTCCAGGATCAGGTTCGCATTTTTAAAATAGTAGTCCATAGCCTCCCCGTCTACCGCTTGATGATAACCGCCACCGGCCCTCCGCCGTCAGGACCCTGGTGCTCGGCTCCGCCGGATACATAAACCATGGGGTCGTTGACAATCGCCGCGATCACGCCGTTTACAACCGCCCGCGCATGACGGGTGTGGTTGATGTCGGAATCCGTGTGCATGGTATTTCTCCGCCCGCGCACATAACCGGTGGAATCCGCCTCCGCCTTGGCGAACACGTTGACGATCTCCTTCGCCTGCTGGTCGGTGGGATACTTGTCCACCTCAAGGCCCGCGCTCTGGATGGCCTCGATCACCGCCTTAAAATCAATGGCGTCCGCCATCACGCTGTGGCCGATGCGGTAGTTGCTGGTGGAATTTACAGAATTTCCCATTAAAATAATCTCACAGTTCAGCAGCTCCACACCGGCTGAGGTGGAAGCGACCTTGGAGTACAGGGAGTAGTCGCGGCAGATCGTCTCCTGGCTGACCGCCTCCGCCGGAATCTCCCCCAGCGCGATGGCCACGCCCAGAGCGGACGCGCCGCGGTTGTAGCCCATGGACTCGTATGTATCGTGCACCACCACGTCCTTTCCCCGGCTCTTCGCATCCAGGATGCGCTCCGAGGTCAGCAGCGGGCATTTGATCTGCACAAAATGCACGTCCGCAGGGTCGTCGATTCCCGCCTGCGCCATCAGCTCCAGGGTCACGCGCCTGCACTCCTCCACAACCGCCATGGTGCCCTGCTCCTCCGGCAGGAAGTCCCGGGTAAAGCCGCTGCTCACCGCCAGCCGTTTCTCTCCGGCTCCGGCCGCCCCGTCCTCATGTTTGCAGAAAATAGTCGCATGCGGGGACATAACCCCCTCCGTTCCGCCGGACATCACGAAGGCCACCTTCTTCGATACCTCGGCCTCGCTCCAGCCCGTTTCGGCCATGATCAGGGATCGGAATGAAACGGTGGACAGCGCCCGGGTAAAGTCGTTGACACAGCCGTTTCCCTCGGTTTTGCCCAGCACCGCAATGATCTCTCCCGGATCGACTTCCCCCGCGTCGATCAGCTTCTTCAGCTCCCTCACATCGTCGGGCGCCGACATCTCAATCTTGAACACATCAATCTTCATACTGTTGCCTCCTATTTCGCTCAGGTTTCATTTGTCTGTACAGAACAAGCCTTGTGCATTAATCATAGCATCCGGCCGAAGCCCTGTCATTGTCGCTGATACACAAACACAAAGGGGCCAAATTGTCACCGGATCACAATTTGGCCCCCTGATTATTCCATCTTTTTTATTGATTTCAGCCATACATAAATTCGATATGCCAGGATAATCTCCCCC